>AZIK01000203.1_pt1 | contig 146711 bp, 131 predicted proteins | sample 359131 | NCBI WGS metagenome assembly AZIK01 (sample SAMN02429715, study PRJNA222663) | marine sediment metagenome | biome: Sediment sample; isolation source: enrichment culture of sample MGS-ANC(AMM) from oil contaminated site at the... | place: Italy: Ancona | collected 2012-02-14 | depth 6 m m | reverse complement strand
TCAGGCTCAGGCTCAGGCTCAGGCTCAGGCTCAGGCTCAGGCTTTTCAGCGGCTTCGGGTTCCGATGGCGCAGCCTCCTCATGGCTCGCGACAGCGGTATCAAGCTCAATAAAGACATCCCCTTCGCTCACCTTATCCCCCAATGCCACCTTAATTGCCGAGACTGTTCCAGCAAATTCAGACGGAATTTCCATACTGGCCTTATCGGTTTCCAACACGATCAAGGCCTGTTCAACAGCTACCTGCTCGCCTACTGTCACCAAAATCTCGATCACCTCGACCTGGCTGGCACCGCCTAAGTCTGGGATTTTTACTGTTGTCATAATGGATTATCCTTAGCTATACAGCGGATCAGGTTTGCTTGCATCAATACCTAGCTCATCGCGCCAAGTTTCGAGTTCGGTTAAATCCAACTGTTGCAATCGACACAATTCATAACCCGCAGACCAAGCCACAAACTGCCAATTTACCTCAAAAAACTGACGTAAATTATCGCGCGAATCACTGCGACCAAAGCCATCGGTTCCGAGTGTTTTATACGTACGCCCCGCAGGAATAAATGGACGTATTTGTTCGGCGTAAGACTTCATGTAATCGGTCGCCGCAACAATGGGACCAGAGCTTGCTTGCAATTGCAGAGTGACATAAGCATCGCGTTGACGCTCACCAACAGACAACAAGCTTTCGCGCTCACAATTCAAACCGTCACGGCGCAACTCATTAAATGACGTCACACTCCAAACATCAGCGCTAATACCTTTATCCGCTAGCCACACCGCGGCTTTTTCTACTTCACGTAAAATTGCACCACTGCCCAAGAGTTGTACTTTTTTATCACTTTCAATAGATGCAGTACTAAGACGATAGATACCCCGACGAATGCCCTCTTCCACACCCTCAGGCATGGCGGGGTGAACGTAATTTTCGTTCAAGCTGGTGATGTAATAGAAGACTTTTTCTTTTTTCTCGTACATGCGCTTTAAGCCATCTTGAATAATCACAGCCAGCTCATAAGCATACGTAGGGTCGTATGAAATACAGTTAGGAATCGTAGAAGCCAGAATATGGCTATGACCATCCTGATGCTGTAACCCCTCACCGTTTAATGTGGTTCGCCCCGACGTTGCACCAATTAAAAACCCTTGGCACTGCATATCCCCTGCCGCCCAAGCAAGATCGCCGATGCGCTGAAAACCGAACATAGAGTAATAAATATAAAACGGAATCATGGCCAAGCCATTGGTACTGTACGAGCTGGCCGCAGCCATCCAAGCAGCAAAGGCACCCGCCTCGTTAATACCTTCCTCTAAAATTCGGCCTTTTTTATCTTCGCGGTAATACATGACCTGGCCTTGATCGACCGGCTCATATAATTGTCCTTCCGACGAATAAATACCCATTTGCCGGAACAAGCCTTCCATACCAAAGGTTCGTGCCTCATCCGGCACAATCGGTACAACACGATCACCCATGCTTTTATCGCGTACTAGCTGCGACATAATGCGCACAAACGCCATCGTCGTAGAAATTTCTCGTTCACCCGAACCGTCCAATTGCGAGCTAAAAAATGTCACATCCGGTGCCGTTAATGCCATCCAATTTTCAGTGCGCTGAGGTAAATAACCGCCCAATTTTTCGCGCTGTTTGCGCATATAGGTTAATTCCGGGCTATCCGCCGGTGGACGATAAAATGGCAGATGTTCTAAATCTTCGTCACGAATTGGAATATCAAAGCGATTGCGGAACGCTTTTAACCCCTCAATATCCAGTTTTTTAACCGAATGCGCTTGGTTTTGCCCTTCGGCCTCAATTCCCATACCGTAACCTTTCACGGTATGCGCCAAAATAACCGTTGGTTGGCCAGTATGATTAACCGCTGCATGATAAGCCGCGTAGACTTTATAAGGGTCGTGGCCGCCACGATTCAGTTTGTAAACATCCTCATCCGATAAATCTTTAATTAATTCCTTTAATTCAGGATATTTTTCGAAAAAATGCTCACGAGTGTATTTACCACCCTTGGCTTTATAATTTTGATATTCGCCATCCACGGTTTCATCCATGCGTTTTTGCAATAACCCTTTGCGGTCTTTTGCCAGCAAGGGATCCCAATGGCGGCCCCAAACCACCTTAATCACGTTCCAGCCAGCGCCACGAAATTGGCTTTCTAATTCCTGAATAATTTTGCCATTACCACGTACCGGCCCATCAAGACGCTGTAAATTGCAGTTAACAACAAAGATAAGGTTTTCGAGCTTTTCGCGTCCCGCCAAACCAATGGCACCTAAAGTTTCTGGCTCATCACACTCGCCATCACCCAAAAATGCCCACACTTTACGTCCCTTACGCGGCACTAGCTCACGCGCAGATAAATAACGCATAAAGTGTGCTTGATAGATTGCCTGCAAAGGCCCAAGCCCCATGGAGACCGTTGGGAACTGCCAATAATCCGGCATCAGTTTAGGGTGAGGGTAGGATGACAAACCGGGCGCCAACGCTTCACGACGAAAACGTTCTAAATCCGCTTCTTGAAAGCGACCTTCCAAATAGCTGCGCGCATAAATACCCGGCGAAACATGGCCTTGATAATAAATTAAATCGCCTAATGGCGATTGCTCACTGGTCGGGTTCGGCGCGCGGAAAAAATGGTTAAACGCCACATCGTATAACGTGGCACTAGAAGCAAAACTGGAAATATGCCCCCCAAGATCACCAGCCCCCTCTTTGTTAGCACGCATCACCATCGCCAACGCATTCCAACGCACCAAAGAACGAATGCGTCGTTCCATAAATAAATCGCCGGGCATGAGAGCTTCATTTTCTGGAGTAATGGTATTGCGATAAGGCGTATTTAACGCGTAAGGAAGAGGCATTCCATCACGCGTGACCCGTTCGGCGATACGTTCAATTAAAAAATGCGCGCGCTCAACACCTTCTGCGCGGATAACTGAATGAATGGCATCAATCCATTCTTTTGTCTCTTGTGGATCGGCATCATTTGTGAACAACTGGTCATCCATCATCTTGGCTCCTGACTTAGGGCATAATTCTTCACCCAGTATAGTTAAGCTTTGTGCAAACACTCATACGACGTTGAAAAAAGCTAACAATTCAATCGACTACTTCTATAACAATCCATAGTGAAATTGTACCGTAAATTCATAACCGGATTATTTCACCGCTAAATGCCCTCGAGCAGTCGCCAAATGTTCACATAATTGTTCTGTGCCCTGCAAAAATCTGGATGTTGGACGGTGAAATAAATCCGGATGAATATGAAATAAATTAGCGTATCTAACTGCATTTAATTTTGGAAATTGCAGCCAATCATCCAACCACTCAGGGCGACTTGCACCCATACCGCTCGCCACAATAACATCGGGATTAGCAAGCAGCACAGCCTCTAAATTAATCTGCGGAGCACGAATATCCAAATCAGCGAAGACATTAACACCGCCACACAGCGCAATCGCCTGAGAAATAAACGTATCACCATTTTGAGTAATGAGTGGCTGATTCCACACTTGATAAAACACCCGCACTCGGGCGGAATTTTCATACCTTTTGTGCAAGCTATCCACTTGCTGGCGTAATGCCTGAGCGGCTGCAAAGCCTTGTTGCCGATGCCCAGTGAGTATTCCCAAGCGCTCTAAATTAATCGCAATGCCACCAAAGGTTACCGGATCAGATACAAATAACGGCACGCCCAATGCCATAAGTTTTTGCAGTTCTCGATTAGGATTGCCATCGGGCCAAGCTAACACGATATCCGGCTGTAACGCTAAAATAGCCTCAATATTCATACCGCTATAACCGCCAACACGAGGAATCTTTTTTGCGGCCTCCGGGTAATCGGAATAATCCACGGCGCCGACCACCAAATCACCCGCCCCCACCTCAAACAGCAACTCAGTGCCGTGTGGCATTAAACTCACAATACGTTCAACTGGGCCAGAAAAATGATGCTCCACACCGGCATCGTCAATCACCGTAAATGCCTCTGAATTGCCTGCCCATGCAACACTGGCATAACAACAAATAAACGCCGACAAAATTTTCACAAAGACGATTCCAAACTAACAATCCGGCCAAGAAATGCGGCTTTGGCCGAAACGAGAAACGGCATTAGCCGGTTTTTACCAACAACGCCCTAGTTACATCGCTAACGCTAAGGCCGCCAATAATAACGCCTCTTCAATCTCAATCGTTGCGCCAAGCGTATCACCCGTGCAGCCTTGTATACGTTTTAGCATGGCGGCACGCGCCATTGCCGCCACCGTCAACCACAATAGCAGCAATAAAATTGCACGATTAGGCACCAACACCCAAGTTACTAACGCCGCTATCACAAGAGTAATCCAAACACGCAACGGCGTTGCCCCCGCCACCAAAGGACTGCCCAATCCTTCGGCTCGCACGTAAGGCGTAGTGGCTAACAGAGCAATAATCACTGTGCGCGCTAATAAGGGTACGATGAGCAGACTCGCAATTAGCGGCCACCAGCGTGCGCCGTCAACCACAGATTGTAAGAGCGCTTGTAACGCCGCCCACTTAATAAATAACAGCAACACAATAGCAATAACGCCCATAGGGCCGCTTTGCGGATCTTTCATAATCGCCAGTGTTTTATCGCGCCGACCTAACCCCCCCACCCAAGCATCGGCGCTATCGGCAAGGCCATCTAAATGCAAACCACCGCTAAGATACGTCCATAAAGACAAGACTAAGGCCGCAACTAAACCACTGCTAGCATGCGGATAAAAACCAATTAACAACCCGACGAATAAGCACAATAAAGCACCTATAATAGCGCCCAACAACGGATAAAAAACCACAGAAAGTGCCGCAACCGCATCATCGTAGCGTTGAATCTTAGGCAAAGGTAAACGGGTTAAAAACGCCAACGACGTTAAAAACGCCCACCAAAGTATCATAATGATGCATCGCTGGTACTTGGCGGGCTTAATTCAGAGCCATCCAGCGCTTCTAAACTGTACCAGTGTTCTTCGATGCCGCTATCACTACTGGTGTGATCAACACGAATACGCATAAAACCCGCGTAAGGAATGGCCAACCGATTCATCGCCTTAGGATCAAGCAAGAGTAAAAATTGCGCCAACACCCGCATCACCCCGCCATGACTCACCACCACAACATGCTCACCCTTGTGATCATGTAATAAACCACGCCACGCTTGCGTTACCCGCTGCTGTAAATCTGACACAGGTTCGCCATTTGGCGCACAAAAATTAAAAGGGTCTTGCCATAATTGCTGAACAATCGCGAGCTGCCCAGCCATAACATCGGCGATGAGCGCATCTTCCCAATCGCCGTAATGTATTTCTTGCCAACGAGCATCAACCCACAAAGGAATATGCAAACGTTCCGATAACTGCTGCGCACTCCAGAGACAACGTTGCAATGGCGAACTGATAATGCAAGACCATGGGCCAGCAAAACGCTGCACGCGCTGTTCGAATTGCCAGCGCCCATGCCGTGTTAATTCATGATCGACACGGCCGCGAAAAACGTCGCCGCCTTGGGGTTCACCATGACGAATAATATCGATACGTGTCACAGCGTGAGCTTTTACTGACATTATTCTGCTTCAGATAGCCGAATCTGCCCAGATACGGCCGCTTCGGTAAAGGTCGCCATTTCGTTATGCAACGCCAGCGCTTGCTTAATGATGGTCAGTGCCATTGCCGCACCCGAGCCTTCACCTAAACGCATATTCAACTGCAACAATGGCTCCACATTTAATGCCTCCAGTACACGCGCATGACCCGGCTCTGCCGACTGATGACCAAACAGCATCCAAGCGCGGACACCTTCGTTCAAGCGCACGGCCAGCAAAGCCGCCGTACTGGCAATAAAGCCATCCACCAAGATAGGAATCCCGCGCTGAGCCGCGCGAATATAAGCCCCCGCAATCGCACCGATTTCAAAGCCGCCCACTTGCTCTAACGCTTGTAGAGGGCTTTCTACAAATTCTTTTGCGCGCCGCATAGAAGCGGCTAACACTTGCTGCTTATGATGTAAATTGTCACCCGTGACCCCCGTACCAGGGCCGACCAACGCAGTGGCGGGCAAATCTAACATCATCGCCGCCAAACAAGTTGCCGCCGACGTATTACCAATGCCCATTTCGCCAGCAATAAATAAATCGCTACCTACCTCTAGTTGGTCGATAATCTCTGCGCCAATATCTAAAGCCTGTTGCGCTTGCTCACTGGTCATCGCCGCTTGCCGCGAAAAATCTTGAGTACCAGCAGCAATAGGGCGATGAACAACGCCCTGAAGATGTTGACAGGGAAGCGCCGTACCGCAATTAACCACAGTTAACCCCATCTGATGAAAGCGCGCCAAAACAGAAATCGCCGCACCACCAGCGATAAAATTCTTTAACATTTCCACCGTCACCGCTTGCGGAAATGCCGACACACCCTGAGCAACCACACCATGATCGGCAGCAAACACCACACACTGAGGCAACTGAATGTACGGTTTTACTTGCCCTTGCCACGCCGCAAACTGCACCGCCACCTCCTCCAGCATACCCAAAGAGCCAAGAGGTTTAGTCAACGCCTTTTGCCGCGCGAGTGCTGCCTGTCCACTGCGGAAATCAGGTACAGCAGTCGTATGTAACCACCAAGCTGACGACGAACGAGAGGCAGAAGTCATAATTACCTAATCTTGTTTATTTCAATACAAGGGGGAGTCCGGCAACCACCAGCGTAACATGACTAGCACACGCCGCAATATCCTGATGAAGCCAACCTGATTCATCAACAAAGCGTCGACTCAATTGGCCCAAAGGAACGACACCCTGACCAACCTCATTGGACACCAATACAACCGGCTGCGCCAGTTGTTCTAAACAATCGATGAGTTTTTGCTTTTCGCTTTGCCAACTATTGGCGTCATCTAATAGGCAATTGGTCACCCACAGCGTTAAACAATCGACCAAAATGACCGCTTTGGGATATTGTTTTGCGATATTAAGCAGCGCCCGCGCCAGATAAATCGGCTCCTCAACGCACAGCCATTCATCACTACGTTCGCGGCGATGACGCGCAATACGCTGCGCCATTTCATCATCCCCCGCTTGCGCTGTAGCGACATACACCACTGAGCATTTATCTCGGTGTGCAATGTCTGTTGCGGTTTGTTCAGCCAAGCGACTCTTGCCCGAACGGGCACCACCTAAAATCAAATGTATTGTTTTCATGTCACCTTTGCCGACTCGGGTTTACACTGTAAAGCACACCATTTAAGGAAAATCCGGTAAAGGACACAAGCCCATGAGCCAGCAAACTTCTGCAGATCAACGTATGGAACCTCGTTGGGTTCTAAAAAGTACCGTGAGCATATTCCAAACGGATACCAAGGAATATCTCGGATTACTCGTTAACTGCTCGACAGCAGGATTAATGCTGTCCACCTACCAACCTATGGAACCGGGTATCCGGATCACCATTGATTTAGTCGACATTCCACCCAACATTGATGGTCGCCGCACCGGACAATGCACCGCAGAAGTCATGTGGAGCGATCGGTTAACGCCCAGCCTGTATGGCAGTGGCTGCCGCCTAATCGAAGCAACCGACATGTTGCGCAGCATGATGACGCAATACACCCACGCCTAACCTTGGCATATAGTTCTAGCAAAGGGGTATCATAAGAGCGAATACAGACCTCTTATAAAGCCCCACATCATTATGCTGCAATTTGGAATTGATCTCGGCGGAAGCAAAACAGAAATCATCGCCCTAACCGCCACAGGTGAAACACTACTGCGGCGACGCACCCCCACTCCCAGCCACGATTATCAAGCAATTGTCGATAATATCGTCGCCTTAGTGACCGCCAGCGCCAACGAACTAAACCAACCCTACACCTTAGGTATTGGAATTCCCGGTGCCGTTAGCTCAATGACTGGGCGCATCAAAAACGCCAATACGGTCTGCCTGATTGGCCAAGACCTAACCGCTGATCTTGAACAACGCCTTCAACATCCCGTGATCATAGCCAACGATGCCGATTGCTTCGCCTTATCCGAAGCGACCGATGGTGCAGGAGCAGGGGCCAAAAGCGTATTCGCAGTAATTATGGGGACAGGCTGTGGCGGAGGCTGGGTCATTAACGGTGCTTTAATCAGTGGCCCCAATGCCATTGCTGGTGAATGGGGCCACAATCCTCTACCTTGGCGCAGCGACCAAGACACCCAAACAGCCTGCTACTGCGGCCAAAAAGGCTGTTTAGAAACCCTCCTCTCCGGCCCCGGCCTACGCCAACAAGCCCTAGCAGAAACCGGAATTGATCAAAGCGTAGAAGCGTGGGCCGCCGCAGAAGCGACCGCAGACGCTCAAGCCGCCAAGGTATTATTGAATCATCAACTGCGTTTAGCCAAAGCCTTAGCCGGGATTATTAACACCCTTGATCCACACGTTATTGTACTCGGCGGCGGTGTTTCTAATCTGGCCGGAATTTACGCCAATGTACCTAAGCTTTGGGGCGAATTTGTATTCTCCGACACCGTCGTAACGCCACTCCGCAAAGCACTTCATGGCGATTCGAGTGGCGTACGCGGTGCCGCTTGGTTAGGCGCTGCGCAGCTAAAATAGGCCGCGCCTATATCATCCCCCGCTTTTAAAGAAGAACACCACCAATTGTGGCAACGGCAATCACCACCATCCAAATCGACACCGAGCGTAAATGCAAGGTATGCCATTCTTCAAGATCACGGGCTGCCGCCTCTGCATTTTCATCCGCCTTATGCCAACGACGTTGTTCATTGTTGGTTGATAACGCACTGCTCGCCACATCAAAAAGAAGATTAGCGCTATGCACATTCCATTGCCAAAGCTGCTGTCGCCACACCGGCAAAGCGTGCATAAAGTTTCCCGCCAAGCCATAGGTCAAGCCGAGTAAACGCACCGGCCCCCACTCCAACCAATGCAAGTATCGCCACGCCCTATCATCACATTCTTGCTCGCGAGCATATTGCACACTAAACCACGCCAACAGCACCCCCGCGACATCCGCCACCATGTACCAAAACACCATTAAAAAGAAATACTCAAACCAGCGATGCAGCAAGGCACGAATGACCTGCTCGTTCATTGCACGGATATCATCAGTAACCACCACCTCAGGCACCGCCAAAAACTGCTCAGCACAATGATAAGCGCCTTGGATATCGCCCTCGTGCAAATCGTGCCGATAAGCATCAAGATGCTTACCAATACTGATATGCGACAACACATACATAAGTAGTAAAACCTCTAATAAAACAGTCCCTAACCCCCACGCCCAACGCTCAGCCCCAAAAAATGCCGCGCTAATAATAACCGTAGGGAAAACAACTACTAAGGTGTAGCGCAGATGCCGATGCAGCCAAGCAAATTTCGGTAATTTTCGACACAGCTCCAACCATTTAGCAAAACTGCGACTGCGACTACTACGCTGCGGTAATGGCAATCGCGCTTGCAGCATTAATACAATAAACACGATCAGAAATTTCATGGTATTTCCCTAAAATTGCTCTGTAAGAAGGACATCCAACCCAACAACGAGCCACTAAAATCAACGAACATCCGTACGGTAACGCAACCAATCAAATGCTGGGCCGGGATCGGTTTTGCGCCCCGGAGCGATATGCTCATGGCCGATTATCCGATCAAGAGTAATCGCCGGATACTCACGTTGCACAGCCTTAGTTACACTCGCCAGCACCCTATATTGAGCATCGGTATACGGGATGTCATCGGTACCCTCAAGTTCTACACCGATAGAATAGTCGTTACAATTATCCCTGCCATCAAAACTCGACTGCCCAGCGTGCCAAGCCCTATCGTCGAGATTAACGAATTGCAGCAATCGCCCCGTGCGCTCAATCAAGAAATGACTCGATACTTGTAATTCTGCAATTTCGGCAAAGTACGGATGTTGATCAATCGGTAATTCATTCTGAAAAAAACGCTGCACATAACCGCCACCAAATTGCCCCGGCGGCAGACTGATATTGTGAATTACCAAAAGCGAAATATCCGCACATGGGCGAGCACCAAAATTGGGCGAAGGCAGCCATAACGCGTCTCGGCAACGACCTGCGTCAATCATCATAACCGTTTGTATCTCTTAAAGTTTTCTCGCACCAACTGAGCCAATACAAGTGACAATGGAGCGAATAGGCGTTTGGCATTGAGTCTATGACTATATTCTATGACTATATAGTCGAACTAGGTATTAAAAGAATCAGGAGATCCGACATGTTGGAGTTGTTAAATACCGTCAATGGCTGGGCCTGGGGACCACCAATGCTATTGTTAATTGCCTTGACGGGCATTTATCTCACGGTCGGACTAAAAGCCTACCCCATCCTGCATTTAGGCAACGGCTTTAAGCAGTTGTGGCGCGGGCGACATAAGCACGGCGAAGGTGAGATATCAGGCTTTAATGCCTTAATGACCTCGCTCTCCGCCACCATAGGAACGGGAAATATTGCAGGCGTAGCCACCGCCATCGCGTTAGGCGGCCCCGGCGCCTTATTCTGGATGTGGATCATTGCCTTAATCGGCATGGCGACCAAATATTCCGAAGCGGTATTAGCGGTGAATTTCCGCGAGAAGAACGAACAAGGCCACTATGTTGGTGGACCTATGTACTATATTCGCAACGGCTTAGGGCCAAAGTTTAAATGGCTAGCAGTTGTGTTTGCGTTTTTCGGTATGCTTGCGGGTTTCGGCATTGGTAACGGTACACAAGCCAACTCAGTTGCTGACGTAGTCAGTCATTTCAACTTTGCTGGCGCCCCCATTCCAGAATGGTTTACCGGAGTGGTGGTTGCAGTGCTTGTGGGCTTGGTATTAATTGGTGGCATTCGCCGCATCTCAGATATTGCCGGTAAGCTCGTGCCTTTTATGGCGATTAGTTACGTGCTCGCCGGTATTGTTTTACTCATTATTTTTGCCGATCGTATTCCAACCGCCTTGGATCTGATTTTCACCCATGCTTTTGCTCCTATTTCAGCCGTCGGGGGATTTGCCGGTGCGACGGTATGGGCAGCCCTGCGTTATGGCGTTGCCCGCGGTGTTTTCTCCAACGAAGCTGGTTTGGGCAGCGCACCGATTGCTCATGCTACGGCGACTACCGATAACCCAGTTCGCCAAGGCACGATTGCCATGCTAGGCACCTTCATCGACACCATCGTTATTTGCACTATTACCGGCTTAGTCATCGTCGCCTCCGGCGAATGGCAAAGTGGCGTGTCCGGTGCCAACTTAACCACCGCCGCCTTTAGTGCAGGATTACCCGTCGTTGGCCAATATATAGTAGGAATTGGATTGGCCGTCTTTGCCTTCACCACGATTATCGGTTGGTCTTTCTACGGTGAAAAATGTACCGAATACTTGTTTGGCCCAAAGTCGATTCCAGTATTTCGTATTGTTTGGGTACTGGCGATTCCCATTGGCGCCACCCAAGATCTTAATAATGCTTGGTTACTAGCGGATACCTTAAATGCATTAATGGCGATTCCTAACTTAATTGCGCTCTTGTTGCTAAGCCCAGTGGTATTCAAATTAACCAAAGCCTTCTTGGCTAAACAACAGTAATTACATGGCTAGCGTTAGAGGAATGCGAACCTTCTAACGCTAGCCCCATTTACGTCAGCAATTTCTGACACCAGCTTTAGGTTTTCAGCCCGCAAGGGTAGAATCAGCAGCCTACCGGCAAGCAACACCCGCCCATTGTTGAATGAACGCCTTTTCGCCTGACGAGATATTCATGGATCTAAGCCAACACACCCAAGATATTCGCACATCCGTTACTCGCGCCATCGACGAAGATGTCGGCAGTGGCGATATCACCGCGCAATTAATTCCCGCAGAAAATATGGCGCATGCACGTATCATCTCGCGTGAGCGCGCGGTCGTTGCAGGGCAAGCTTGGGTTAATGAGGTATTTCGTCAGGTTGATCCTGCGGTAAGCATTATCTGGCGTGTCAGCGATGGCCAATGGGTACGCCCCAACCAAGTGCTATTTGAACTCAAAGGTTCGGCCCGCTCGCTACTCACCGGTGAACGTTGCGCCCTGAATTTTCTACAAAGCCTGTCGGGCACGGCTACCCTTTGCCGTCACTACGCGTCACTCGTACAAGGCACCGGCGTGCGCTTGTTGGATACCCGTAAAACCCTACCGGGTTTGCGCATTGCGCAAAAATACGCAGTGACCGTTGGCGGCTGTTATAACCACCGTATTGGTTTGTACGATGCCTTTCTTATTAAAGAAAACCACATCATGGCCGCTGGCGGCATTAATAATGCCGTTGCCCAAGCACAGCAAATAGCGCCAGGCAAACCGGTGGAAATCGAAGTGGAAACCCTGCAACAGCTTGATCAAGCCATTGATGCTGGTGCTGATATCATCATGCTCGACAACTTCAATACCGATACCATGCGAGAAGCGGTTGAACATACCCGCAACAAAACCCAAGGCCGCGTAAAACTCGAAGCGTCTGGTGGCATTAACACCACCACATTGCGCCGCTATGCCGAAACCGGGGTCGATTTTATTTCCATTGGCGCGCTGACCAAAGATTGTAAGGCCGTGGATTTGTCGATGAGGTTGCGGTGAAAGTACAAGCAGAGTCGGTTAAGCCACAGGCTAGGGGTGTACTAATTTTCGGTTTAGTGGTGCAACCCCGTCATTTACCACTATGGTTTCTGGTTCTCGCGTTACCTGCCCTGCCCTTTATCCGGGAAAGCTATCCGGTGTTCTGGAGTAGTCAAAGCATTCGGCCATTAATGGCTTTTACCGCGCTTATTTTTATCAGCCTGAGCATTCTATGGAGCTGGCGCAATAAAGTTATTTATGCTAGTCCGCTGATTATCGGGCTGCTAGGCATGTTCCTCGGCATCAATGCGCTATCCACGGCATTATCGGCCATTCCTTGGCAGGGCAGCGCTCACTTGATGGAAATGCTGCTTTACGCCAGTATGGGCCTGCTGCTTTACCATCAATTGCAGACAGCACCAGAGTTCAGGGCGCTGTTCAGTATTAGCCTGATGCTGATGCTCAGCCTGATGGTATTGCGGTTACTGTACGGCTGGATTTCAGTGTACGACCCTGTTAATCACCCTTGGTCTTCTCAAATCGCTTTTGCCGAAAATATCCGGCATATCGGCTACCTAGCTGCCATGCTGTTACCGGTTGGTTACAGCTTTCTAGTGTTTAAAACACCAAAAGATATCAGCTACTGGCTGACCTTTGTTTATCTCACATTGGCTTGGGGGCTGGTGTTCTGGATGGGGGGGCGGGCGACCTTTCTGGCGCTCGTAAGTGCCACAGTTATTTTTTTTATATTTCACCCTCGCACCTTGCCAACAGTGTTGACAGCCGCCGTGTCCGGTTTGCTGCTGTCACAACTCTTTACGGTTACTGATTCCAGCCTGAATTTATTCCGCTTGTTTGATCTGGGTGACGGACAGAAAAATCTAAACCAATTATCTTCTCATCGCCTGACCATCTACCATCAAGCCTTAACACTCTGGTGGGAGCAATCCTTTCTGATTGGGTTAGGTAGTGATATTTTCCGTTATTTACGTCCATCCATCCTTGGCGATTACTTCGCCCAGCCACACAGTTTCATAATACAGGCCTTATTGTCCTCTGGCTTAATTGGCGGATTGGCACTTTTGGCACTGTTAATAATATTGGGCAGTAACTGGATACAGAATCGCGGCAGCAATTGGCCAGGATTTATCATTGCAGGCATGGCGGCAACCGCCACCGGCCTGATTGATGGTGTGTTTTATCATTCCTTATCTTTTTTTACGATAAGTATTGTTTTGGCACTGTCCCTGTCGCCAGCAAAAAAAATAATTCCAACCATACCATTGCTGTCGGGCGCGATGATGGTCACAACATCTGGTGTCGTGTTTTTCTCTGTGCTCAGCTGGCAAATTGTTCTCAGCCTTGGTCCAATTCCTTCCGACAAACAACTTGAATGGATCAATCGCTACCCTCTTTATCTGAACGCCCACCACTGGATATCGCAAGCAAATGAAAAGCAAGCCCATAGACTGCTCCAAATCGCTGTTCGGCATAGCGACACCCCCTGTTCCTATCGTGGATTTCTCACAGAAGCACAAGAAAACTCTCTGGCCTGGTGCATTGATAAAACCACTGAAAAGTGACCATTTTTGTCACTCTCTGACGCTTTGATTAACCCACGTTCAGATCGTCATAAAATTCAGATCAAAAAACGTGACGAATGCCCGCAAACAGGGCTTGCAGCGTGCCTTTAAGCTTGGCACACTCTTCGCACCGTCATTAAAGAATGACCTGATTAGCCAGACCAAGCGAAAGCCCTCGCGGCGATCAAACAGAACGGCCAATCAATCAATAAAAATCTCAAATGAGAGTGGAGAGTTTCCTATGAAAGCACAAAAAGGTTTTACCCTGATTGAATTGATGATCGTGATCGCGATTATCGGTATTTTGGCGTCTGTTGCTGTTCCGCAGTACCAGGATTACGTTCTGCGTACCGATGCTACTAACACTCTGTCCGTTGTACGTCCACTGCAGTTGGCCGTTGGTGAGTATGCCGCACGTTACTCTAGCCTGCCGGCTCTAGCATCTGATCTGAACACTTACACCGGTGTATCTGTAACTGCTACTGATCACAAAGCTGGTAAGGTTGCACAGATTGATGTCGGTGCCAATGGTCTTCTGACTGTTACTTTTGATACAGTTGCCAACGGTGTACCTGGCGCTCTCGCTGGCAAGACTTACACTCTTACCCCAACAATTGCTTCCAATGGTGTTGTTACTTGGGCAACCGCAGCAGGTACATTGGATGCTAAATACCTGCCAAAAACTAAATAATATTAGTTAAGCAGTTAAAAGCCGACCTTCTGGTCGGCTTTTTTATTTCTGAATGATACTTATGAAAGCCAGCTACCGCCTTACCAATATTCTGATTACTCTGCTGTATCTGCTGCTCAGTCTGCTGGGCTGGCAATCGCTGTTACTGGTGTCAGCAGAATCTGCGGTTGATTGGTCGCAGGTATTACACCCCGTCTTACTGGGGCAAATTGCTTTTTTTATTCTGGCGCACAGCCTGATTTTTCTCTGTGTGTTAATGCTGTGCCTTAGCAGTGCCAGGGCCGTTGCATACTTCCGCCCCCGTTTATTGCTCCCCACGGCCTTAGGGGTTTTCTTTTTACAACTGTACGCCATTACCGGCCATGCCGTTACATATTCCCCCTGGCTGGAAATCGCGATGATTTCCGATAGTTTTTCACCCACGTCGCCCTATAAAACCATTGGTATAGTGGCCTTTTTACTATTGGTTATCACCACATTAGCCTCCTGGCTGATCAATCTGCGTACATCGGGAAAAACCGCACTATGGCAAGGGATAGCAGCATTATTTTTGTTGTCACCACTGTTGCCATCACTGCCTGACAACACTGTTAATTTGAACACAGCGCAGGCCGAGGCAACTGGGCCAGCTCGCCCGCGGCCGGATGTCATTCTGATCGGCATGGATTCAGTCTCTTTATATCAGGCCCGCAAACATGCCGACCATATGCCCTTTGTAAACAGCCTGTTGGAAAGTGGCCATAACTATACTCAAGCTTTTACGCCGCTTGGGCGCACTTATGCTGCCTGGCACAGTATTTTAAGTGGCCGCTACCCTGCCACTTCCGGAGTACGCTTTAATCTGACCGAATTTAAACCGGAACAAATCGCCGATATGCTGCCGGTTGATTTAAAGAAGCTGGGTTACTACAACCTGTACGCTCAGGATGAACGCCGTTTTAACAACATTAACGAAGACTTCGGTTTTGATACCGCCGTGGGGCCAACCGTGGGCGCCATTGATTTCGTCATTCCGCTGTTCGCCGATCATCCGTTCAGCAGTTATCTTCTAAATTCCGCCATTGGTGCATGGCTATTCCCGAGCCTGCACAATAACCGGGTCAGCAGTGTGACCTACCAGCCGGAAACCTTTGTACAAAGCATTCTGCAACATACCGACAATGTCAGTAGCGAGCAGCCGTTGTTTATGGCCGGGCATTTTTGTCTGGCGCATTTTCCTTACCGCTGGCGTTCATATCAGCCAGCTAAAGGATTACAGAATGAACTGGCTCTGTACCGCGAATCGTTGCAGGCACTGGATCAGCAGATCAAAACTCTCTTTACCGGCTTACAGGGTCAGGGGCGGCTGGATAATGCTATCGTTGTTCTGCTGTCAGATCATGGTGAAGGCTTAGGCAATGAGCTGCCGCTGTGGACAGGGCATGACCGTGCTCCGGCCAATCAATTTGGTCAGGTACTGCGAGGTCATGGCAATAGCCTGCTCAGCCGTGATCAGAACAATGTGATCATTAATATTCGACATACTGCAAACCGCACCAACAGCCAAAATGGCACGCAGATTGATACGCCGGTATCTCTGGTGGATATAAGACCGACGATATTGGCCTTGCTCAAACAGCCATTACCATCAACGCTCGATGGCATTGCCATCCCTCCAGCCGTTGCGAAAGCGACTGCCAATCGTTATTTGTTTATGGAAACCGGGATAATGATGGATCTGCCTCAACCAGACGCCACGGCAGAAGAGCTGAGCAACAAAGTGAAAGGGATTTCTAATGGCTATACCGTCAATACTGCTGGCCGACTGGTAATGAGTGAAGAGTTTATTCAATTAAATATCCCCAAAAAACAATTGGGCGTGATCTATAACGAAGAGATGCTGATCTCTGATTCCAACAACCCAGACAATTACCTATGGATCAATCGGGCAGATAACGACTGGAGAGTAATGAACAGCAGTGAATTAGCAGAAAGTAAACACTCTCTTCTTTTTAGCGCTCTTAATTGCTACCGACAGCAAAGCGAATGCAGAACAAGTGCCGACTGACCTAGCTGCTGGTACATCCTCTTGCTGTCTGGTATGTTTCCACCTCGTATAAATATACTCTGGAGCTACTTCATGGCCTTATTGACCGGCCTTCCTCGTCGTCTCGTTGAGCAACAACGCCTTACCCAAGCCCAAGCCGAAGAGATACTCGCCAGTTGTAAAAAAGAGAAACAAAACTTTGTCACACTCGCGGTTGCGAAAAAGTTGGTCAAAGCGAGAGAGCTTGCGGTTTTGGCCTCTGAAGAATTTGGCTTACCACTGTTAGACCTCGCCGCTTTTGATGGCGAGTTAATGCCAAAAGAACTGGTGCGTTCAGAATTGATCGACAAGCACAGGGTGCTGCCGCTGTTTGTGCGTGGCAATCGTTTGTTTGTCGCGCAAAGCGATCCATCGCAAATGCTGGCCATTGATGAGATTAAGTTCAATACCGGCATGACGGTCGAGGCGATATTGGTTGAGGAAGATAAACTCAGTGTTGCCGTGGATCGTTTTTTATCCGCCAACGACAATACCTTGGGTGATCTTGATAGCGCACTCGACGACATTGATTTAGATGATCCCAACGCCCGAGACAAAGAGGATGAACAAAATGGCAACGCCGGCGGCGATGACGCTCCTATCGTGCGTTTTGTCAATAAAATCTTATTAGATGCGATTAAGTCGGGAGCATCCGATGTTCACTTTGAACCCTACGAAAAACGCTATCGGGTGCGTTATCGTACCGATGGTATTCTATTAGAGGTCTCCAGCCCTCCGGTGAATTTGGCGGGTAAAATTGCGGCACGATTAAAAGTAATGTCGCAAATGGATATTTCTGAGCGTCGTCTTCCTCAAGATGGTCGCATCAAGATGAAGCTGTCGAAAACCAAAGCCATCGACTTTCGTGTCAATACCTTGCCGACCTTGTGGGGCGAAAAAATCGTTCTGCGTATTCTCGATCCATCGTCAGCCAAATTAGGCATTGATGCTTTAGGCTACGAGCCAGAACAAAAAGAGATGTACTTACAAGCGTTAGCCAAACCGCAAGGCATGATCTTAGTCACTGGGCCTACCGGCTCGGGTAAAACGGTTTCGCTCTATACTGGCCTGAATATTCTCAACGTGGAAGGCACCAATATTTCTACCGCCGAAGATCCGGTGGAAATTAACCTAGAAGGTATCAACCAAGTTAACGTGAATGCGCGCGTGGGCCTCGACTTTGCGGCGGCGCTGCGATCCTTCTTACGCCAAGACCCTGATGTGGTGATGGTGGGTGAGATTCGCGATTTGGAAACCGCGCAAATTGCGATTAAAGCGGCACAAACAGGTCACTTAGTGCTGTCTACTCTACACACCAATAGCGCAGCCGAAACCCTAACCCGTTTGGCCAATATGGGGGTTCCCTCCTTTAACATTGCCACGTCGGTGAGCTTGATCATTGCTCAGCGTTTAGCCCGGCGCCTGTGCCTGCAGTGTAAACTTCCCGCAGAAATTCCAGAGCACACGTTAAAAGAAATTGGCTTTACCGATGAGTTGCTCGCTAGTGCAGAAATTTTTAAACCTGTGGGTTGCGAGCACTGCAATCATGGCTATAAAGGGCGTGTGGGGATTTATGAAGTGGTGCGTGTTACCGATGCTATCTCGCGTATTATTATGGAGGGTGGTAATTCCATCGAGATTTCAGATGCCGCTCGCAGAGAAGGCTTTGCCGATTTACGCACTTCGGCGCTTAAAAAAGTCGCTCAGGGTGTTACTAGCCTAGAAGAAGCAAACCGTGTGACAACCGACTGACGCTCTGTCACTATTGAGCCCTGAATGATGGAAGACAAAATCCTATGGCTAAACCAATAAAAACAACGACTTTCCAGTGGGAAGGCACCAATCGACGTGGGCAATCCGTTAAAGGTGAGCTGAGCGGCCAAAACCCAGCAATGGTAAAAGCCCAACTGCGCAAACAAGGTGTCGAGCCGAAAAAAGTTAAACGTGTGTCGCAAGCTTTATTTGGCATAGGCGGTGGCCCGAAAAAGAAACGCATCAAGGCCGCAGACATCACCTTCTTCACACGGCAAATGGCCACCATGGTGAAAGCCGGTGTGCCGTTAGTACAGTCGTTCGATATTGTTGCCGACGGCGTGGATAATATTTCTTTAAGAGGTGTGATCTATGCCATTCGTGATTCGGTATCTGCCGGTAATGATTTTGCCTCGGCGTTAAAACAATACCCGCAGTATTTTGATGAGCTTACTTGTAACCTGATCGAATCAGGCGAACAAGCCGGGGCGCTAGAATCCATGCTGGAAAAGGTCGCCATCTACAAAGAAAAAACCGAAGAGCTAAAAGCTAAAATTAAAAAAGCGCTGATGTACCCTATGATCACCTTGTTGGTGGCATTTGGGGTAACCACACTTTTGTTAATCAAAGTCGTACCGACTTTCGATGCTATGTTTAAAGGCTTTGGCGCTGAATTACCCGCACCAACCCAGTTTATTGTGATGCTTTCCGACTGGATGCAGGCGAATTATTTGTACGTCTTTGGCGGGCTAATGGTTATCGCGGTTGGTTTTATGCAAGGGATGAAGAAATCACAGTCATTCAAAGATAATGTCGAAAGAACCTTACTCAAGGCGCCGGTTTTTGGTGACTTGATCATGAAGGCCTCGGTGGCGCGCTACGCACGAGTGCTATCCACCACCTTCGCTGCCGGTGTACCTCTGGTTGAAGCGCTGGATTCGGTTGCCGGTGCGGTAGGTAACGTGGTTTATCGCAATGCGGTATACAGCATTCGCGATGAGGTTGCCTCTGGTCAGCAGATGCACTTTGCCATGCGTGCCACTAAGGTATTCCCGAATATGGTGGTGCAAATGACCAGCATTGGTGAGGAATCTGGTGCCTTAGATGACATGCTGGATAAGGCCGCCAGTTATTACGAGGCCGAAGTCGATAACGCCGTGGATAATATGACCTCGTTACTTGAGCCTGCCATTATGGTGTTTTTAGGGGTGGTCATTGGCGGTATGATTGTCGCTATGTACTTGCCTATTTTCTCAATGGGTAATGCTATTTAATCTTATGTTTTCTAATGTATTAAGCCAACTTGCACTGCTCAGCACCCCTTGGCATATCGCCTTGGTGGCGCTGTTAAGCTTGTTGGTCGGCAGTTTTTTAAACGTCGTTATCTTGCGTCTGCCGATTATGATGTTTCGCGGCTGGAAGCAAGAATGCCAATCGCTAACAGACGATTTACCCGATCATCCTGCATTGGAGGACTTAACTAAGCCCTTCAATTTAGTGAAGCCAGATTCTCACTGCCCGACTTGCCATGCGCCGGTAAAAGCTTGGCAAAATATCCCTGTCATTAGCTATCTATTACTGCGTGGCCGTTGCGGGACATGCCAAACGAAAATCAGCCCTCGCTACCCAGCCGTTGAAATAATCACCGCTATCATGAGTGCGGTGCTATTGGTGCAATTTCCTTGGGGTTGGCCACTGGCGGCTATGTTGGTATTTACATGGCTACTCATCGCTATGTCGGTCATTGATATTGATCATCAAATATTGCCCGATACTTTAACCTTAGGCCTGCTCTGGCTGGGCCTTTTGGTGAACACCCAAGGCGTGTTCACTGATTTGACTTCGGCTATTTACGGTGCGGCTGCGGGCTATGCTTTGCTGTGGAGTATCTTTTGGCTATTCAAACTGCTAACGGGTAAGGATGGTATGGGCTTTGGCGACTTCAAGCTGCTGGCGGCCTTGGGCGCTTGGTTGGGCTTGAGCGCGATTCCTGTGATTGTTTTGTTATCGAGTGTGGTGGGTGCCGTGGTCGGGATTGCTGGGATTATTATTCTCGGTCGTGATCGCCAGTTACCCATTCCATTTGGCCCTTATTTAGCCATGGCGGGTTGGATTACCGCACTTTGGGGCGAGCAAATCGTACAGTGGTATTTGCGCACGCTTTAACCTTACAGATTCCAATTCAGAGACATAGGCTGACAATACATGCTAGTCGTCGGTTTAACAGGAGGCATTGGTAGCGGTAAAACCGCTGCCAGTGATTACTTTGCTTCGCTGGGCATTACTGTGGTTGATGCTGATGTCGTTGCGCGCGAAGTCGTCGAGCCGAATGAGCCCGCTTGGCAAGCCATCTTAACGCGCTACGGCAAGCAAGCCTTTCATCGCGATCTAACGCTTAATAGAGCTTGGTTAAGAGAAAAAGTATTTGCGCAACCCAGTGAGCGTGTGTGGCTAGAACAACAAACCCATCCACGCATCCGCGAACGTTTAATTCAGCAATTGCAAGCTGCAAAATCATCCTACGCCATTTTGGTATCACCACTGTTATTTGAAAGTGGTCAAAGCGCCTTGGTGCAACGTACTTTATTAGTGGATGTTCCTACCGACATTCAGGTTGCCCGTGCCCGTTCTCGTGATGGCAACGATGAGGAACAAATACGTCGTATTATCGCAGCGCAAATGAGCCGGGAAGAGCGTTGTGCGAAAGCAACCGATATCGTGGATAATAGCGCCGATTTGCCAAGCCTATATCAGCAACTAGGGCCGCTACATCAACGCTATTTAGAGCTTGCCAAGACGAGTTAACGGCCTAAATGCCCTGTTAAGCATAGAGAGACTGCTATGAAAGTGAATTGCCCAACCTGTAAAACCCCGGTGGAATGGACACCGGAGAGCAAGTTTCGCCCGTTCTGCTGTGAGCGATGTAAACTTATTGATCTTGGCGAATGGGCCAGTGAAGGACACGCGATTCCCGGCAAACCGGCCGATGAAGTGTTAATGTCTGACGATTGGGATCGGGCGAAAACGTTAAACTAACGGTCACCATAGCAGGCGTATTGGTCGATAATTTAAGCAATCCGCATGAGTTATTTACAGCAGCATTAATTCTTTGGCGCGATGTATTGCTTGTGTCCTATTTTTGGCACCAAGCTTGACATTAATTTTGCGCGCGTGGGTTTTTACCGTATGCAGAGAAATATACAGTTGATCGGCAATTTCTTGGTTAGATAAACCTTTGGCTATTTTTCGTAGAACGCCTAGTTCTCGGTCGCTCAACTCGGCTATTTTATGACGATTTGGGCTTTGCAAATCGTATCGCTGCGCAAGGGGGAGTTGTGATACCAAGCACTGCGCCATTACCGGATGTATGCGATACCAGCCTTGGCGCTCCGGTTGTGATTCTATAAACAAATTTTTGCTCAGCGCTTGTTGCAGCAGCGGATGATAATCTGGCCCAATAACATCCTGCAAATGTGCCTCGTTAAACTGCCCTAACAGACTTAATTGACACAAAAAATTCTGTAAGGGTGAAGACAGTGAACCTAAGACTTCTCCTTGCAAATAATCATTCATTTCGGCAAGCGCCATGCGATCATTCATCTCATTGGGTTGTCCTGCCATGCAAAAACAACGTCCCCATAAGGCCAAGCCGACAGGCCAACCCAGCAAACGCTGTTCTAGCTGCTGCCGGAGTTTCAATGAGGTCGTGAGGCCTTGATTCGTTAACCACTGCTCTTGCTCTGTGGCGCTGAAAGCCAAGTCTGTGGCTGTTAAAAAAATGGCGTTTTGCAGGCCTGCGGTGCCGCTCGCAAAAGGGCGATAACGGCCACTGAGCACTATTTGCACATTATCTGGACGATAGCGCACGAGGGCCATGAGTAATTGCCAACTGCTGTTGTCGATCAACGTATGGATATCATCAATAACAATAACAATATTGCGTTCGCTTGCGGCTAGATCACGCAACCAAAGCAACAGAATTTTTTCTGCGTACGGGGCAGCGTCGGGTTGACGTAATAAGGCCAAAACATCGGTCGCGGTGCCCATAAGCTGCTGTTCGGCGGCTTGCAATAGGTGCTCAAGTAATACGGCCATTGGTGCATCAAGATGATCTAGGGTAAACCAGATGATACTTTGCTCTGCGCTTTGTTTATCGACCCAGCTTGCCATCATGTGTGTTTTGCCAAACCCTGCGGGAGCTGTTAACCACACAATGGGCGCTTTGGCTAACGCGACGGCCAGTATTTCGCTGCGATCAAGATCAGCGGAAGATTGCTTGGGATGCTCACCTTTACGCTCAACCCAAGCATTGAGTGCTTGATCATCGAGGGAGGTCAACCAGGCATCTCGTGCTCGGTTTGTGGGGGTAGAAAATTCCATAATCACAACTTTTATTATTAAAGTATGTTTAACGCGACGGCTTTAATATAACCGATATACGCAACACAATCTGCCCATATAAAAACAGAGGAAAAGGCTGGGTCAATTCATCCGCGTGGTCACACCAAACATCGCTATTTGCGCGTTTTGCTGAACCAAATCCAGCAGCCGGACAAGGCCAAAAATAACAAGATGACGGCGGCAAGATCAACCAACCAAACGCCATATGCACCGAACCAACGTCCGCTGTGAAGATCAAGCAGTAAGCGCTGCCAACTGATGGTTTTATGACTGCGAGAATCCATTGATAAGGGCAATGAACTTAACTCGTACGCTACTGAGATCGGCGCGCTGTTTGACAAGAGCTGCCCAGTATAGGTTTGAAAATCTAGGCGATACCAAAGACCCTGATCAACTTGAACTGCAAAGTCTTGCTCTGCAATAGCAACGCTTTTGATCGGTTCTAGTTGAAATAATGCAGGATCAATTAATTCTAAAAGAGACCAATCGGCGCTCAATAATAACCACTGCTGTGTACATACTAACAGTCTCTCGCGGTCTGTGCTGGCGAAACCAACCAGTTGCGAACAGTCGCCAAGTATGTGCGTATCCAATAAAACCTGCTGATCGCTAACATGCAGCCAACCATCTTGGGTCAAAATGCCCTGACGAATTTCGATAGCAGATTCATATGGCCACAACAACAAGGCGCTTTGTGGATAGTGTCTATCCAATTCTAAGTCGCCGGTGTGATTAAGCGCCAAACCACTCAGGGTAACTAACATCACGATTGCCGCCGCGGCTACACCGCTACGGCGATGCCAGCGATAGAGCCAAAATCGTAAACGACGTTTCACGGCTCAGCTCCAACGGCAATAGTGGCATCACTGGGTTCAATCCAACGATCCAATAAAAGCGCTAGGCGTGCAATGCGCTTCATCGCTCTGACGGAATAGGTTGCCCCAGAAATACCATCGACGTGGCGCGCTAGCTCGCCGTCGTCCGTGAGGGTTTGATCAACAAATTGAGCGGTATAAGCAGGAAGTCGAATTTCATCGCCGCGCGCTTCGCGGAATACCATCACCTCCATACGTTCAATTTTTCCTGCGCGTGTTACTACGGCAAAGGTGATGGGCCGTTCTTTACCGATATCACTTAACATCCACAAGGCGGTGTCGCCGACCTGCCAATATTTAATCCGCGCTTGGCGTAATTCTATATTGGCGAGCCGTTGCGCTTGTTGTTTTTGCTCAGCTTGCAGCCACAAGGTTTTTGCTGCTGGTGGCGCATCCCTGAATGTATCGGCCAAGACATTATCCAACGTCAGATAAACACTGGCGGCAAAACTCGATGGCGGTAACAATAAACCACAAAGGGTTAACGACAGTGTCGCCAACCCTCGTAAGTTACTCAATAACTTATGCAATAATGTCATTTTTTTCCTTTAAAAACTGTATCCGACACCGAGATTGTAGCCAGTGCCGATCAGATTATCGTCTTGTTTTTCACGGTAATAATCCGCTTTAACAACCACCGTTGGTGCGAGCCAATAGTTTGCACCGACATCATGGCGCTTAACTTTAGAATCGGCACTGTCTCCGGCAGCGGTATCCCACATGCTATTGCGGTAAAAAACACCGACAGCGTTGTTGATGCGGTAGGAGGGTTCAACATAAAAGCCATTTTGCTTTGACGCACCCGCCGTGATCGCGTTAATCGCAGAGGTGAGATTCCACTGCGCATACAAGGCACGCAGCGCAAATCCGCCGGTTTGATAAACCGCATGAGTTTCTAGCAAACGAGCACCAATCTCGCGCTCACCGGCGCCTTGTAAAATATCATCTTGATACTGAACGGACGCCGCCAACTCTAATCCAGGTACAGCGGTATATTTTAAGCGTGCGGTGTACGCTGCTTTATTCGCCGGGGCTTCTGATACCTTCTGACGACCTTTACGCATTGAACCCGTGGCAGAATTCAAACCTGAATGCACCGCCACGTCGTAGCTAACACCATCGGCGATATCACCGGATAGCGCCACACCGCCTTCCCACCAAGTGGTCGGAATAATGTTTTTCTCGACATTATTGCGCTCTACCCCATAAAACGTGTCTGGCTCATGGGTCTCGTTTAAAATCCCCACTGGCAGCAAAAACAAACCGCCTTTCACTTTGGTTGTATCCGCTACGTCGTACTCAATAAAGGCCTGCTCTAACTCTATTTCGCCATTCTTGCCTTCGCCGGCAATGCTGTGCTCAAGCTCAAACTCAGAGAAAAAACGCGTGCGTTCGTTGAATTCTTTACCAAAGAACAAGACAAAGCGGTGAAAATCAATTTCGTTATCTTCACCATTGGCAAGATTAAGGTGCATTTCACCATAACCACCAATAGATACGCCATTAGCGCTACTCATCGCAACTTGCTGATCCAGCGTATCGGCCAAACTATTAAGCTGCGCTTTCATGGCCGCGATTTCAGCTTTCAGTTCCGCTGTTTCGTCAGCAACAGCGATTGCGGGCAAAATCATAGCCGTGGCTAAAAAAAGTGAACGGGTATTCATATCAGAACCTCTGTGTGATGGGGTGAAGTATTTAAATGAGAATCTAACACAATTGAGAATCAATACCAAACACTTTTAAGAATTCATCTCATTTAGCCTGGACAACAATCCGCTTAGGCGTTGACGACAATGGAATCCTCGGCGTTAGTCTTAAGACTAATTTAGCGCTTCCCTAGGCGCTTAAACCGCATTCAGGTAAACTCTGGGGCCAAATTCATTGCACCCTATTCTCATTAAGACACCATGATGCAAGAGACTTATCAGCCGCATACGATCGAACCTGCTGTACAACAACAGTGGGAAGACAATCAGGTTTTTAAAGCCGTTGTCGATGCCAACAAAGAGAAGTTCTACTGTCTCTCTATGTTCCCGTACCCCAGTGGCCGCTTGCACATGGGTCATGTGCGTAACTACACCATTGGTGATGTGGTATCACGCTTTCAGCGCATGCAAGGCAAAAATGTGATGCAGCCTATGGGCTGGGATGCCTTTGGTCTTCCGGCGGAAAACGCCGCCATTAAACACAAGGTTGCTCCGGCTAAATGGACTAAAGAAAACATCGCTTATATGAAAGGCCAGCTAAAGTCGCTCGGCTTTGGCTATGATTGGGATCGTGAAATCGCGACCTGCGATCCAGAATACTATCGCTGGGAACAGTGGTTTTTCACTACCTTAATCGACAAGGGCTTGGCGTATAAAAAAGTCTCGGCGGTTAACTGGTGCCCGAACGACCAAACCGTTTTAGCTAACGAACAAGTCATCGACGGCTGTTGCTGGCGCTGCGACTCGGTCGTGGAGCGCAAAGAAATCCCACAGTGGTTTATTCGCATCACCGCCTATGCCGAAGAGTTGCTGAATGATCTTGATCAACTGGAAGGTTGGCCGGATCAAGTAAAGGCAATGCAGCGCAACTGGATTGGTAAATCCCGTGGCGTACAAATGCGTTTTGGCTTGAAAGGGCGTACCGATGAGTTAGAAATTTACACCACTCGCCCCGATACGCTAATGGGGGTTAGCTATCTGGCGGTGGCTGCTGGCCATGCCTTAGCCAAAGAAGCTGCAGAAAACAATTCAGAGTTAGCTGCATTTTTAGATGAATGTAAAAAATCCGGTACTGCCGAAGCCGATTTAGCCACGGTCGAAAAGAAAGGCATGGCGACCGGTTTTACCGCTATTCACCCCATCAGCGGTGCGGAAGTCCCAGTTTGGGTCGCCAACTTTGTGTTAATGGAATATGGCACAGGGGCTGTTATGGCGGTGCCAGCGCACGATCAGCGCGATTGGGAATTTGCTAATAAATACGACTTGGCCATTAACCAAGTGATTGCGGGTACCAATGGCGAAGTAATTGATCTTGCGGCCGCCGCTTTCAGCGAAAAAGGCGTACTGGTTAATTCGGGAGAATTTGATGGCTTAGCCTTCGAACAGGCGTTCGATGCTATTGCAGCAAAATTAGTCGAGCTAGGTAAAGGCGAAGTTAAAACTAACTATCGCCTGCGCGATTGGGGTGTTAGCCGTCAACGTTATTGGGGTAGCCCAATCCCTGTGATTCGCAACGCTGCGGGCGAGACCATGCCAGCACCAGCATCATTGCAGCCGGTTATTCTGCCGACCGATGTGGTCATGGATGGCATTAACTCGCCAATTAAAAACAATCCAGAATTCGAAAATATTGAACTGGATGGCGAACCCGTATTCCGCGAGACCGATACTTTCGACACCTTTATGGAGTCATCTTGGTACTACGCGCGCTATTGCTCTCCGCGTTGTGACGACGCCATGCTTGATCCAAAAGAGGCCAATTATTGGCTACCTGTCGATCAATACATCGGCGGTATAGAACATGCGATTTTGCACTTGTTGTACGCCCGCTTCTTCCACAAGCTGCTGCGTGATGCAGGCTTAGTAGAAAGTGATGAGCCGTTTAAAAGCTTGCTATGCCAAGGCATGGTGTTAGCGGAAGCCTTTTACACCACCAATGACAATGGTGCTAAAGAATGGGTTAACGCGGCAGATGTGACCATCGAACGTGATGAAAAAGGGCGTTTATTAACGGCCCATCGCACTGTCGACGGCGCAGAAGTACAGTACTCTGGCATGATTAAGATGTCGAAGTCGAAAAACAACGGCGTCGATCCGCAAGAAGCGATTGAGCTTTATGGTGCCGACACTGTGCGCTTGTACACTATGTTTGCAGCGCCCCCAGAGCAAACGCTGGAGTGGTCAGATTCTGGCGTTCAAGGTTCGCAAAAATTTCTACAGCGAGTTTGGCGTTTAAGCTATGAACTGCTGCAGCAAGCGAATGCGGGGACTTTAGAAAATCTGAGCAAAGACGAACAAGATGTTCGCCGCAAAGTCCACGAAACTATTCAGAAAGTGAGCGATGACATTGGTCGCCGCTATAACTTCAATACGGGTATCGCGGCTATCATGGAATTGATGAACGCGTTGCAAAAAGTCGATCTGTCATCCAATGGCGGGCGCGGTGTTGTCAGTGAAGGTCTGAATGCCATTATTCGCATGCTGTCGCCGATGGCGCCGCACATGACTCAAGCCTTGTGGGTTGCTTTTGGCAACGATGGCATGGTCATTGATGCTAACTGGCCCGCCGTTGATGAAAGTGCTCTGGTACGAGATTCGATTACCTTGGTTGTTCAGGTCAACGGTAAATTGCGCGCTAAGCTCGACGTGCCTGTGAATGCCGGCAAGGATGAATTGGAAGCCTTGGCGATGGCGGACGAGGCCGTGCAGAAACAGCTTGAAGGCAAAACTGTGCGTAAGGTGATCGTGGTGCCCGGCAAGCTGGTCAATATCGTTGCCGGATAATATCGACAAGGATTTAAACACCACACAATAAATAGAGGTTGTTCGCATGCGTCTGTCGTTAATCTGGTTAGCCGTTATCACTCTTAGTGCTTGCGGCTGGCATTTACGCGGAATCTCTCCAATACCGGATGGCTACCGCATCCTGTATTTGCAAGGCAGTGGTAATACTGGCTTTGATCAAGCGCTCAACCAACAGTTGCAGTTTAACGGCGTCGTTCTCACCGAACACGCCGTCGATGCTCCTGCGCAACTGGTTATTCAATCCTACGAAATCGAACGTCGTACTCTATCGCTCAGTACAAACGGACAGGTTGCCGAATACGAATTGAATGGTCGATTGAGCGCTCTGCTGTCGCGCCCTGAAGACGGCATTAATACCGAAATTTTGGTGCGCTCACGGCGCACGTTAAGCAATGATGTAAACAATGTCGTCGCGACGGCTAATGAAGAACGGCAGCAACGCTCTGCGATTGAGAAAGACCTTGCCAGTAAACTCCTGCGACGCTTGCAGGGAATCCGTGACAACAAAAATACAACCACCTCTACGCCAGCAACGCAGCCGTGAAAATTCGTCAAGATCAGCTCACGACAACCTTAAGTCGCGGCCTTTGTGGTTGTTATCTTGTTGCGGGGGATGAGCCACTGCTGCTTATGGAGGCGAGTGATGAAATCCGTGCGGCCGCTCAGGCTGCCGGTATAGAGGAACGTGAACGGTTTTATGCCGATGCAGGTTTTGATTGGTATCGCTTGCTTGATGAGGCTAATGCGATGTCGCTGTTTTCTAGCCGCCGTATCCTTGAAGTTCGCATTCCCAATGGTAAGCCTTCCGATAAGGGCGCTGTTTTGCGGCACATGGTCAGCCATCCGAATCCGGACAATGTCTTGCTGATTATTTGCCCTCGTTTGGATGCAATAGCGCAACGAAGTACTTGGTTCAAAGCCATTGAATGTGCCGGGGTGTTTCTTCCGATCTGGCCGCTTGAACGCGAGCAATTTCCGGGCTGGCTAAAACGTCGCTTACAACTCGCTGGCTTACAAATTGAACCGCCTGCCTTGGCTGTACTCGCGCATCAAACTGAAGGCAATCTACTCGCGGCGGTACAAGACATAGAGAAGCTGCGCCTTCTAGGTCATTCGCTTATTACTGAGGATATCATTCACGACGCCATCGGTGATAGCTCACGTTTCGATGCTTTTGGCTTAGCCGATGCCTGCCTGTTAGGGAATTTGACCGAGGCGGTACGTATACTCACCCACTTGCAAGCCGAAGGTTCTCAGCCTCTTATGATTTTAGGAGCAATGACACGCAAGATTCGTCAGCTCATCGCCTTATACAACACCTCTGGTCAGCAATTGAGCGAGAAGTTTAAGCAGCAAAAAATTTGGCCAAAACAACAAGTTCCTTACAAGGCAGCGCTGCAACGGATTAATCAAAATGAACTTTTTGCCGCACTGCAAAAAGCCGAAGCAATCGACAATGCTGCAAAAGGTAATGGTCAGGACCCTTGGTTGTTACTTGGAGAACTCGCAATTCTTCTAACGGGCCATAAGCACCACCTCCCCTGCTAACGATTCAAAGAAAGCGTTAGCTTGATCACATTTCGTACAGAATACGCGTGCCATACTTGGTCAGCTTGATGGCTTACTCGACAAACTCAACCGCTAAGATGCCTTTAATGTCCGATTTAGACTAATTAAGGTGCAATTTATTGTCAGTTTTAAGCCGTTAGTGGTACGAAAATGTATCTTTAACGTCAAAAGCTCTTAATAATGTGGCACCAGCCGCCACCGTTTATTGACGGTGTCGAACCCGCTAAAAGGAGGAACCGATGAATACTGCCGTGCGTCAACAAAATAGTGACTTGGTCTGGAATCTTGCAAAGATTAATCAGCACAAGCGCGCGATGGGTTTCATTAAGCAATTCGAAAACCGCTTTTGTGTGTTTTCGTCGTCGGTTCGACAACTCTACACTAACTACAGCATCTTCTTTCCTGAAGAAGCTCATCGGCAAATGGTGATCTTGCCTGATCCCTATGCTTTCCATGATACCTTCAGCTATCTCAATCCCGATGCGGTAGGCTCGACGGGGCTGCATGTGATTCCTGGTAACCTCATCGGCAAACAAGGTTTGTATTTGGTCATTTCTCACAAAGATAAAAAAGTCCGCTCTGTGCCCATCCCATTTCAGGAAGGTATGCGTCAGATCTTACGCCGCAGCAACAGCGACGATCCTTTTTTACCGGTATTAATGAAAGGTGACTTGCGCGAATTTAACGACAAACTTCCTTGCTTGCATTTGCATCGCTTACGTTTGAAAGAATTGACAGGGCTCTCTGGTTTGGAACGTGAAAGCATTCGAACGGTGATTACTGATAAGTTGATGAATTTATATCAACAGTCATCAACCTTCAGTCTAAATTGACGCCGAATTTTCGGCCATATTCACGCGATAGTATTGGCGCATAAGGCGACTAAGACCTTTGCGCCAAGCTTTCGGTTTGATCCCGAAACTATGAAATAACAAGGTATTATCTGACAGTGGTGTCCACACATGCGGGACTTGCCCACCTTCCTGTGAATGTAACTCAGCCGCTCCAAGATTTTCGTACTGGCGCGCTTCAGACAACAAGGCTTCGGCAAATGCGTATGATGAGACTGGCTCGACTCCGCTGAAGTGATAGGTTCCCCAAAGCTGATCGGCACACGAGGCTTGCTTAAACATAGCTAACATGACTTCGGCGACGTCGTCTGCCGGCGTCGGTGCAATATGGCGCTTCATATCAAGCGTCAAAATTTGCTCATGGCGAATGGCAGTTAACAGCCGAGTGGCAAAATCATCATTCATCAATGAAAAAATCTGCCCAGCACGCAAAATCAGATGCTGTGAATTTTGCCGAACTAAGTCCTCTATCAGCAACATGCGTTGTGCAAGCTGACTATTACTCCATTTCTGCCAAGTCTCATCCACCAGTGTTCCATTGCTGGCTTCCATGACCATCATGGATGAAAGCAGCACAATGGCGGCGTCTTCTGAGCGCGCCTGATTGATCCAAAACTCAAGATGTTGAAAATCTTCTGGGTTATAAACGGAAGGGGTAAGCACGTAAACGGGGCGGCCGTTCGACTGTAATCCCTGACGCTCACGGCTTTCTAAGCTCACGCCTTTATACATGAAATTTTGTTCGGCCAATAAGCGCATTAAACACTTACCGACGGGACGGTTTGCACCAATGATATGGGTATGAAAACTGCTGATGGCCATTAAGATCCCAGTGAAACCGGTAAATTGAAGAAACTTAGATTACCACTGGCAACGACTCCGTCAAAGCACGGAAGGCTGTCTATATTGTAAGTATCTTTAGCGAATAGAAATCACGATGAGATATCCCACATAATCAACGCCCTTAAACGGCATTAATGGCCTAATGCAATCCGTACAATTTCGTTTTGATTGCGCAGGGCTTGTTGTTTCGATGGGAATAGCTGCACATCGTTAAGTGTAATTAAACACACCAATCCGGCGCTCAAACCAACATAGCCGGCACGATGTTCTTGTATATATGCGCCATTTTGCAATGTTAAACAAAATTCTGCTGGGATGGCTACAGAGCGCAGTAAACCATTGCCGAGGGGATCTCCTACCACACCCGCACGACTATACACTGCCAGCCCATCACGACTAATAACCAGTGCTTGTCCGTTAACTAACTCGGCTTCGTGCCCCTGCACACCGGATGGCAGTGTTACCATCTGGTGGCGTTTAATTAAGTCTGAGCTGTGTTCAATAAGCATACATATCCTCTAAGCAATATTTGCTTTCTCTCTAACGATCGTCGGTATTGAACATCTGCTCGACACGATTACCAGCATGATCTTCAGCGTGCAAAGTCCAGCGAGTGCTAGTTGCTCTAATCGGACAAGTAACGTTGAAGTGACCTATATAGGATACGTAGCCTTCGCAAACGTCGCCCATTGGGCTTTGCAGCCACACACGTTTGATACCTAAACCGTCGTCATACAACATGCCCGTGAGGGTTGGCTCATCCTCTAGCCAATGAGCGTCCCTCAACACCGGGGGTTCATGATCCGGATACGACGTCGCTGACCGTGGGTCGGTGCCTTCGGCCAGTTCTTCGCTATTGGAATAGCGGTCGCCATCCATATCAGAATCACTGTTATCGCCAATACCATCGCCATCTAGATCACTCCATTCCAAGCGATTATCTGGGAATACATCGCGATCATTGGTTACGCCGTCACCATCGCGATCATCGTCGATGGCGTCAGGTAAACCATTAGTATCTAGGTCATGAGGGCGACTGGCTGCATCATAAGGGTTGGTATTCAGCCGTACTTCGTAAGTATTAATAATACCGTCACCGTCGATATCGTCGTCGGTGTTGTCGCCGACGCCGTCGTTATCGGTATCCGCCCACTCAGTGCGATCACGAGGGAAGCGGTCAACCGTATTGAGGTAACCATCACCGTCGATATCATCATCCAGCTCATCCGGAATACGATCACCATCTAAGTCTGGTGGTACATGGGTACTGTCCAAATGCCGATAACCCAATCGAAGCTCATACTCGTTCGAAATTAAATCGCCATCGATATCGAGATCACTGTTATCACCAATGCCATCACCGTCCATATCATGCCATTCACTGGCATCCATTGGGAAAGCATCCGCTCCGTTCCGGTGAGTGTCGCCGTCGATATCATCATCTATAGCATCGGGAATACGATCACCATCCATATCGGGTGGCACTGAGTTAGGATCGGATGGGTCTGTACCGGCACGCAACTCATAGGCATTACTAATACCATCACCGTCACGATCTGGATCGGTATTGTCACCGATGCCATCAAGATCGGTATCAAACCATTCGCTCGGATCATGTGGGAACATATCCATGACGTTGGATAACGTATCGCCGTCCATGTCGCTATCAAGCGCATCCGGAATGCCATCGCCATCCATATCGTCAGGCTTGCTATGAGCGTCATACGGATCGAAGCTGAGTGAGCGTTCAAACTCGTTGTTAATGCCGTCGTTATCTAAATCTTGATCGCTGTTATCGCCAATGCCGTCGCCATCAAAGTCGAGCGATTCGCTGGGATCATAAGGGAAGGCATCGTCATTGTTTAGTACGCCATCGTCGTCGATGTCGGCATCAACGACGTCGGCTAATCTGTCGCCATCGAGATCGGCGGGCTTGCTGTTAGCATCGAGATCATCACTATTCGCCCGCGCTTCGGTTGCTTTGCTGAAACCGTCGTTGTCTCTATCGACATCTAAATTATCACCAATACTATCGCCGTCAGTATCGAGCCACTCACTGGCATCTTTAGGGAATGTATCAAGATTATTTTCCGTACCGTCACCATCGACGTCAGAATCAAAGTAATCTGGCATACCGTCACCATCGGTGTCCGCAGGACAACTGCTCGCATCTAAAGGATTGGTACCAAGGTGCATTTCTAATAGGTTGGCAATGCCATCGTTATCCGCATCAATATCTTCGCTATCAGGGATGCCATCACCATCGAAATCGGCCCAAGCAGCTGAGTTATCTGGATAAAGATCTCTAGCATTACTGACGCCATCACCATCGCGATCTTCATCAAGCATATCGGGAATACCATCACGATCAACGTCGCGTGGCACTGAAAACTGATCATCGGGATTGGTGTTAGCCAGCACTTCTAATTTATTACTGATGCCATCGCCGTCTTTATCCGGATCGGAATTATCGCCAATACCATCGTGATCCATATCGGCATGTTCGGCGGCATTAAGAGGAAAGGCATCCTCATTATTTTTATAGCCGTCGTTATCCATATCGTCGTCGAGCAAATCCGGCCAGCCATCACCATCGCTATCTTTCGGACGAGCACGAATATCGTTGGGGTTATAGCCCAGCTTTTCTTCTAAATCATTGCGCACGCCGTCGCCATCACGATCAAGATCGGCGTTGTCGCCTACACCGTCGCCATCCGTGTCTCGGTATTCGCTGCCATCTAGCGGAAATGAATCTCGTTGATTGGGCACGCCATCGTTATCAATATCGTCGTCGATGGCATCGGGAATACCATCCTCATCGGTATCAAATTGATCTGGAACATCGGGGTCGGTACCGCCCGTCTGCTCCATAAAATTAGACAGGCCATCGCCATCACGATCAGTATCGAGATGATCTGGAATTCCATCGCCATCTATATCATTTAGCGCAGCAAAACTGAGTGAGCTAATCAGCGATAACGAAAGTAATAATATGAAATAGTGGCTGCGCATAGGATTCTTATTATTCTGAAGGCTTACCGGCCATTGGGGTCAAACTGTGCTGGCATTGCACTCCGCGATTTTTTTCGTCAACTAAAATACCCGCCACTGCATTGCCATTGGTAGGGCGCAGTAAGAGATAACCATCAACGCAGAAGGCTTCTTTGCCCGACATTTTCGGCGACACTTTAATATCACGCTCTGGGCTTAACGATAGCAACTTAAATTCCGAGATTAGGACACGATCTTCATCTTTGGTGTGTTGAATAAAACCGTAATATTCCAAGGCCAAAGCCGCGACGATGATACCGCCCATAAAACTTAAAATGCACCATTTAGCAATATCTTGTTCTTCTGCTTCGGGGGTCGTGTTGTGTTCAGTCATGCTTAGGCTCCGCCGCTGTCGGCTCTGTCGTTTTGTCTTTTCCCCATGCTGGCATCAGCGTTTGAGGAAGCTCTAATTGGCCAAGAATTCTGGCCACAATAAAATCGATTAAATCGGTTATTTGTTTCGGCTCGTGATAAAACCCGGGACTTGCAGGCAGAATAACCGCTCCCATGCGGGTAAGGTTTAACATATTTTGCAAGTGTATTTCCGAATAAGGGGTCTCTCGCGGTACTAAAATCAGTTTTCTGCGTTCTTTTAATGCGACATCTGCGGCGCGTTCAATCAGATTATTACTGGCTCCAGTCGCAATAGCCGATAGGGTTCCGGTGCTGCAAGGGCAGATAACAACCGGCCCCGGTTGGCCCGAACCCGATGCCCAAGGGGCCATCCAATCTTCGTTACCAAATACTCGTAAGCGTTCAGCATCAACGCCGTAACGGGCTTGCAGTGCTGCTGCTGCCGCTTGCGGCTTAGCCGATAAAGTAACGTCGGTTTCTGTGGCCAGAACAAGCAGTGCTGCTTTCGATATCATCACATCAAGATGACATTCTGCCGCTAATAACACGTCAATCAGGCGTAACGCATACAGTGAGCCGGAAGCGCCGGTCAGGGCCACGCAAATGCGGGGTCTTGGCCTGCTATTGAATGTCGTCATTGCGTTTCACCCACGAGAGCGGCCAAACGTTTCGCTAGCCCCTGAAAACTTCCATTCGACATGCACACGATCCAATCTCCCGGACGAGCCTCTGCCAATACGGCTGTTACTAATTCATCCAGATTACTGTGCACTTGCGCCGGAATATCACCCCGTTCGGCAACCTCCGTTAACGACCAGCCTATGTCCGCAGGTTGATACCAAAACGCCTGATCAGCGCTGTTAACCGACACGGCTAGCTGATCCTTATGGTGTCCGAGTTTCATGGTATTTGAACGCGGCTCTAATATCGCGAACAAGCGTCCGCCATTAGGCTGTTTCGTACTTTGTTGCGCCTTAGCACCGGCGAGTGTTGTGGCAATCGCTGTTGGGTGATGGGCAAAGTCGTCGTAAATACGAATGGCAGCGTCGCCTGAGACACATTCCATCCGCCGCTTTACCGACTGAAACTCGCCCAGTGCTTCCGCGCTAACAATAGGAGTAACCCCCATATGCCGTGCCGCCACCATAGCAGCGACTGCATTACGGACGTTATGTAATCCACTTAACGACCAGTTCACATGCGCTGTATCTTGGCCCTGATACATAACACTAAAGCGACTAGCATCATCACTATCCAAACGCCATTGCCATTCACAGGCACTCGTGCCTAGATTCTGCTCTATGCGCTGAACCGGTGTCCAACAGCCTTGTTTAAGTACTCGCTCCAACGCTTCCTCACCTGCCGGTAACACTATTTGCCCTGAGGCAGGAATAGTGCGAACGAGATGGTGAAACTGGCGTTCAATCGCGGCTAAATTGGGAAAAATATCGGCGTGATCGTACTCAAGGTTATTCATAATCACGGTTCGAGGCAGGTAATGAACGAATTTAGAACGCTTGTCGAAAAAAGCCGTGTCGTATTCATCGGCCTCGATCACGAAGAATGGGGAATCGCCCAACCGGGCAGAGACACTAAAATTTTGCGGTACGCCGCCGATTAAATACCCAGGCTTCATGCCCGCATATTCTAAAATCCACGCCAGCATACTGGCTGTTGTTGTTTTGCCGTGGGTGCCAGAAACGGCGGCAACCCAACGTCCTCGTAACACAAATTCGCCAAGCCATTGTGGCCCCGAAGTATAGGGAATCCCTCGATCTAACACATATTCAACCGATGGATTTCCACGAGACATGGCATTGCCAATGATAACGAGATCAACATCTGCTGGGATGCGTTCGGGCGCAAAGCCTTCGATCAATTCTATGCCAGCAGCGTGCAATTGATCACTCATTGGTGGATAAACACCCATGTCAGAACCTGAAACGTCATGGCCTAGTGCTTTGGCCAATTGAGCAAGAGACCCCATAAAGGTGCCGCAAATGCCCAGAATGTGCAGTCGCATCTTTCCTACCGCTTGGGAATGAAAGCGTTAGTGTACTGCCCCTTTGGCGCGGAGCAAGCACTAACAGCACGGGATGTGATGATGATGACCATGCCGAGCATTCCTATTTAAGGTGTGCCACGACATAGGATTATCTGTGTGGACACTGAATTTCTGTAAAGTTTCAGGTAGTATGCGCGCCAGTTTACCCTTTTGCTTACTGTGAGGACGATACCATGCAACGCTTACGGACGTTTTTGGATAGCCATTGCGATAACACCGCTGTGGTAGAAATCATTGATGGACTTATGGTTGCGTGCAAAGACATTGCCCATCGTCTTCAGCTTGGTTCACTGGCTGGGGTGCTCGGCAGTGCTGAACAAGAAAACGTCCAGGGCGAGTGTCAGAAAAAATTGGATGTGATTGCTAACGACCTTATTAAAGACTGCCTAGCCGGTATTCCTAGCGTCAAAGGTTTAGCCAGCGAAGAAGAAGAGCTCCCGGTGGCTTGCAATGCCAAGGGAGAATACTTAGTGCTGTTCGATCCGTTGGATGGTTCTTCTAACATTGATGTCAACGTTACCGTCGGTACCATCTTTTCAATACTGAGCGCGGATGCCAATGCCGATGCTGCCTCTGATGCTGCCTATTTACAGGCCGGTAACCAGCAAGTCGCGGCGGGGTATGTATTATACGGCCCATCGACCTTGCTTGTATTAACAACAGGTGATGGTGTGTTTTCATTTACACTGGATGCGCGTATTGGCGAGTTTATGCTAGAACGTCAAAACATTCGTATTTCTGAAACGACCCAAGAATTCGCAATTAATATGTCAAACCAGCGCTTCTGGCTGCCAGAAATGCAGCAATACGTCGGTGATTTATTACTCGGTGAAGAAGGCCCTTTGGGTAAGCGCTACAACATGCGTTGGATTGCCTCTATGGTTGCTGAAATTCACCGCATTCTGACCCGTGGTGGTATTTTTATGTACCCTTACGACAGCCGCGAACCTAGCAAGCCAGGTAAGCTGCGTTTAATGTACGAAGGCAATCCTATGAGTATGTTGGTAGAGCAAGCTGGAGGGGGGGCATCCACCGCGTTCGAAAATATTATGAACATTAAACCAGACGGCATACACCAGCGTGTATCGGTTGTTATGGGTTCGGCGCAAGAAGTAGAAACCGCCATCAGCTACCACGTAAAAAACTGATTTATTCGCGTTAATTGAATAGCAATGGCAGATATCAATCTACCATTGCTATGTGTTTAACCATCGATTCAACATATCTCGAATATTATCTAGGCGAATTGGCTTCGCCATATAATCATCCATACCGGCATCCAAGCATCGCTGCTCTATTTTATCTGTGGTATTCGCTGTACAGGCGATAATTGCTTCTGAAAAACCATGTTTTCGTAACTGTTCGCTCGTCTCAAAACCATCCATCCCCGGCATTTGGCAGTCCAGTAGGATAAGATCAAAATGTCGTCTCTGATGTTGTATTAAATTTATAGCACTTTCGCCCGATCCGACTGAACTTATTTGGATGTTGGGAGCAAGTTTATGCAACATTTTTTCGATCACTTTTAAATTAACTTCGTTGTCTTCAACAATCAGTACGTTACCGCGAATTGCCAAGGTCGACGCTGCTTTAGTCACAGAGTTTTCATGACTTTGCAGCGCTAGCAATGGAATGGTAACAGCAATACAGGTGCCGCCACCTAGGTTGTCTTCAAATGTAATATGCCCAGCTAATATTTGGCTAATATGATGGCAAATCGTTAACCCCAATCCTAGGCCATCGTAACGACGATTAAATGAAGAGCTAACTTGAGAAAAAGCTTCGAGCACTTGGCTTTGCAGGTCAGGCGGAATACCAATTCCCGAGTCACGTACAATAATTCGAAGTTTTTCGTCGTCGTCGCGTAAATACTGTAACTCAATAGCCACAAAACCACGCTCTGTGAACTTCAGGGCATTGTCCGATAAATGTCGTAATAATTGCCGTACTAATGACTGCGGTAGATAAACTTCTGTGTTTAAAAAAACAGGATCTATATCAAGGATTAATGATAACCCCTTACAACTGGCCTTGCTGCGCAAATCGGCAAATAGCGGCTCCATAACCTTAGCGATATCGCAATATTCATAAACCACGGGGAGTTGACCGCTATCGGTATCAACGATAACCATGATGTCATCAAGCAACTGGGCTAGGTGCGCTAGAGATCTATCGGCATGACGTTTTTGATCGTTAAATTCCACTTTCGAACTGTTTTGATCCATCAGTTGTAGCATACCCACCGCCCCATTTAAGGGGGTGCGGAACTCATGACTCATCATGGCTAAAAACTGACTTTTAGCTTGACTGGCTTCCTGTGTTTTTTGCTGTTCTTGCAGTAATTGGTTGGTAAAACGCTCATGTTCTGCTGCTGCTTTTTCTAACGTTAATGCCAGCCGATTACCATCATCTTGCAAGTTGCCTATCTCGGCACCGTCATTGACGTCAATCCTGCGCCAGTTTTCTCCGCGTGCTAACTGCCGAATAAAACCGGATAAAGACTCGAGTGGCCGCACGATAGTCATCCCCATATAACGACCTAGCAGTGCTGCTAAGATAACCACCGCTAAACCGGTCAGTAAAGACTGACGTAAAATTGAGAGTTCGCGATCACGGCCAAAGCGATCTGTCATTCCCAACTCGATATAACCCAATGTTTGAAGGGTACGATCATTGTCATTAAAACTGGAAAATTCGTTCAGAGAGACGATTACGCGGTTGATATCGCTATGCAATAAGCGCACGTCTGACAAGCTTAATTCCCCATACGACTCAGATTGGCGATCAATGACTAGCTCGTTATTGATATTACTGATTCGTACCGAAACAATCGCGGGCTGAGCTAAAACGGCATCAATGAGTGGCACTAATAATTCATAATCACCTGAAATCAAGGGATATTCTGCCGACAGCGCAATATTCTCTATCATTAAACGCGCGATATTTTCATTCTCTTGATGCACGTCAGACCAGCGTGCCATCATGTGCAAAGCCGTCAGCAAAGCAACCGTCAGCAATACCGGCAGAGTACTGAGCAGCACAATACGACGACGGATCGACCAATCATGGAAACTCATGATGATCCTCTGTCTTTGTTAATGCCTTCACTACGTCATTAATATTTGGCAAAGACAGATTTAACGAACGCCCAACCTGTTCGTTGTAACGCACTTGAAAATACGGGTTATAGTCTTGTTTCGCCCATTCTTTTTTGTTCAAACCGGCAGACAAAATTTCAATTAAGCGTTTGCTAACATCGTCTAAATCACTATAAGTCGATGCCAGTGCTCCCGCCCTAATATAAGCACTTGAAGGCCCAATTAAAGGTCGATTCTGCCGATAGGCTGTTATTAAAATATTTTTGATATTGCTAGGACTGTATAGCTCACTATCGTACACACCGACCAAAGCTTGATTGTCAGCAAGTAATTCGATCAAGGTACGATTTAAGTTATTTGGATCTGAGAGTGGGTAAATATTAACATGATCATCACGCTGCACCTTAGCAACTTCGTTAGGCGCGCTTGCGGTAAATGCATCGGTAACGATAACACCAAGATGAGCATCAAAACCGAATAAAACTTTGCTTAACTCAATTTGACGAGAAAGCGGCGGTTCGACGTAAATTGCAGACGTTAAAATCGCGGAACGCCGCTGCGCACTTTCTCGGCTAACAAACACGGCCACCACAGGACTATCCGTTGACGTTTGCCAAGCATCAAGAACGGGGTCGCCAAGCAGTACGATAGCGTCGAAGCCCGACCAAGCAACTTGCTGATCGCTGAGGGTGAATAACTGTGATGGTATTTGCAGACTCTGAGAGACAGTTTTTGCTATCTGCTCCGCCATGGGATGGCGTTCTCGTACCACAAACGCGATATCGGCGACGCTCGCTGCGCTGAACAGTAACGAACACCAAAGAACGATAATAACTTTACGACACCATAACGGCTTCAGAGCATCCATGCACATCATCCATATCAAAAAGTAATTCCGGCCCGAAAAAGGTAGATATCGTTAACAGAATAGGCTTGGTCCGGATAAACAAGCCTAGAATCATTAATTAAGTGATGCCACAACAAGCCGACTTCAGGTTTGTACCCTTGTACTGACCAAGTTTTAGTCAAATTGACCTCGAGTCGGCGAAAATCACCCTCGCTATTATTAAAGTCGTTATAGCTATCATGCCAGAAGTAAGTCAGAGTCGAACCCCAGTTGTTGCCGCTGTGATGCCAACTAACGTTGTTACTCCATTCGGCACTTAGACGCAGTTCAACTTTCGCTAAACGGTCAATCTCTTGATCATCCAGTTGGCGGGTGTCCCCCAAGCGAACATCGGCATCAACATAAGCACCCGACCACCATAGCCAATTATTGCGACTAAATTGCCAATTTAATTGCCAATCTACCCCCTTAACATCCATCTTGGTATCAGAAGCTATGTATACGGAGTTCAGGGCAATGGTGTTGGATATCAACTGGCTAAGGCTATCTTTATACGCCTTAACGTCTAATTCCAAGTTTAATTCTGGCAAGTTGCCGTAGTAGCCAAGTTCAACACTGGTAATTTTTTCATGATCAAGACCTCTCGTACTCGAAACTTGATTCATAAAAAAGACACCATCTTCTAGATTCAGATAGTTATCTGTTAAATCGCGAATTAAGACTGAATAATTTGGCTTTTTTTCCAATAAATCAGGAGAACGAACCGCTTGAGAATAAACAAGACGTAAACTCTGCTGCTGAGTTAGTAGCAGGTTGGCCGCAACACGAGGTGAGAAAGCGCTAGCATTGGAGTCCTCAGTCTCATACATACCCCCTAGGTTGAATACTAAGTGGGTTAATGCTCGCCATTCACCATTGGCAAAGACACGATACGTATCATTGTGTACTGCGCCGTTAAAATAGGTGGCCGAATCGACGCTATCACGGCGATAACTCATACCCGATACCGTGCGTAGCCCTGGTGCCCACTGCACGGTATCTTGCCATTCAATATCGTAACGATCTTCGCGCACGCTAAAATCATTAGTACCGCAAGCCCATTGACCGAGTTGCGAGAAGTCACTGCCATTGTAAGCATTACCAAAGGCCACAGCTGCGGCATCTAAATCACTTTGTTGAAGGTCATAGGTCACGCCTAGATTATCTTCAATCAATTGCTCTACTTGCTCTGGAGTCAGCGAGTTCGTGGCTATTCCGCCAACCAAATAGTTGGCCGCCGCCAAGGTTCCTGGGTCAGTATTGCTATCGGCATAAAGACTCGGCACCCCTAATGCAACGAACTTTGTCCATTCTGGATTAGCTCGATACTCTTGCAATAAAACAGGATCAAACGATGTGGTTGGCGAACAACCATGCACTCCTTGAGTACGACGATCACTTTGCCAATAAACTTGCATATGAGAAAAGTGATTCTGGTTGAATTCATGTATCAATTTAGCCATCACAAACCCTTGACGCGTCATTTGATCGGGGTAATCCAAATCAAAATCACTTTTGCGCATATCTGTGTTGCCATATTTGTATGCCGCTTCCCAATTCAGTTGGGTTTGCTCATTTATCTGATGATCATAATACAGGCTGGTAAAACCATGACGGCGAGAATCGCGCCAATCATCCTCGCCATTGGTCGCATTACGGCCATCAAAGCCATTATCCGCATTCTGCTGAAACGTTAACCGATAGGTATCATCATGTACCATGCCGGAATGACTGACCAAGCTATCTTCGACCCCTTGATTACCTTTACGAAAACGTATTCTTGTCCCTTGGGTATCGGCAGGATGTTTGGTAACGATATTGATGACACCAAGAAACGCATTGGCGCCATAACTGGCGGCGTTAGGGCCACGTACCACTTCTACGCGCTGAATATCTTCCATCGCGACTGGAATATCATCCCACACAACTTCGGCAATACCGGCTTTAAATACGGAGCGCCCATCCACCAGCACTTGCAAGCGACGCATAATATTTGGGCTTGAGGCATGATAGGCAATGGCACGATTATTTTGATCGTCGCCGTGCCCTACAAACATCCCAGGTACAAAGCGCATCAAGTCAGGGATCGTTCTCACCCCCCAAGCCTCAATTTGTTTCGCTTCAATAACCGTGATACTGGCTGGCACTTGCGCTCTGGGCTGCTTTAAACGAGCAGCCGTTAGTGCAACAGGAATATCACCTTGCAAGGATAGGGCGCCAAAGTCGCCATCGATTAGCGGATCAAAGACTGCCATATCAGCGGCGCACACTTCGATACTCATGGCAAGCGCAATTAAACCAAAGCTCGAAAATATCGTGTTTTTCAAAAGCATGTGTACCTGCTAATTCGGTTCGGCGATGAATTGTGCCATATTTTCTCGTTGAACTGACATACATAATGGCTTACGGCTATAATTCCGCCAGACATTCAACCTACCTATGGAAACTGTTATGAGCTACAACTCAATTCCAGCGGGCAAAGACTTGCCTAACGATATCTACGTCGTGATTGAAATCCCTGCAAACCACTCGCCGATCAAGTACGAAATCGACAAAGATATGGACGCCTTGATGGTTGACCGCTTTATGGCAACCCCAATGTTCTACCCAGCGAACTATGGTTATATCTCTAATACCTTGGCAGATGATGGCGATGCGCTCGATGTATTGGTTATCACGCCTTACCCAGTTCAACCTGGCTCTGTTATTCGCGCTCGCCCTGTTGGTGTTCTGAATATGGAAGACGAAGCCGGTGGCGACGCTAAGTTATTAGCCGTTCCGCACGAGAAACTGACTCAACTGTACAAGGATGTTCAAGATATTGATGACGTACCAGAGTTGCTACGCGCGCAAATCACTCACTTCTTCGAAAACTACAAAGATTTAGAAAAAGGTAAGTGGGTAAAAGTGAACGGTTGGGGCAATGCGGATGAAGCTCGTCGCATGATCACAGAATCTATTGCTGCCTATAAAGGCTAATAGCCTTGGCTTAAGTCAAGCGCTAGCCAAAAGGGAGCCTGTCTAGGCTCCCTTTTTTAATACAATGTCAGTACGACCGATATCATTTACTGCGCTAGTTTAGCCCGAAGCTCTGCGAGTGCTTGCTCAGCCGCTTTGGCTCGTGCTTCGGCTTCTACTTGCGCCGTCACATCTTTTTGAATACCAATGTAATACGTCAGCTCGTCTTCAGCGCTGTAAACTGGCGAAATACTCAGCTCATTCCAAAACATGGAGCCATCTTTATGATAGTTACGTAATACAGCTCGAGCACGGCTACCTTGCTTAATCGCCGTGCGAATCGTATCTAAACCTGTTTGATCACGGTCACCTGTCTGTAAAAAGCGACAGTCTTGATACAAAATTTCGTCGACATGATAGCCAGTCAGACGCTCAAAAGCCTTATTGGCGTAGATTAGAATATTGTCTTCACCTTCTTGTTCCGCAATAACAATGCCGTCGTTCGAGGCATCCACTGCTTTTTTCAACAGCTCTAGACTGATTGGCCCTTGCGCATCATTGTGATCGATGACCATTTCTTTAACTCCATCATTAAAAATCGCTCTCAGCCACAGTCGTCGCAACCACTTACGGCAAACGTTGAACACGTTACTACGCCTTCCACAAGAACGGAAGTCTATGAAAACGCAGAAAGTGTGACCGAATACTGAGCATGGCTTCGGACATTCTTTTACATTCTGTATAACTACTTATAGAATTTGCTCAGCTTTGTACAATTTTAGGAACAGGCCCAGGATATGTCATCCCCAACATCCGAGCCGCAAGCGGCTTACTATCCTATACGGGTCGTCTCGAATGAGACGGGTGTCAATGCCATTACCCTTCGCGCATGGGAACGTCGCTACGGTTTAATTACGCCCAAACGCACGGCCAAAGGCCATAGACTCTACACAGAATCCGATATTCAACTGATTCGTAGGGTTGTGTCGCTATTAGAGCGCGGCGTCCCGGTATCTCAGGCCAAAGCCATGATAGATAGCGCTGACCCAGAGCCAGAAACCATCTTAATCAACCCAGTACAGCCTTCGCCGTGGCGTCAATATCGAGCCGCATTAGCCAAAGGTGTACAACAATTTGATGCCGCGCAACTGAGCACAGTTGCCGATGAGGTCAGTCAGTTTTTTCCAATCGACATCGCCCTACGCTTCTTATTGATTCCTATGTATCAACATTTACGTGATCAAGTCACCCTACCTTTAGGGCAAGCCCGTGTGCAGTTTTACGGCGGTTTCCTCCAAGGACGACTGGCTGGACGCTTAGGTGAAGAGAATGACCTTAAGTACCAAGGTACGCTCGTGGTTGCCAATACCACTCAAGACGACGACCTAGATATGTTGTTGCTAGCGATATTACTGAAACAACTCGGATTTCGCATCGTGCGTCTAGCCGGTTTAACCACAACTGACGACATCACCGAGTTGCTAAAAAACCAAGAGTGGCAAGGAGCAGTATTACGTATACCTAAACACGCCAGTGAGGTGCAAAAGCAGCAACTACAGCGCATGACCCTTGAATCCGGTGCCGCTGTTTTTGTCATCGGCCAACAAGTAGATGAACAAATGATGTTACGACAAAAAGGGCTGGTGACCCTCAACGGCGACCTTCAACAAGACGCCATCAATGTTCGAGATATATTACTAGGCTTACCTGAATGAGTGCCGTATACGATTTACTACTACGCCATACCAACTTACTAACCGCCAAAACCACCGTTTTAGGTTCAGCTAAAAATGTCAGCGATGCATGGCTGTCCACGGCAAATAAGAACACTATTCACATCAATACATGGGACTGGCTAACGGCTAAAGCCTATCAAGGGCATATCAATAATGAGTTGGTGACATTCGGATTGCCAACCACAGATCAATTGCGAGATCGCACCGTGATTTTACTCTGGCCGAAAGCCAAACCCTTTGCCCAAGCCCTTATCCAGCTCATCGCTACGGCGACTCAACGCTGTTACGTTGTCGCCGCTAATGACGCCGGAGGTAAGAGCATTGGTAGTGCTTGCAAAGAATTCAGCAGCTCGGCTCTAAAGCTGGACAGCGCTCGCCATTGCTCGCTGTGGTTTATAGACCTAACGCCTGTTACAAAATTTAACTGGCTCGCCATGGGGCGCTCATTTAAGTGGGATAGCGCCGACTACCTAACCCTACCTGGTGTTTTCAGTCATGGCAGTTTAGATAGCGGCACATCCGTATTATTAGAACACCTGCCTGCGCCTGCACACGGTCGGCTACTCGACTTAGGTTGTGGCTCGGGTGTGATTGGGCTTAGCTTTAAAAAGCGTAACCCTTCCTTAGAAGTAGTGCTCGCTGATGTTGATGCCTTTGCGCTGCGCAGCGCCCAACTCAACAGTCTGCGTTTAGCATTACCGGCCGAGATCCTAAACAGCGATGGTTTAGCCAGCATTGAGGGTCGCTTCGACTTCATCATAAGCAACCCGCCCTTTCACCAAGGCAAAAATACCGATTACCAATTCGCCCGACGCTTATTCATCGAGGCAAAGCAGCACTTGGTTAAAGATGGGCAATTATGGCTCATCGCAAATCGTCATCTAGGCTATGAAGAGTGGGCGCAGGAAGCCTTTGATCAAGTAGACGTCATGGTACAAGAGAAAGGGTTTAAATTGATTTGTGCACAGAAGCCGCGCTAATCGAATCTGATACTTCCTCACGGATCATTATCAGGAAGGAAGTATCTAGTCTTCATACATTACGGCATATTACGCGAGTAGAAAATCTCTAACATTTCTTTGCGCAATTTAGCCTCAACGTCTTGGCGTTCAGCGGTATCCATCGTTTTGACGCCTTCGCCAAATAAGTAGTTGTCCAGTTCAAAGTCTTTCAACAACATCTTGGTATGGAAGGTGTTTTCTTGATATACGTTCACATCTATCATCTGATAGGCATTGCGCGTGTCTTCGGTCAGATACTTCTGAATCGAATTAATGTTGTGATCGATATAGTGCTTCACACCATCGACATCACGAGTAAACCCGCGCACACGGTAATCAACGGTGACGATATCCGAATCAAAGCTATGAATCAGGTAATTCAACGCTTTCAGCGGTGAGATCAAACCACACGTCGACACATCAATATCTGCACGAAAGGTACTAATACCACCATGGGGATGACTTTCAGGGTAGGTATGTACGGTGACGTGAGATTTATCCAAATGAGCAACCACGGTATCGCGCAATGGGCCCGGGTTTTCTTCCATCAGCTCTTCTGCTGGCGGCGTTTCATGCTCAGCCACCAGAATGGTGACACTCGCACCTTGAGGCTCATAATCCTGACGGGCTACGTTCAGGATATTTGCGCCAATGATATCAACAACGTCGGTTAAAATTTTAGTCAGACGTTCTGCACTATAGAGCTCATCAATGTACTCAATGTACTCCTGACGCTCTTTCTCTGTTTTGGTGTAACAGATGTCATAGATGTTAAAGCTCAATGACTTAGTCAGGTTGTTGAAACCATGAAGTCGCAATTTGTTATTCAATACAGGATCCTCATATGTCGTGCGATCTAGCCGCTTAGTCTGTTTCGCTGACCGCAAAGCTGTGGGTAATTTCGACGCCAGCTTGCTCTAACATAATGGATGCAGAGCAATATTTTTCAGCCGATAGTTTTACCGCCCGCTCAACCAGCGATTCTTTTAAATTGCGGCCACTGACTTTGAAGTGAACATGAATCTTAGTGAAGACGCTTGGCACAGCATCCGCGCGTTCCGCTTCAATTTCAGCAACGCAATCACAAATATCAAGACGTTGCTTCGATAAAATGCTCATCACATCAAAGCTAGTACAGCCACCTAAGCCAAGTAACAGCATCTCCATAGGGCGAATCCCCATGTTGCGGCCACCATGATCTTCCGGGCCATCCATAACAACGGCGTGGCCACTGCCAGACTCGCCCAAGAACATCGCATTATCGACCCACTTAACCGTCGCCTTCATGAAAAACTCCGCTACCTGACGAAAGCGCGCAGATTACCACAGCTACCCCACAGAGATAACTCAGTGAACAAAAAAACCACAATTATCAGCGAAAAAAATGAGATATAAGATGAATTGGCCCCTCACACGGTTCTACTGCGCCAATGGATAGGTAATAATCGGAGCAACGATCAGCAAGGAACCTTAAATGATCATTCCGCGTATTCCATCCATTCATGCACCGTTAGAGAAATTTCTAACACAGTGCCACACGAAACGTTATCCCGCCCGTATCACCTTAATTAATAGCGGCGATACAAGCGACACGCTCTACTATCTGATGAAAGGGTCGGTCAGTGTTGTGATCGAAGATGATGACGGCCGTGAGATGGTCATGGCCTACCTCAACGAGGGTGACTTCTTTGGTGAGATGGGTTTATTTGATGACGACGTAAACAGCCCGCGTACTGCCAGCGTTCGCACCAAGACGGCATGTGAAGTGGCAGAGATCTCATATTCACGTTTCCGCGAGTTAGCCGAATCAGACATTGAACTGGTCTTCCGCATCTTCCGCCAAATGGCCCAACGCTTAACCCGCACCACTCGTAAAGCAGGTGACTTAGCATTTTTAGATGTCACGGGTCGTGTTGCCGGTACACTGCTGGATTTGTGCAAACAACCCGATGCGATGACGCACCCTGAAGGTATGCAAATCAAGATCACACGCCAAGAAATCGGTCGTATTGTCGGCTGTTCTCGAGAAATGGCTGGGCGGGTACTGAAAAGCTTGGAAGAACAAGGCTTGATCAGTGTTGCCGGAAAAACGATTGTGGTCTTCGGAACGCGCTAACTCGGTGCTTCAAAAATTAACCCAGCGGGAGAAGGCTCCCGCCGATGGCTTTACCGATTAAAAGAAAAGTGCCTGGAGGGCTTCACCTGGGTCATCACAGCGCATAAAGGCTTCACCGACCAAAAAAGCATTGACCTTGCGGTTACGCATCGCGGCCACATCTTCGGGCACCAAAATACCACTTTCCGTTACCAGCAAACGATCTTCTGGAACGTAAGGCAACAGTCCGAACGTTGTTTCTAGCGTTAGCTCAAAGGTATGCAAGTTACGATTGTTAATTCCCACCAATGGCGTCGCCAGTGTCAGTGCTGTTTCTAATTCTTCACCATCATGCACTTCCACCAACACATCCATACCCAGCTCATGGGCAATGCCTTCTAGATCTTGCAGCTGCATTTTGCTCAATGCGGAAACGATTAAGAGAACACAATCGGCATTGAGTAGACGAGCTTCATAAATCTGGTAAGGATCAATTAAAAAATCTTTGCGAATTACTGGCAAGGAACATGCCTTTCGCGCAGCCAGCAAAAAGTCTTCATGGCCTTGAAAATAATCGCGATCCGTTAATACCGACAAACACGCAGCACCGCCCTTTTCATAGGACTCGGCGATGGCTTCCGGTACAAAATCTTCACGAAAGACACCTTTCGATGGCGATGCTTTTTTAATTTCCGCAATAACAGCAGGTAAACCAGCGTCGATCTTGGCTTTCATTGCGTGGTAAAAGCCACGCAATTCGGCATTATCACAATCCAATGCACGCGCTTTTAATTCATTCAACGAATGCGTTTTAGAACGAAAAGCGACTTCATTTGCCTTCGTTGCGAGGATTTTTTTCAGTATTGTTGGGGTATTCATCATTAATTCCAAACGCGTCGTGCGCAACATAGCGTCACAATATTATTCAGCACTATCCGCTGCTAGGTAATTTGAAAAACTGACCAGCTCGTTCATTTTCTCTAACGCTAGGCCGGTGCAAATTGCATCTTCGGCCATCGCCACACCATCTTTTAAATCTTTTGCTAATCCTGCTACATAAATCGCAGCACCGGCATTAATGGCCAGCATATCCGCTGCTTTTTTTCCGGCGGCGGTTTCACGCTTACCCAGAGCATCACGAATCAGCGTAAGGCTCGCCGCGGCGCTGTCGACCTCAAGCCCCGTTAATACCTGTGATTCAATACCGACTTGTTCTGGCGTTAATACATACTCTTTTATGTCGCCATGGTGTAATTCACACACATAGGTGGGTGCCGCTAAGCTAATTTCATCCAACCCATCCTGCGAATGTACAACCATGACATGACCAGCGTTTAAACGCTGCAACACTTCCGCAACCGGTCGAACCAAGGCTTTCGAAAATACGCCAATGACTTGGTTGCGCACGCCTGCGGGATTGGTCATAGGGCCGAGAATATTAAAGATGGTACGCAAGCCAAGGGATTTTCGCGGGCCGATCGCATGTTTCATGGCGCTGTGGTGGGATGGCGCAAACATAAAGCCCACACCTAGCTCATTAATACACCGTGCTACTTGTTCAGAGGTTAATGCTAAATTAACACCTGCGGCTTCCAATAAATCGGCACTGCCAGAACTAGAAGAAACTCCCCGATTTCCATGCTTCGCCACCGTGCCACCAGCAGCGGCGACAACAAATGATGACGCAGTAGAGACGTTAAACAAATTCGCTCCGTCGCCACCGGTACCAACGATATCCACGGCATGATCTTGCTTTACCGTGACCCCAGTCGCCAATTCGCGCATCACGGTAACGGCACCCACAATTTCATCAATGCTTTCGCTTTTCATCCTCAATGCGACTAAAAAAGCGCCTATTTGCGCATCGTCACACTGGCCCGTCATGATTAAGCGCATCACGTCGATCATGTCTGCGGTGGTTAAATCTTGGCGCTCAACAACACGTGCTAGTGCTTGGCGGATGTCCATACATTGCTCCCCTATTCGCGACGAGTTAATGTCGTGGTTAAAAAGTTCTTCAATAATGCATGGCCATGCTCAGTCAAGATAGATTCAGGATGAAATTGCACGCCCTCAATCGCCAACGTTTTATGCCGAACGCCCATAATCTCTTCCATACTGCCATCTTGATGTTCAGTCCATGCCGTAATCTCTAAGCAATCGGGCAAATGATTCTTATCAATCACCAATGAATGATAGCGTGTGGCTTTATAAGGATTCGGCAGGTTCGCAAATACACCTAAATTGGCATGATGCACGTCGGATGTTTTGCCGTGCATCACTTGCCCTGCTCGAATAATACGTCCACCGAATACCTGTCCAATACTTTGGTGGCCTAAACAAATACCCAAAATAGGCAATTTTCCAGCAAAATGCTCAATCGCGGCCATAGAAATACCGGCTTCGTTTGGAGTACAAGGTCCCGGCGATATCACTAAATGATCTGGATTGAACGCTTCGATTTGCTCAAGGGTGATTTCGTCATTGCGATAAACGCGTACATCCGCGCCTAACTCAGCAAAATATTGTACGACGTTGTATGTAAACGAGTCGTAGTTGTCGATCATTAGCAACATATTTGCATCCTTTGGGTCGCCGATGCGCACCTAAAAATTCGTTTACTGATCCAGCCCAGCTTCAGCCATCGCCACCGCACGGAACATAGCGCGACCTTTATTCATGGTTTCTTTCCATTCCAGTCTTGGTACAGAATCCGCCACGACGCCCGCACCTGCTTGAATATTAAGATAACCATCTTTAATCACCGCAGTACGAATGGCAATGGCAGTATCCATATTACCGTTCCAACTTAAATAACCGACGGCACCACCATAAACGCCACGTTTGGTTGATTCAAATTCGTCGATAATTTCCATTGCCCGAATTTTTGGTGCGCCACTTAGCGTTCCGGCAGGATGCACCGCGCGCAGAACATCCATGGCAGCAATGCCTTCTTTAACTTGGCCTGTCACATTAGAAACGATATGCATAACATGGCTATAACGCTCAACCACCATTTGATCGGTGACTTCAACTTCACCAGTCTTGGCGATACGACCGACATCATTACGTCCTAAATCAATGAGCATTAAATGCTCGGCAATTTCTTTCGGGTCGGACAACAGCTCTTTTTCTAAGGCGATATCTTCTTCATGTGTTTGACCACGATGACGCGTGCCCGCAATCGGACGAACTGTGACTTCGCCATCTTCTAAGCGCGCTAAAATTTCAGGCGATGAACCAACGACATGAAAATCGCCTAAATTCAGACAGTACATATACGGCGATGGGTTTAAAGTACGTAGGGCGCGATAAACATTGACTGGATCGCCGCTAAAAGGCACTTGCATACGTTGCGAAATAACGCATTGCATGATATCCCCAGACAGCACATATTCTTTAATTTTCTCTACCGCAGCGATAAATTCTTGCTCGCCAAATAACGAGCGAAAATCATCTTCATTAATCATTTTCGGCTGTGCTAAAGCGGCACCGACGGGACCAACATATGGGCGACGAAGCTGTTCACGCAACTCATCTAAGCGTGATTCCGCTGTTGTTAGAGCGTCGTTTTGCGCTGGATCGGCTAATACAATTAAATGCAATTTCCCGCTTAAATTATCAAATACCACAACCTCTTCCGATACCATTAATAAAATATCAGGGGTATTTAATTCATCGTCAGGGCACGATTTTTTCAGTCGTGGTTCAATATAACGTACCGTATCGTATCCAAAGTAACCAACCAAACCGCCATCAAATTTAGGCAACTCTGGCATAGGTGGTACACGATAACGCTGTTGAAAATCACTGATAAATTGCAGTGGATCGGCAACCTCAATTTGGTTAACAACATCACCATCACGTTCTTGCACAACGCGGTTACCCGTAATACGAATAACCTCGCGACAGGGTAAACCAATCATAGAATATCGCCCCCACTTTTCGCCGCCGTGAACAGACTCAAACAAGTAGGTATAAGGCGCATTCGCCAATTTTAGGTAGGTGCTTAAAGGGGTATCAAGATCAGCCAATACCGAACGGGCGACAGGAATACGGTTAAAACCCTGCTTAGCAAGAGCAGCAGATTGTTGCGGAGTCATACAGAACCTTGAAATGTTAAAAACGCGCAAAAAAATCCAAACACCGTTAACTCAGGTGTCGATCAACAAGAGTGACGTTTAACACCATCGACGAGTCAAATGCTGACCCTGTTGTAGGGGGCGGTTATATTGAAAAAACACCGCTAGCTCCGTAAAAAACAATAAAAAAGTAGGTGAACTATACCAGATGAGCGTCGCGCAGCAAGTACAGCTGCGGTTCTAACAGGTTAGTCTATGCGCCAATCAAGGCATGGCCAATTACGCAAAGTTGCAGCATTACGCAATTGCTCATTAGGATTGAGCACCACTGGTTGAGCAACCAACTCAAGCAGCGGAATATCAGCATGACTATCGGTATAAAATGCCGCGTCGGTGAATGATAAGCCCCGCCCTTGGAGAAATGCCTGCGCCAGCGCTACCTTGCCATTGCCGTAACACATAGGGCGCTCTAAACCGACAATCTTTTCCCCTTCCACGCGCAAACGATTGCTAATAACGTGCGAAATACCGAGCTCGCGTCCATACGCTGCAGCAATAACATGGTCAGCTCCGGTAATCATCACAAGTTCCGTCCCTTGACGTTTATAAGCAAACAAGAGAGAGGCGGCCTGAGGATAGATATGCAATTGACCACGCTCGGTAAAAAACTGCTCTACACGTCGTTCATAACTGGCTAGGTTCATACCGCGTGTGCGAGTGCGGTAATAATTGGATAAACGCCAATGAGTAACACGGCCACGTTTGTAGGCTCGATACAATGAGGCTAGGGCGAGCATAGCTTCAACAATGGCCCAGCGTTCGCTGCGGAAACGCCAACGAATCCACAAGCTATTGGCGTCTTTATTGATTAGAGTGTCATCAAGATCGAAGAACACGACGGGAACATCATACACCCGCATGTTGTTCTCCTCTGTGAGAATGAAGACCATTAGCCTAGCATATTGTCGAAATAGGCCAAAACAAGAAGATGGAAAAGTGGCCTTTTATTCTTGTTCTATTTGTTTGTTCATTTGTGCAATTGAGATCAAGAGACTGGTATTTGCGCTGTCGGCATACTCTTCAGCAAAGGCGTTCAAAGCAAGCATTAACGCTTGCTGCTGCGCTCCTAACCCCAAGCACCTCAAAGTGGTTAAGATGGCTGGTAAATGCCGCCGACAATGATCGACGATAACGGCATTAGCAAGCTGATCGGCATCCACTTCCGCGGCATAACCTTGAGGACTATCCCAAAATGTTATGCCAAATAGTGGCAGCACAGCCCTCAGCATATCGTACAGACCAGACGTCGCTTCATCGTCGAATACGAACTGACGTATTTCGCGATCAGACAAGCCAATAATCTCGGCAACATCTGGTTTACAGGGAAATAACCAAGGTAAAAGTGTGTCAATCTCTTGCCATTGTTTTGCCCCAATACGCAACCGTTCGTCCAAGCTAAATCCTTGAATATCTGAACATTTCCCGCGATAAAATGAAAGTAAAGTGATCATAACAACAAGTTATCTGTTTTGTGATCCCTTTAGTATAGCCACATAAAATTGGTTGACCTGAGAATCGGCAGGAGTAATGTGAATAGTCCATCCTGAATACGCAACCAACAAAAGGAGCGAGTATGAAAGGTTTGGAAATTAGCTTCCGTGACATCGGCCACTCCGATGCAATAGAACAAAACATCCGTGAAAAAGCCAGTAAACTCAGCAGTACCTTCGACGACATTACGAGCATTAGAGCTGTCGTTGCCATGCCGCACAATCACAGCAATAAAGGCCGCTTGGCCCACGTGTCCTTAGAGGTCGGTCTGCCCGGTGAAACCATCGCCATCACCCATGACCATCATGATAACCCTGAACATGAAAATATGTATGTCGCGGTGAGAGATGCCTTTGAAAAAGCCCAACGAAAAGTACTAAAGATTCATAAGCGCCGAGCCGATAAAAGTCGGCGCGCAGGGCTAGTTACGAACCCTATTTAATGCGGTTGAGATCATTATGTGAGGACGGGTGCCGCAAGGCACCCGTTGTTCGACAAGTGACTAAAATTAAAGCTTACCGCTCATTAGCACCTGAATAAGACCCGGACGAGCAAGATCCGCATATAACGCCGATAACTCTTCAGGCGTTTCTTTGAAATCTGCGCGAATCCAACGCACGATTACAGAAAACGACGCACCGGCCAAGAAATCCACAACATAGTGAATCTTACTATCGCTATTAATCGTTAATTTGTGCGCTTCGACAAAACGATCAATCACATGACCAACGTAGCGCTTAAACTCATTCAGCAAAATCGCTTCAACATCCGGCGCTACCAACAAGCGAGCTAGATCGGCATGCTCCTGCCACTGGCGAAACATAATTGTCGCGATTTCTGGATCAACCGTCATCGACGCTGTCAGAATTGGATCAATTTGCTCGGCAAATTGTAAAAACATTTGCTCAATGTAGTAACGGAGTAAGTCATCTTTCGAGCGAAAATGTAGGTAGAACGTCGGGCGAGCAACACTTGAGTATTCACATATATTGGCAACCGAAATTTTTGAATAAGGACGCTCGGCCATTAATTCTAACAAGGTATTGATGAGCAGACGGCGCGATCGCTCTACCCGCTTATCAAGTTCTTTATTCATTGCGCTTAAACACTCCATATTTATTGTTATCTGTCATCATTGTGCTGTACCGCCGGCAGTTTACCTGATTAGAAGGCCGCGCAGAATGGCTGCCTCTGCCAATACTTAAATCAATTGACCCAAGACGCAAAAAACCGCCCGAGGGCGGTTTTTTGCGTCTTGCTGCAGCACTTATGCCGTTGCAAATAAGGCTTCATCTAATTCAAACAAGCATTCCGAACCACCTTTCACAACGGCACTTAAACCGATGTAACGTGGTAGCACACGCTTGATGTAGAAACGCGCTGTCGCCAACTTAGCTTTGTAGAAGTCTTCCTTTGCCTTAGGTAAAGAGACAACTGCCATACGCGTCCACATGTAGGCGTACGCGGTATAACCAAAGACGTGCAGGTATTCGAGAGAGGCTGCGCCAATTTCATTTGGATTGCCCTGAGCTTGGTCGATAACCCACTGAGTTAGATCTGCTAAGTTTTCCATCGCTGCTTTTAGCGGTTCGATAAACTCAGCCGCTGCTGTATTTGCAGCTTGGCTAGCGATAAAGTTGTTAACGTCTTGTTCGAACAAGGTGTAGAACGCGCCGTTGTTACCAACAATTTTACGTCCCATCAAATCCAATGCTTGAATACCGTTAGTACCCTCATAAATCTGGGTAATACGAATATCACGAACATGCTGCTCTTGGCCCCACTCACGAATAAAACCATGACCACCAAATACTTGCTGACCTGTAATTGCCACTTCCAAAGACGTGTCGGTTAAGAATGCTTTAGCAATTGGCGTTAGCAAAGCCAACATAGCTTCTGCAAGCTTCTTCTCTTCGGCATTGTCAGTGAACTTAGCACGATCCAGCCAACCAGCAACATAGGTAGAAAATGCACGACCGCCTTCATTGAAAGCGCGCATAGTCATCAACATGCGGCGTACGTCGGGATGAACAATAATGGGATCAGCCACTTTATCTTTCGCCACAACACCTGTTGGTGCACGGCTTTGAATGCGATCTAACGCATATTCAGCCGCATTCTGGTATGAGGCTTCCGCCGCACCAATACCTTGAATGCCAACGCCTAGACGTTCGTAGTTCATCATAGTGAACATACACGCCAAACCTTTGTTTTCTTCCCCTACCAGCCAGCCTTTAGCGCCATCGAAGTTCATAACACAGGTCGCAGAACCTTTGATGCCCATCTTGTGTTCAATTGAGCCACAAGACATAGCATTGCATTCACCCAGCGAGCCATCGTCATTGACTAAGAACTTAGGCACTAAGAACAAAGAAATGCCTTTTGGGCCAGCAGGCGCATTCGGCAGCTTAGCCAACACCAAGTGAATGATGTTTTCGGCCATGTCATGATCACCCCAAGTGATAAAAATCTTGGTGCCTGATACTAAGTAGGAGCCATCAGCAGCGGGCTCGGCTTTAGTACGAATAATACCTAAATCAGTACCGGCGTGCGATTCAGTTAGATCCATCGCACCCGACCAAATACCCGAGTACATATTTGGCAGATACTTATCTTTCAGCGCTTGCGAACCATGAGCATTCAACGATAAGCAAGCACCCGCCGTGAGCATTGGCGCTAAACCAAAGGCCATGTTAGAACCCTGGATCATCTCTTCAACTTGGCCAACCAAGGTTTTCGGCATCCCCATACCGCCAAACTCTGGGTTACCGCCTAAGCCATTCAAGCCAGCATTTATGTAGGTTTGATAGGCTTCTTTAAAACCGGGTGCGGCCGTAACAACGCCGTCTTTCCACGTTGAGCCAACTTCGTCGCCTTCGCGATTAATAGGTGCCAATACTTGGCTCGCTATTTTACCGCACTCGCCTAAGATGGCGTCTGCGGTTTCCATATCAACCGCGCCTTCCAATCCAGCTAAAGAAGCCCACAACTTATCTGCTTCAAATACTTCGTCTAGAACAAAGCGCATATCGCGCAATGGAGCCTTGTAATCTGCCATGTTAAACCTCGTTTTATCGTTAACGACCACCAGTCGCGAGCCAAGATATCCAGCGAATGGCTCAAAATGCCGCCATTTTAACCACTATCCAGAGAATGAGTAGTAAAGAAAGTAAAAAAACCGCGCCGGCATATAGCCAAAACGCGGTTTCTTTTATAACACAGACCCGCACATTAGAACGCGAAGTGTTCTTCAGCTAGATCCATCAGACTGTCCGCACCCGCTAGCATGGTCGCTGCGTGTGCTTTAGTACGTGGCAAAATACGCGCGAAGTAGAACTTAGCGGTTGTTAATTTAGCCTTGTAGTAGTCTTCTTCAGTCGTGCCGTTAGCCAATGCATCTTGTGCAACTTTAGCCATACGAGCCCACAAGTAACCCAATACTGCGTAACCAGAATACATTAGGTAATCAACCGAAGCGGCACCCACTTCATCGCGGTTCTTCATAGCAGTCATACCAATTTTCATGGTCAAATCGCCCCACTCTTTGTTCACTTCAGCCAATGGCTTAACAAGAGCAGCCAATTCTTCGTTGCCTTCTTCTGCTTGGCAGAACTTGTGAACCATCTTAGTGAAGTTACGCAATGAAGCGCCTTGAGTCATCAGAACCTTACGGCCTAACAAGTCGAGTGCTTGGATACCGGTAGTACCCTCATAGATTGTAGAGATACGAGTATCACGAACAATCTGCTCCATGCCCCATTCAGCGATGAAACCGTGACCACCGAATACTTGCATACCTAAATTAGCGGATTCCAAACCACTTTCTGTTAGGAATGCTTTCGCGATGGGTGTTAAGAAACCCAACAGTTCATCCGCTTCTTTACGTTGCTCTTCGGTTTCGCCTTTGTTAACGATGTCGTTTTGCTGCGCCGCCAAGTACACCAGTGCACGACCACCTTCAGCGAACGCTTTTTGCGTCAACAACATGCGACGTACGTCTGGGTGAACAATGATTGGATCAGCCGCTTTTTCAGGCGCCTTAGGACCCGTCAAAGAGCGCATTGCCAAACGATCTTTTGCGTAAGCCAAAGCACCTTGGAAAGACGCCTCAGAAGCGGTTGCACCTTGCAAGGCAGTACCGATACGAGCCGTGTTCATAAAGGTGAACATGCAGTTCAAGCCTTTGTTTTCTGGCCCAATCAACCAGCCTTTGGCACCGTCGAAGTTCATAACGCAAGTGGCGTTACCGTGGATGCCCATTTTGTGTTCGATAGAACCACAGATCAGCGTGTTACGCTCACCTGGGGTGCCGTCTTCGTTTGGCAGGAACTTAGGTACGATGAACAAAGAGATACCTTTAGTACCTTCTGGAGCACCCGGTAGACGAGCCAATACGATATGGACAATGTTGCCCGACATATCGTGTTCACCAGCAGAGATAAAGATCTTGCTGCCGGTGATGGCGTAAGAGCCATCAGCATTCGCTTCTGCTTTGGTTTTCAGAATGCCTAGGTCAGAACCACAATGTGATTCAGTTAGGCACATAGTGCCCGTCCATTCACCGGATACTAATTTAGTCAGGTAAGTTTCTTTTTGCTCATGAGTACCGTGCAAGGCGATGGTGTTCATTGCGCCGTGCGATAGACCTGGGTACATACCCCAAGACCAGTTAGACGTGCCCACCATCTCTGACATCACAGTGCCTAGAGATTCTGGCAGGCCTTGGCCGCCGTGCTCAACATCGTGGGCTAGTGAAGGCCAGCCGCCCTCAACAAACTTAGCGTACGCTTCTTTAAAGCCTGTTGGCGTAGTAACAGAACCGTCGTCGTTACGGGTACAGCCTTCGATATCACCAATGCGGTTCAGCGGAGCCAATTCTTGCTCACAGAACTTCGCGCCTTCCGTCAGAATCGCGTCAACCATGTCTGGTGTTGCAACGTCTGCAAAAGCAGGAATGCTGGCGTAGTGACCAGGCATATCCAACAGCTCGTTCATTACGAACTTAATTTCACGTAGGGGAGCTTTATATTCTGGCATTGGGATGACCTCGTTGCCTGTAATGTTCTTGCAGCTAGGCTGCTGTTTAGGGTTTGGATCAGTCGAACTGATTTGAATTCAAACAAGTGTTTGAAACATACGTTCGCATAAAGCAATTGTCAAGTCCAGCCACGATGGATTCGTGCCATAAAAAAACCGACTAACGTCGGCTTTGTAATCATTTTGTACGGTATCTTATCTAAATCGAATCAGACTTCATCATCCAATAGCGAGCCAGCTTGTAACATTGGAGGCTGAGTAATGCGAAGTAAGGTTTCATTAGTGCGGCGTAGTTTGGCATTAAATTCAGCAAAGCGCTCGGCAGCGCTAATACTCTCCTGTTCGTCAGCACCATCTTCCTCTGCAGACTCTTTTTGAGTCTTCTTCGCCGCTTTCAATTCTGCCAATTCGGCGTCCAATAAAGTCTGCTGTTCCGACTTTTTCGATTCTTCTCGATTAAGTAAATCTCGTTGCTGTTGGGCGAGTTCGCTGCGAGCTTCCGCCATGCGTTGGCTTGCTATTGCAGCAACTCGTCGATCTTGGGCTGATGGTTCCGCTGGCGCTAATGCTGCTCTTCGCACTTGCTGCATTTTAGCCAAAGTAGCGGCTGGGTCACCGCTCACTTTAGCGACATCGATAGACACCTCTCCAGCAACCGCATAACGCGCTCCGTCGGGGCCTTGTTTAAACGTGAATGAAGCAGATCCCGCCCATTCGCTTCCCACACTGGCATGAGCTTGTTCATGCGAACGCACTTCAAGATCTCGTTGGCGCAACTGATTAAGTTCGACCAATACAGCCTCTTTTAACAAGATATCAGCATGACTATCTGAACTTGCTTGCGCAGAAACCTCTTCACCATCAGCGGATTCAGGCTTTGGTGCCAGCGAATAGGTGTCGGATTCTTTGCGTTTACCCAATACGAAGACACCTTCCTCTGTCGATGCCACTGAGCCAATCGCAACAATATCTGGGGAATATAGGCTTTCATTGGTAGCAGGCTTACCTGTCAACGAAGGTCGAAGTGCGGGATCAATAGAATAAGAAGCAGCGCCGATCAAAGAACCGGAAGGTGAGGAAGTGCCAGAAGAGCCGACTGAAATTTGCATGCTAGATGCTCAGCCGACTAGGCCAAAGTATCAATCAGAGTACCCAACTGTTGATCGGACGCTTGCATCACTTTTGCGTTGGCATCAACAGCTTGCTGACCTTGCTTCATGTCAGTCATGGCCGCAGCAAGTTTGCCAGTGCCTTCAACAGGACGTTGGGTGGTTGCATCTGCCACACTCTGTGCAGCGCGTTGTACTTGGTCAGAACCTTGACTAACGCCATAAGATGCTGTCGTGAACGCCGAACCTGTAGTTGACCCGATATTCATATGTGCCTCGGGAGGTTGATGTGCCTGTATGTAATTTAATCAACATTAAAATGAAACGCTACCCAAATATCGAGGATGAATAGCGTTTAAACGCATTTGTCATCTTAGACAGTTGATGCGTTATAGAAGAGCTCATTGTCCGCACTAGCAACTGTCGGTTGAACCAGCAGTTCATCCAATTCCTGCGGCGCTTGGGTGACTCTATGGTTGGGGTTAATTCCCAATTTGCGGAACAAGGCTTGGTCTTTGTTCGCTGCAGGATTAGGCGTGGTAAGTAGACACTCACCGTAGAAGATAGAATTGGCACCGGCAAAGAAACACATCGCCTGCATTTCTTCGCTCATTTCTTCTCGTCCGGCACTCAAGCGCACATGAGACTTCGGCATCATGATACGTGCAGCAGCGATCGTACGAATAAAGTCGAGAGGATCTAAATCATCTTCGTTTTCCAGCGGCGTTCCAGCCACCTTAACCAATTGATTAATCGGCACTGAGTCGGGATGAGCCGGTAAATTCGCTAACTGCACCAACAAACCAGCGCGATCTCGGTGAGTCTCACCCATCCCTAATATTCCGCCAGAACACACCTTCATTCCAGCATTACGCACGTTAGCTAATGTCTTCAAACGATCAGAATAGGTGCGTGTAGTAATAATTTCGCCATAGTATTCGGGAGAGGTGTCGAGGTTGTGGTTGTAATAATCCAACCCAGCTTCCGCTAGGGCGTCGGCTTTTTGGTTATCCAGCATACCCAAAGTCATACAGGTTTCTAAACCTAGCTCTTTTACGCCTTTAACCATGGCGATGACATAGGGCATGTCCTTGTCACGGGGTGAACGCCAAGCCGCACCCATACAGAAACGATCAGAACCAGCAGCCTTGGCCGCTTTTGCTTTTTCGATCACGGCTTCAACGTCCATCAACTTTTCTTTTTCGAGCTTAGTATCGTAACGCGCGCTCTGGGGGCAATACGCACAATCTTCTGGGCACGCGCCGGTTTTAATCGACAACAAGGTGCTCACTTGCACGGCATTCGGATCAAAATATTGACGATGAAGCGTCTGGGCACGGAACAGCAAGTCGTTGAAGGGAAGTGCTAACAGTTGCTCGACGTCTGCGACCGTCCAGTCGTGACGGATATTTTGCGTATTCTCAACTGCGTGCGCCATGGTGTAACCTCTTAAAGCTAAATGCTGTATCACTACCACGGATGATAAAGATACTCATGAATTGGTCAACTAGATCAAGCGTTATTGCTAACAACTGGTCAAAACTTAGCCAAGCACTAAGAGGCGCAAGTGTTTGCATCTATTGTCTAGCTTCAGCACCAGAAGAAGGAATCGTCTGTCGTGCCTGCCACGAGGCCTTGCCGAGGCAAGGGTTATGTTGCGCTCAATGCAGCGAACCAACAACGCAGCCTGGTCGTTGCGGTAAGTGCCAACAGCGCCCGCCGTCTTATCATTACAGTCACTGTAATTTTCATTACAAGGCACCACTCAGCGACTGGATCCGCAATTGCAAAGATAAACACAATGGCTTTTGGTTAAGGTATTTCACTCGTTGGATGATAGCGAACCCGCCAACCAGCCTCGATAGCGTTGATGCCTTGGTATACATACCCAGTGACCGCTGGCGATTAGTTCGTCGTGGATTCAACGTTAGCGAATTGATCGCTCACCAGCTTAGCCGCCAATTTGATATCCCAATCATTGAGGGATGCCTATATAAAAAACATGGAAAAGATCAAAGAGGGCTCAGCGCACGGCAGCGACGCACAGCACTTCAATCTCGTCTGCTTGCAGGAAAACAAAATCTCGATAACAAGCACATCATGATTATTGATGACGTCATGACCACAGGTGCCACTGCAAATTTAGCCGCCAGTCACCTTATTCAGCAAGGTGCCCGCTTAGTGGGGGTTTGGTGTTTAGCGAGAACATTGCCGAGCAGCAAATAAAGTCAGTTAACAGCGCTGTCTGCCCACACACAGAACAGGCATAATGGCGCTCTTTTCCTAGAGGTAACCATTATGTCCCATCCGTACGCCACGTTAACCCCCGAACGTGTGATGGACGCTGTCGACTCACTGGGCTATCTCTGTGATGCTCGTATTTTAGCTTTAAATAGTTATGAGAATCGCGTCTACCAAGTTGGTATCGAAAACCAACTGCCACTGATCGCCAAGTTCTACCGACCTGGACGCTGGAGTCGCGCAGCCATCGCTGAGGAACATCAATTTTTATTCGAACTCGAAGGCGAAGAGCTTCCTGTGGTTGCTCCTATATTGCATGGTGGTGAAAGTGTCTTTGAATTTGCTGGCTTTTATTTTGCCTTATTTCCTCGCCGTGGCGGACATGCGCCAGAATTGAGCAACGATGACGACTTAGAATTATTAGGGCGTTGGCTGGGACGTTTACACAATATTGGTAGGCGCAAGCCGTTTGCCGAGCGCGCGACTATTCGCGGCAGCGACGATATTCGCTTCGCCGCCGATCAAGTTCTTAAATGCGACTTAATGCCAGATGACTTTCGCCCGGCCTATGAGTCATTGATTCGTGATTTACTTGCGCACATCGACCTGCAATACCCTGCAGCCAAACTCACAACACTGCGCCTGCATGGTGACTTACACACAGGGAATTTATTACTGCGCGAAGACGTCTTACATATGGTTGACTTTGATGATTGTATTCAGGGGCCTGCGATGCAGGATATTTGGATGTTGCTCAGCGGTGATCGTGCGGAACAACGCCAACAATTAATGGTCATTAGTGAAGGCTATGAAATGTTCCGGCCTTTCCCCACGTATGAGTTACGCTTGATTGAATCGTTGCGCACGGTGCGAATTGTGCGTTACGCAGCTTGGCTATCGCAGCGTTGGGATGATCCTGCATTTCCTATCGCCTTCCCTTGGTTCGAAGGACACCGATTTTGGTCTGAACATCTTTTATCACTACGCGAGCAACTCGCCGCACTACAAGAAGAACCGCTTTCTATTTCTGTTTATTAATACAGAACCTCAGCAATTACATAAGGATTTATCATGAAAAAGACCCTTGCACTTGTAACCGCCTTAGCCACTAGCTCTATTGTTATGGCCGAAGAGCAAACGTCTTCAGATCTGGCCAATAATCTCTACATTGGCGGTACAATAAGCCATAACATGGTTGATTCTGCATTTGGCGATGGTAGCGTCGATGCTCCAGGTTTCGGTTTATTCCTTGGCTATAAATTGAACGACGAGATGCCAGATATCGACACCAGCTTAGAGATTGGCTACAGCCAAACCGATGAATTTTTCGATGGCAAAAATAATGAAATCAATGGTATCTGGGTCGCTGCAGTCGGTGAAAAACGCTTACCTGAAATCAGCCCGAAAGTCTCGGTACTGGCTCGACTAGGTTTAGACGTCGGTGATGACGATGGTATTTTGATGGGCGCGGGTATGGGTCTACATCCATCTGAGCGTATTGCTCTTCGCGCTGAATATCTCAATAAAGATTCATCCAGTGTTATGCAACTCAGTGCGGTAATCAATTTTTAATAGCGTATTAATTTGCTAATTAAATGCGATCACACCAATAAAAAAGGGCCTTTCGGCCCTTTTTTATTTCATCGAGAAAATGCTAACGAACACCTTCACGACGCAAGGCTGCCGGCGTGTAATCTGCCTGTGAACGCTTAAAGCCATATTCATAGCCACCATCTTCTTCGCTATCTAACCCTAGCACTAGGTAACGACCAGAAGTTAATTCATACAAAGTTTCAACGGCATACCAAGGTACCTTTTTATCGTAGTACATCACGTTGTGAGACTCAGCCACACGCCATAACGCACCGCGACCGTCGTAATGATCAATCTCTGTGGCCTGCCAAGTATCTTCGTCGAAGTAAAATACGCGCTTAGCATAGATATGACGCTTGCCTTCTTTTAGAGTTGCGGTCACTTTCCACACACGATGTAATTCATAGCGAGTTAGGTCCTGATTTATGTGACCTGCTTTTACGATATCGCTATATTTCAACTTACTGTCTTTCAAAGCGTAAGAGTTGTATGGGATATACAATTCCATTTTGCCTTCTAGCTTCCAGTCGTAGCGATCTGGAGAGCCGTTGAACATATCGAGGTTATCCGCAGTACGCAGACCATCCGATGCCGTTCCTGGACCGTCGTAAGCAACCTGAGGAGCGCGTCGCACACGACGCTGACCGGCGTTATAAACCCACGCCTTACGAGGTTCCTTTACTTGGTCGAGGGTTTCGTGAACTAATAATACGTTCCCCGCCAAACGCGCTGGAGACAGCACATCTTGCTTAAAGTAGAACAGAACGTTGGCATCCATACTAGGATTGTAATCGGTTAGCTTATTACGGAAGGTGAACTCATCTTTAAAACGCACAATAGTGAAATCACCATTAACTTGTGGCGTAGCCTGACCAACAACACGAGCGACACTACCACCGCGATAACGGGTGATATGGTTCCAAATAACTTCGACACCACTCTCTGGGAATGGGAACGGCACACCTTCAACGAAGTTGCTCAAACCGTTACCGTCATTTAACAACACAGTATTTTGCGCATTCTCTTTCGTTGACGCATAAATCGCTTCAGGATATGCAGAAGTACGACGAGTCTCATAGACTGGTAACTTGTAAGTATCGGGATATTTAACAAACATGGCTTTTTGACCATCCGTTAAATTCGCTGCGTAGTCTTTATAATTCGCTGCAGTAATAACAAATTTAGGTTTATCCTCAGGAAAAGGGTTGATAACTTTACCCTTTGCATCCAACCCACCTTTACCCGCAGGAATACCACCTAACCAAGCTGGAATATTACCTTCCGCTTTGTTAATTGCCCCCATCGGGGTGAACTCATCGCCACCTAACTTTGCGGCTTGCTCTGCTGATACGCCAGCATGAGCGCCGGCGATCATAAGGGACAGCGCGACAGCGCTGCTCCATATTTTTGCTTGTTGTTTAAACATAATAAACCTCTGTAAATCGGATCTGATCAACACACTCAGAATGAATATTTAGCTGATAGGCTAACGTTGTCACGGTCTTTCAGTTGGTTGTACTTACCACCAGAAAAATTGGTGTAAGACACATCAACAGACGTTTGATTTAGGTACACAAACGACACACCTAAGCCAACAGTTAAACGATCATCAATGAACTGAGAACCGGGTTCTGGACCATTGCCTTTATCATAAGCAACCGACATATTCGGCGACATATTGACGCCAGCAAACGCGTTGTTGTAATCCATACCACCACGTAAACGGATACCACCGGATAGCTTGGTCACATAACCATCATCAGTACAATTTTTGGACTGAACGTTCTGACCTGAATTAACGGCTCCACTAAAAGTTTCTGCTGTACAGAAGTTTGTGCTTCCAGCTAGATCCCAAACACCATCGTTATTACCAATACCATAGGCACCAGAACGACCATAACGAGCATCATCGGTATCGGGTAGATCAGGAATAAAATTCAAACCAAATTCCGCCACTAACGCGATACGATCTGCGCCAAAGGCACGATCAAAGAATTTAATGATGGTGGTTTGAGCCTGCCAAATATCAAACTCGTCGTAGCCTTTAGCAAGTTCGCCATAAAGATCTGCAGCAGATCCACTTTCCTCTGCACGCTGTTGATACAAGCGGCTGTATGGAGCCGCACTACCAGCAAGAATTAATTCAAAGGCATTCCACTGAATTGGTGCATCTGGCTTGTAGCTGATTTCACCACCGATAGACATACCACTTTCAGTACTACGCGCAAAACTCACACCCATAATCTGAATGTCTTCTGGGTAGGCAATTTGATACAGGGGACGATATGTATCGTAAGCCGCATTGGCATCAACCTGCGCCCCTGGTGTACCCGTAATCGTACCGGTGGAATCATAGTTACTCACGACACCATTGATAAATGGCATACGACTATGAAGATTCATATAGTACAAACCGAATTCAGTATCGCCGAGGGCTTCAGAATACCAGCGTAAAGCGGCACCAAACTGACCCGAGTCTTTTGGCTGATCATCAGATATGCGTTCAGTAATAGGGGAAACTCGCGATGATAACGGAACCCCCCTATCAATTTCCGCTTGACGGAAGGCCAGCATATCGCGCTCGTCTGCTTCACCCCCCAAGATAACGGGGCCACAACCATCCGCTACGAAATCAACGGTAGAGAAGAAAGTTCCACATGGGTCAATACGCGTCTTCTCCCACTCAAGCTGATAGAAGGCCTCCAGTGTAATATCGCCGGTAATACCAATAGAGGTATAGGCCATACTAACGGGTAATAAACCTTCTTTAACTTCAGCACCAGGCTTGCGGAAAGCCGACGCATCCACTGGGTTGATACTGTTAATCCCACCCTGAATAAAGGTACTTTCACCCCAGCTCAATACCTGACGACCTAAACGGAATGTTACTGGCGTATTACCAAGATTGTAGTCAGCCCAAACGTAGGCATCCAACAACTCAGCGCCTTTACCTGCAGCGTTTTCAGTCGCTTCGTTTAATGGTTTGAAATCCGTATCTTGATCCATCAAGGCAGCATCATAGTATGCACGACCACGGAAGAAACCACCGTAGTTCTTGTAGTTCAACTCAAGGTCTGATGAGAACTTCAAAACGTGGGTATAAACATCGCCTTGGCTGTAATTCAACGTACCATCGTCATAGTTGTACGAAGAACCTTGACCAGTAAAACCAAAATCACTGCCATTGGCTGGCATGATTTGGTCTTTGTCTTGGTCTTCTACCCGCCACGCAATACCGTAACTGATGGTGTTATCAAGCTGAGCGCTGAAATCACCAAAGTTAAATTCAACCGCGTGAGCGGCGCCCATTGCGCTGGTCAATGCCAGTGCTAATGGGGCTTTCTTAAATACTTTATACATAGCTTTGCTTGTCATCTTTTTATACTCCGCAAGGCTTAGTTAGTTTCTAATACAGAAACAGTAACCGGCTGATAAGCGCCTTTAATAAGTAACAGTGACTCAGTCAGCATTTCCTTAAAGGCCGCTGGTGCATCTGCATTAGCAAACGTACTGTGAGTACCTTCTGCAAAACGAACGACAACACTAGTTAGACTCTTTAAGTCGGCACTATTGGTATCCGCATTCACTGTTTCCAGACCCATGATTGAAGCCAAACCATTAGTACCCGCCATAGGGGCGAGTGATGTCAGCACTTCTGCCTTCATACCCAGCGCGCTTGCATAAGCCGCATATGGGTTGGTATCTGCATCGGCAAAATAATCGAAGTTAGGTACCGTGTGGTCTGGTAAATAACTACCCGCTACTTTAAAGCCATCTGGGTACGATATTTTTGCCAGCGCGGCACTATCGGTCGGCAAAGAATTGCCTCCAACCATGTTAAACAACACCAATGGCGTGGCTGTTTTTACTAACTGAAGACCCGCATTGGCAGGATCAACAACATCTAAAGTAGACTGAATCACGTACATAAACTTTTCAAAGTTCGTTGTACCCTGATCAACCCCAGCAGCGGCTAAACCACCGATAATAGACGGGCCAAATGCCGGCGAGTTTTCCAGTAGTTTGGATATATGAGCGCCACCGTTGGCAAGGATCACACCTTGAATTTTATGCAAATCCGTATTAGCTGCTAACACAGTAGAATCATTATTTACCGCCGCATATGTCGTTGCGACAATGGCACCCAATGAATGTCCAGCAAGGTAAACCTTATCGAGATCCAGTTCTAAAGCATTTTGAGCTTTAAGGGCTGTACTAATATTGCCTAAGCTAGCATTCAAATTCAGCAGATCAACGACAGCCTGACGAATATTGTCACGTGAGCGAGTGAAGTTAGATAAGTTAATGAAAGCCGAACCCGACTTACCGGAAGCCTTAGTGCCATCGGTGCCATCCGTCGAAGCGGTGCCATCAAAGTCCATTGCCACTCGAATACTAGAGCTGTTTTGGTCAATATTGTTGTGACGCTCCGCTAAGCTATCGAAGGTTGGCGTATAAGCTGCCGCGACGGCTGCCCAAGGAGAGCTAGTCAATGTCGCCTTGCCTGGCTCAACATTAAACCCTTTCAACGCATTATCTATTGTATTGCCATTCGAGTCGGTTGTGAGTGGCGCAATACCATGTAACGGCAGATCGATAGCAATGGTAGCAACACAGTTGGCTGCTAACCCTGCGGCATAAGCCAAGCTATTGCCGCGACTACCGGTAATCCCATGAACGTACAAAACAACCGGCACTTCAGCCAAACTGGAGCAGTTACTACCTGCCGGATTCGCACCGCCGCCAGAGTAATCAACTTTCGCAGGCATAGTGATCAACATCGGAGCGTAGTTCACACCAGACCCTTCAGTCGACGGTTGCGGGAAGGGATAACGATAAGTGACGTTAGTCGAGCCATCTTTATCTTTTGGCGGTGTTGTACCGGTCGCGTTACCTAATGCACCATCAAGAACGGCACCCACAGTGGTATTTGCCGACCAGTCGGCATCAGCAGCCATAGCGGCCGACACACCAGACGCCGTAAACTCGGTGGTCAGAGTCACTTTGTCGAGAAAATTAGGCAGTGCAATTTGCCCTTGATAGTAGCGAGTATAGCTATCTGTCGTACCCAAAAAGGTAGCTGGAGAAGCACCTGATGTGACGCTTTTAGCGGTATTAATCGCATTATCAACGTTCGTACCATTAATAATATTAACCGTACGCGCCGCTGGGCGATTAACCAGTGAATTTAAACTTCCCGCCGCACTCAGTGCTGTCTTCGCAATGGTGGAATAAATAGCCGAGGCATAGGCAGACGTTAACTTAGCCGCTGCCACTTGAGCAGCATCCGCCGGATTGCCATCACCACCTTGCACCACTTGCTGAGCAATTAAATTGGTAGCACCCGCGTTAGCGCTTTCGATTAAGGCTTCTGCTTTTGCCAAAGTCACATTATCGGCAACAAACAAGGATGGTGCGGCATACGCTTTGAGGGCATCTAAGCTGCCGTCTGTGGTAAAGGCATAACTCAGTACAATATCATCCTGAGTGATCGTGCCTGATGATGCGGCCTTTAGATAAGCCCCTGCCAATTTTTCCCAGCTCTGCACCGCCGTACGAACAGGTTCAAGAGCAGCGGATGGTAGTTCAAGCGAACCGCTCAAAAGTTCATATTCAGCCGAAGGTGAAACGGCGCTTCCATCCTCTCCGAGAATGCCATCGGTTAAAGCAACGATATACTTTGTTTTTGGATCAAGAGGCTTCGATGGCGTGATTTGAATCGCGTGAGTAGCGCCGTCATCCAGCGTGATGTAGCGCGCAGAATAATCGGCCGACGTAATCTGATCAGCGCCCTCGGCAAACGGATTGGTCGCATTCGCCGCAACAATCGTCGCTAAATCTAAGGCATCGATAGAACTATTATCCGCAGCGCTTTTCAGTTCGATCAAAAAGACAGTCTTACCTCCAACCACTGACGCTGGAGTTAGCGCCGCATTGAAAGGTAAAAATATCGAACCTGTAGTCGAGAACCCTGCGAGCTTATTAATCGCAGTCGTCACCGGAGGGCTCGTATCATTCACCGCAGCAGTGCCATCTGTCGACGCGGCATCAGCAAACAATATGTCAATATTTATCGGTAAGTCTGCGTTGCCTGCAGAAAAAATTGGGGCAACGCTACTTGGCGTTGATCCTGCGCTTCCGGCTGTTACTGGAGAAAGGTCGATCTTATTATTATCACCTTCCACACTACTAATATTACAACCGGCCAGTCCTGCGGTCGCTGCTGCAACGGCCAGACTGAGGAGAGTCTTCTTCACCATATTGCTACCTGTATGAGTTTTTATGGTTATCGGTAAACATCATGTACGTGGAGGCACCACATACAGACATGCTACCGACTATAATCTGGCAGACACCCCCCCTCATCACTCGAAAGTATGATTCCTTGCGTCAGCGCAGCTCATTTTGTATCTGATCGTAATCAAACATAGTTGATCAATTACAAAACGCCAAACCGGACACCCGCTTTCGGACTGTGATTTACCCCGTCCTTCCACTAGAATGGAAACCGTTTATTACTCAGTGTTTGCAGGAGACTCTCATGTCAAATCAGAATTCCGTGGTTATCGTTGCCGGTGCTCGCACCCCTATGGGTGGCTTTCAAGGCAGCCTTGGCGCTGTTAGCGCAACCGATCTAGGTGCGGTGGCCATCGCAGAAATTGTTAAACGCGCTGGCATTCAACCTTCCGACGTGCAAGAAGTGATCATGGGGAACGTGCTGTCAGCAGGCCTCAAGCAAGGTCCAGCACGCCAGGCCATGCGTAAAGCCGGATTGCCTGATGCGACTGGCGCAACCACAGTTAACAAACTCTGTGGTTCGGGCATGAAAGCCACCATGATGGCCCACGATGCCATTAAAGCAGGCTCAGTTGATATTGCTGTCGCTGGCGGCATGGAATCTATGTCTAACGCACCTTACATTCTAGAAAACGCGCGTAATGGTTATCGTATGGGTCATGGTGATCAAGCGAAAGACCATATGTTCCTAGACGGCCTAGAAGATGCTGAAACCGGTAAGCTCATGGGTGCTTTCGCCCAAGAAATGGCCGATAGCAAAGGCTACACCCGCGAACAAATGGATAATTATGCCATTCGCTCGCTAACCCGTGCCAAGTCAGCCATCGAAGCCGGTCTAAATGCTGCTGAAATTGTTTCTGTAACCGTGACCACGCGCAAAGGTGAAACAGTTGTCAGCCAAGACGAACAACCGTTTAACGCCAATATCGAAAAAATTCCAAGCTTACGCCCTGCTTTCCGCAAAGATGGCACCATAACAGCCGCCAACGCTTCATCAATTTCTGACGGCGCCTCTGCATTATTGTTGATGCGTGAATCGGTTGCCCAAGCAAAAGGGGTTAAGCCTATTGCTCGCATCGTGGCTCATGCCACGCAATCACAGCACCCATCGGAGTTCACGATTGCTCCTTGTGGCGCGATTGAAACCGTATTAACTAAAGCTGGCTGGAATAGCCAAGAAGTTGACCTTTATGAGATCAACGAAGCATTTGCTATGGTTGCCATGATGCCGATTGATGCACTAGGCCTTGACGCAGAAAAAGTAAATATCTACGGCGGCGCCTGTGCTCAGGGTCATCCAGTTGGTTCAACCGGTTCGCGCTTAATCGTGACGTTAATGAATGCTTTGAAAAATACCGGCGGTAAAAAAGGTGTAGCGGCTTTGTGCATCGGTGGCGGCGAAGCAACAGCAGTTGCGATCGAAATATTGTAAGGCATTTAATTAAGGTCAAACATGGCCTTAATTAAGGTATAAAAAAACCGGCGATTGCCGGTTTTTTTATGCAAAATAAAATCCGATTAAAATACGATGGTTTTATTACCATGCAGTAAAACGCGATCTTCCAGATGACTACGCACTCCGCGAGCCAACACCGACTTTTCAACGTCTTTACCTAAACGCACCATATCTTCGACCGTGTCGTTATGGCTAATGCGAATAACATCCTGATCAATAATAGGCCCAGCATCAAGCTCTTGTGTGACGTAATGGCAGGTCGCACCAATTAATTTAACACCACGCTCAGCGGCTTGATGGTAGGGCTTAGCACCGACAAATGATGGTAAAAAGCTGTGATGGATATTAATCACTTGCCCTACGTATTTCGTGCATAACTCCGGTGGGATAATCTGCATGTAACGTGCAAGCACAATAGTGTCTGCGGCCTGCTCTTCAACAATGGCATTTACGCGACGAAAATGTTCCGCTTTATTGTCTTTATCCACTGGTACGTAAAAAAACGGGATTCCATGCCATTCAACCAAAGAGCGTAAATCATCATGATTAGAAATAACACACGGAATATCGCAATTAAGCTCTTTACTGTGCCAGCGGTGCAGTAAATCAACAAGGCAATGACTCTGTTTACTTGCCATTAGAATTACTTTCTTTGGTACACCAGAATCACTGACTTGCCAGCTCATGCCAAACTCATCCGCAATCGGTGCAAAGTTCTCTTTCAACGTCTCAAGATCAAATGGCAATGAATCCGCACGAATGCAATGACGCATAAAAAAGCACCCCGTCACTGAATCTGAGTAGTGGTTTGCTTCCACAATCCAACCACCATACGCGGAGAAAAACTGACCAACTTTAGCCACAATACCAACCCTATCAGGACAAGATATTGTCAAACGGTAAACTCGTTCCATAACCTTCCAAATACATAATTAAGACCTAGCAGGCCCTTGCAGTCGACCACAGTAAATAGTGAACTCGTCACAGACTCTCATAAATATTGCAAAAATAGAGACGGACTCATGTTACTCCTAAGATCCCCGCTCCTCACCTTGTTTGTTAACCTCCAGCTTATACCGACAATTTTATACCGACAATTCTGAGCTTGAGCGCAGTGTCTTTCAACTGTTAGTGACATCACAGTGCTGTTGCTGAGGTACTATCATATTCAAACGTGAGAGGAAACTCCCCAACTTAATTAGCACCTATAACCGGCAGCAATGGTGTTTTCGGTGCATGACACTTAACGGTCACACTGCTATAGTCGGTGCAACAGTGGCAGAAAAGGTTCGAACCAAACCTCTATGGGATTGTATGTTTTTGACATGGGACGGCGCATTGAAACCCCGGTGTCAGCCCCTTCGTTGCAAATCAAAGCAACACCAGCAACTCAAGCCGTTGCTAAAATACACTCGAACCTAAAATCCCCTTCGCAAAACGCTCAGCAAGCCATTCACGACTATCAAGAACACACTGAACATGAACCTCAGCGTGTGGCTTATGCTACCGATATTATGGCAACCGAACTTAAAACATTAAGTACAACTGCCACCGTCGGCGATGCTTGGCTAGCGATAAAAGAAAGCGGCTATCGACATCTCCCCGTCATCGATGAACACAATGCGATTCATGCCATCGTTTTTGACCGCGACATCATGGCAACGCTCATCGAAACCCCCAAAGCTATTGGCAATAATATTGTGCAGCATGCTGTGCATCCGGTGTACTGCATTTTAGAAAACACCGATATACGACAAGCAGCACAAATTTTATATCAACATGATCTCGGCGCTCTGCCAGTGATCAACCGTCAACATCAGTTGACTGGCATCATTACCCGAACCGATTTATTGCGGATATTAAGCCATTACGGCCCCATGGAACTGTGGGCATAGGAGTACTATATGGCAAGACACTACGAACTGATTCATCCTAAGACTCATCTACGCGCACTCTCACGCTATGAAATTCAACAAATAAAAGACGTCAGTAGCCGCTCCCATGAATTATTGCGACGCTGTTCATACGCCGTATTAAGCGCTGGTAGTCTAAATGATGATTACTTAGAGCTAGAAAGAGAATATAAAGATTTTAATATTGTCGTCGATCAGGAAGACCGTGGCGTCATCCTACGACTTACTGGCGCACCCGCTAGCGCCTTTGTTGATAACGAAATTATTCGTGGTGTACGTGAACAATTATTTTCGGTATTACGTGATATTTTGTATGTCGATGAATCTATTTTAAAAGCGCACCGTTTTAACCTAAATAAAAGCGAAGATATCACTAATGCTGTTTTTCACATTTTAAGAAACGCCAATATTTTACAACCCGACATGCAGCCCAATTTAGTGGTTTGTTGGGGTGGTCACTCAATTGCACCGCACGAATATAAATACACCAAAGACGTCGGCTATCAACTAGGCCTGCGCGGTATGGACATAGGTACTGGTTGTGGCCCAGGCGCCATGAAAGGGCCGATGAAAGGGGCAACCATTGGCCATGCGAAACAACACATCCGCGACGGGCGCTATATCGGTATCACCGAACCGGGCATTATTGCCGCCGAAGCGCCTAATCCAATTGTTAATCAACTTGTCATTCTTCCCGATATCGAAAAGCGCCTAGAAGCCTTTATTCGTTTAGCTCATGGCATCGTTATTTTCCCTGGCGGCCCTGGCACTGCAGAAGAACTCCTTTATTTACTCGGAGTATTGTCTCATCCAGATAATGCTCGCATCCCTTTTCCTCTCATTATTACCGGCCCACAAGAAGCAGAAGACTATTTATACGATATTGATCGCTTTATTGGTGAAACTCTTGGTAAAGATGCGCAGCAGCGTTATGAGATAATCATAGCCGATGAAGAAAAGGTCGCTCGTCGAATGAAAGCTGGAATCCATGAAGTTGAAACATTCCGTCGTGAGCACAATGATTCATTTTTCTATAATTGGGCACTAACCATTCAAGATGAATTCCAGCACCCATTTGATCCGACTCATGAAGCCATGCAGTCATTAGCACTCAATCATGCCTTGCTCAAGCACGAACTTGCTGCAAATTTACGTCGTGCATTTTCTGGCATTGTGGCCGGCAATGTGAAAGCCGATGGCGTGAGTCGAGTACGAGAGCACGGGCCATATCAAATTACTGGTGATCGCGACATACTAGAAGGAATGGATCGACTACTTAGAGCCATGGTAGAGCATGGAAGAATGAAGATAAAAGGTAATTACAAACCTTGTTACGAAATTGTCTCCAGCTAAAAAATCGCATCCAAATAAAAAGCCCTGCATTGCAGGGCTTTTTTATAGCTCTATTTTAATATTATTTTTTAGGCAGCGTAGACGTCGCTTTTCCTGTTAAATTAGCGGCGTAATTCATAATATGAAAAATTACATTTTGCTCATGAACGCCACTCACTAAATGTGCGCCCGGACCAGTGGCAAAAATACCCACATCTTCGCCAGAGTGAGTTTCGGACTCCAAGGGAATTAGGGCTTCTTGGTGATATCCTGGTGTTTGAGTATTGATAGAATTTAAATCCTTACGACCCTGATCAACCGGATGCTCATAAGCTAAATCACCATCTGTCTCCTCACCTAAATCTTTAAAGCCACGCCCATTAGCATATCCAAGCGTAGTGTACGGCATGTCATCCAAAGCCAGTGCTTCTTGATCACTACCGACAGAAACAACTTTACCTAAAATTGGATTACCGCGCTTCGGATAGCCTGCCATGGTAAAGACATGACTGTGATCCGACGTCACTATAATCAAGGTTTCATTCGGATTTGTAGATGCTTGAGCTTTAGCCACCGCTTGGCTAAGTTCAATGGATTCATGCAAAGCATTAAAGGCACTTCCTGCATGATGGCCGTGATCAATACGACCCGCTTCAACCATTAAAAAATACCCTTTATTTTTATCCTTAGCCTCTAACAACTTAATCGCTTTGGCTGTCATCTCACTAAGCGATGGCTCCCCAGAGACATCACTTTTTCGATCCATTTCGTAGCGCATATGCGATTCATTGAACAAGCCTAGTACTGGTAATTGTGCAGCTGTAGTAAGCGCATCAAAACCAGTCTGATCCATAACATATTGACCAGAGGGATATAGCTTTTTCCATTCAGCAATTAGATCGCGATTGTCTGTACGATCACCTTCAATAGCACTTACGGCATCAGGCGAATTAAATGCAGCATCTTTCGGCAGAAAGTGACGTCGCCCACCGCCCATAGCAACATCAATTCCATCGACGCTTACACCATACTCCTGCTCAATTTTTTCCTTGAAATGAACAAATTGATCAGCGATATCCATACAGCCCTGCGCAATGGCACTAGCCGGCATATCTGAAACATCTTCCCAATCACGATCAGGACTATGTGCGTAAGTTGCAGCAGGCGTTGCATGTGTCAACCGAGCGGTAGTAACAATCCCTGTCGCCATACCTGCTATTTCAGCCAATTCAAGAGCAGAAATAACCTCAGTCCCCTTGCTACTAGCACAATCGCCCCGACTAACCTTTTCACTCAAGCCAATAATGCCCGCATCGGTTTTAACACCCGACATCATGGCTGTCATCGTGCCTGCAGAGTCGGGGGTTTGCGCATCGACATTGTAGGTTTTAGAAAATCCTGTAAATGGAAATTTTTCAAAACTTAACTGATTCTCCTCCCCGCTGTCACCGCGTAGTTGACCGTCGAGAATGCGAGCTGCTGTAATGGTCGCGATACTCATTCCATCGCCAATAAATAAAATAACGTTTTTAGCGCTACCCATTTGATTCTGAATAGTTTGAAACTTAGAGAGGTTGCTCTGCAACGAATTCTCAGCAGATTGATACCAAGGATTAATACTCATGCTAGCTTGCAGACTAGGCGCTAACGGCTCATTCGCAACGGCATTTTTCGCCTGTTCAGAATTCGAAGTAACCTTGCTACAACCGGCAATAGCCAGCACGATTACCAAGGTAGCTATATTTTGTACAACCCTTTTCTTATTCACAATCACACTATGCATGAACCACCCTACCTAGAAAGAAAACCTAATATAAATTAAAACCGACGCTCAATAGTAACTCAGAACTTCGGTTATTCCGGTATCGCCTTTCAATTCCACTTCTTTCAAAACTTTGTCGCGTGCATTTAAAACTGGCTCACGTCCTAAACGATAGCTTTGTTCATCAACAATCACCTTATAGGCTTTGTTAAGTGCTATTGCTCGCTCTGGGGTGGGCATCAAAAGTACCGAAATATCGTTTTTCAACTGCTCAAACATGTCAGCTTTTGCCTGACCATCTTTAGTGAAAAACTTATTTAATACTTCTTCATTATCACGATATTCATTACCCGTAGGGTTATGTTGCAAGTAATACGCATACTCGCCATGACCATCTTCACGAATTGGATCGGCAATACCCTCTACACCACGTTCACTCCAGTGGTACCACCCCTCTTTATGAGCACTCTCTTTGAACTTACGCGTAAAAGATATTGTTGTGTCGTTGCTAGCACCGACGTATCCGTGACAGCCAAGACATGCGTATGTCTCTTCGTAGGTTTGCGGTCGTAAGTCACCAGCGGCATCCTCAATAAATCCCTGATACGTCCAACCGTGTGGAGTGTTCATGCCATCTTCCATATTACCAATCACGACCTTGGTGCGTTCCGGAAAATCGTGACGTTCTTTCGTTTCTTTTGTCACTATGGTGCGTAACTGATAGTAGTTTCTCCAACTATTTTTACGCGAATAACGCAACTCCTTCATACGTGTCGCCATCTTAGTTTGACCACCATCAACATCGATATAACGAACACTGTGTAAAAACTCGGTGCCCTCTGGCAATAGACGAGCAGCAAGATGAATATCGCTCTTCTCTAATAAAACACGGGCCATACCGACATAGCTCATCGTCTTACCATTTCTAGGGTCCCATTCGTACTTAATTTTGGTCGCAATTGCTAACTTCCCATCTTTATCAAGATCGACATTTAAGCTGGTTTCATCAACAGACGGAATTGCCACATCTCGCTCATTCATTAAGGATTCTAAAATAGCAAAGTTAGTGCGATAAATAGCCAGATCAAAGTCGCCTGCTTCGTTATTACGAAATGCCTCAGGTAGGCGCATCATGACATCATCAGTTGCGCCGTTAGTAGGTAAAAAGGCTCCCGGAAATGGATAATAGGCGTAGACTCGCCAGCCGGTATAAATACCTTTAGGATCATGATCAAAACCGAGATCATCGAAATTGAAATAAACATCTGGAATAAAACCATCCCAACGACCATTCTTGTTTCTATCCCAATGTTCAGGCACCGACTCTAAGCGTTTTTTAATGGTTATTTCACCGTCTTTATTAAAGTAGTTATCTGTGCGCACGTAAGAAATAATCGATTCATCTGAAATAGCTTTAATCTCTTCACTACGATCTTTAAATATATTGTCCCACTTATTCTTTAAGCCTGACTCAGGAAAAACATACGATAACTGCACATCAATATCATTAAGAAAATTAGGTTCTTTACTTGGCGTATGGCAAACATAACAAGGATTGTGCTCAACACCATCAGCGACGGGATCAGTAAAACACTGCGGAGGAATATACGCCGTCGCATTAATCGAGACATCGGCTGTCAGTGTAGATTTAGACTGCTCAGACTTAACCGCTTGCGAATTTAATGAAGAACTATCTTCACAACCCACCATGCAGACAACAAACAAACACAGGGCAAATTTTAAGTGGTGCATACTAACGTCCAAACAGGAAACAAAAAGGGCGACCTAAGTCGCCCTCGATGGTATGGCAGATATATTACTGAACGTTTACAGCTGGGAATGGACCAATATAACCGGTGTAAGCGCGTGCTTCACCCGCACCAGAATCTTGATCAGAGTCCGACTCACCATAAGGATGCTGCACAACAGACGTCATGTAAGACCAGCCATTGATGTTCGGATACCAGTATGGAGAAGTCGTTTCTGAACCGTAAGGTGTTGTCTGAATACGAGTCAGTTCTTTTTCAACGAAGTCGTACGCCCAGATAGCATCGTTCTGATGGCCTGAACCGGTATCTTCACCAATAACCAGCATGTCGTAACCTGAAATATAGGTAACGTTATCCGGCTCGGAGATACCGTCGATATGACAGCTGTTCTTGGCTTCAAAACCAATCACCTGAGGATCAGAAGCAGAAACCGGACGACCAGCAACCAGACCATACATATTGAGGGCTACATAGTTGGAGCCGATTACTGAATCCGGGCCCAGATCCATCTGATAAATCGCACCACACTTGTTCTCAGCATCCAGCTGCATGTGGTCAGGACCACCGACATCACCAGAGGTACCAGCCAGCATAGACTTGGCAACGTTAGACATGCCTACGTACATTTTATGACGCTTGCTGTCGTAGGTAATCCCTTCTTCCTTACGGAATTCAGTGGTCGCACCCAGCATCGCAGCATAACGACGGGTTTCCAGACGGGAAGCGACTTTCTCCATACCTGCTTTAACCTTCAAACATTCTTGGCCAACACCATTGGCGCTGATGGAAGTAAAGCCTGCACTACAGGCATCCGCAACCGGCGCTTCAGATTCGAAGATGTCATTAAAGGTTGCTTTGGGTTTACCGTTAGTACCGTGAATGTAATCGTTGATTTCTGCATCGGTTGCATGACCCAGACTGATCCAAGTCAGATCTGCGGCACCAACACCGGTAGAATCGGTCTGATTCCATTTGGCAGCATAAGTAGTACCAGCACTCAGATCACCGGCAGTATCAGCCACGAACATATACAAACCAACGTTAGTACCGTCATCAGTCATATAAGTTGTTTTTGAATCTGGCATAACGTAAGACAACTCAAACGCCAGACGGCCCATTGCATAATGTTTTGCTGTGGTTACAGAGGCATCTTCTGCAACAACAACTTCAATGTTCCAACCGTAGAAGTACGGGTTCCATTCTGTTGCATTGGCATAGTAATCGAGCATCGGAGCTGAATAGCCGTTAGCAGCCGCTTCAACGTTTGTTGGCTGTGATTTAGCATCTGGCTCATATTCTTCTGACGCTAGGTGAGTCGTCCACGGGGTAACCGAACCGGCACAGTGTACCCAACCACCATCAATGCCAGATTGATCAATTTGCGCAAGACTCTTAACACTTAAAGCGCCGTCTTCAGCATTTTGATCCAATTCCATCAGGAACATCGCACCTGGGCGATCTTCAAACTGCGAAACTGAAAAAAGTTTGTCACCAATGGGCAACAGCGAAGTGTATTCGTTCGAATTAGAAACACGTGCAGAACCATCGCCTTCGGTTAGTACGGTACCGGCTTTGTCTACCAGCTGGCCAAAGGCAACACCGCTGATAACATCACCAGAGCGTGCGAATACATTATATTCGCCACCGTAAATTTTGCCATTTACAACAGCTTGCGAAACTAAAATTTCACGTTTTTCAGCATCAGTTGCGGGGGCAGCAACACCAACAAACTTAATTGAAGCAGTGTTGCCATCGACACCGTTAGTGCCATCGACGCCGTTAGTGCCATCGACACCGTTAGTGCCATCGACACCGTTAGTGCCATCGACGCCGTTAATGGCTACACCGTCTTTACCGTCTTTACCGTCGTCGCCACCACAAGCGACTAAGCTCGCAGCAGATACTAAAATGATCGCCTGCAATAGGTGATTTTTTTGAAAAAAAGCCATCGTCATCTCTCTCTACGTTATTCGGTTAGGAACTATTCCGCTACAGAATCCTAGAGAAGGAAAATGACAACTCGCGTTCAATTAGATGACAGATTAAAAACAATCGGCTAAAGGATAGAGTCAATCCAAAATATAAACGAGTCTTCATGCACTTGAGCGATACGGCAATGACAAGCGCTTAATTCATTAAACATAAAAAAGGAGCCGAAGCTCCTTTCTTGTCGCTAGTGATTCAACTCAAGTGGTGAGTCAGTTAACTTCTGTGGCATTGATACGAGCAAACCACTCTTGTGGACCTGTCTTATGCACAGACTCACCTTTGGTATCTACGGCGACGGTTACCGGCATATCTTCTACATCAAACTCGTAGATAGCTTCCATACCTAGATCAGCAAAGCCCACAACTTCCGCACCTTTAATCGCTTGGGATACTAAATACGCAGCACCACCAACCGCCATCAAATAAACCGCTTCATTATCTTTAATGGCTTCGATAGCAATATCACCGCGCTCTGATTTGCCGATCATGCCGAGTAAGCCAGTTTTCTCCAGAACGGTGCGGGTGAACTTATCCATACGTGTTGCCGTCGTTGGACCTGCAGGACCAACAACTTCTTCGCGCACAGGATCAACCGGGCCGACGTAGTATATAAAGCGACCTTTCAGATCAACCGGCAACTCTTCACCACGAGCAATCATCTCAACCATGCGCTTGTGTGCCGCATCACGGCCCGTCAGCATCTTGCCTGATAGCAAAATAGTTTCGCCTGTTTTCCAATCTTTAACGTCTTCAGGCGTTACTGTGTTCAAGTTAACACGGCGAACGCTATCACCAACTTCCCAGCTAATTTCTGGCCAGTCTTCTAGCTTTGGTGCTTTCAACTGCGCAGGGCCAGTTCCATCCAAGACGAAATGCGTGTGGCGAGTCGCCGCACAGTTCGGAATGATAGCCACTGGCTTATTTGCTGCGTGCGTTGGAAAATCCGCCACTTTGATATCGAGAACAGTAGTTAAACCACCCAAACCTTGAGCACCGATACCTAACTTGTTTACTTTTTCGTATAGCTCTAAACGCAATTCTTCAGCACGATTCTGCGCACCACGAGCTTGGAGTTCTTGAATATTCACTGGCTCTAACAAGGCTTCTTTGGCCAGCATCATGGCTTTCTCGGCGGTACCACCTATGCCTATACCTAGCATGCCTGGAGGACACCAACCCGCACCCATTTTAGGCACTTGCTCTAATACCCAATCAACAATGGAATCCGATGGATTCAACATCGCGAACTTTGATTTAGCTTCAGAGCCGCCGCCTTTCGCAGCAACATGCACATCAACCGTGTTACCAGGAACCAGTTTCATGTGAATAATCGCTGGCGTGTTGTCTTTAGTATTCGTGCGCTTGCCATCAGGGTCAGCTAGCACGGATGCTCGAAGCACGTTATCTGGATGTGTGTAAGCACGACGAACGCCCTCATTACACATATCATCGACACTCATATCGCCTTCGAATTTAACATCCATACCAATCGTCAAAAACACAGTAACAATACCGGTATCCTGACAAATAGGACGTTTGCCCAGCGCACACATGCGCGAGTTGATCAGAATTTGCGCCATCGCATCTTTCGCGGCTTTCGATTCTTCACGTTCGTAGGCAGCATGAACTGCATCAATAAAATCTTTTGGGTGGTAGTACGAAATATACTGCAGCGCGTCTGCAACGCTCTGGATCAGGTCTTCTTGCTTGATCACAGTCATGGTCGGCTCTCTCTCAAAGGCTTATAGGCGTAACCGTGAAATATCTAAAAAAGCGCTTCACGTTCACCCATGGCAATGGATGGGCGTAAAAACGCCCACATCAGTGGGCGTCAGTCTGGTTGCTATTGTAGCGCAAGCGGTGTCAGTCTAAAACGCCCACATGCGTTGTTCGCAATTTAGAATGGCCACCATTCCTCTTGCTCTGAGCGAGGTTTCGCTTTCAAACCTTCCGGCGCATCAATATCACCTTTCGCTGGAATGGATGCCTTAGAGCTCAATTCACGCTTAGAGCTATTAGTACTGGCATTGACCATATCACTCAGGTCACGCTCTTTGCGACCGTTTTGCGTTATTAAATCACGACCATGATGAATCATTTTAGTGTCTTCCATTTCCTTCATTGCTAAGGAATGGGGAACTAGCTGTAATGGGCCGTCACCTGTCGTGAGGCCATTATCACCTACAATCACGTTCACTGGATCTATTTCGGAGTAACGCAGGTAATACACCTTACCGGCTTCAACTTGAAAATCGAAATCTGCATACTTAGCGAAAACAAAATCACCAATGCCTTCTAGGCCGAATATTCCTCGGCGCACAACGATATGGTAAGAACCAGGCTCCATTTCGTACCAAGTGTAACCGCCACCCTTAAAATTAAACAGTCGTTCATCATTCACATTAAAGCTTGGCGCTTCAACTTCATCCATAGCCCAAACACTAATTGGACGATAGATATATACCAATGCGGTATTTTCATAATCCCAGCGGTAGCCCACAGATTTATAGTAATGCCCCTTAGGGCCAAACAGCCATTGAGGGTACGACCCAAAACTATCACCAATTGATTGATGAATATTACTACAACCTGTCATCGCCATTACGCTGACTAGAATGGTTGCGGGGATCAAGAAACAACGAGACAGTGTTTTTATCATTATTATATTCCGCCTATTTGGCATTCGGTCTTTATACTATTTAAGAATAACCGAGTTTTGTTCTTACTCACATGAATGTATCAGACCTGTGAAACAGTGTGCTGCTATTGTTACCGTTGAACAACTCTGATGCAATCGGTAATGTATGACATCATATGTACATAAAGTGATCGCTGATCTATAATGACACACTTGTAAAAAATAACAAAAATATACAAAAAGGGGTGTTGTAATGATGCGCTACCTATCTGGCGTTACCCTGCTGACTACAGGTCTGCTGCTATCTTTATCAGTACTGTCATACGATGATGCTGCTAAGGCTTACTACTCTTCACAATTAGACGAAGCGGTTAATGCCGCCAAGCGCTCTCCTGACCAAGCAGAGTCCGTTGGGCATGCGTGGTACAACCGCACCACATCGAAAAGCTTTCCGTTGCCAAAGCTACTCAATACTGAGATGGAAGAGTTAGTCATCGAAGGTGCAATGGGACCAACGGCTGCCGGTGAAGCTGCTGCTACTGAAACTCAAAAACCTGTGCGCGATACCGCTCTTGGTCGCAACATGACAGAAAATGACATCACCGATTCCGATCAAGGTACCGTGCCGAAAAATGATGATGAAGTGACAAAGAAAAAAGAAACGTTATTACGAAATGTAACTTATAAGGGTCAGCATTATGAGTTACAAGTGAGAAATGCCAGTTCTAGCGCAACGATAACGGCACAAGCGCGTCGCTAACGGTGCCGTCACATGTATAGAAAAATAACATTCTCTTGGCTGCTGTGCGCACTAACGACCCCCGTCTTCGCGGATGCATCCTATCCCGGCGATAGGGATGATTATTATTCAGACGATCTCGAAGCGGCCGTCACTGAAGCAAAGCAACGTACCCATCATTATGACTACAGCAATACTTTGCGCTACAACCGCACGACCTCGCAAAGCATCGAAATTCCGCGTTTACAAAACCCAGACCTTGCATATACGGCAATTGAAACGCCGGCGCTAGCTGCATCAGCAGAATCATTAAATATTGAGCAATCGGTGGATCCGTTATTAAGCAACAAAGAAGCTCATGCATTATCAGTAATTCAAGAGCCAAAGACTGGCTTACTCAACATAGGTATAAATAATGCACCCACCTTAGCACCGTCGGTAACCGTAACCGTGCGCTAAAATCTGTATATCTAAAAATAAAATGGCCGACTAATGAGACATTTTTTCGCGCAGTGCTTGCCTCGATTTCTCACCTAACGCCAGTAGCACACGATCTCTTTTCCATGAAGTACCAGCATCACCAAGGATTTGATCTCCTGCAAGCATCATTTCACGATACAAATTATCAACAATCTTCAGCATATTAAGACTATAGCCTTGGGGATTATCGACAAACACTGCCAGCATATTTTGTATACTAATGACAAATTCAGGCGATATATCGTGCGCTTGTTGCACCAGTTGACGCACTAGCCAACCCGCAAAAGCGAGCCCAACACACACATCTTCCCAATAGCGAAACGGACGGTTAATGCTAGCGTGTGCATCGTTAAATATGACTGCGCCTTTGACATCAACCTTCTCCAAGGCAATAGCAGAATGAACAGCATCGGGGACAAACGGCTGCGATCTGTCTGCAGGAATAATGCGTATACCGTCGCTATTCGCAGCAAGCTTAATAGCGACAATATCATCATGACACTTGGCTAATATATAAAGCCAATCAATGCCTTGCCCCATCAACAATACATGTGACTTAACACCTGATAGCCAACCCCGCTCTTGATCGAAACAAGTTATCATCGACGATAATGATTTCAGTCCTTTTTCAGAAACGCAAAATGCGCCCCACTGTTCGGCTTCTAACGATGGATCGACAAAACGTATAGCCGCTTGATAACCACAAAAAAACGCTGTCGATGGCGTATCGCTACGCAAGCCTGAAAAAAATGCAGCTTTCGCCGATCCTACACTGCGTAATGAACGTCCATAGGTTAGTCTGAGGGTAAAAGGGGATTTCTGCAGCGACAATACCGGTTGCTTGAGCGTGATCATCCATTCCTCTGGCAACATCATGGAGCCGTATTACCAAGCGCATTTTGAATGCGCTCAAGACGAATTTGAATATCTTCCATTTCGAGCTTCATCTCACGGATATCAGCCGATGTTCCAGCCTTGCGCATTTTCTCGACCGTTGCATTCAAGCCAGCCAACGTAGTTTCAACCGTTTGCACGGCTTCTTTATTTTGCGCGATGGCTAATTCAGCTTCCGCTGGCAATGAACTAGCGGCAATTTCAACGCGCTCAAGACGTTCACGAAGCGCTGTGATTACGGCATTAGCCTCTGCGATTGCTACATTAACATCTGCAATTGATTTCACCGCAACGTCAACGGTTGTTTGCATTTGCAACTGCGATTTCTTCAAACTATCAAGACCCGACTGCGCTATGGATACATTTTTGGCGTTGTCTTCAATCGCTGACTTATTACGCTTATTGGCGACATCCCAAAGTTTACGAATTTCTTGGTCATGCTCACGCAATAGAGACTTTAAAGCATCGACGGATAAATCAGCATTTTCACCGGTTACTAACAACTTCTCATTTAGTGAGTCGATATTGACAGCCTGATCACGAATAACAGCTTGTGCGCTGATGAGTGCCGCTTGAGTTTCTTGCAATTGAGTCAATAAGAAACCCGATCCAGCAACTGCGACTAAACCAATAACCAAGGCAGCAATGCCTAAGGTTTGATTCGCTTTCGGCGTCGGAGCCACAACCGCTCGTGATGGATTAGTTGTTCGGGCAGCACGCTGCGCGGCCTGGCGACGAGCTTGCTGTTGGCGCAATGCGCTATCATCAGCAGACGCCGTCATTTTAGGCACCACGGGGGGTTGCTCTTTGTCCATGATCTTTCCTCTACTTTGTAGCTCTTGGGTCGAATTACTCTAATCGCATCAGTATAACAATATTATGATTAACTACTGATTTTGTTTATTTTCAACTATATAGATAAGAAAGCTTAAGCAAGTTGTACCTATATTGGCGCCATTGTTCAGCTCTTTTTCAGACAAACAGTGGCAGATTTCAGTTCATACTCATTAATCATATGAGTTAACAGCCTTGATAGCAGCCTTAGTAACTGAAATACGAGTAATAACCCCATGTTTTACGTGAATAGCACGCTATAGCAACTGGGTGCTATTATTGCCCATCCGTTTTATGGATGTGGCATTTGCTTTTCAATTGCAATCCCGCCCTTGAAATTCACGAATCTGCCCCCATTTCGGAAGGATATGCACCCCAGCGTGCGACCAAGCAACCTGACTCAGCACTAGAATGGAGACACACCATGGCGTTTGAACTTCCTGCTCTACCGTACGAGAAAACTGCTCTAGAACCTCATATCTCTGCAGAAACTCTAGATTTTCACCACGGCAAGCATCACAACACTTACGTTCAAAAATTGAATGGCTTAATCGGTGGTACTGAATTCGAAGGTAAAACCCTAGAAGAAATCATCAAGACTTCCTCTGGTGGTGTTTTCAATAACGCTGCTCAGATTTGGAACCATACCTTTTATTGGAATAGCCTAAGCCCGAACGGCGGTGGCGAGCCAACTGGCGCAATTGCAGACGCAATTAACGCTGCATTTGGATCTTTTGCTGAATTCCAAGCTAAATTTAACGACAGTGCAGTCAACAACTTCGGTTCAAGCTGGACTTGGTTGGTTAAGAAAGCCGATGGTTCTTTAGACATAGTGAATACTTCAAACGCTGCAACACCGATCACTGAAGAGGGTGTTACGCCGTTGTTGACGGTTGATCTATGGGAGCATGCTTATTACATCGATTACCGTAACGTACGTCCTGATTACCTGAAAGGTTTCTGGGCACTGGTTAACTGGGAATTTGCGAACGCTAACTTCGCTTAATAATTCCAGTTTGATAAAAAGGGAAGCTGAGCTTCCCTTTTTTACGTCTCAATAAAAGACATTCAATATGAACACTCAGCCTTTTAAGTTATTACTCGCGTCAAGCTCACCTTATCGACGAGAACTCTTAAGTCGATTACGCATTCCCTTTGAATGTGCCTCTCCACACAGTGATGAAACGCTACAAACTAATGAAACACCTGAGCAATATGTGGCCCGCCTAGCCTCGGAAAAAACTCAAGCATTACGCCCGCATTATCCTCATCACTGGATTATTGGTAGTGATCAAGCCTGCGTGCTAAATGGCGTAGCCGTCAGTAAGCCAGGCAATCGAGAAACGGCAATCGCACAGTTAAAACAGGCTTCCGGTAACAAGATTCGTTTTAATACGGGATTATGTTTACTCAATGCCAGCACAAATGAGTCGTGGAGTTTAGTCGAACCCTTTGATGTCTGTTTTCGCCAGCTCAGTAGCGAACAAATTGAGTATTACCTAGACATAGAAAAACCTTACGACTGTGCCGGTAGCTTTAAAGCAGAGGGCTTAGGAATTGCACTATTTAGTGCATTAGAAGGTCGCGACAGCAATGCCTTAATAGGGCTACCACTAATAGGTTTGGTTGATTTATTTCAACAAGCGGGGATTGATATTTTAAGATCAGCGGCAGTTCAATAACACATTAAACTGCCGCCATTGTTCGCTTACTTTTCGCGAATAGGGAAACCTTTAAACAGGTTATTCATTTCAGCATCTATGCTATCAACACCTAACTTTTCCGACACCGTAAACTCCCAGATACCGTTGAATTTTTCCTGAGTTAATTCACGGGCACCGGTAGAGTTACTAACAATTGTTGGACGCAAGAACACCATCAAATTGCTCTTTACTGTGTTAGTCGACTTTGAACGGAACAACCAACCAATTAATGGAATATCACCCAATAACGGTACTTTGCTCACCACTTCTCGTACATCATCACGAATGAGGCCACCTAATACTATGGTTTCTTTATTCGCAGATAAAATCATTGTTTTAATCGAACGCTTGTTAGTTATTAAGTCGGCACTGCCATCAACACTGGTCTGAGCAACAGATTCGGCCGTGGCTTCAACCTCTAAACGAATCGCCTCACCATCATGGATATGCGGTTTAACTTTCAATGTAATACCGACATCTTCACGAGTAATTGTGGTAAACGGATTGGCATTGGTGCTTGATGCCGTCGAACCCGTGCGGAACGGAACGTTTTGACCAACAATAATTTCTGCTTCTTGATTGTCCAACGTCATGATACTTGGTGTTGATAATAAGTTAGTGGAGGTATTGCTTTGTAGTGCCTGAATCACCATACCAAAATCAACTTCGCCGTTAATTTCGCTATAACCACCTAAGGTTAAGCCACTCCCTACCGCAGAACTCACGTCGCCAGTCGCAATTCCCGTGGCAATGGATGATAGCGATGGGCCTGCATTACTGAAGTTAGTGCCAGCAACAGGCGCATCCAGATTACCTGTAGCCCATTGCACGCCCAATGCGGCACTGTTATCACCCGTCACTTCAACAATGGCCGACTCAATCAATACTTGAGCACGACGTACATCTAACGATGCTACTAGTTCTTGTATTTCCTTCATTAGCGATGGCTCAGCGCGAACAACTAGTGCGTTCAAATCCTCATCTGCATAAATAGCTGCTTGGCCTTTCGCTTGATTTTCATCTTTTCCAGTCGATGTGTCGGCCATTAACGCTTTTAACATTTCCGCAAGCTTTGTCGCATCGGCATAGTGCAAGCGCATTACTTGTGCGCTGCCACTGAAATAGGATGGTTGATCAAGTTGTTCTATCAACTGACGAATACGCTCGCGCGCGGTTTTCTCACCTTTAATAATTAAGCGATTACTACGTTCATCAGCAACAACACGAATACTGCCAGAGGTGTTGTCTGTATTATTGGCATTACCTTGAGAAACTTTGGCCGGGTCTAAGCTTTGCAGCATGGCCACAACGTTACCCACCCAAGCTTCTTTCAGCTGAATCACTTCCAGCTCTTCACTACCGGATTTATCCAAACGATCAATGATCTGCTCAATACGGCGAATGTTCACTGCATGATCAGAAATAATTAACGCATTCGACGATTTCACACCCGCTAAGTGGCCATACTTAGCCACTAACGGGCGCAAGATTGGCACCAGATCAAGGGCTGGTGTGTTCTTAATCATGATGACCTTAGTTAACAACTCTTGGCTGCCAATACCGGCCTTTTCATCTAAATCGCGACCGTTTTGCTTCACATCGTTTTGTTGCACGATAAGAATCACGTCACCCGCCGGTACGGCAGCAAAGCCGTGCAGTTGTAATACAGACAAAAACAGTTCATACACACCGTGGCTGTTCATGGCTTCACTGGTGATAACGTTAACCTTGCCTTTTACCCGCGGATCAACCACAAAGCTATTGCCGGTAATATCGGCAACTTGACTAATAAATGCGCCGATATCTGCATCCTTCAGATTAATCTGCCAGCTTTCCTGCGCCTGAATCGGGCTTACTACACTCATCAGCAGCAATACCGCCAAAACCCATTGTTTCAACACACTTAATTCCTTAATCCAAAACTCTGATTGACCATAAAGCGACTATTTCCGCGCTGTACTTCTATTTGAGCCGAACCTTCACTCATCACTTGTTCCAATAAGCTAGAGTCACTTGAGGCATCCCCCAATGGCTGTCCATTCACTGACAGCACAATGTCTCCTGGCTTGAGCTCAACCACCTGCGTCAGTATTGATCCAGCCGTTACTTTATAGCCACTGCCCGATCCCTGTGACTCTAATCCTAAACCACTCAACATTTCTTCCGGATCTTGTTGCGCGGCTTCGCTTGCGACCATCATAAAATCCTGAGCGCTACGCACTCGACTAAAGCGTTCGCGTAACGACTTAGCACGATCATCGGTAGCCAACAATTCATTGCGCTCTAGCACTTGGCTGGTAACACCAATGCCAGAACTGGACACATCATCGAATTTTAATGTTTCGAGCTTTCCTGCCGTATCTAAGATCACTTTGTCTTTGTACACCGCCGCTAATCGTGTGCGGCCTTCTATAACATCGCCGATACGATAAAAATCACCACCACTGCCTTTGCGCGCAATAATGGCACTCGACTCCTCTTCTACCGAGGCTTGCGTCACACCCAATAAGGCCAAGCGCAAACGCGTGTCAGGGGCGTCGACCGCCTTCACTTCAACAACGTCTGTAACACCCACTTCACCAAACACATGATAAGAACCAGCACCCGCACTGTCGAAGCGTGTACGATTCAATCCACCCTGCACTGGAGCCTTCAGATACAGCGGCTCAGGAGCAATAATTAGCCACACTAAAAGCGCCATCAGCCAGGCCAACAGAAGCGTGAATACGATCTTACCAAAGCGCACTGTTAAGCGCTGCCAAGGTTTTATATCTGCTGCTTGTTCCATCAAAGGAAACTACCCCAAAAACAAAGGACTCAGGTTATAAAATCTTATGGGACACTTCAAAAATAACCGTGTCCTCCGTTGCCTGTTTGTCCGACCATTGCTGACCAACCAAATCTATGGCGCGTTTTCGCATTGATACACCACCCCAGCCATCGGCCTGTAAGAACACGCGCGCGATATCTTTGCCTTCGGATGTTTTAACATGCATAACAGCGGTATCACCTTCCATCGTCATTTCACCAATCAGTATTGGCAAAACAGCATCGACCTGATTGCGCTGAATCGGAAATTGCGCGTTACCACCACTGTAAATAAGACGCCCAGCCAAACTCAAAATTTGCTTACTGGCTAAATCAAACTCACCATTTAACTGAGACAATTCGACGTCACCCTTTACCGACACCGGCATTCCTTTAAATGCCTTGGCTGCCACTTGGCTGTCGAGGTAACCCGATACATTGGTTAAGACGATGGAGGTAGGTCTTATAGTTGCCAGATCAAAAGCCACTGCGGCGTCGCCATGCAAGCGCACGCGCTCGTTATCGGCACTCAAGGTTAACTCAGGTTGAGCACTCAACAATGACAGCGGACTTAAGCTCCAAACAATTTGTACAGGGCCTACCTCTGGCGCATCGGCGATCAAACGTCCATGCCAAAGAGTGCCCGTAGGGTTCTGAATACGAACGGGCATACGGCCCAATGCCGGTTCAGCATACTGCCAAATGAAATGGAGCGGTGCATTCACCACTAAAACAATAAAAAAGGTCAGGATGCCCAGTAACAAGTACCAACGAGCAGCCCAGATGGATTGCAACATGTTTAATTAATGATTCCGTGTCTAAAGGTGCGGCTCATTCTACGCATAAGGGCGGCAGAGTCTAATGGGGCATTGTGACAGTCGTGTAAAATTGAGTCATCCTGCTGAGCGCGCCATCACATCAAAAACAGCACAACTATTGTTCCTTAATACGATCTGGCAAGTGTCTTAAACCTAAAATCAACTTTTCTTTTTCGCTTCGCGACAAACGTTTTACGGCAAATTCACATTTCAAAGCAGCACTTCGGCTACCGATATAGTGCTGAAACTCTAGGGTCAGAGGGCCACGTCCTCGTAGTGATTTCGCGGCCTTCACGCCATTATTCGAATGTTCGCGCAAGCGCCGCTCGACGTTCGTTGTGACGCCACAGTACAAGCTACCGGTCGCAGTACGAATCAAATACAGACTCCATCCTTCTGATCCGGTTTCATCAGCCTTAGTGTCGGTTGTTGACAATACCCCCTTCGATTCCGCTGCCACTTTTATCCTTGCCGTAACCCAGAAAAACCGTATCGTACCTAGAGTAACCTCGAAAGCCAGCGCCGTTACACTTTTTATGCAAAGGCTCTCACACATTCTTTTAGCCAATAAGACCTCATCATGCATTCAATTTTTCGCGACCCCGTCAGTGGACTCACTCATCTAATCGGAGCACTTTTCGCCATTGTTGCGCTCTGCATCTTGGCTGTTCAGGCCGCCACCTACGGCGGTATCTGGCATATGGTGTCGTTCTCAATTTTTGGTGCGACGTTATTCCTAATGTTCGCCAGCAGCGCACTGTATCACCTATTACATGCCCCCGATCACATCATCGTCTGGCTCAAGCGCTTAGATCATATGGCGATATTTCTATTAATTGCGGGTAGCTATACCCCGTTTTGTCTCGTTCCCTTGCACGGACCGGTTGGTTGGGGGTTATTTTCCGCCGTTTGGGGGCTAGCTCTAGCCGGTGTCTTTCTAAAACTATTTTGGCTAAGTGCGCCGCGTTGGTTGTCTACTGTCGTGTACATTTTGATGGGCTGGTTGATTGTCTTTGCAATCAAACCTGCAATGGAGACTATACCCCTTGGGGCTTTGTGGTGGATGCTATACGGCGGCATCGCCTACACCTTAGGTGCAATCGTCTATGCGACCAAAAGACCAGATCCTTGGCCGCGTTGGTTTGGCTTTCATGAAATTTGGCATTTGTTTGTGATGGCCGGTGCCTTTTGCCATTTTTGGGCAATCGCCTTCTATTTAGCGGATGTAAAGGTAGCTTAATGGACACGACAACAACTGGCTTATTCATTGGCCGAGGCGTGACGATTCCTTGGAGCGAACTGGAAATACGAGCCGTACGCGCTCAAGGAGCGGGCGGTCAGAACGTTAACAAAGTTTCGAGCGCGATACATTTACGCTTCTCAGTGCCGAATTCCTCTATCCCGCCAAGTTGGAAAGAACGTTTACTGGCAACCGCCGACCAACGCCTGACCCAAGATGGTGTATTAATCATTAAGGCTCAGCAATTTCGCACCCAAGAACAAAACCGCGAAGATGCAATTGCGCGCTTACGGCAGATATTACTGGCCGCTAGCACTGTACCTAAACCACGCATGGCAACGAGACCGACACTCGCATCCAAAAAACGTCGAGTAGAGAGCAAGGTTAAGCGCGGTCAAATAAAAGCCTTGAGAGGGAAAGTCGATTAGCTACTCGCATTCGCACGACGATGCTTGCGAATTTTGTCGTACGCGGTTTGTATCTCTTGCGTCTTTTCTTTTGCCAAGCGCATCATAGATTCGGGCAGGCCCTTAGCAATTAGCTTATCGGGATGATGTTCACTCATTAGTCGACGATAGGCTTTCTTCAGTTCGGCATCCGCAACGGTCGGTTTAACCCCCAGAATGGCATAAGCATCTTTTAACTCGGATGTTTTACTGCTCCTAGGTGCTTGCTGACGCCCCCCAGCTCGCCCCTGAGATTGCTGACTTCGTGCCGCCCTAACTCGATTATGAATCCATTCAAACTGAAATGCGCCAACGCCCAGCACTTTGCAAATTTGTGAAAACAGTTGCTTCTCATCATGACTTAACTGTCCATCGGCATAGGCAACGCTCAATTGAATTTCAACAAATATTTGGATGAGATCATCACGATCACGACACGCAGCACTGAGAGATCTGAGGTCGGGTGCTAAATCGAAGTTTGCACTCTTACCTTCGGTAAATAGGGCAATGGCTTTTTGACGTTGATCTCCCGTCAGCTCCATTTGATCCATAATGGCTGTTGCGGCGGCGATTTCGCTCTCACTGACACGACCATCGGCTTTAGCAATACAGCCCATCACGCGAAAAACAGTCGCAAAGTAGACATCTTGAACACGAGCATTTTGCCGATTGGAGCTTTTACTGTTGTTAAACGAACTCTGTTCTGAGTTGCTCTGCGTCCACTCAGATTCGCGATTACCCAGCAGGGTTTTTGCCATGGTTTGATCAAATAAATGACCCGCAAACGCGCCGATCAACAAACCAAATGGCCCACCGCTAAATAGGCCCAAAACCGCACCCGTCAATTTTCCAAACCAAAAATTCATTGCGGCGCCTCTGCTAATAAGGTTTGCTCAAGTTTGTATAAACGTTGCGGTGTTCCCACATCCACCCATTGCGCCTGCAAATGCTCACCGCGAATTTGCTGTCGTGCCATTGCACTACGCAACATCGGAGCCAATGGATGCACACCTGCGACGAAATCTTGCCAAAGCTCAGGACGTAACACACTCAAGCCGCTGAAGGTGTATCCAGTCTTATCCGAGCGCGGCAAGACAAAGCCATCTTCTGCCACAGCAAAATCGCCGTTCGGGTTGTGGTCAGGATTATCCACCAGCCATAAAAAGCCTAATTCACTGGGCGCTAGCTGTATGGTCAGTGCTCGTTCATAACGCCAATTCGTCCAGACATCGCCATTAACTAATAAAAAGGGTTCATTACCCAGTAAAGGTAACGCTTGATAGACCCCTCCTGCGGTTTCTAATGCTTCGACTTCGGCGGAATACCTAATAGAGCAGCCATAATTCGAACCATCCCCTAACGCTTGTTCTATTTTTTCACCTAACCATGAATGATTAATCACAATATCAGTGATGCCCGCAGTCACAAGCTTTTCAATGTGATGCACAATGAGCGGCTTAGCCGCTAGCAACAACAGCGGCTTAGGACAAGTATCCGTTAGCGGTGCCATACGCGTGCCCCGCCCAGCCGCCAAAATCATCGCTTTCATAATTCATTACGCCCTAAATCAAGACGTGCGAGCGCTGGCATAAACCGCGTAAAGAGCCACTGATGAAATGCAACCAACTGCGGATCGTGGGCGCTAACATCAAGTAAGTATTGGCAGGTGTTAGGAATACTCGCCAAGTAACCGTCTTTTCCATCGCGGATATTCAACCGAGCGAAGATACCCGCCGCTTTTAAATGGCGCTGCAACCCCATCGCATCAAAAGCTCGGCGAAAATCCGGCCAATCACTATGCCAGATACCTAAACGTCGAGCATTTTGCCAGTAGTAACTAGCCAGTTCATCAACCCATTCAGCAGGCCAACGTACATAACAATCGCGCAGCAAAGATACCAAGTCATAGGTCGCCGGCCCAGCAACTGCATCCTGAAAATCAATCACAGCGATGCGCTGATCGCCATCCAACATTAAATTTCGTGAATGGTAATCACGGTGCACGGTCACTACCGGTTGAGTCAAGGCTACTTCTGCTAAATAAGAGAAGGTGTCGTCCAACAATATTCTTTCTTCAGCGGTCAACGCCATTGCCAATTCTTGGTCACAAAGCCAGTCAGGAAATAACGCCATTTCCTGCAGCAACGAGGTATTGTCATAGGGCGGTAATTGCGTGCAAGGTAAAGCCTGAATGCGCAACAACTCATCAATGGCTTGCTGGTAATAGTGCAAGACAGAAGCATAGCTTGCCTCTTTAGAGTGCAGAAGCGACCATAGTATTTGATCACCTAAGTCCTGTAACAACATAAAACCTTGCACAATATCGTGAGCAATCACCTTAGGAACATGAACACCGTGCTGGTGCCAGTCTGTTGCAATACGCACAAAACGCGGGTTATCTTCTTTATCGGCAGGCGCATCAACTGCAATCCAACTCTGCTCCAACCAGCGCAACCGAAAGTAACGTCGAAAGCTGGCATCACCGGATACCATCTCTAATTCAGGAGGTATTTCACAATCTGTTTGCTGGCGAATTATCGCCGATGCCCAGTGTGCGAGTGCATCTCGCCGCTGATCCATACTGGCCTCTCAGTGTCAGTCGTTCTAGAATTGGGCGCTGTGCGCGCCACACCATGTTATTCGCGCTAAGATATCACACTTCATATTGGAATCGCGCTTGCTGCCGCACATGATCAAAATACCCAAGTTACCGGCCTTCACTCATATGCCATCGACTATATTCTCTCGCAATGACGTTCGGTATGGCCCGTTGTCAAAGCGTCTGCGCACAAGCGTTTATGGTATTGGTTTACTGCTGTTTAGCCTTCATAGTGTCGCCGAACTCGGCTGGGTGCCAAAACAGGAACTCAGCGACGAAGAGCGCGCCATATTGCCCTCGTTCTGCCATGGCATATATCGGCCAGCCGAAATAACGCCTCTAGATACGGATCGAATTGAGGCCGATGCTGACGCGTCAGAAATGCAAATCGGTGATGCCATGCATCTCGAAGGCGATGTTATATTTCGCCAGCAAGATAGAATTCTGACCGCTGACCAAGCCGATTGGCAGCCAAAGGAGCGGCAAGCCTTGTTTACTGGCAATGTCACGCTAAATACCCCCGTGCTTTCCCTGATTGGTGATGAGGCCACCTATCAAGAAGTGAATGACCAAATAGCGTTAAATCGTGCAGCGTATTCCATTCCAGCGCGCCACATGCGCGGCACTGCCGCCAGTATCGAAACCCCATCGAAAAACCTACTGGAATTAAAGGATGCCACGATCACCTTCTGCGAGCCTGGCCGCAATGATTGGGATCTTGCCGCCAGAGAATTAACCCTAGATCAAGAAAAAGGCTTTGGTACTGCATGGCGCACACGTTTACGCGTTCGCGAAGTGCCCATTCTTTACATCCCTTATTATCGTTTCCCGATTGATAATCGGCGCTTAACCGGGTTTTTAGATCCCAATTTTACCATCAACGAACTCGGCCAAGCGGAAGATATTCAAATACCATTTTATTTGAATATTGCCCCTAACCTTGATGCCACCATCACTTCACATCATATTATTGATCGCGGTGTAGTTTGGGAAAGCCAGTTACGACATAAAACCCAATGGCTAGGCGATGGCGAACTCAATTACGCTTACCTAAATAAGGACGCTACCGAGCAAGACGAGCGTTGGCTGATCAACTACCAGCAAGCTGGACGCTGGACTCCCCGCTTGCAACATCGGTGGGTGTACAACCATGTGAGCGACAGCGATTACTTAAAGGATATGAGTCCAAGTGCTGCCATTGATAGAACAACGCACTTACCTCGTCGAGGTGAAATTCTTTTCGATGAAAATAATTGGCATGCGGACGTCATTATTGAAAGTTTCCAGACCATCGACGACGACATCACATTAGACAATCGTCCCTATCGACGTTTACCGCAATTGAATGTGAATTACCAATCACAAACGCTCAACGAGCTGGGTTTTACTCAAACCCTGCAAACCACGCGTTTTAATCGTGACAGTGAAGCCACCATCAATGATGTTGATCAGATATTATCTGGATTTAGCGCCATTAACGGTGACCGCTTACTCTCGGATTCGGGTGTGTTTTATCCAATAGAATGGCCTTTCGGTTATCTAACGCCTGGAGCAGAATATCGCTATCGGAGTTATCACCTGTACGATGCCGATGCGACCGTGCTCGCGCAGGAAGGCTTTAACGAAAAACCATCCTATGGTGCAGCCCGCTATAGCGTCGATGCTGGGCTCTATTTCGAGCGAGAGTTTGATTGGTTTGGTAATGACTATCAACAAACACTGGAGCCTCGTGTTTACTATGTACGTAGCCCTTACCTTGATAACCAGCACCTAGTACCTAATTTCGACACCAAGCTCACCACGGTCACCTTCGCCAGTTTATTCACCGGTGACCGTTTTACCGGCGGCGACCGTTTAGCAGACCTAAACCAAATGAGTGTCGGTTTAACCACCCGCTTGATTCGTAACGATGGCTTAGAGCAGCTACGCGCTAGCATTGGCCGGATTTATTATCACCGCGATCGCGATGTCCAATTAACCGAAACCAACGTTGAGGAGTACGACCTAAGGGCAACTTCCAGTACACTGGGCGAAGTTGAATGGAACCCAAGTGAATCTTGGTCTGTCTTTTCTACGTTAGAGTGGGATCCTTATTACGATTACGCTCGACAGCGCAAATACGGTGCTCGCTATGAAAACACGAATAATCGTATGTTAAGTGTCAGTAGTACTCGTACACAGAGCTACTCCAGCAGCAAAGAATCCGTGTCCACCGACACACATCAACTTGATGTGGGAGCATTTTGGGCACTCAACGATCGCTGGGCTCTAGTCGCGAGACAATTACGAGATTTGCGCAAGTACGAAACGGATGAAAAAAAACCCGTAAGTCCAGTATTGGAATCACTAGCGGGATTCGAATATCAAAGTTGTTGCTGGCGCGTACAAGCGCTATATCGTGAAAGTTCCAGCAACGATAACTCTGATATGGATTACACCACCGATAAAAAATATGGCTTCATGCTTAGCTTCCAGTTAAAAGGACTAGGCAATTTTGGCAGCGGTACTGATGAGCTTATCAGCGACGGCATTAATGGATACTCAAGACGGCAATATCATGACTTTTAAACAATTTATCGCCTGCGCCACGTTTGCGCTTAGTGCTATCACGGCACAAGCAGCACCGGTATTGATCGACCGCGTAATCGCCATCGTTGATGACGACATATTGATGGAAAGCGAACTGCAAAAACGCCTCAATACCGTGCGAATTCAGAATCGTGGAGGTGAATTACCCAGCGAAAATGTGCTGCGCGAACAGGTGTTAGAGCGAATGATCTCAGAAAGCATTCAAGTACAAATGGCTGAGCGTTCTGGGATTCGCGTCACCGACAATCAGCTCAACGATGCCATGCTACGTATTGCCGAGCAAAATAACATGAGCTTGCAGCAGTTTGAGCAAGCGATGGAAGATGAAGGCGTGTCTTTCGCCGATGCTCGCGAACAAATTCGCAATGAAATGCGCATTAGTCGTGTGCAGCAGTTCCAAGTTGGCGAACGTATTCAGATTACTGACCAAGACATTGATTACTTCCTTGCCTCCGATATTGGCCGCATGGCGTCGGCAGAAGAATATCACCTGCGTCATATTCTAATTGAAGTCCCGTCAAGCGCGAGTCCAGAAGAATACCAAATAGCCAGCAACAACGCTGACGACATCGTTAAGCGCTTACGTGCTGGAGCTAATTTCGCCAGCACGGCTATGGCGCAATCAAGCGGTCGCACGGCCCTTGATGGTGGCGATATAGGTTGGCGCAAAGAAGCACAACTACCCAGCCTATTTGCCAACATTGCTCCCAAGCTGGCGGTCGGTGAGGTGTCTGAGCCTATCAGTAGCAGCAGCGGCTTTCACATTATCAAGCTAGAAGAAAAGCGCGGCGGCAGCACTAAATTGATTGATCAAACTAAAGTTCGCCATATTCTGATCAAAACCAACGAAGTCCGTGATGATGCGCAAGCGGAAGAGCTCATTCAACAACTGTACGAGCGCTTACAAGCAGGCGAAGATTTTGCCGCTCTGGCGCGTGAATTCAGCGATGATCCAGGTAGCGGCGCGAGCGGTGGAGAATTAGGCTGGGTCAATCCTGGCGATATGGTGCCCGCGTTTGACGCCACCATGGAAAACACCGCAACCAATGAAATCAGTGCGCCATTCAAAAGTCGCTTTGGTTGGCACATTTTAGAAATTCAGGGCCGCAGAAAAACCGACGTCGGTGAAGAGCTGCAGCGCAATCAAATTCGTCAAATGCTGTATGCCCGTCGTTTTGATGAAGAACTGCCAATCTGGTTGCGTAAAGTACGCTCTGAAGCCTATGTCGATATCAAGGAAGCGCAATGACACTGCGTTTAGCCATTACCGCCGGTGAACCGGCGGGCATAGGCCCAGATTTATGCATTCAAATTGCACAATTACCGCAAGAGCATGAGCTGGTTGTCATCGCCAATGCCGACTTGCTGCAACAACGTGCAGCAGAGCTAGGATTACCGCTGACACTGCAAATATTTGATCCTGATCGGCCGATCAGTGCGAGCGGCAACGGCACACTCACCATCTATCCGGTTGCCTTACGTACACCAGTCATTGCAGGCCTATTAGATGCGCGCAACAGCGATTACGTTCTCGAAACGCTACGTCTCGCAGCCGCCGGTTGCTTAGATGGTCGCTGGCAAGGAATCGTGACCGCTCCTGTACATAAAGGCATTATCAACGAAGCTGGAATCGCATTTAGCGGCCATACCGAATACTTCCGCGATTACTGCGAAGTCGAAGAAGTGGTGATGATGCTGGCAACCACCGATTTACGCGTTGCCTTAGTCACCACACACTTGCCCTTGCGAGCCGTGGCCGACGCCATTACGGCTGATCGAATTTCACGTGTAGCGCGCATCTTGAATCACGATTTACAACAATATTTCGGTATCACTAAACCGCGTATTTTAGTTGCGGGGCTAAATCCTCATGCGGGTGAAGATGGCCACCTAGGGCGTGAAGAATTGGATATTATCAATCCAACCTTAGCGCAGCTAAGAGCAGAAGGCATCGACTTAGTCGGTCCTCTACCCGCCGATACATTATTTACGCCAAAACATTTACAACACGCCGATGCGGCTTTAGCCATGTACCATGACCAAGGTTTACCGGTGCTTAAATTTCATGGATTTGGTCGTGCTGCCAACATTACTCTGGGGTTACCTTTAGTGCGCACCTCGGTCGACCATGGCACCGCACTGGATTTGGCTGCCCGCGGCAAGGCCGATGCTGGCAGTTTGAACACCGCGATTGCGGTTGCTGCGCATATGGCAGGCAACCGCACCTAACCTTATTTATTTTTATTCCGCAGTGACCGCTATTAGATAAACAAGCGTGTCCTGCCGACACAGGCAATAGCATGAGCAAGCATCCCCAGAAGGCCCAAGGCCATCGCGCACGTAAGCGCTTTGGTCAAAACTTTTTGCACGATCACCATGTCATCGACAAGATTGTGCGCGCCATTCATCCAAAGATGACCGATGCGCTGGTTGAAATTGGCCCAGGCATGGGTGCTCTGACAGAACCGCTGCTGGAAGCTTGTGGCAAGCTGGATGTCGTCGAACTCGACCGCGACTTAATCCCTATTTTGCGCACCAAGTTTTTTAATTATCCTGACTTTCACATCCATGAAGGTGACGCGCTAAAGTTCGACTTCGGTACCATTTTACAACCTGGCCAGCAGCTGCGTATTGTCGGCAACCTGCCTTACAATATATCAACGCCGCTTATCTTCCATTTCCTAGCCCATCATCACATGGTGTTAGACATGCACTTTATGCTGCAAAAAGAAGTGGTCGAACGTCTAGCCGCTGTACCAGGCAGCGGCGACTATGGTCGTTTAAGCATCATGGCGCAGTATTTTTGTAAAGTAGAACCGCTATTTGTTGTCGGCCCAGGATCATTTAATCCACCACCCAAGGTTGATTCGGCCATCGTACGCTTAGTCCCTTACGATGTATTACCCTACCCGGCTAAAGATCATAAAACGCTTGAACATGTTGTACGCGAAGCGTTCAGCATGCGCCGTAAAACACTGCGCAATACCCTCAAGCGCTTAATTGACGCCGCAGCATTAGAAGCGCTCGGGATTGATGTCACCTTACGTCCCGAGCGTTTAACCTTGGCCGAGTATGTGCGTATCTCGGATGCCGTGTTCGATTTAAAAGGCGCACCAGTTGATAATGCCGACACTGAAGTTAACCATAGCAATACACTGAACAGTGATCCGGAGTCACAGAATGAATATTGAAGATAGCATTAAAGTCAGTGTAAATAGCGAATATCTGGCTGAGCAATCCATTCCAGAAGAAGATCGCTTTGTATTTGCCTATCACATTCGCATTCACAATCGCGGCGACAATGGCGCGACGTTACGCAGTCGCCACTGGTTTATTGCCGACGGCAACGCTGATGTGCAAGAAGTCCAAGGAGAGGGGGTCGTCGGAGAACAGCCAACCATAGAACCAGGAGAAACCTACCGTTACTCGTCGGGTTCGGTATTACGCACCAAAGTAGGAAGTATGCGTGGCTACTATGTGATGCAAGCTGATGATGGCACCCTATTCCATGCCACCATTCCAGTTTTTACCCTATCCGCGCCAAATGCATTAAATTGATATTGCGTTCATTCACACAGATTTAACGCGGACTGTTTTACCACGGAGCACACACATGGCCACTTACGCAATTGGTGATGTTCAAGGCTGTTATGAGCCTCTTCAACGCTTATTAGCGCACATTAACTTTGATCCCCAGTTAGACCAACTCTGGTTTGCAGGGGATCTGGTTAATCGCGGCCCGCAATCTCTCGAAGTTCTGCGCTTTATTAAGAAATTAGGCCGCCGTGCAATCAGTGTTCTTGGTAATCATGACCTGCATCTTTTGGCCATGCACTACACCAAGCTGAATAGCCGTAAGAGCGATACCTTAAACGCCATATTCGCGGCTCCAGATTGCGATGAATTACTCAATTGGTTGCGTCACCGACCACTGTTACATCTTGATCAAGCTCAAAATTGGTGCATGACCCATGCAGGACTGCCTCCAAAATGGTCGGCAAACACTGCTCAACAGCGAGCACATGAAGTCGAAGCGCGACTGACATCAGATGATTGCACGCCATTCTTCGAAAATATGTACGGCAACAAACCCAATCTCTGGTCTGATGAGCTCACTGGATTTGATCGTTTAAGAGTCATAGTCAACAGCCTTACCCGTATGCGCTTCGTTGACGACCAAGGCAGGTTAGATCTAACCAGCAAGGAAGGTTTAGACACCGCACCTGCAGGCTTTAAACCTTGGTTTGAGATAACGCCACGCCAAGCCTCGACAACGCGTTTGCTGTTTGGGCATTGGGCGGCATTAAATGGTCAGGCCAATGCCGAAAACGTTTTTGCACTGGATACGGGGTGCGTGTGGGGTGGCCGATTAACGGCCTTACGCCTAGAAGATCAAAAACGCTTTAGCGTTGCTGCTACCCCCGCATAAAAACTCGTATACTCAGCCACAATAACCCCCAAAATTCTAATCCCCAAATTCTGATACTATTCAGCACAAAGGTACCCTCATGAGCGAATTTAAACGTATTTCCCCAGCCGATGCCAAAGCGATTTTAGAACAAGGCAATGCCAACATTGCCGACATTCGTGATGCAATGAGCTTTCAAGCAGGGCATATTCGCGCGGCCGTGCGCGTTGATAACGATAATTTGCCCGAGTTTATGGCCGCCACAAGCAAAGAATTACCACTCCTCGTGTGCTGTTATCACGGTAACTCCAGTCAAGGTGCTGCTCAATTCTTTAGCGCGCAAGGTTATACCAATGTGTACAGCATAGATGGTGGCTATGAGATGTGGAAAATGATTGCACCCGATTGGTGTAGTCGTTAGACGTTCAGCACAGCAACAGCGGTAGCAGCGTGGCTAACCGCTCTTCCCTTATCTAACACCAATTCGACACACAATAAAACATAACCGTGCATTGATCACATTCGAACCTATCCATAGGTGCATCCCGGCACGGTGAATGCATACTAAAAACAAGGTGTCAGAAAAAGTTAAATTATCTGGCAGGTCGCAACCAACATGGACCATACTGACTCTAAGAATAAGATTTCACTAACGGATTTATATGTAAATTAGACAACACGTTTTTAGACGAACAAGGGGTGCACCATGAGCGTATTCAGTCGTTATCAAGACAGATATCGTGATACTCAAGAAGAGGTCATGAGCCTACAAGACTACCTCGAACTTTGTAAGCAAGATCCCAACGTATACGCCTCGGCTGCGGAACGTATGCTGACAGCCATCGGTAAACCCGAATTGATCGACACCTCCAAAGATCTACGCCTAAGCCGCATTTTTTCTAATAAAGTCATCAAACGCTATCCTGCCTTTTCTGAATTTTACGGTATGGAAGATGCAGTAGAAAATATCGTGTCGTATTTCCGTCACGCCGCTCAAGGCTTGGAAGAACGTAAACAAATTCTGTATTTACTCGGCCCTGTTGGTGGTGGTAAATCATCCCTAGCTGAACGCTTAAAAGCACTCATTCAAAACGTACCTTTTTATGCCATTAAGGGTTCACCCGTATTTGAATCCCCCTTAGGATTATTCGATGCCGACGAAGATGGCGCTATTTTAGAAGAAGATTACGGCATCCAGCGTCGTTACCTTGGCCGCATTATGTCGCCTTGGGCAGTCAAGCGTCTGCACGAACTCGGTGGCGATATTAGTAAATTTGAAGTCGTTAAACTCTACCCTTCCATTCTTGATCAAGTGGGTGTTGCCAAAACCGAACCCGGTGACGAGAACAACCAAGATATTTCTGCATTAGTTGGTAAAGTGGATATACGTAAATTAGAAGACTTTTCCCAAGACGATCCAGATGCGTATTCCTATTCAGGTTCACTCTGTCGCGCCAATCAAGGCCTAATGGAATTCGTAGAAATGTTTAAAGCACCCATTAAAGTGCTCCATCCACTACTAACCGCGACTCAAGAAGGTAATTACAACGGTACTGAAGGTACCGGAGCTATGCCGTTTGAAGGCATTATTTTAGCGCACTCCAACGAGTCGGAATGGCAAGCGTTCCGCAACAATAAAAACAACGAGGCCTTCCTCGACCGTGTTTATATTGTCAAAGTGCCATACTGCCTTCGCGTTGATGAAGAAGTAAAAATTTACGAAAAATTGTTATCAACCAGCTCTTTATCTGCTGCTCATTGCGCTCCAGATACCTTGAGCATGTTGGCAAAATTCACTGTATTGTCGCGCCTGAAAGTGCCAGAGAATTCTAGCATTTACTCAAAAATGCGTATTTACAACGGTGAGAATTTAAAAGATACCGACCCAAAAGCTAAGTCTATGCAAGAGTATCGCGACACTGCGGGTGTAGACGAAGGTATGAATGGTATATCCACGCGTTTTGCATTTAAAATTCTCTCTAAGGTATTTAACTTCGATGCCACTGAAATCGCCGCCAACCCAGTACATTTAATGTATGTACTCGAACAAGCGATTGAGCAAGAGCAATATCCTGAAGAAGTGCATAACCGTTATCTCAACTATTTGAAAGAATACCTAGCCACCGAGTATGTTGACTTTATCGGTAAAGAAATCCAAACCGCCTATCTCGAATCCTACTCAGAATATGGTCAGAATATTTTTGATCGTTACATCACTTACGCCGACTTCTGGATTCAGGATCAAGAATATCGCGATCCTGAAACCGGCGAAATGCTCGACCGCGTTGCGATTAACGAAGAGCTGGAAAAAATCGAGAAATCGGCTGGCATCAGTAACCCTAAAGATTTCCGTAACGAAATCGTGAACTTTGTCTTGCGGGCACGTGCCAATAACAATGGTAATAACCCGTCGTGGCAGTCGTACGAAAAAATGCGCGCCGTGATCGAGAAGAAAATGTTCTCGAACACAGAGGATTTACTCCCGGTTATTTCCTTCTCCGCTAAATCCTCTAACGATGATCAAAGAAAGCACGACGACTTTGTCGCCCGTATGACAGAACGAGGCTACACGGAGAAACAAGTAAGGCTGCTGTCCGAATGGTATCTGCGCGTGCGTAAGTCGCAGTAAAAAGCCAATACTGGCGCCGTAAGGGGAATTGCATGTCCTATGTTATTGACCGTCGTTTAAACGGCAAAAATAAAAGCACAGTAAACCGGCAGCGCTTTCTTAAGCGCTACCAACAGCATATAAAAGAAGCGGTGTCGGATGCGGTTAATCGCCGCTCCATCACCGACATGGAACGCGGCGAAGAAATTAGCATTCCAACGCGGAACACCCATGAACCCGTTATATCGCACGGTAAAGGAGGAAAGCAGCATCGTGTATATCCAGGCAACAAACAATTTGGCACCGGCGACGAGCTAGAGAAGCCGAAGCAAGGCGGTGGTGGCGCAGGCAGTGGTAATGCCAGTGACTCCGGCGAAGGCGAAGAAGACTTCACTTTCTTCATCACCAAAGAAGAGTTTTTAAACTACTTGTTCGACGATTTAGCCTTGCCGAATATGGTGAAAAAAACGTTAGCTAAAACCAAAGAGTTCAAAACACGTCGCGCCGGATTCGTATCCGAAGGCACACCGAATAACTTGTCGGTTGTGCGTTCTATGCGCAACGCTCATGCTCGTCGTATCGGTATAGGCTCCGGCAAACGACGTAAGCTCAAAGAACTGCAACAACGTTTGCTCGATACCGAAACACAAAATCCCGTTGACGAAGTCTTGCTGAACAGCCTCAAAGAACAAGTCGCCGATCTTGAACGACGCTTAAAGCTCATTCCCTTTATCGACGAGATTGACCTGCGCTATCGCAACAAAGTAAAAGTGCCGACGCCATCCAGTAAAGCCGTCATGTTTTGCATTATGGATGTGTCGGGTTCTATGACTCAGGATGTAAAAGATATCGCTAAACGCTTTTATATTTTGCTGTATCTCTTCTTACAAAAAACCTACGAACACATTGATATTGTGTTTATCCGCCACCACACCAGTGCTAAAGAAGTCACCGAAGAGGAATTTTTTTATTCGCGCGAAACCGGCGGCACCATAGTATCCAGCGCACTGAATTTAATGCATCAAACCATTGAAGAACGCTACAACTCCGAAGAATGGAACATCTATGCCGCCCAAGCGTCCGATGGCGACAACTGGGACGATGACTCACCAGTATGCTCACGTATATTGGCGGAAAAATTACTACCCGTGGTGCAGTACTTTGCTTACGTAGAAATCACACCAAATCAGCATCAAGCGCTGTGGACGGCGTATCAAAGTTTAAGTCGAGCTTTTGCTAACCAATTTGCCCTTGCGCAAATACGTGGCCCTGAGGATATTTTCCCAGTATTCCGCGAACTATTTGCCAAAGATCGGGTTAAGGAGGCGATATGAGCAACTATATCTCGACGGACTCTGATTGGACTTTTGAATTATTAGAGGTATACGACCGCGAAATCGCACGGGTTGCTGCTATCTATAGACTAGATACCTATCCGAACCAGATTGAAGTGATTAGCGCTGAGCAAATGATGGATGCTTACTCTTCAGTAGGTATGCCGATTGGCTACAACCACTGGTCTTATGGCAAACAGTTTTTGACTACGCAAAAAAGCTATAAGCGCGGCCAGATGGGTCTAGCTTACGAGATTGTTATTAACTCTAATCCCTGCATCGCCTACTTAATGGAAGAGAATACCCTGCCAATGCAAGCCTTGGTCATTGCCCATGCGTGCTACGGTCATAATTCATTTTTCAAAAACAACTATTTATTCCGCACTTGGACGGATGCCGGTTCTATTATTGATTATTTAGTCTTTGCCAAAAATTATGTACGTAAATGTGAAGAACGCCATGGCCAAGAAGAAGTCGAACGCGTACTCGATGCTTGTCATGCTCTGCAAAACTACGGCGTCGATCGCTATCGCAGGCCCTCACCGGTATCTGCAGCGGAAGAACGCGTACGCCAGCAAGAACGAGAAGAAATTCGTCAGCAACAACTCAACGATTTATGGCGTACCATCCCTTTAAAGAAAAAAGATAATGCCCCACGGAAACGCCGTCAGTATCCATCAGAACCCCAAGAAAATTTACTCTATTTCCTAGAAAAAAATGCGCCGCTATTGGAGCCTTGGCAACGTGAGCTGATTCGTATTGTCCGCAAAGTATCACAGTACTTTTATCCGCAGCGCCAAACTCAGGTGATGAATGAGGGGTGGGCAACTTTTTGGCATTACACCATTCTTAACCACCTGTATGACGAAGGTAAGGTTAATGAAGGTTTTATGATGGAGTTTTTAACGTCTCATACCAACGTTGTGTTCCAGCCGGGATTCGATTCGCCCTATTTCAATGGCATAAATCCCTATGCTCTAGGGTTTAATATGTTTTGCGACATTAAACGAATTTGTGAGAACCCAACAGATGAAGACCGCGAATGGTTCCCCGACATAGCAGGAAAAGACTGGTTAGAAACGGTTCATTTTGCCATGAAGAACTTTAAAGACGAAAGCTTTATCCAACAGTTTTTATCGCCTCACCTAATGCGTGAATTCCACTTATTTAGCATTTACGATGATGACGAAGCACCCACCTATAAAGTAGGCGCGATTCACAATGAAAATGGATATCGCAAACTGCGTGAAACCTTAGCGCGGCAATACGATTTATCCATGCGCGAACCTAACATCCAAATCGTATCCGTCGATATCGAAGGCGATCGCTCGATGACACTGCGTCACACACGGCAAAATAGCACACCCTTGTCCGGCGATGCCTACGAGGTACTAAAACACCTGCATAGCCTTTGGGGATTCGACATTCATTTAGAATCATGGGAAAACGACAAAAAAATAAGCCAGATGAGTTGCCCATCCATTACTTTGGATGATTTATAATGAGTTCATTTGAACATTTTAAAAAATAACTGTAATAAAAAAGCTGCCAATTTAAGCGGCTTTTTTATTATTTTTTCACTACCAAGCAATCACCATATCATCTCGCTGAATCGACATATGCTCTGCTGACGATGCCATATCGGCGATAATAAACTGTGGCTGTACTTGTTTAACTGTGACCACGGTCGCCATATCGGTTAATTCGGTACGCGGCTCTAAATCAAGATTGTAGAATGTACCGGTACGATACACTTGAAACTTATCACCAGGACGAATACCCGCTCCAGCACTAGCCTCTATATGCAAGCGATTACCACGTGCTTTTACGATACGAGCCATAAAAGGCTGACAGCGTAAGACTTCACTCAGATCATCCGCAACCGTCGTTAACACATCTTTCACTTGATCGCCATAATTGGTGCGCCAAAATGATGGCGTAGCAAAACCAACCTTGGCGTCTACACGCTCGCCCCAACTCCCCTGAGTTTGATAGCTGCGCTGAAATAACATGGCACCACTTAATCCATCGTGAACAAACACATCCACCACAAACTGGCGCTGGCGATTTTTATGACCAAAGCCAACGCTGTCTAGTAGTGAAAATCCTCGACGCTGCTCTTCAGGTTCAAAATCCAGATCGCGTACAACACCGGATACCACGTATTGTGCACCCAGCTGGGTCGCTAGAGAGACCGAGGTGGTTAATCGTTGCTGCGCGGTTTCTGCCGCCGGAGCACGACGTGGATCTTGATACAAACTAATGCGTGTTGCATCCATTGCATGAACATTGCCACGACCGTTAAGCGTATTAACCAGCACTCTAGGTAACGCCTGTTCGATATTTTCTAAGCGCCCGTAGGTTGCTTGTTGCGGTTGCGCCAAGCCGAAACCAGCGATAGCAATCGCTTTGCGGTAGCGTTGAGATGAACCTGGGCACATAGCTTGGCTACTAACTTCCGCACGAATAGCGACTTGATAAACGCCGTCGCGGCTGTCTTCCCACAAGACTTCCACATCGCGCACTTGAGCATTACTTTGCACTCGCACTTCATCTTGTTCGATAACGCCGTGGTCCATTAATTGCGTACTACTAATTTGCGCACCGCCGCGCAAGGTCGCCTGTTGCAGAGCGTCTTTTAATGCCTGCTCACGGGCATAAGATAGCGCACCGGTTAACGCTGCCTCACCCACCACCTCAACCGTTAATGCCTGTACAGACAGAGACAAGGATGCACTCGCCATCAAGATCAAAAACAAGAAAGTACGCATAACTAACCCCTGTTACTCAATAAAGTAGAAGCCGCTATCTGGCACACTTGCTTCACCTTGCACACGTTGACGCTGACTGGAGGCAAAGTTATTTGCACCCTGGCCACCAAGAGAAACCCGACAATCGACATTAAAACGCTGGCTATCGGCGGTTTGTAAACAATTACGAAAACCTTGATCTATGATCATTTCCAACACTGTCTCTACACTGCCATCAGGCATGACATCAGAAGAAACCACCCGAGCGCCGTGCATATAAGTTTCAACATAAGAGCGGAAGCGATCATTCAATACGACCATGTCGCGTACTGTGGTACTACCCTGAACTGAAGTCCCGTAAACGCGCTCAGCCATGGAACGATAAGCATCCATTTTGGAGGCTCGAATCGCCATTAAACGATGTTGTACATCACTTTTTTTAGAATCTGTATCGGTAGCACCATAACCGACAACACGCAGCACCATAGGAGCGACAGGATCAATTTCTTGTTCAACTGGCTGAAAATAGGCTTCTGGCTGGACATGATTATCATCCTGAATGAGTGCATCAGAACACCCCTGCAAAGCAAAAACCGTAGCAACCCCAAACACCGACACCTGTAATTTAGCGGCAACACCTGACTGTTTCATATTCATCTCCCACCCGATATAGGCTCTCATGCAACCTATATCGGCCGGTTGACGAAATATTTAATGTTTTTCTTGCTGGATAGTAGGAGTTTCCAGTGAAGGAATACCCACCGTTTTGCTGCTAAATGGCCATAACCACCGCAAGATCCAATCCACCGATCTATGCCATTGATACAAGGCTAAGCCAAGCAACAATAATGCAGCACCCCCAGCAGAGCTCCATTGCAGGCGTTCATCGCGTAACAAATATCCCCATAAAACGGCCAGAACCGGCGCAATCAAAGTAATAAGAGTCACTCGTGACGTCGGTAAATGCTTGAGCACCAAGAAATACAACATAAACCCCAACAAAGAACCAAACACCACCAAATACCCCAAACCTAGCATTGAGCTAAGCGGCCATACTTCCGGTATATGAACGCCAAACCACGGCAACGACAATGCATAGGCCAGCGATGAAATCCAAAGAGTGCCGCTGGTCTGCACCATAGGATGTAAACCCGCATTTGCGGCTTTAACCCAAACAGCACTTGCCGCAAAACACAATACCGACACCACTGTTCCTAAAATGCCGCGCCAAGACTCAGCATCCAACATTATGCGTGCCGACACGACTAACGCTAAACCACATAACGCAATTAAAAGTGCAATAATCCGCGCGGGTGTTAATTCGCGCTCTCCCAGCCACCAATAAGCCAGCGCGCCTGACAACATAGGTGACAAGCCATATAGAACTGAGATTAATCCTGAAGGAATATAAGCCGCTCCCCAATATACCGACATCATAGCGCCATACACTCCTAAGCTACCGGCGACATAGCTCATTAAGGCAGGGCGAGTTAAGACCAAGCGTTGTCCTAAAATCAGTAATAAGGGTAGAGACAATAAAGCACTAAGCCACATACGCAGTGACACGGCGGTAAAAAAATCGAGTCCTCCTAAACTAAATTGAATGGCGACTGGAGTGGTCGACCAAATAAAGATAACGAATAAATAAGCAATAATAATCAGCATGCCCTCACCTGTTTTTTGCGGATTGAAACATCCCTAAATAACAGTCGCAAAAAAGGCCGCTACTGTTAGCGGCCTTTTTAAATAAAGCGTTGTTACACTAGATCCTCAGGCTAACATAATCGCATTACGCAAGCCGTACATATCGAGACACATACAGACAGTCTTCGCAGACACTGCAGCTAAGATCAGTGTAAATGCAAAACATTGCAATTATGAGTAAGGTCAGTAGAAAATCGCTGAACACTTAGAATGTCACATTAGGCAGGATAGCGCTTGTAGGATTATTGCCAAGCAAGATTTCGTTCACTACCATCATTGATAACTCACACAACGGCTAGCAAACATTACAGGACGTGCCATGACTATTAAACCATCCTTACTTGCAACCGCGGTTGCTGCCATTTCAGCCTTGTCTGTGCACTCAGCGATGGCGACTTCTTTTTTACCGATGGATGCTCGCGGACTTGCGATGGGTGACACTGGCGTCGCCAGTGCTAAGCGCGCGCACGCACCGGCTTATAATCCATCATTACTGTCTCAAGCTCGCAGCAATGATGATTTTGCTATCATCTTCCCATCGGTTGGCATTGTGGTTGCCGATGAAGAAGAGTTAATTGATTCAGCTAACGATATCGCTGATATTACCGTACCCAAATTCGAAGATTTATTCGACGATGCTTCGAGTAATAACTTCACCAGCGCGGTAAACGATGTTCAAGTGTCATCGACGGCTTTAGTTGACGAGTTGAATAGCCTTGGTAACAGTGATGGCAGAACCGACGCACAAAAAGCAAACGATTTGCGCACGGCCAACCAAAACTTTGCCGATGATCTCAACGAAGTCGATAAGCAATTAAGTGAAGTTAATAGTGTAACGAAAGAATTAACCGACGCGCTTAATTCTATTTCTGGTGATCCCATTCGTGGCCGCGCTGGTGTTGGCATGGCCGTCGCTATGCCGGGCAAAAAGTTTGCTGCCGCGCTCTCTGTGAATGCGGATGTACATTTTTCTGGCCGAACTATTTTTACTGGTACTGACCAAAATTTAATTACCGCATACGGTGTTGCTGCTCAGGGCTACCTTGATATTGCGCAAGCCATTCCAACCGATATAGGTACACTGGCAGATGATGTCGAAGCCGGTGCAAGTCCCACTGACATTCAAACCGCAGCGACGAGTATTCAAGACAGTCTCGATGAATTCCAAACCTATACATCAGACGATGTAGAAACTGCTGATGGTTTTATCAAGATATTTGAAGGGGGTGAGATCTCTAACCCAGCAGAAGACCCTAATTTAGATTCCCGAGTAGAAATTATTGCCATGGCTATTGCTGATGTCGGTTTAAGTTTCTCGCGCGAATTCACTATCGCCAATCGTAAAGTGGCTATTGGTGTGACACCTAAACTACAAAAAATTGAGACCTATCACTACATTACTGAAGCGGATAACGAAGACGATATCGAAACCAGTGATATCGAAGACTCTCGTGCCACCTACAATCACATCAACTTAGATATTGGCGCTTCCATGCGCTTTGGTGCAAGCAATCAATGGATGCTTGGTGTCGTTGCCAAGAATTTAATCGCTAAAGATTTTGATCTATCCGATGCGCCGGTGCAGGGCAATACCAATAACCTTGTTATTGAAGGCGACAGTGTGTCGCTTAAGCCGCAATATCGTGCCGGTGTGTCCTATAGCAATAATTGGGTAACCCTTGCTGGTGATTTAGATCTCGTTGAAAACGATCCTATCGCCTACGAACAAGCAACCCAATACGCTGCTATCGGTGCGGAATTCGATTTATACGAAACCGTGCAATTACGCGCAGGCTACCGCACCAATTTAAGTGCGAGTAACAGTGAGGTAGTGTCAATTGGTTTCGGCTTGTCACCGTTCGGTTTACACATAGATATCGCGGCACTCGCTAACCCAAGTGATTATAAAAAAGAAGCCGGTGTTGCACTTGAGACTGGATTCTATTTCTAAAAGGCCATCATTATTGTGTGATGCACTTTAACGACCACCTAACTCGGGCTACACTCATGGCTGTTGCACTGGCAACAGCCATTTTTTTAGACTTGAGAACCTAATGCAAATTTACTTGGTCGGCGGTGCCGTTCGCGATCGCTTGCTTAATATTCCAATCAAAGATCGAGATTGGATGATTGTTGGCGCAACACCAGATGAATTAATTAACCAAGGTTTTGAACAAGTCGGCGCTGATTTTCCGGTATTTTTGCATCCCCAAACGCACGAAGAATACGCACTAGCGCGTACTGAGAGAAAATCCGGCAAAGGCTACCAAGGCTTCGACTGCCGATTCTCACCGGACGTTACTTTAGAAGACGATTTGCGACGGCGTGACCTCACCATCAATGCCATGGCTCAAGATAACAAGGGTACGATTATTGATCCTTATGGTGGCCAGCAAGATTTAGCACAGCGCCGACTGCGCCACGTTTCGCCTGCATTCTGCGAAGACCCCTTACGCATACTTAGAGTAGCGCGATTCGCCGCCCGTTTTGCACCGTTAGGCTTTACCGTTGCCGACGACACCATGCGTTTAATGCAGCAAATGGTAAATGACGGTGAACTCAATCATTTAGTGGCCGAGCGGGTATGGCAAGAAACTCAGCGCGCCTTAGGTGAATCTCAACCTGAAGTCTACTTTCAAGTGCTACGCGCCTGTGGTGCGCTAGCAATTTGGTTTCCAGAACTTGACGCCCTATTCGGCGTGCCGCAACCCGAAGCGCATCATCCTGAAATTGATACGGGCGCGCATGCACTTATGTCCCTTACCGCCGCTAGCAAAATGTCCAAAGAGATTACAGTACGCTGGGCGGCACTGGTTCACGATTTAGGTAAAGGCTTAACGCCACCGGAAGAATGGCCACGGCATATCGCCCACGAACGACGCGGTATTAAACCCATTAAAGCGTTAAATAAACGGGTAAAAGCTCCGAACGATGCCAGCACATTAGCGCTACTCAGCAGCGAATGGCATACCCATGTGCATCGTGCGTTTGATTTACGTGGTGAGACCTTACTGAAATTATTCGACGGTCTAGATGCGTGGCGCAAACCCGAACGCTTTGAACAATTTTTGCTCGTATGCAGCGCCGATGCCAAAGGTCGCACAGGACTTGAGGTTGCGCCCTACCCGCAAGCAGAATACTGCCGCAACGCACTAAAAGAAGCGCTCAGTATTAACGCCCAAGATATGATCCAACAAGGACTGCAAGGAGCCGAGATTCGCGCAGGACTCGCGAAGGCACGAGGGCAGCATTTACAACAATGGAAAGAAAACCAATTACCGCGATGAGCGCGCAGATTTTTGCACCTTAGTATCGCTCACAATTAACTGCAGCGTTTGATTTGCCACTGCTGGCCAATAGCGAGCAAAAGCCTCACCACTTTTAGGACAAATTGCTTCAGGCGCTAAATCCAATAAGGGCCTTAACACAAAAGCACATTGCCAAATATCATTCCGCGGCAATTCGATACCATCAAACTCACCACACAAATCATCGACCAACAAAATATCGACATCAAGAGCACGAGAGGAATATTTAACGGCATTCGCAGCGCGACCAAAATCCATTTCTATCTGCTTTAGCTGCGCTGATAATTCAGCAACTGACATATTTGATTTTATTTCGATGACCAGATTAATAAAGTCTGGGCCAGCAAAGCCAAGCGCGGGTGATTGATACCAAGGCGAAACTTGCACCACATTAAAATCTTGTGCAAGACGCGCTAATCCCATACGGATATTCGTCATAGGATCAAGATTGGCACCAAGACCTAAAAACACCTGCGCCATTAACTATCGCCCCGCTCGATATACAAACCAACGGCCTTTGCTTGCGGCACAACCGCCGGTTTTTCTACGCGAATCCCCAACCACGGCATACCAAACTCTTGGCGTAACCCAACAGCCAAACGCTCTAGTAATGACTCTAATAATTGGAAATGCTGCTCGCGCACAAACTGCTCAATAAATTCAGTCACGGCCTGATAATTTAACGCATGCATTAAATCGTCGGTGGCTGCCGCGACGCGAATATCCCACGCCATTTCCAGATCAAAAATTAACGGCTGACGCACTTGCTTTTCCCAATCGTAAATACCGATCACAGCATCGACCTGCAAACCACGGATAAACACCTTATCCATACTTACTATCCAACGGTTTTAATTCCGTCATCGGCCAACGAGGAACAGCGGTAACGGCGAGATCTGAGCATTCACCGGCCAATAAACGTTGAGTACCTGCATAGGCAATCATGGCACCGTTATCCGTACATAATTCAGGGCGCGGATAATAAACCTCCCCCCCCAAATCGGCCGCCGTTTCTTGCAAGCGCGCCCGCAAAGAACGATTAGCACCAACCCCACCGGCGATAATTAACCGATAAATACCAGTTTGCTTCATGGCTCGGCGACACTTGATGGCCAAGGTTTCAACCACGGCATCTTGAAAACCAGCGGAAATATCCGCCTTATCGGCATCGCACAACACGCCATCTTCGGCACAATCAAGAATGGTTGTACGGGTAAAGGTTTTTAAACCACTAAAACTAAAATCTAAGCCCGGACGATCCGTCATGGGGCGCGGAAAACGAAACCGTTTGGCATTACCACCATCCGCCAAACGACTCAGTTCAGGCCCACCGGGATACGGTAAACCCATCATTTTAGCCGCTTTATCAAACGCTTCACCGGCAGCATCATCCAGTGACTCACCTAATAAGGTGTACTGACCAATGCCTTCTACTTGCACCAGTTGGGTGTGTCCGCCCGATACAAGCAATGCAATAAATGGAAACTCAGGCGCCTTGTCTTCCAGCATAGGCGCCAACAAATGGCCTTCCATATGATGCACACCGACCGCAGGGATCCCCAGCGCCCACGCCAAACTACGGCCCAAACATGCCCCAACAAGCAAGGCACCCACTAAGCCTGGCCCACGGGTAAAGGCGACACCATCAAGATCAGATAATGCCAGCCCCGCTTCAGCCATTACTTCGCGAATCAGGGGCATAGCCTTACGCACGTGATCGCGTGATGCTAATTCAGGCACAACACCGCCATATTCCGCATGGATGGCTATTTGCGTATAAATTCGATGCGACAGCAGTCCAAGCTCACTGTCATATAAGGCAATACCGGTCTCGTCACATGACGTTTCCAGTCCCAGAACCCGCATAAACTACCCCAACAACGGTTTAGCCGACCATGATACTGCCAGCAGCCAGCAGGCGCTAGCGAAGGCTTCAACGGTGGCCGTCAAACCATTTCCAAACTACGCTTTGCAATCTGAATGCAAAAGCTTTAGAATGCCCGCCCTCTGACTGGGGCCATGATTCCCCCAGAATAAACGAATTGACTAAATACGTAGGTGATTGGATGCCAGCTGTAAAAGTTAAAGAAAACGAGCCGTTTGACGTTGCGTTACGCCGCTTCAAGCGTTCATGCGAAAAAGCCGGCGTACTGTCTGAAGTACGTCGTCGTGAACACTACGAAAAGCCAACCTGGATCCGCAAGCGTAAAGCAGCGGCTGCAGTAAAGCGTCACCTGAAGAAAGTACAGCGCGAACAGCGTAAAATGGTGCGTTTGTACTAATACAGGTACAGGTTTTTCGAGGAATTTGACATGAGTTTGATAGCGACCATCAAAGACGCCGTAAAGGCAGCGATGCGCGCAAAAGATAAGCAACGCCTAACTGCGCTGCGTTCTATTCAAGCTGAGTTCAAACGCATAGAAGTCGACGAGCGCATAGAAGTAGATGATGCTCGCGCTCTTGCGGTACTCGATAAAATGACCAAACAACGTCGTGACTCCCTTTCTCAGTATCGGGAAGCAGGACGTGATGATCTGGCGGATATCGAACAGTTCGAAATTGATGTACTGTACGAATTTTTGCCGGAAGCCTTGAGCGAAGAAGAGTTGGCCAAACTGGTGGCTGATGCCGTTGCACAATCCGGTGCTGCAAGTATGCAGGACATGGGCAAAGTCATGGGCATCCTAAAACCACAGGTGCAAGGTCGTGCCGATATGGCGCAGATCAGTCAACTAGTAAAGTCTCAACTGGGCTGATTCAGCTGCGGGCAATGCTAAAGCGCTATTAACCTGTTAATGGCGCTTTTTGCGTTTCTGACGTTTAGGATTACAACCACTCGGTCTACACTAACGATCCCGAACCATCATCCCAGTAATCAGAGAAGCAATCAGCACCATGGCAGGCCGTATCCCCCAGAGCTTTATCGACGAACTACTCGCCCGCCTCGATGTTATCGATGTGGTGGATAGCCGCGTAAAATTAAAAAAGACTGGGAAAAACTACTCCGCCTGCTGCCCTTTTCATAATGAAAACACGCCATCGTTTACCGTCAGCCCCGACAAACAATTTTATTATTGCTTTGGTTGTGGAGCCTCCGGCACAGCACTTAAATTCGTGATGGAATATGACGGCTTAAGTTTTCCCGATGCCGTAGAAAAACTCGCAGCTCAAGCTGGCCTAGAAGTACCTAAAGAACAAATCAGCCACGACGCCCGTCAAGAACAACAGCACCAAGGGTTGTTCAAACGAATGGAAGCCGCCAGCCAATATTTCGAACAAATGCTGCGCCAGCACGAACAACGCGGACGTGCTGTCGAATATTTGAAACATCGTGGTTTATCTGGCAAAGCAGCAAAATTCTTTGGCATTGGCTACGCACCGCCAGGCTGGGATAGCTTACAAGCCGAACTAGGCACCGACAAAGAAGCGCTACGCGAATTAATCACCTGCGGTATGCTAATCGAAAAAGAAGATGGGCGTACTTATGATCGTTTTCGTGATCGCATTATGTTCCCTATTCGCGATGCACGCGGACGTTTTATTGCCTTTGGTGGGCGCGTATTGGGTGACGAAAAGCCGAAATATTTAAATTCGCCAGAAACCCCCATATTCCAAAAAGGTCGTGAATTATATGGCCTTTATGAAGCACGGAAAATTCGCCAGAAACTGACGCGGTTTATTATTGTCGAAGGTTATATGGATGTCGTGGCACTGGCTGAATATGGCATCCACTATGCCGTCGCCACACTCGGCACCGCCACCAGCGAACATCATTTAAGACGCTTATTTAAAATCGTCCCCGAAGTCATTTTCTGTTTCGATGGCGACAATGCCGGACGCACCGCAGCAGCACGTGCAATGGAAACCGTATTACCCGTATTAAATGATGGCGTACAAGCCCGTTTTTTATTCCTGCCCGACGGCGAAGATCCAGACACACTGGTACGCCAAGAAGGCAAAGCAGCTTTTGAAGAACGTTTAAATAGATCGGTACACCTGCCAGAGTTTTTATTTGAATTTCTAAAAAAACAAGTGGATTTCGACACCCTAGATGGCAAAGCCCGACTGGATCAACTGGCCGCACCGCTCATTAATAAATTGCCTGCAGGCATGCTCAAAAAATTAATGAAAAGGCGCTTAGAAGATGAAATTGGCATGAGTAGCGAAGCACTCGCCGATATGGACAAGAAACCTGCACCAGCCGCCGTACTGGATTACGATTTACCCCCTGAAGAGCCGAGCATTAACATTAGTGACTACCTTCCTAATGATGCATCAGAGCAGCATCCACTCGCGCCTTCAGTGTATAAATCACTAGCGCAATTGGTGCGACAACCGAGTCTCGCACAGCAGCTCGAACTACCGGATGCCGACCCTGAAACTGAATATGAACGACTATTACTAGAAGTTATTCGTAAACTAAAACACGCTCCTCAGCAAGGCAGTGTTGGCTTATTGATTCAATGGATAGGTACGCCCTACCAAACTGAATTACAACAAATGGCAGAAAGCAGTCCCGACAGCCACATTCCACCAAGTGCCAATGATATTAATGGCGTACTGAAACGCATGGCAGCGCGTCATCTTGATGTTGAACTCGACAGCCTCAAAACAAAATTTGAACAAGGAGAAAAACTCACCGCCGAAGAAAGGCAACGGCTGCAAGAATTAAAACGCCAGCGCCATGAAATGAACAAAAAACGTACCAACATTTATCGGCGCTGATCACAATTTATCCGTGCTAACACCTTGAAATTAGAACGATCAGACCCAAACTTAACCCCACACACAGCGCGAACCGACACTACCTGCCAAATCCCATGGAAAAGCTGCAAATAATGCCAGCATTCGGAGGGAACAATACGCCGTGGTGCTGGCCTAACGTTAGCTTAAAAGTTATACTTCGGCGTTTAACTTCCGCCTTAGAAAAACGGAAAATAGGGCTTCTATGTCAGCGAATACGCAACAATCCCGTCTTAAAGAACTTATTGCCAAAGGTAAGGAACAGGGTTACCTAACTTACGCCCAAGTAAACGACCACTTGCCGGACGATATTGCCAATCCGGATCAAGTCGAAGACATCATCCGCATGATTAACGATATTGGTATTCCGGTATCCGAAGTTGCGCCCGATGCTGATTCACTATTCATGTCGGATGCAGCAGACGATGCCGCCGCTGAAGAAGCAGCCGCTGCATTAGCACTTGTTGATTCCGATGTCGGTCGCACCACCGACCCTGTACGTATGTATATGCGTGAAATGGGTACCGTGGAACTACTGACTCGCGAAGGCGAAATCGTCATCGCTAAACGTATCGAAGAAGGCATTCGTGAAGTGATGTCAGCGCTGGCTTATTTCCCGGGCGCAGTGCAAACCATCATGAACGCCTTCAAAGAAGCCGAAGAAGATCCTAATCGCGTTGGCGACATCTTCAGTGGCTTTATTGACCCTTCAGATGAAGATCCAGAACCCGGTGTTCAAGCCGGTGCCGCAGCAGCCGTTACTGACAACTCAAACGACAATGATACTGATACTGACAGCGATGACGATAGCGACACCGAAAGCGAAGACTCTGGTATCGACTTAACCGAAGTAATTCGTCGTTTCGATGAAATCAGAGACGCCAATATCGATATGGTTGCAGCGATCGAAAAACACGGTCGTGCGAGCAAACAAGCAGAAGAGGCTATTTCTCGTCTCGCAGAATTATTCGCGCCGATTAAATTAACGCCGAAGCATTTTGAAGCGTTAGTGAATAGTGCGCGCGAAGCACTTGATGCCATTCGTCATCAAGAACGCCAAATCATGGTGATGATGACGCGTAAATGCGGCATGAACCGTAAAGACTTTATTAGCGGTTACCAAGGTAATGAAACCAATAATCAGTGGATTACCGACCTTATCGAAGCAGGCCATGCTTACTCCGACAAACTGGATACCTACCGTTTTGATATTTTCCGCGCACAAAAGAAAATCAAGTCTGTAGAAGATCGCGTAAGCCTATCGATTGCAGAAATCAAAGAAGTTAACCGTCGCGTTTCTATCGGTGAAGCTCGCGCTCGCCGCGCCAAAAAAGAAATGGTGGAAGCGAACTTACGTCTGGTTATCTCGATTGCGAAAAAGTACACCAACCGTGGTTTGCAATTCCTCGATCTTATTCAAGAAGGCAACATCGGCTTAATGAAAGCCGTTGATAAATTCGAATACCGTCGTGGTTATAAGTTCTCAACTTATGCAACTTGGTGGATTCGTCAGGCGATCACCCGTTCGATTGCCGACCAAGCACGTACTATTCGTATTCCGGTACACATGATCGAAACCATCAACAAACTGAACCGTATCTCTCGTCAGATGCTGCAGGAGATGGGTCGTGAGCCGACGCCAGAAGAATTGGCAGAGCGCATGGAAATGCCAGAAGACAAGATTCGTAAAGTGCTGAAAATTGCCAAAGAGCCGATCTCTATGGAGACGCCGATTGGTGATGACGAAGATTCGCACTTGGGTGACTTCATTGAAGATACGCAATCAGAATCGCCGATGGACACCGCAACCGCTGAAGGCTTAACCGAAGCAACGCGTTCTGTATTAGCAGGACTGACAGCTCGCGAAGCCAAAGTATTGCGTATGCGTTTTGGTATCGACATGAATACCGACCACACGTTAGAAGAAGTGGGCAAGCAATTTGACGTAACGCGTGAGCGTATTCGTCAGATCGAAGCAAAGGCACTACGCAAGTTGCGTCACCCTAGCCGCTCGGATCACCTACGTAGCTTCATCGACGAATAAGTCGTTGATAAAGTTCATAAAAAACCCAGCTTAGCTGGGTTTTTTATGACTGGCACTTCGTAAAAATGCTGCTTATAATGCGTGCCAAGAAAACTGCTAGGACGCGAAAACACATTCTCGCCTATGCCGTTAGCTCAATCGTTCTATCACCTTGTGAATCATAGAACGTCTGCAATATCGTAGGGCCTTTAGCTCAGTTGGTTAGAGCATGCGACTCATAATCGCCAGGTCCCCGGTTCGAGTCCGGGAAGGCCCACCATTCCGCTTAGTATCTTCTTATTTTAAAAATATGAGCACGTGCGACTCAGCAGCCTATCCCTTAAAATCACTAATCCTTTTCTACAATTCACAAGATACTACTCAAAAATAAACGTCGTGGTATCCTCGTCCTACAGGCGATCCAAGACGTTTCTATATAAAACAGTCATATAGAGTGAAAATTTGAAAGCACTGAACAAGTTCTTCAGTTGCAAATTGTGTGATTTTTGAGCGAATGCTAATTAGTACTGCTCAATAGAGGAAATGGAGTTTCGAAGTAATGACGCCACCCAACCAAACCAGTAATTTCGGCTTTTTAGCAGAACACGATCCTCTCTTTGTAGAACTAGCCACTTCTGCAGAACGTGCGTTTGCTAGCGACCCTAACACCACCCTCATTAAATTACGTCAATTAGGCGAAGCCTTAGCACAGCATATTGCAGTATTGGTCGGAATATCCCTCGATGAACAAACCACACAAGCCGATCTCCTATACAAGATTAACCGCGAGCTAAAACTTGAGCCTGTGGTACGAGAGCTATTCCACACCCTAAGAATTGAAGGCAACAAAGCTACACATCAATTTAAAACTCACCACAAAGAAGCCATCAATGGCTTAGTTGTGGCTCGTAAACTCGCCATTTGGTTTCATCAGTCTTTTGGTAAAACTGGCACACAGTTCAAGGCGGGGCCTTTTATTCCGCCTGCAGATCCAAGCGAACAACTGCGCAAGCTGCAAACCGAAATCACCAAACTCAAAAATGAACTGCAGCAAGCGAATATCGATCTTGGCTCTAGTCAGCAATTAAATGAGTTAATCGCCAATGAGAAAGACGAATACGAAGCCCTTGCTCATGCGATGGATGAAGAATCTCGTGCGTTGGCACAGCAAGCGAACACCCATGAAAAAGCACTAAACAAACAACAGCAAGAATATGAAGCCAAAATCAAAGCGCTTCAGATGCAACTTGCTGAACAAGACGAAAAAGCTCAAGCCTCGCAACGACAACAGATCAACCGCAATACACAAGCGGCAACTCAACATATTGTTCTAGACGAAGCCTTAACACGTATTTTGATCGACCAACAATTAATTGAAGCTGGTTGGTATGCTGACAGCGAAGAACTCACCTTTAGAAATGGTACAAGGCCGGAAAAAGGAAAAAACATCGCCATTGCGGAATGGCCAACAGAACATAAAGGTCAGAAAGGTAGAGCGGATTACGTACTTTTTGCAGGCCTAACCCCCATCGCCGTCGTCGAAGCTAAAAAAGAAAATACCAATGTGGCAGGTAAAATTCCTCAGGCTGAACGCTACAGCAAAGGATTAAGCGTCACTCTACCCTTAATTGGCGCTTGGGAAACGGCAGGCCAAACCATCGCTTGGCCCGATGAAGAAGACAGCCACTACAAAGTACCCTTCGTCTATTCATGCAATGGCCGCCCTTATATTCCACAACTGGCTGAGCAATCAGGCACTTGGTTTCGTGATGTACGCTCTCCAGCCAACACCAAACGAGCACTCCCTAGTTTTCATACACCCAATGGCTTACTTGATCTTCTCAAGCGCAGTAAAAAAGACGCACTGCAAGCACTAAACGCCGAACCTTTTGGCTATTTAAAAGTGCGCGAGTATCAACAAAAAGCCATTCTTGCAGTAGAAAACACCTTAGCCAACGATGCGCGCACCGCCTTACTGGCAATGGCTACCGGCACGGGGAAGACACGCACCATCATCGGATTAATGTATCGTTTTTTAAAAGCCGAGCGCTTTAAACGCATTTTATTTTTGGTTGATCGAACCGCCCTAGGCGAACAAGCCATGGATGCTTTTAACGAAGCACCGCTTGAACAAAACCAAACATTATCCAAAATCTACAATGTGGCAGAACTCGGAGACATGAAAGCCGAAGCAGAAACTCGCGTTCAGGTGGCGACTGTTCAAGCTATGGTAAAACGCATCTTTATGAGCGATAACCCGCCGCCGCTTGATCAGTTCGATTGCATCATTATTGACGAAGCCCACCGGGGTTACACTCTGGATCAAGAAATGACCGAAGGCGAGCTCGCTACCCGTGACGCCAGCCAATATTTATCCAGTTATCGCCGAGTCTTAGATTACTTTGATGCCGTCAAAATAGGCTTAACCGCAACGCCGGCAAAACACACCAGCGATATATTCGGCAAACCGGTATATACCTACTCATATCGTGAAGCCGTCGCCGATGACTGGCTAATCGACCATGAGCCACCCATTCGCTACGAAACCCTACTTACCCAAAACGGCATCACCTTTAACAAGGGTGAGCAGGTTCATGCAATCAACACCCAAACCGGCGAAGTGCAAACAGCAGAGCTAGATGACGAGCTAAATTTCGAAGTGGACGCCTTTAACCGTCGAGTTATTAACGAAAACTTCAACCGCGTTATCTGTCAGCAATTAGTTCAAGAGCTTGATCCCTTTGGCGATGAAAAAACATTAATTTTCTGCGCCACAGACTTGCATGCAGATATGGTGAAGCGCCTGTTAGACGATGCCTTTAAAGACCTATACAACGGTGAATACAACCAAGCGGCGGTGGCTAAAATTACTGGCCAAAGCGATAAAGTTGCACAACTCATTCGCCGGTACAAAAACGAACGTTACCCCAGCATCGCCATCACCGTTGACCTGCTCACCACCGGCATTGATGTCCCAAAAATTTGTAACCTGGTATTTATGCGACGAGTAAAATCACGCATTTTGTACGAACAAATGATTGGCCGTGCCACACGCCGCTGCGATGAGATCGGCAAAACCGTATTTCGCATCTATGACCCGGTAGATATCTACGCAGCATTAGCTGACGTCAATACCATGAAGCCACTGGTGAAAGATCCCAACATCACCCTAGAGCAGCTGGTTAACGAAATCACCGACCCAGAGCTGCTAGAACGTGCACTGAATGCACCCGGCGAAACACCAGAACAAAATCATGCTGATGTCGTACTCAGCCAACTTAGCCAAAAAGTAATGCGCGTCTTACGCAAAGCTGAGAAAAAATCTGAAAATAAACCCGCATTAAAACAAAAACTCGATGAATTACAGGATTTGTGGGGCGTAGAACCCAAAAGCCTGCACAAGCACTTACACCAGCTAGGCCCAAAACAAGCCGCCGCCTTTATCACACAACACAGCGGCCTGCTAAATCAGTTGTCAGAAGTGAACAACTTACTGGGGAGCGAACGCCAACCAGTAATATCAGAGCACCACGACGAAATCCGTGATCGCACCCAAAGTTATGGTACGCACCAAAAACCAGAAGACTATCTGGACAGCTTTAATGACTTTATCAAAGAGCAGGTCAATAAGAGCGCCGCGCTGAGTGCTGTGGTTAATCGCCCGCGGGACCTGACCCGCGAACAACTAAAAGAAGTGCGACTTCTTTTGGATGGTGCAGGCTACACCGAAGCTAAATTACAAACCGCCGTGCGCAACCAAACCAATCAAGACATCGCCGCCAGCATCATCGGCCACATTCGTCGTGCAGCACTTGGCGAGGCACTTATCCCGTTTGAACAACGAGTGGCCCAAGCAATGCAACGCATCTACCAAAGCCATAACTGGCTGCCTACACAGCGTAAATGGCTAGAACGCTTAGCTAAACAACTCATCCACGAAGTGATTATCGACCATGAGTTTGTAAATAATCGCTTTGGAGAACAAGGCGGTGCAAAGCAGTTTGATAAAACGCTGAATGGTCAGTTAGATGCCGTATTGGATGAACTGGCTGGGGCGATATGGCCCGAGATTATGTTCAATGAATAAAACCTGATATAAACCCTAAAATAACGAGAAAATAACAATGATTTATATCGTTGGCCTGATTATTATTGCCTTGCATTTCCACAGAGAATTAAGAAGGCTGGGCTATGCAGTAACCGGCATGCTGTTTGTACTTTTTTGCGTCACATTATCATTCAATGATGATGCATCAATCCTAGAAATATCGAAGTTAGAAATTTTACTATTTATAGCGTTACTTTTATTAAGTCGAAGTAATACGTCATTAGCCCAGTTGGGAGTTAACGATTGCTCAGGTAATGTAAAAACCAATATTGGGATGGAATGGTTAAACTCTAAATACTCTGATTTTGTCTGGATTGGTTTTCTACCCTTCTACTTTTTGGTAGTGAGATACGTCGGGTGGCTTATCGAATGCATTGATGGTCACTCGGCATCATCTGCTTCTTATACTGATTTGACACTTTATAGAACTGGCAGAGGGATTATCACCTCTACGACTATATGTGCAGCGCTTCTTCTATTCACCACTATTACGTTAATAGCCAGGAATTTTTATCTCCGGCTTCAGATTCTCTTGGGCAAAAAAGAACATAACGACACAGCAAGTACTGCAATCAATGAGAGTGAACGTCCAAGTGAATAAAATAATATATGTATTACTCATAATATCGTCTTCCGTATTTGCGGGCACCGATGAAAAGAGATTGCTGGAAGGTTGTGAACAACTGGTATCTTTGCACAAAAATAAGACAGATCAGCGCGTAATTATGGAGTTTGTTATGTCGCCTTCCGATACGCTTCTCGCAGGCTATTGCCGGGGGATGGTTGAGTCATTTGTTCGTTACTCCACAACAAAATTCTATCGTTGTGGATACAGCAATCAGCTCATATGTGAAGAAAAGCGGTGTTCAAAAACTGACTGGTACTCAGTCGCCAAAGAGATAAGCTCGATTGCTTCACTTAAGTCTGTAGAGGACCTGAATGGTGACAATCGTACAGATGTCGAAGATATTCTTATTCAAGGCTGCAACTGACAGGTGCATCAATGAAGTCTATCCCCGACACTATTAGGGATTTGTTTGGAATCGACCTTGCATCTAAAAACAAGTTTATTCAAGACAAAGCCAACTCCTTCAAGCGCAATAAACTCCTCAAGGTTGAGGAAAAGCAAGGAGTGCAAAGAAAATCTGTTTATCTGAAACCCGGCCAAGATGTCGTGCTATTTAATGCACTGCTGCTCAATGCCATTTTTCCTGACCCTAGGTATGTAAAAAGTATTTTTGAGAGTCAGGAAGCAAGGATGGAAGCCACGGCAACGCTAAGAAGCCTGTTATCAGAGCGAACCAGTGTTGCCGGAATTGCACTTGGCTCCTTAGAAGTTGCAGCACTGATAACAAATCTGGAAGGCGACTTTGACATATACAAAGATAAGCTTCCAAATCCATTTTCCGTGTTGCCTCAGGTTGTATTAGGGCAGCATACGAATTTACTTAATGCTCTGCTATCACAGGCCTCCGTACTAGATCCATTAGATTCTATATTAGCCGCTTACGTTGCAGGCGACATAGAGCGAGCCTGTGAACTGGCAGACCGTTTAAAAGATGAGTCAGCTGTTCTGCCGTTCGTTGATCTCATTCGTAAACAGAATAAAGAAGTAAAACGCTTCACAAAATTACTAGACGACTTCATCTAAATTTTTTGCATAAAGTGTTGTTAGTGCAATGCACTAACAAAGAATAACTCCGTACCCATTTCACGGAGTTATCTTTATGTACTATCCAAACCAATGCACCAGCCAACGCACTGGCGCCCCACTCAGCACCTACCTATGCCACATTTCGGCCCAGCAAGCCGCTGATCAAGTAAAGAACTATCACGGCAGAACTATGGTTCCTTATCCGTGTGATCGCTGTGATTACTGGCACCTCTGCCCGGAAGAGCGTCACACACCAAGCGAAACCTGCAGTTACTGCACCAGCAGTGCCGGAAAGCCCAAGCAGTTATACGCAACGTATGAAGCAGCAAAAAAGCGTGCTGAGTGTCTCTGGCAAGAAAATAGAGTAAAGCTCGACGTGTACGAGTGCCCTCATCAGCATGGCTGGCACCTAACCAAGCCACGCGGCTGGTGAGGTGATGACTATGAATAAGCATATTGTATTTGTATCCGTCGATTGGGAGCGTCCACAAGATGGGCGTTCAAACCTTGGAGCGGCATCGATAATTGCCTCACTTAAGGTTGCAGGCATTCCTTATTCACTAATTGAAGATGCCGTTAATGCAAACGACTTTGACTACGACCAGTTAGAAAAACGGGTGTTGGCTGCGATACATGAACTGGAAGCTCAGGGCAAGGAATGCCTAGTCGGCATCGGCGCTTATATCTGGAACGAGCCAGTGACTCAGAAGCTAACCGACGTCATCCATAATACGACCTCAGCGCCAATCGTACTGGGTGGCCCGCAGATCTCAGACACGGTAGCCGGTACTCTCGAAAGTCTGTATCCCTACGCCAATATCTTTGTGCGTGGCCAAGGCGAGCAGGCCTTGGTGGCATTGGCAAAAGGTGAAAACCCGGATCATCTGGGTCTTCACTTCGCAGGCACTGAAGATCGTAACCAGAAAGCTGAAACCGCTCTGGAAGAGTTAGCCTCTCCTTGGTTGACCGGTGTCATGAAGCCGGGCAAATCCATCCGCTGGGAAACAATGCGCGGTTGCCCGTTCAAATGCAGCTTCTGCCAGCATCGTGAATCGGGTAGTCGTTTCAAGCTCAAAGAACAGCAGCTCGACTACGAGCGTATCGCCAAAGAAGCCCGCCTGTTCGCACAGGCAGGCGTCGAGCGAATCTCCATACTCGACCCGATTTTTCATCTGGACACCAAACGTACCGTAGACCTGCTCACCCTGTTCAAAGAAGTCGGTTTGACTGCACAGCTCGCTTTGCAATGCCGCTTTGAGTCGGTAAAGGATGAGTTTATTGACGCATTAGAAGGTCTTAACGTCGTGCTCGAATTTGGTCTGCAAACCACCAACTTGGCGGAAGGCAAAGCTATTGGGCGGCCAAATCGACTCGACATGGCTGAGCGAGTGATCGAAAAACTCAAAGCTCGCAATATCCCCTTTGAAGTCTCTCTGATCTACGGCCTGCCGAAGCAAACGCTCGCCAGCTTCCGTGAATCAATCAGTTGGTGCTGGCGTCAGCAGGTGCCCGTCATCCGCGCCTGGCCGCTGATGATATTGCGCGGCACTCCACTCGATAAACAACGGCAACAGTTTGGCTTAATTGAATCCACCAACGAAGCCATCCCCCATGTGATTGCCAGCAACAGCTTCACCCACGACGACTACCGCCAGATGGAAAGGCTTGCTGATGCAACGAACGATTCAGAAACCACTCACCTCAAAGATTTACTTAAAGATGCACCTAAAAATGTATCTAAGGAGCAGAGTAATGCCGTATTTTATCGTGCTTGAAGGACTGGATAGCGTAGGAAAAAGCACTCTCACCCGTCGCCTTGCAGCAGACCATGGCTATCAATTGATGACCACACCCGGTGCAGAGCTTCTGCCCATACGGGCAGAAATCGTCAACGGACTTGGCAGCAGCCAGACAGCGAAAGCTCTTTTTTACGCCGCGACAGTTCAGGCCGAAGGCGAAAAGGCGCGTGCATTTAACAAAAATGGGCGAGCCGTCATTATGGATCGTTACCGCGCATCAACCATTGCCTACGCGCAGCAACGGGGTGTCACGCTCGACCTGACATCAATACTGTGTCAGGCCTATCAACCGCACCTAAGTATATTACTGACCCTTGATGAGGATGAACGACAGCAAAGATTACACTCTCGTGGCACCACGGCTGAAGATATCGAAACCCTAAATCCTGACTTCAGAACCGGTGTACTGACAAGGCTCCAATCCTTGTGTGATATCGAGCTTGATCTGACTGAAGCAAATGAGGAAGAAGCGGTGTCATTGCTTAAACAGTGCATTAATAACCATCTGCTACTTGAACCATATAAGCCGTTATAGTTCGGTATGAAGAACGCCTAAATGCTCCACTGTGCTCCTAATTGCTCCAACATGTATAGAAAATGAAGTTTTCTATACATGTTGTGGGTAATATGTATAGAATTCGGAGAAATCTATACATGCAGTATCACGGATGAAATGCATCAAGGACTATATAAATGAGTGGATACCCAGTCACCGAACTTCCCTTACCTAATCTCAATACTCTCGAAACCCGAGCAGTACTAAAGAAAACCGCCGAGGCGCACCGTTATCTAGCGGAGCTCAAAGGGGTTGCAGCAAGCATTCCTAATGAGGCCATCCTTATCAATACACTCGGCTTACAGGAAGCAAAGGATAGCTCCGAGATTGAGAATATCGTTACAACTCACGATGAACTCTATAAAGCGAATCTGAATGTCGAAGCCACGCTTTCTGTTTCGGCGAAAGAAGTACAAGACTACGCATACGCGCTTCGTAAAGGCTTTATGGCAGTACGTGAGACAAAACTGATCCGCCTGAATGATGTGCTCGACGTACAACAAGAGCTAGAACGCAATAACGCAGGCTTGCGCCGATTGCCGGGGACAGATCTAAAAAACCTGAATACAGGTGAGGTTATCTATACACCGCCACAAAGGTTCGACGACGTTGAACGACTGATGGCAAACCTGGTGGTGTACATCAACGACGACAGCCTATGTGATGCTGACCCACTGGTTAAAATGGCAATTATTCATCACCAATTTGAGAGCATCCATCCGTTTTACGACGGCAATGGTCGTACCGGACGGATACTGAACCTCCTGTACTTGGTCGCTAAAGACTTGCTCAACCTGCCTGTGTTATACCTCAGCCGCCACTTTATTCGTGATAAAAGCGAATACTATGCCCAGTTGCAGAGCGTACGGGATACGGGAAAATGGGAGCCGTGGCTCCTGTATATCCTAGATGCACTGGTAACGACCTCTCAGCACACGATTCAGCTAATCACAGCCATCAAGTCAATCATGCGTGATTACAAACATCGGATGCGTTCAGAACTGCCAAAACTCTATCGACAGGAGCTTCTGAACAACTTGTTTAACCACCCCTACACAAAGATCGAATTTGTGATCGAAGATCTTCAGGTATCAAGAATCACCGCAGCCCGCTATCTTGATCAGCTGGTTGAACACGGTTTTTTAGTTAAAGAAAAAATTGGACGCAGTAACTACTACATCAATCAACCGCTAGTCGCCTTACTGACTGAAGCGCCACACGTAAACTGACACCGAGCACACCATGACCCACAACGACATCGTACAAAAACTCTGGAACCTGTGTGACGTACTACGTGACGACGGCATCAACTATTCTGATTACGTCACCGAACTGGTACTGCTGTTATTTATAAAAATGGTGCACGAAAATACCGAAGCCGGCACATTAAAAAAACACCCCTTACCCGAAGGCTGCCGCTGGACAGATATTAACGACAAGTCTGGTATTAACTTATTAAACGACTACAAACTTATTCTGCTGAGCCTTTCTACCGGCAAAGATGCCGACGGCAAACTGGTTCACGAAGACCCACTTATCAGCGCTATATACGCCGACGCCCAAACCCGTCTGCGCGAGCCACGCCATCTTGAGCAAATGATTAAAACCCTCGACCAAATCGACTGGTTTAGCGCCGCCAAAGACGGCCTCGGCGACTTGTACGAAGGTTTATTAGAAAAGAACGCCTCTGAGACCAAATCCGGCGCTGGCCAATATTTCACCCCACGCGCACTCATCAACAGCATGGTACGCTGCATCCAGCCGCAAATTGGTGAAGTGATACAAGACCCAGCAGCGGGCACGGCAGGATTTTTAGTCGCCGCTGACCAATACATGCGTGAGCAAACTGACGACTACATGGATCTCAGCAGCAAAGAAGCCGCCTTCCAAAAGCACAAAGCCTTTGTCGGCATCGAACTGGTACCCAACACCCGCCGCTTATCCTTAATGAACTGCCTACTACACGGCATGGAAGGTGACGACGAAGGCGTCGTGCATTTAGGCAACGCCCTTGGCGATGCCGGTAAAGCTCTGCCCAAAGCCGATATTATTCTCGCCAACCCACCCTTTGGCACCAGCAAAGGCGGCGAAGCATCCAACACCCGCGACGACCTCACCTATAAAACCAGTAACAAACAACTGGCGTTTTTACAGCATATTTACCGCAACCTAAAACCCGGTGGTCGTGCTGCGGTGGTATTACCCGATAACGTATTATTTGAAGCCGGTGTCGGCACCGACGTGCGCCGCGACTTAATGAACAAGTGCAACCTACATACTATTTTGCGCCTGCCCACCGGCATTTTTTACGCCCAAGGGGTAAAAACCAACGTGCTGTTTTTTACCAAAGGCAGTGCCAAAAATCCCAAGCAAGAAGAAAACTGCACCCAAAACGTTTGGGTCTACGACCTGCGCACCAACATGCCCAGCTTTGGTAAACGCACGCCCTTTGGTGACAGCCATCTAACCCCCTTTGAAAAAGTCTTTGGCAAAAAAGCCGATGGCACCAGCAAACGCACCGAAGGTGAATACAGCTTTGGCGCAGAAGAAATTTCCGTCGATAAAGAAGCCGTCGCTGAAAATAAAAATGTAGACGATAAATTATTACACAGCCGCTGGCGCGTATTTAAACGCGACTGGATACGCGACAACAAAGGCGACTCACTAGACATCAGTTGGTTAAAAGACAAAGACAGCGTCGATGCCGCAAACTTGCCAGAGCCAGAAGTATTAGCACGGGAAGCGAAAGAAGAACTGGAGGCAGCGCTGAGTGAGTTGGATGGGTTGTTGTCAGCGTTGGAAGGGGTGGAGTGATGGCAGACGTTCGTCATTCCAGGACGCCGGACCGCAGCGAAGGCGGAGAGCTATTGCCGAAAGGGTGGTGTTTTTCAAAGATAGCCGATGTGTCTCTCAAAGCTTCACAAAGAAAGCCTGACGACGAAGAATTGTTCGTCTATGTCGATATTGGCAGCATTAACAGAGATTTTAAAATTATTGAGTCGCCTCAGAGGCTTATAGGTAAAGACGCTCCGAGCCGAGCTAGAAAAATTATTAAGCAAGGAGACGTACTTGTCTCGCTAACAAGACCCAATTTGAACGCTGTAGCCATAGTGAATGGCGAGCTTGATGATCAAATAGCTTCAACAGGATTTGAGGTAATTCAACCTTTATTGGTCGACAGTCGATATATTTTTGCTTTAACCAAATCTAAAGAGTTTATTGAATCTATCAGTGGAGCTGTACAGGGAGCTCTTTATCCGGCAGCGAAATCATCTGATGTTCAGGCGTATTGCTTTCCTCTCCCCCCCCTCGCCGAACAAAAAATCATCGCCGACAAACTCGACTCCCTGCTGGCACAGGTGGAAACCACCAAAGCCCGCCTCGACCGCATCCCAAAAATTCTAAAAACCTTCCGCCAAGCCGTCCTCGCCGCAGCGGTGAGTGGGAAGTTGACGGAGGAGTGGCGGGTGGAATTTGAATGTACAGATAATGTGCTAGAAAACATTCAAAAAGAAAAAGAACTTTGGATTAAAAATAACCCAGATCACAATGAAGTTAAGCGAGTTTTAAAGCGGGTAAAAGAGAATTCTAGGCACATAGAAATGGCTGAGGTGGCCTTGCCTGAAATGTGGTTGTGGAGTTCACTTGAAGACTGTGTATTAATGATTGTTGACTGCCATAACAAAACTGCTCCATATACCGAAAATGGTAATCCATTGGTCAGAACATCGAATATTCGGGATGGTGAATTTGTTTGGGAGAATTTGAAATTTGTATCTGATAACACATACGAATATTGGTCTCGTCGGTGCCCGCCTGAGTCAGGAGATATAATATTTACTCGTGAAGCCCCTATGGGTGAAGCCGCAATTATACCTCCCCAGCATAAGTTATGTTTGGGGCAAAGGACGATGCTTATTCGCCCAATTGAAAAGTTTGTATCTGCAAAATTCTTACTTATAGCACTAATGGATCCAAACTTTAAAAAACGCTCTGAGGAATTAGCAGTAGGTACTGGCGTTAAACACTATAGAGTCGGCGATGTTAGTAATTTGGAGATAGCAATTCCACCGACTGAAGAACAAACCCAAATCGTCCGCCGTGTCGAAGAATTCTTCGCCTTCGCGGACACCATCGAACAAAAAACCAATGCCGCATTGGAGCGAGTCAACAACCTCACCCAATCCATTTTAGCCAAAGCCTTTCGTGGCGAACTCACTGCCGACTGGCGCGCCGCTAACCCAGATTTAATCAGCGGCGAAAACAGCGCTGAGGCCTTGTTGATAAAAATTAAAGCTGAACGAGAAGCGATGAAATCGTTTAAAAAAACTGGGCCAAGGAAGAAAACCTAATATATTTTCTGTCTTTTAATCTAACTGGCCAAGATAAAAGAATGAATGAAAATATTCAGCACAGCTTTATGGAAAATGCTGTGCTGTTTCACGATGTTATACGACGCCCTAGATTCTTCCTCTGAGAGCACATTTCAACGAGAATCAGTCACCATGCTAACAAGTCATTCTCGGTGTTAAGATCCGCTTTCCACCCTATCCCGCCCTAGCTCTTTCGCACGATACAACTGCTCATCCGCTTCTTGCAGTAACTCGGCAACATCAAGGTCCCTTTCTTTACCTTCACTGCTAGCGATACCAATACTAATAGTGAGTGGTACTCGTTCACCTTGTACCACCATGGCTTCGCTACGAAAATTAGTCAGTATTTTCTCAGCAATATACTTAGCAGCTTTGATGGAGGTGTCGGGTAGCACGACCACAAACTCTTCGCCGCCATAACGAAATACGCGATCTTGCGGGCGCTTTACACACGCCTGAATACGCTCGCTGGCTTGTCGTAAGCATTCATCACCAAAAATATGGCCGTAATTATCATTGAGCTGTTTAAAGTGATCCAAGTCTAAAATTAATAACGACAAGGTAATCGCTTTACGATCCGCTAACCTTTGCTGCTCATTCAAACACTCATCCAAATGGCGACGATTATGCAATCCGGTTAAGGCATCGGTAGTGCTAATTTTCTTTAATAAAGAATTGGCATTTTCCAACTCTTGGGTACGCATTTTTACAAGGTAATCGAGACGAATATTCTGCGCTAATTGTGCTTCGAGTAATTCATCTTTCGCATTCGCTGATTCAGCTTGCGCTTTTGCCAACAAGTCACGATCCATGGCGATACGCATCGATAGTGCAAACGCAAATAGCAACACCTCCACTAAGGTCGCAATCATCATGGCATTATCGACGAGCGTACTGGCGGGGATGATATTAAGGCGCGATAAGATAACGGCTGAGGAAGCAAGTACTAAACTAAATCCGGCAAAGAAAATGGCTTTCGCGGGGGGATAGCGATCTTTTAAACGTACTAATACGATGATGCCATTAATAACAAAAGTAACTAGCGACATGACTAAGGTAATCACAGTTACGATAGCAAATGGAAAAAAAAATGAGGCGGCGGCGGCGACTATACATAACATCACGAATATGGCTTGCATTAAACCTAAGCGCGGATACGTGTCAGAAATATTCAGTAAACGGGTAACGAACATAGCACCAATCATATTGGTGATATTCAGCGTCACGGGCAAGCTGACGCTGTTCCAATATATGGCATTCGGCCATAGCCACTGAAATGCTTGGCCGTTAATACTGGCGTGCACTATGGTCAATATTAAAGTAAATAAACCGAAATATAAGAAACCATAATCGCGAACGGATGCAAAAATTAGAACGTGATAAAGCCCTATTAAAACTAAGGCGCCAAAATAGAAACCGGTCAGTGTCGAATCTTTGTCAATATGCTCAACCAGTGCTTGGCGCTTCCATACCAGCAGCGGAATCTGTAATGAGGTTTCCGACTGAATACGCATAACAACATCTAGATGCCCAGAAGAAATATCGTTTAATGGTATTAAAAACGTTCGATGCAGCATTGGACGTTGTGAGAATGGTAAAGCATCGCCTAAGCGCCATTCACGTAAAACCTGACCATCACGCAGTAGATATACGTCAATATGATTCAGTAGTGGATTACTGATTTCAATCACGCTGTCAGCAAAGTCATCGCGGTTGCCTTCTAAACCAAGATGTATCCAGTAAGCTTGCTCGCCATAACCAAACTGCAGCGGATGAGCTTGTGCGGTTTGCCATTGGCTCAACGGCGGCAATTGATTTAAGGTCAAATTAGCACTGGTATCAATGAAGTAACTCAATGCCGATATTGGGTATTCTTTATTGCTGTCAGCCGACAAACGCAGCACATCTGCCCGAGTTAACGAAGTAATCAGCATGAGTGTAAAAAATAAAAATGCAGCACTGACTTCAGATGCCCGACAACGGAAAAGCGTCACGCTTCCGATAACTCCTAGATTGGCACAAACAAAAAAATAGTGGCACAAACTCACAATGGCGGATTGTTTGGCGCTATCAGACCATTTGATCGCAGAAGTTAATCTCACACCACACAAATATTGTTACATTTAGTCAGCACTAAGCCCGTCATCATTACTCTCAACCAATGGCGCTGCGGTAAAAATTAGTGCAACCATGATCTGTGCCATGAATATTCGCTTAGCCACTGCACCGACTCGCATTGAGTTTTTGGGCATGTCTTTAGCGGTCTGTAACACAAACGAACTACCTCCTACGCAATTCACTATGCTAGGGTCTGCAATGGCTCTAGTAATAGACACCAAAGGGGATATGTATGGGTATGGGTATTGGAATCGTCATCCTAGCTGCTGGGCGTAGTGAGCGCTTCGGTCAGGATAAGCGCTGTTTACTATTGAACAACAAGGATTCAGTCTTACTTGCGACTATTCATGCAGCCAGAGCAAGCGGACTGCCTTGCTATGTCGTTTTACACCCTGGTGACCATGAGTTAATGCACCAATGCCAGCAAGATAGCGTAGAAGCCGGTATCTGCCCAGATGCTCACCTCGGTATTGGTCACAGCATTGCGTTTGGCGTACGCGCAAACCAGCATTGGCAAGGTTGGATTATCGCGCGCGGCAATATGCCGTGGGTGCAGCCGGTGACGTATCAGCAACTAGCAGCCTCATTATTTGATCATCCTTGTATACGTCCGGTAAATGGTGATGGACATCCCGGCTTTCCAACGGCTTTTCGCCGTGAGTTTGGTTGGAATTTAATGCAGCTTCGCGGTCATCGTACAGAGATAAGATTGATGCCTTCCTGTGCCGATATTGATCTTGTGGTAAACGATCCTGCAATTTGCCGCGTCATTTATACTCCTAAAGATCTTTGTCCTTTACACAAAATAAATAATCACATTTTTCTTCCTAGATTTTCACGAGTTGCACTTTAATTGCGATAAAAAACCCACGTAAACGTGGGTTTTTAAACAGCGACATTAACAAACGTTATACGCGCTCCTTCTCAATCAAGTAGTTTTCATACTCTTTGCGTAAGTCTGTTTTTAATAGCTTGCCAGTAGCGGTATGCGGTAGTGATTCAACAAAAATAACCGCATCAGGCATCCACCATTTAACAATTTTGTCCTGCAAGAAGGCCAATACGCTAGCGTCATCGACTTCGACACCTGAATGACGAATTGCCAATAAAATTGGCCGTTCATCCCACTTAGGATGATGCACGCCAATCACGCAACACTCTGATAACGCCGGATGTCCAACCGCCGCGTTCTCTAAATCAATAGAGCTAATCCACTCACCACCCGACTTAATAACATCTTTAGAGCGATCCACAATCTGCATATAATTGTTTTCGTCAATGGTCGCAACGTCGCCGGTATCAAACCACCCATTATCAAAACTGCTCATATCATCATTTTTATAATAACTATTCACAATCCAAGGGCCACGCACCATCAAACGACCGAAGGTCTTACCATCACATGGCAGTTCTGCTCCAACATCATCGATAATTTTAATTTGCACGCCAAAAACAGGACGTCCCTGCTTTTGTTGTAGTAAATAGCGCTCTTCTCGCGGTAAATTTTCCATGATGTGGTTATGTGCATTGATGGTCCCGATAGGGCTCATCTCCGTCATACCCCACGCATGAATCAGAAATGCATCGTGTTTTTGATCAAAATCTTTGATCATTTGCAGCGGTGCTGCAGCGCCACCGACAATCACGTTTTGCACCGACTCAAGCTTCTTACCGATTTTATCCATATGGTTAAGCAGCATTAACCACACCGTCGGCACGCCTAACAATAAATCTGGCTGCTCAGCTTCAATCAGTTCCCATAAAGATGCGCCATCCATACCGGGACCAGGGAAAACTTGCTTAGCACCGGTAATGCAGGCGGAATACGGTGTACCCCAAGCATTTACATGAAACATAGGTACAACAGGCAAGAAACATGACGAGGATGACAAGCCCATCACCTCATCTCCCACTGATGCCAACGCATGCAGTACGGTTGAGCGATGGCTATACAACACGCCTTTTGGATGCCCTGTAGTGCCCGAGGTATAACACATGCTCGCACCGCGAGTTTCTTCAAACTCCGGCCAAACAAAATCAGATGACTCTGCGGCAAGCAAGGTTTCGTAACACATAACATTGGGTAAGCTAGTGTCAGGCATCTTGTCTTCATCGCATAAAATGACGAATCCTTCCACGCCAGTAATGTGATCCTTAATGGCTTCTAATAGCGGCACGAAGGTTAAGTCGACAAAGATGAACCTATCTTCGGCATGATTGACAATGTAGATAATTTGTTCGGCAAATAGGCGCGGGTTAATGGTGTGCAATACCGCACCAAAACCAGAAACACCAAAGTACATCTCAAAATGGCGGTAGTTATTCCAAGCTAACGTCGCCACGCGATCACCTTGCTGAATACCCAATCGAGTTAACAGGTTGGCCACTTTACGCGTACGAGCTGCGGCGTCTTTCATGGTGTAACGATGAATATCGCCTTCACAGCGACGGCTAACAATTTCAGAATTGGGGTGGGTAGTCTCTGCGTGTTCCAGCAAACCTGAAATCAGCAGCGGACGGTCCATCATCTGACCGAACATAGGTATCTCCTTAAATATTTTGCGTTATTTTTTTTATCACGAATACCATAGGTGGATTAAACCCGAAATTCAAGATAGCTATGCTGCATTCCTTCACGGAGAAACCTATACTGCAGAAACCATCCGCCAACTCTTGAGATCGTTGGTTAACCTACCAGCGTAAGGCTTAGCTATGAAGATTGTAATTCTTGGTGCTGGTGTTATTGGCTGCTACCTAGGCGCAGCGCTTAACGCTGGCGGACTAGCACCAACCTTAATCGCTCGACCACGAGTCATTGCTGATATCAAACAAGCCGGCGGTTTAACAATAAGCGACTATCAAGAACGACAATGGCAAGTGGGCATCCCAGATATGAGTGCGAGCAATGAATCTCTCGCCGATGCCGACTTAGTGCTACTCACGGTTAAGTGCCTCGCCGTTGAAGAATCAGCCAAGCTACTACAACAATACTGTAAAGCCGGCACGATTGTGCTGTGTCTACAAAATGGCTTAGGCAGTGATGCCATCATCAAACGTTTGTGCCCAACATTGAAAATTGTTCGAGGCATCGTCGGCTTTAACGTCGCTCTACTTGGCGATGGACACTTTCATCGTGGCATGGAAGGCGATATTTATCATGAACCCAACCCCACCATCACAACCGCATTAACGTCCGCTTTTGCCGCTATTGATATGACATTACTATCTGTGAAAAACTATGAGGCGATCGCTTGGGCAAAGCTACAACTGAATCTGAATAATGCCATTAATGCCCTGTCCAACTTGCCGCTCAAAACTGAATTAGAGCACAGAGGCTATCGCCGCATATTAAGTGCCGCCATGACAGAGCTATTAGTTGTAACTAAGGCTAACCACTTGGCGTTACCGAAGCTCACTCACCTACCAGCTTCATGGTTACCCAAGGTCATGAAAGTGCCAGATTGGGTGTATAGAAAATTATCAGCCAGAATGCAGGAAATCGATTCACAAGCACGGTCTTCGATGTGGGACGACTTACACCTTGGACGTTTGACCGAAGTTGAATATTTAAACGGTGCTGTCGTTAAAGCCGCCAGTAAGCTTGGTATAGATACTCCCGTGAATACTGCATTGTGCACACTCATACACCAAGTAGAACAGCATAGACGTCACGAAGGTCTTTCTGCTGCTGACATTGAAAAAGCCATTAAAAAAGAAAAGAAGAAAATAGAGCAAAAAAAAGGGCGTTAATAATAACGCCCAAAGAGGTCTATCAGGACTCAAACATCCAAGTCAAAACGTTATGACGGACTTTTTGACTTGCTCTTGCATCACGCGCTGACTTCTTCCGCTGCAGCTGTCTTACTGTTAGCTTTAGCAACAACGCGCGCCTTCGAACCAAGCTGCACTGTTGTTTGCGGCTTAGCTTCAACCTTTATCCACTCGTAGTGACTGGCAATAACATTACGATTACGACGGTAAAACTCCATAGTTGATGAAGGCCATAAGGCAAAGTTCTTACCATCCGCTTGCTGATACCAGCTCTTACAGCCTGAAGTCCAAACCGAGCCTTTAATGCGTGACTGAATCTCTTCGTTGAATTCCACTTGCGCTTCTTTCTTCACATTTAAGTAACCCACATCCCGCTTCTGAACTTCTTTCATACACTGGATAATGTAATGCACTTGAGATTCAATCATGAACAGAATCGAGTTATGTCCTAAGCCAGCATTGGGCCCAACTAACTGGAACATATTTGGATAACCCGTAACGGTATTGCCTAAATACGCTTCTGCACCATCTTTCCAATCTTGTAAAATATCGTGGCCTGGCAAACCTTTCAGGTTGAACTTATTCATGTAGCCACGCGGATCAACAATAAAACCCGTACCTAAAATAATAGTATCGACTTCGCGTTCAATGCCATTGCTGTCAACGATGCTATTCTTGCGAATCTCTTTAATACCATCGGTAATTAAATTAACGTTGTCACGATTAAAGGCTGGATACCATTTATTCGAGATCAAAATACGCTTACAGCCCAGCATATAGTCTGGAGTTAGTTTTTTACGAATCACCGGATCTTTCACTTGTGCACGAATAAATTGCTTAGCAAAAAACTCGGCCACCACGGCAATGCTTGGATGAAAAATTGGCCAGACACGCATTTCGTTAGTCATGTACAAACGCGCACGATATAAACGACGCAATGACGGAAATTTTTCAAATATCCACTTGCTGGCTTTGCTGTATTTGCGTTCATCGCGAGGAATAACCCAAGCAGCACTGCGCTGATACACATCTAAACGCTCAACCTCTGGCGCAATTTCAGGTACATACTGAATCGCACTACCGCCAGTACCGATAGAAGCAACCTTTTTGCCTTTAAGGTCGTATCCATGATCCCAACGCGCCGAATGCATCACCTTGCCTTTAAAACTATCCAATCCCGGAATATTCGGAATTTGTGGGTGATGTAACGGGCCAGTAGCCAGAATAAAATACTTACATTTAACCGTTTGACCATCGGCAGTACCTACGGTCCAAGTCGCCGTTTTTTCGTCAAAGACGGAACTATTTACTTCAAGACCAAAGCGAATATTAGGACGTACGTTATACTCACTCACGGTTGCCAAAATATAGTCTTGGATTTCATCCCATGGAGCGTAGCGTTTTGTCCAATCGGATTTATTCGTGAAGGAAAATGAATATAAATGCGATTGCACATCACATGCGCAACCAGGATAAGAATTGTCGCGCCATGAACCGCCTACTTCGACATCTTTCTCAATGATGAGGTAATCATTGATGCCATGTTTTTGTAGCTGGATAGCCATCGCTAGGCCACCCAAACCGCCACCGACAATAACGACTTCTGTGTATTTTGGTAGAGTACGTTTAATATCCGTCATTGTGATAAACCTTTCGTTCGTTGTTATGATTTATCCAATGTACTGCCGAGTGACCACGGCAAACTATGTCCAGAATTTTTTAAAATTAACATATTCGGCCACCATGACTCTTAGATCTATCCTTGCACTCAGCTTTACCATCGACCAGATTCAACGGAAATATGGTCTAGATCCCTCGCCAGCACTGGCTCGGCACGGAATGAGTAACGATCAATTCGATGGCAACGCAGTGATTAGTCAAGCCGATGAGTTGGCGATACTTTCCGACCTATTTATTGATTTAAGTCATGATCCGTTAGCCGCTGTAAAAATCGGTTCGACCTTCGGTCTGTCTGGCTATGGCGCTTACGCCATGATGTTGATGAGTTGCAGCACAGTTTACGAAGCGATCCAACTCGGTATTCGCTACCAAGAAATGAGTTATTTATTCAGTAAAATCGGTTTCGAGATGGATGGTGAGAATGCCAGCATCATTCTCACTCCCTATCGTGTCCCTGAGCATTTACATCGTTTTATTATTGATCGTGATGTCGCGGGCACTTATCAATTTTTAAATTTAATGCAAACCATGATCGGGCAGCACGCCCAACCCCTAGAAATTTGCATCCCCTATCCAAAACCAGTAGAAGCCGAGTTTTACGAAAAACAATTTCAATGCCCTGTTACATTTGACGCTGATGTTATTCGTTTTTTAATTCCCGGTGCTATATTGAAAAAAACGCTACCCAATGCCAATACCACAGCGTTAGCACTGTATCGCCAACAATGCGATGAACTATTAAGTAAACGTAATCAGGTGAATAACGGCACCCTAACGGAACGAGTAAAACACCATTTAGAAATGTTTAAGGAGGAGTTACCCGCTATAAAAGATTGCGCTGAATCTTTTAGTAGCAGCGAACGAAAATTTCGCCGTGACTTAAAAGAAGAAGGAACAACGTATCAGCAATTACTAGATCAAGTACGCTCAGAAAAAGCCTGTAAATTACTCGACAATAGTAGAACCAGTGTCGAACAAATCGCTTTATTACTAGGCTATACCGAATCCGCAGCGTTTATTCGTGCATTCAAGAAATGGCACGGTATTACTCCAGCGCAGTATCGCAAGCGCTAATCACCACCAAACAAACCGCGTAAAGCATCTTTTTCATCTTGGCTAACGCCTTGATCACGCTCGATGGGAATATTAAAACAGACGCGGTTACGGCCTTGGCGCTTGGCTTCATATAGCCATTTATCGGCTTCTTGCACCAACTGCGCAGCGCCAATATATTCATCAACCCGACAAATAGCCAAGCCAATGCTCGCGGTTACTGTGATTGAGTTTTCACTGATATCAACAGGGGTAGAAGCTAAGGCTGCTCGTACGCGTTCGGCAACTTGCTTGGCCACCGCTAGCTCTGTTGATGGCAAAATCACCACGAACTCTTCACCGCCATACCGACAACGTACGTCCAATCGACGCGTCATAGCTGCAATTAACCGTGCGGTATGGCGTAAGACCGTATTCCCGTCTTCATGGCCGTAACTATCATTAATACATTTGAAGTGATCAAGGTCGACCATCATCACCGCGGTCGACATACGCGTTCGCTGGGTGCGCTCTAACTCCTGCTCAAGCATTTCACGGAAGTATCGAACGTTGAATAAACCGGTTAGAGGATCGGTAATCACCTGCTGACGCAAGTGCACCACTTCATCAACCAGAGGACAACTTAACTCTCCTACCGGACAGGTAGCGGCTTGATTGGGCATAAGTGCAATATCACCTTTGAAACGGCCGACTAAAGATCAACATTTAGTGTAGACCACGAATCTCAACAGGAGAGGCTGCGCATAGAAACATTGTTATTCATCTTCGGGAGGAACCCCAAAGGGGACAAAGCTGGTATCAACCACATAAAGAGAGCGTCGATGCTGATTTTCGCGCGCTTCCCGCCGAGCGTGTAACGACCAAATAGAGGTACGTTTTTCCGCGTTATAACCATCTACCGTTAACGCCCAACGAATAGCACTCAAAGCCACCTTCGCTTGATGCTTATCGTGGTAAGGGCCTTGGCTATTAATCAAGGCAGGCATACTATCGTCGCGTCCAACCAGCATGACGAGTACACATAATTCCTCGTCTAGTTCACACACATGCAGCTCAATACGTTTTCCAGAGCGGATCAGGACTGATTCTGCTACCGCTCCGTCATAGACCAGTTTCATTCATACCATCCATATTCTGGCGCTGTGGCTCAGACGCCCTCTACCCACTATCTAATATCCTGAAACTGAATACTAGCTATCAATTTATCAGTTTGAGTCGCCGTTCGCATTGGCATTTGGGCGATAGCGCTGGCTCGCGTACTATTCTTACGATTGTTTAGCCAACTCAGCCAAAGCGCACCATAATGACCCAAGATTTTATCGACCAAACTGGTAAAGACGCCGCTCGTAAACACCTTACGGCTGACCGTAATTTCGACGATCTGGCCGCACGCTTCAGTCGCACCATTTATGCAACTCCAAGAGGACAACTGCGGCTATTGGCATTGGCGCAAGACTTCAGAGATCTCGCCATTCCACTGCAAGATGCAAAGGTGTTAGATATCGGCGGTGGTCAAGGGCAATTCAGTTTGCAACTGGCAAAACAGGGCGCCAACATTTCACTGTGCGATGTGTCCCAAGAAATGCTAACGCTTGCGCAGGACCTTTTCGCTGCCGAGGAGCTTCCGCTTAGCAGCCAGTGTTGTAGCCTGCAAGAAACCAGCAGCACGTTTCCGCAACAGTACGACATTGTCCTTAATCACGCCGTTTTAGAATGGTTAGAGAACCCTTTCGATGCGCTCCCCATGCTAGCGGCTCGCGTACGCCCCGGCGGCTGGTTATCGCTTATGTTTTACAACTTATATGGACATGAATGGCGTCAACTGATGAACGGGCGCACGCACGCGCCCAAAGACGCCAACCCAAGATTGCGACGCGAGGGCAATGCGCCACAGCACCCACTAGACCCTGATGCCATTGAACAAGCACTGACTCAGCTCGGCTTTAGCGTTCAACGCTGGCGCGGTATTCGTTGTATTCACGATCACATGCATCAAAAAATTCGCGAACGCATTGGCCAAGAGGCCGTAAACAAGTCGGATTTAGAGGTTGGACTACAAGAACCCTATCGACGGTTAGGGCGCTACGTCCACTTCCTCGCACGGCGCACCCCATGAAGCGACTATTAGTAAGTGCCTGCTTACTCGGCCAACCAGTCAGACACGATGGTAATAGCAACGCGAACAAAGTAAATCAACTCGCAGAGCAGCTGCGCCAGTGGCAGCAAGAAGGCCGGATCATCGCGGTGTGTCCTGAAGTCGCTGGCGGCCTAACAACCCCGCGTCCTGCAGCAGAGATCCAAGGGGGAGATGGACATGACGTTTTGGACGGTAAAGCGAAAGTGATCACCAACCAAGGGGATGACGTCACTGCTGAATTTACAAGTGGCGCAGAACACGCCTTGGCATTAGCGCAACAATATCAAGCAACAGCCGCATTGCTTGCTGCCCGCTCACCATCGTGCGGCACAGGCCACATCTATAACGGTGAATTTCAGCACCAACTAATAAAAGGAGATGGCGTTACCGTGGCCTTGTTACAACGCCACGGCATTCAATGCTTTTCTGCAGATGATCATGCACAACTAAGCGAATGGATGAATCAGCCCGATTAACTCGCATAAGGCGCGTTAATGCGCCCCAGCTTGCGCAGCAACCCTGGCCAAGCCAGCTTGCCTCCCGCATTACGCGTAACCTGCTTAGCTGCTTGCTTGATACCCGCAACAATCGGTTGCGGTATTGGTATTAACTCAGCACCACCAGATTGAGCCAATAATTGCACCTCACAGGCACGCTGCAAAATAAACATATTCAAGAAGGCATCGGCGACATTCTCGGCGCAGGTTAATAACCCATGATTACGCAAAATCATAAAGTCAGTACTGCCGAGATCAGCGACTAGGCGCACCTTCTCTTCTGGATTGAGCGCAACCCCCTCATAGGCGTGATAACTAAGGCCCGACAACGGAAACAATGACTGCTGAGAAATAGCTAACAGACCCTGTGCTTGTGCCGATACTGCCACGCCTTCTTTAGTATGGAGATGCATCACGCAGTGCGCGTCATTGCGAGCCTCATGAACAGCACTGTGAATAATAAAACCAGCAGGATTAATGTCGTAATCCGACGGCATCACTTTATTACCGTGCAAATCCACTTTAACCAAACTTGAAGCACTGACTTCATCAAACATCATGCCGTAGGGGTTAATCAAAAAATGGGCATCTGAGCCTGGGACACGTGCGGAAATATGAGTAAAAATTAAATCATCCCAGCCATACATAGCCACAAGGTTGTAGGCTGCTGCTAAGTTAACTCGGGTTTCCCACTCTATTGCTGACACTTGATCACGGACGGAAGCCATATGAACTCCAGTTATTGTTATTGGAAACCATCAGCTTAGCTTGAGTAGCTGCGTTTTTCTGTAACGAATTGCAGGAAAAAGATAATAAGCCAAGGAGCGCGAAAACAATTCCACATCTCAGTCGTGACTACGAACAAAAAACGTTCGTTGAATCACTCCTACAAAATCGCCAACAATTGAAGGATGAGAAAGTGACGACTTTTATGGCGCGAAGGTAGCAGTGACTCAAGGAGCGAAGCGAGTAGTCACGATACAGAGTCTGGTAATCCTAACTCTAGATGGGCCTAAGTGGCGCGCTCGGGAGGATTACTGTTGCCCTTCGGGCCGTCGTCGCAAGCTCCAACGTTCTTTCGCTTCGCTCTAGTCGAACCTAAAGAGGTTCTCACCTCCGTCGCGCTGACGAAGATATCTAAAACATATGGCCAAACTTTTTAGGG
>AZIK01011241.1_pt1 | contig 208112 bp, 201 predicted proteins | sample 359131 | NCBI WGS metagenome assembly AZIK01 (sample SAMN02429715, study PRJNA222663) | marine sediment metagenome | biome: Sediment sample; isolation source: enrichment culture of sample MGS-ANC(AMM) from oil contaminated site at the... | place: Italy: Ancona | collected 2012-02-14 | depth 6 m m | reverse complement strand
TAGCATTGCTAGCAGGGGTTTTTTTATTTAAGTTTCTGTGGCTGGCATACCTGCTGCACGGGCCTCGGTCATGGTAAAGCTGGCTGCTCCGATCAAGCGCTTATTCTTATACGATAACTCTTTGCAATCTCTATTTTTAGTATCAATTTATACTGGATATAGTAGTTTGAATCTTTACAGCAACTAGATGTAGTGTCCGTGGTTGCTAACAGACGCATGTGGTAGAGTATTTAGAACAGATAGGAGTTTTTGGCGATTTAAGTTCTAAAAAGCAAGGTTTTAGCTAAGCTAGTTGTAGGGTTATGTAGTCTTGTTGTAAAGAGTTCGCTCGTGTCGCTAATAGAGGTTGAAGCAAATTCTGTAGCGCATATCCTATCGGTAACATAAATTTAATAATAAAAACAAGTTGTCACCATGCTCCAAACCCAGTCCAGCTAAACTATTGTTGGTTGAGGTGTGACTTGTCCTCTAACGTTTTACGAGGTCGCCACGTGGTTAAGAAAGCATTCATATCAATATTTGCATTAGGTGCTATGGTGGCCAGCTTGTCATCCGTGGCTCTGGAGGCTATTCCTGATGATGAGCTCAACCACTATACCGGTCAGGCATTCATTACTGTCGATGCGGCTTCCTATTCAGATGCTACGCTGGGGAACTATGAGTTTACCCGCGTGAACTTGGGTCTTGATATCGAGACTCTGGTGAATATGGATGAATTGCGCGTTGGTGAATTTGATCGTAGTTATGCTACAGATGGTACGGCGCCGATAGTCGATGACAATCGCAATTTCGTCTATAACTCAGACGGTACTATTGCTGTCCACGATGCTGATTTGATTATTCAAAATTTTGCTTTAGGGCGTGTAGATAATTACAACGATCCTGCGAATGCTGAAATCGTTCCCTTTAAGATTAAAGATCCATATATCGAATTGGCCTATAAAACAGATCCTGGGGATCCTAATATTCGTCGTGTTGCGGGGGTGCGTATCGGATTTGGCCGGGCTCAGGGGGACTTGTCGGGAGACTTAATTTCATTAACAGGTAATCTTGAAGGTGAGATTCGTGGTCCAACATCGATTGCATATGATGCCGCTTGTGTTAATGGCAATACGGCAAATGCTATTGAATGTCTTCTGTTGGCCGTGGCTTCGGGTACGGAAATTTATGCTGAGGTTAAGTTACTCGATGGTAAAACGGGTGACGCCACTTTAAATGGTGCTCCTTATTTGAAGCGTGCATCGTGGATTGGTGTTCCTACTGGAACTAACTTTGAATCTGATGATACTGGTTTAGTTGCCGGTTTGATTCCAGGGTTAACAACTGCGTCCGATTGTTCTGTTCTTGGTGTGACTGGGTGTTTCCGTACAACCAATTACCAAAGTATATATGTGGGTGACCCAACTAAAAATTTTGAGAATGGTTCTGCCTCAGGCGCTTTTATATCCCTCCAACTTGAGCCTGTGCCTTGGGAGGATTTGTCCGGAATTGCAGGTGCCTCTCGAGTTTATACTGAGAAGGGTGCGTTCTTGAATATTGCTAAGTATGCCGACTCGAATGGCCAGCAGCGTTATCCCTTGTATTTAGATTTATACAATGCGTTAACCGGTGAGCCTCGTGTAGCCACATGTATTGGCCGGACAAAAGGGTGCTAACAATGAATAAAAAAATCCTATGCATCTTTCTAGCGCTTGTTCCTGTGTTTGCCAATGCTGATCTTGTTGCTCTAGATGATGCGGTGTTGGCTAATGCAACTGGCGAAGGCCTAGGTATCGTATTAGAAGATTTTGTATTTAACGTTGATGATGCGGTCACTAGTGTAACCGGTATTAAAAGCTCCAGCCCTGACGGCGGTACGACTGACGGTCGTGATGTGACGGTGGATTGGACAGAGTTTTATATTATGGGTGAGGGGAGTCAAAACGGTACTATTGAGACGCCTGGACAAATAGGAAGTCTGGCTTACCCTTGGGTGTTAGAAACTTTGCCGGGTAATGCTTTCGCGAGTATTGGTGACGATATTGCACTGTTACAACTGAGATCCGGTGAGTATACATACGCAATGGAAAATACAGATAAGTACGCTAAGTGGGCTAGGTATCAAGAATGTGTTTACGGCCAATCCGGATGTACAAATGCGAATGATGCTGTGGTGGCAATGGATTCAATTATTAGCCGTTTGACGTCAGAAAAAGATGCATTGGAAGCGTTTTATAATGGTCAGATGGTGGATTTGGAAAGCGGTATCAATAATGATATCGCAACTGTGATTGTTCCGCAGCAGCAGATTGTAACAACAGAGCAAACACAAATGACCCAAGCCTATGACACGATGGAAACTGCTTGGATCGCTTCCGGTGAGGGAGTTCCTTTAGGACAGAAATATGAAGACTGTGGATGGCTTGGCAGTTCAGAATGCACCTCAGGAACAAAGGGTGACTACAACAGCACAGTAGATGTCTATCTCCAAGAGGTCACGGATTATAACGAAGCAGAACGCACACTGGCTGAACTCTATCAAAATACTAACGATGCTAACGGTAATAGCCTAATTAAACGTCTTCAGGATTATGAATCGTACCGTAGTCTTTGCGGTGAGGTAGAAGCAGGGAATTCTTGTGCTGATGGGTTAGTTGCTGTGCGTCAAAATGATCGTGATGATATCAACGATGTTGCTATTCAGTTAAACGCTGGTTATAGCCGTCGAGCCGGTTTAGATATTGGTTCCAAGTTTAAGTTCACTGTGTACGACGAGAATAAAGGAGCTTATCGAGAAGATTTCATGGATATAGACATGAAGGGAGTTACTTTAGATGGTTCGTACATAAAATTATGGTCGCGTGATAATAAATTAAATGCTGAATTTAGGCTTAATTTGTATGCTAAAGAGCTCAATATAGGCACTTGCGGATCGGCATGTAATACTCAACTGTTACAAGATTCATCGACCCTGTTTATGGATAATTTCTATCTCAGTTTATCTTTAGGATATGGTGAAGTTCAGCCTTTAATGTTTAGTGTTACTAGTGATGGTAACTTCCAATTGGACTTGTCGGGTGTTGATGGGACTAACTACAATGATTTTTACGATAACGCTGCAAAAAGTTATTTGTATGTCGGTAATATTCAGTTAGGTAATGCCACGGCGGTTGAAAATAGCTTGGGTAGTTTAACAGTTGACGGCTTGCGCGCTACTTATTTAAAAGTCACTAGTCACGACTTGTAATTGGCATTGCCGATTATTAGTACCCTAGAGGGGAATATGTAATGACAATAAAAAAAATAATAGCTTTATTTAGTGTCGTGTCTTCAGTATCTGCATTTGCTGAATTGGCTCCCATGGCAGAAACTGAGATGGAATCAGTAACAGGTCAAGGCGGTGTTTATCTATCGGGTGAGCTTGCTTTTAATAAAGAGGGGGGTCCTCTATGGGGAGCCACCATAGGTCAGCTTGACGAGTTTGGTAATACAAAGCAGGTTCGGAATTGCGGTACAGCCACAGAGCCAAAAGAGTGCGGTATACGCCTTGCCGCTCAGTTGGATCAAGGAGGTTGGTATGTATTGGATGATTTATCCGGCGGTTTTGCATTCGAGGGGCTAACATTGCGAACTAGCCTTCGGGAAACTGCTCTGAATTATGACGTTCGTGATGCGTCTGGTAATCCGGTTGTTGAGGCGTTTAATAAGGAAGTCGTTGAGATTGGTCTACCCAAAACAGTGTCTCTTGATGAGTTCAAATTCACTCTAGCCATTGCAAATAGTGGTGAATGGAAGCTGGATGGTACAGCACTCGCGGGTGGTAATACTTTTCAGCAGACTAATTTATTTGGTGTTCAAATGAATGGCGATGTTACGCTGAAAGGCAATTTACTGCTTTTCCCGGTGAATTGATTATGAAAAATATTTTATTTCCAATTAGTGCCTTAGCTTTAGCTATTCATATTAGTCATTCTGTTGCGCTTCAGCCTCTTAATGAATCTGAAATGTCTTTGGTCAGTGGCCAGTCAGGTGTTACTTTAAATATTAATAGAGAGGCTACTACTGCTTCACAGATTAGTTATGAAGAGGATGGTGTAGCACTTCAGTTGAATGATTTTTCGCTAACCGGTGTCAATGGGGCAAAATTTGATTCTTCATCGGTTATTGATATGGATGCCGATGGACGTTTAACCATTGACAGTATTGCCAGTTCTCGCGAACTTTCTATTGGAAGTATTGGTCTATCTGGCTCTAATAAAAGTTTTATGGGAATCGAAGGACGTTACGATTATTCCTCTAAACTTCATATTGTAGATTCAGGCGATGGTGTTTATGACATATCTGGATCAGAAGTGAGAATGCATTTCGATCGTTTAAATTTCATTGATGATGGTTTAGCTTGGATTTTAGACGACTACACCTTTTCTGTTATCGTTAACTATGGTCATTTAATGTTTGAAAGTGACGGTATGACTATCGATATGGGTACAGAGTCAAATCGCGGTTTGCACTTAGGTTATAGCGTCGGTGCTGTTGGTATGAGCTTGGATGCAAATAATCCAATTGGTTTTGATGATTCATTAGCCAGTACGTTTGGTAAGGTCTCTTTTGACTTGGATGCTTACGGCACCGTTAAGATTAAAGCCGGTGGTGAAACAGGAGAAGGGATAACCTTTATTCCAGGTTTAACCTTAATCAACGATGATGATAGTGATGGAATCAACGGTAATGAAACGCCAGCGTTTATGTATACTGATGATGGCTTCATCATGCTTGCGAAAGATTTTACAGGAACCTTTAGCACGGTAAGCGGCTTTTCTATTGATTTAGAAAGTGACGCAGAAAGCCCTTACATGGCGATTAGGTTTGCCGACTTTGATTTTGCTTTTGGCTTAAATGATTTAGTGTTAGGTGGTACGCAAGCGAATTACGATAACGGCTTATCTCAGACTCTTGGGAGTTTTAAAGGAGAATTTCATTTTCGGGATGACCTTATTAATAATCGTTTGAATGCTCTCTATTTCCGTCCAGGTGGTGTTATTGGTAATGATGGTATTACGGCTGATATTTCTTGGAATATTATTTCAGATCCATACGTTACCGCGACAGATGCTCAAGGTGATTATAATAAGCCGGGTGCTCTGAATACTTATTTGTCCATGAATGACAACGGTAACTATGTTTATTTCAATGGTTTTAATAGTTACGGTATAGGTCGTGTCACTATGGATATGACCAGTTATGCGGCAAATCCAGGCACAGGTGGCTTGTATGGCGCAACCGGTTTATATAGCAATAACTATGATGGTAACTTCGACGGCCTGCGCATTGGTTTTGAGGATTTGCAGGGGGCATACAGTTTTGCTGGTGTAACCGTTGGTCGTAGTGAAGCGGAAGCCTTAGATGCTCCATTGATGGGGGGCACAGAGTTGTTGTTGGCTCTTGAGGTCTTCCCGTCTTATGACTTTAAAATGAACGGTAGCCTTACGATTGATGCCGGTAACGTTAATACGGGTGGCCAAGGGATTACATTAAATACTGACTTGTACGTATCAGAAGCGAATGCTGCTTTAACGGTGAATGAAGAAGGGCGTGGTGTTTGGTTGACTGGGACTACCTACGACATCCACATGCGTAATGCCTCTTTAGATATTACTGATAATGGTTTGACCATCAATAAAGGTCTTGCTTGGTCTACAATTCGGGTAAGCGATATCAAATTCGGCGATAAAGTTAACGGAGAGTCGTTGGGCACGTTTGAATTATCACGGCTGGAAGAGGGGACGGCTATATCTGTTGCTTCTGGTGGGGCTGGACAGGTATGTATTGGTGGATCTGGCTCTACATCTGCTGCGTGTGTTGCTGATGGTGGTCGGTTTGAAGATCGCGGGGATCAAGGTTTAACCGTAAAGGTACGTGCTATTTTCGTGAAAGATGATGGCAGTGATCTTCGTTATGCTGGCAAAGGAAATAGCTTCTCTTGGACTCAAACCAATGGCACCACGCTGGGGCTAAACAATTTTAGTACCAATGATGGTACCGGTGATATTAATCTAAATGATTACGGCTTTAACGTTGATCTGGCAATCGATGTTGCTGAAACTCTAGTACTGGATGATTTGGGCAACGAAGTATTAACTGCTACTGGTGAGCGGCCATTAGGCTTTGCCGTATTCGGTCGTGTTCATTTTAAACAGTTGAATATTGAAGGGTTAACATTGGCTGCTACACCTAGCAGTACTCCACAAACCTTAATTCAAGGTATTGTGATCCAGAATGCTGATATTCAAGCCAACTTAACGGCGACTCCGATCCGTTAATCTATCATGCTGCGGTGACCCGTGATCAGGCGTATACTGTGCGCCTGATTCATTGGCAGCGGAGACCCTCATGAGCCAGCAAGATCGTTTAGTCATTTTTGATACAACCATGCGTGATGGGGAGCAAAGCCCTGGCGCCTCAATGACTAAAGACGAAAAAGTTCGTATTGGTAAAGCTTTAGAAAGAATGCGCGTCGATGTTATCGAAGCGGGTTTTGCTGCCGCCAGTCCTGGTGACTTCGCTTCTATTCAAGCGGTTGCTGATGCCGTGCGCGCGAGTACTATTTGTAGCCTAGCGCGCGCCGTCGATCGCGACATCGAACATGCAGCAGAAGCGCTTAAGCGAGCCGAACGCGCTCGTATCCACACCTTTATTGCCACCTCACCCATTCACATGAAGTACAAGCTTCGTATGGAGCCTGATGCGGTTGTTGAGCAAGCCGTGCATGCCATCAAAAAAGCATGTAACTATGTCGATGATGTCGAGTTCTCATGTGAAGATGCCGGTCGTTCTGATGTTGATTTTTTGTGCCGTATTATCGAAGCAGCGATTAATGCTGGTGCTAAAACTATTAATATTCCAGATACGGTTGGTTATGCCATTCCTGATGAGTTCGGCCGTACTATCCGTACGTTACTAGATCGAATTCCGAATGCAGATAAAGCCATCTTTTCCGTTCATTGCCACAACGATTTAGGTTTGGCGGTGGCTAATTCGTTGGCGGCCGTGGCAAACGGTGCTCGCCAAGTTGAATGTACCATTAATGGTTTGGGTGAGCGTGCCGGTAATGCTGCGCTTGAAGAGTTGGTTATGGCGACTCGTACTCGTACGGATCTGTTTAATATCTCTACGGGGATTGATGCTACGCATATCGTGCCTACGTCACGTTTGGTTTCGTCTATTACCGGTTTCCCAGTACAACCCAACAAAGCCATCGTCGGAGCGAACGCATTCGCCCATGAATCAGGTATTCATCAAGACGGCGTGCTAAAACATCGCGAAACCTACGAAATCATGAAAGCTGAAGATGTAGGTTGGGGTGCCAATAAAATGGTTATGGGCAAGCATTCGGGGCGTGCTGCTTTCCGTAGTCGTTTAACCGAGCTTGGTGTTACCTTCGCAACCGATGCAGCTCTAAATGATGCCTTCGCACGCTTTAAAGAACTTGCTGATAAAAAACATGAAATCTTCGATGAAGATTTACAGGCGTTAGCCTCAGAAGCAATTACCGATTCAGTGGAAGACGTTTATCGTTTAGTGTCGCTTGAATCTCATTCTGCTACTGGGGAAACTCCAGCAGCCGAGCTGGTTGTTGCTCAGTCGGGTGTTGAGCATCGCAGCAAGTCGGAAGGGGGTGGCCCTGTCGATGCGGCATTAAAAGCGATTGAAGCCGTTGCTTGCTCGGGTGCTAATTTACTGTTGTATTCTGTTAACGCGATTACCCAAGGTACGGATGCTCAAGGTGAAGTAACCGTGCGTTTGGAGAAGGACGGTCGTATTGTTAATGGTAGTGGGGCCGATACAGATATTATTGTGGCTTCGGTAAAAGCATATATTCATGCATTGAATTTGCTTGAGTCTGGTAGTTCTCGTCAGCATCCGCAAAACGACGGTGTTTAGTCGTTATGCTTGAGCAGCAGCGCATAGATTATCTCAGCGCCATGGGTATTACTCAGTGGATGCCCCGCGCTGCCTTACCTTATGCTCCTGTTCCGCGCTGGCTCCCTGAGCAAGCCGTAAACGATAATGCGCATACACTACAGCAGCCAAGTCGTAGTGCTAATGCACCGGTAGCCGCTGCGGATCTGCTGTCTGGCTTTGCTGTTAGTAAAGCAAAGACTCCAACTGCAGAGCCACCATCGATCCTCGATGGCCAAACCGCTCTGGAAACGAAATCGAATATATTCCTACGCTTCCAATTGCACTTTTTACAAGTTCCGGGCGGCGGCATTTGGATTTGTGATCAGAGTGTGGCGCCGGAGGATCTTCGTCTTTTTGCGCATCGAGTGCTAAAAGGCATGCAGCAGCCGTTGGATTTATTACCTGTACCGGTGAAATTTAATTGGCCTATTATTGAGTCTAAAGACGACGATCAAAGTGAGCCTGTGGCTCTGCAAGCATTAAATGCGCAGTGGCGATTCTTTGCCGATCAAGGCGTTTCTTATGTATTAACCTTTGGTGATGATAGTCGTCGCTGGTTGGCTCGTATTGGTGTGCAATCGCATTATCATCATCCGCAATTTATCGATATGCTCAGTAACGCCAGTGACAAACGTCAATTGTGGCAGGCATTACGCACAATTCTTGCTCACTAAGAGGCGATTAAATGTTGGTGCGCGCAGCAACAATGGATGATCTGGGGACGCTTATGTTGATAGAACGACGTGCGCACGAACATTCTTGGGCAGAAAGCATTATGTTGCGGTATTTAAATAAGCCTCAGACTGTTTGGGTTTTAGAGCTTGATAATCGCGTTCGTGCTTATGCTGTTGTGACTGTCATCGCTGGCGAAGCTGAATTATTAATGATTGCGGTACATCCTGACTATCAAGGTAATGGGCATGGAAGAGCATTAATGGATTTTTTAATCACGCATATCAAAACGCGTGCAGCAGAGCGCTTTTTCCTTGAAGTCAGGGAGAGTAATCTACCTGCCATCGCTCTTTATGAGTCGTTAGAGTTTTGCCAGTCGGGTTGCCGTCATAATTATTACCCAACTGCGACAGGGCGTGAAAATGCACTTATGTACTGTCTTGAGCTCATTGATTAATGTTGTCGCTCGTTGATTCTTCCGCTAGCGGTTGGCTCTATACCATTGTCGCGGCGATTATTCTTGGACGTGTGGTATCCGATTATTCTTGGTCGGTTTTCTACAAGCATCGAGCTGCTCAGCATTTTTTTTTCGGTAGTATTGTGGTGCTCTTTGCTTTCTCCTCGATGAGTGCGGGTATTTTACCAGGAATGAATTTTCATATTTTGGGCTATACTGCAATTACTTTGATGATGGGCTGGCGGCTGGCCTTTGTTGTAAGCGCCTTGGTGGAAATATTGTTGGTTTTCACTGGAGCGATACATTGGCAGGATGTCGGTATTAATTTTGTATTAAGTGCAGCTTTACCGATTTTATTTTCTTATTGTTTTTTTCAAATTATTTATCGGCGCTTAAAACATAATCCATTTATCTATATTTTGCTTGCTGGATTTGTTAATGCAGCGCTCACTCAGGCTTTGCATGCTGTGGTTTTGAGTGCTTGGTTTGGTTGGCATGAAGTCTATGCTTGGAGCAAAATCTGGGATGACTACTGCCGTTACTTACCATTAATGATGTTCCCCGAAGGCGTTGTGAATGGCATGTTTATCACCGGTATGGTGGTTTTCCATCCGCGCTGGTTAAGTACCTTCGACGAAGATTCTTATTTTAGTTCGTAATATTGATTAACTACGAGGCGCATGTTTTTGTAGTTTTCGCTGTAACGTTCTTCTATGCATATTCAGCGCCCTTGCCGTGGCGGATATATTACCTCCATGTTCGTTTAATACTCTTTGAATGTGCTCCCACTCCATCCTATCCACACTCATCACACTTTCATCTTGCTCCGTATTAATCGCTGGCGTGTCGTTAAAGGCTCGTAAGAGTTCTTGCAGCGTCGCGGGTTTATGCAGGTAATTGTGAGCACCGCGTTTAATGGCTTCTACCGCCGTGGGAATACTGGCATAACCGGTGAGAATAACGATACGGGTGCTGGGCCAACGCTCAAGCAAGGTATCGATAACATCCAGCCCTGATGAGTGCTCCAGTCGGAGATCGAGAGAAATAAAATCAGGAGCCTGTTCAATCTGTATTAATTCATCGGCGCTGGCAATCCAATGTGCAGAGTAATTTTGGCGCTCTAGGCTGCGTACCATCACCTGGCCAAAATGCGGATCGTCGTCGATCACTAGCATGCTGGGATTCATAGTGCTCTTTGCTTCTTATGCTTTATCACTGGAAGTTGGAGTAAACAAAAACTTCCGCCCGTGTGTAATGGATGAAGATGTATTTTTCCACCAAACTGCTCAACGCTGGCATTGCTTAAATACAGGCCTAAGCCCATACCTTGATCCTTCATCGTTGAGAATAAAGCATCTTCTTGGATGTGCTGGGCAGCTTGAGGATCAGGCTGAATAATATCTAATGACCAAAAGCCATTGCGAACATGGGTTCGTAGTTGTATCGGTAGATTGCCCGCTTCAGTGGCGTTGTTGAGTAAATTGAGTAGTGCCTGATCGAGTAATGGTGAGGCCGCGATAATGGCGTCGGTATCGCAGCCTAAATCCTCCCAAAGCGCGTTTGGTTGGCTTAAACGCCAACGGTGCAACAAGAGTTTTAGCCATGCACTAGCAGAGTGGAGTCCGCTTTGCTGCGCTTGTCGTCCCGCATGAGCAAGTTGTTGGAGAGAGTTACGGCAGGTATTTACTTGAGATTGAAGCAGTTGCAGGTCTTTTGGGTTGAGCGTTTCATTCGGTGTCTGCGCCAGTTCTTCTAATAGCATGTGTAGCGTCATTAAAGGGGTGCCCATTTCATGAGCCGTTCCTGCTGCCAGTGTGGCAATACCTATCAGCTGTTCATTTTTAAGCTGTTGTTCGCGCAATTGTTGAATTTGTTGTTGTTGGACTTGTCGATCACGCACGAGTACAGGCAAGAAGACAACCATAATGACAGTACTAATGACGAAGGTCAGCCACATTCCAGCTAAGTGCCAATCGAATAAGGTATGACTGCCTAGGCCGTGAGCGGTACTCGCCATCAAGGGCTGGTACCACTGGCTAAGAGCGCTGTAATCAATCACGATGACGATAGCAAAGGCAATAGCGTATCTCATCGGTAGGCTGTACGCGGCAACCATCATCAACACCAGAAAATAAGATATAAAGGGATTCGTCGCACCGCCGGTAAAATACAGTAGTCCGGTGAGCAATTGAGTTTCTATCGCTAGGTGTATAGCGAGTGCTCGCTCACTGGTTGAGCCACGCATGATCTGCCATAGGGTGACGCCCAGCAGCGGTAGATAAGCCATCAGCATGGCCCAAGCACCGGCAAGCATTTTGAAGCCAGAAACGCTTAACCAGCTGATGAACAATAGCCACACCAGAGCGATAGAAAGCCGCAGCCAGCCGAGACGAGCTAATACGCGATGAGAGTTCAAAAGTCACTTTGTCCATGAAAACATCCCGCCATTGTGCCGCGACTGTATTTAAGTGCAAAGAATTTACGCTATGCCTAGAGCATAGTCCTGACCTAGATCAGGCTCCTCAGTTAACAGCGAAGGAGTACGACGATGCCTAATTTCATGGGGTTGTACGGAGTCTCCTTCCTAACCACCATTTAATGTCGTTGAATGGTCAAGTTATACCGTTGCATGACTTATCCAGTATATCTGTGGATAAGACTTTGGATAAGCTTGGTAAAACACCTCATTACCCTGATTTTAAAGGGCTCTCCCTTAGAACGGACAAAATTTAAACGTTCCATCTAATGATCTCTAGGGCGCATATTATCTAGCTCCGATCAAGTCGGTGTGGAAAAAAATAACAAATTAAAATGCTTGGCAATACTGCCTACAATGTCGTATGTAATAAATATTTCTGTGGATAACTCTGTTAATAAGCTGGTAGGTAGTTGTCAGTATCAGGCGTAAACTCCCGATGTTCGGCGCTTTCTTCAATTACGAGATCCGCGCTTCACCATTTAGTCCAATTTTGCGATAATCGCCCCCCTCCCGAATTCACCCCGTCAGGCGTTGATTGTCATTATGAAACCGCAAATTGCCGAGTTATTGTCTGCTGCCATTGAGGCACTGAAATCCCAAAACCTGCTTCCTGCTGATCTGGAAGCGAGCATTCAGGTAGACAACACCCGCGACAAAACTCACGGCGATCTTGCTACGAATCTTGCGCTGACTTTAGCTAAGCCTGCGCGCAAAAGTCCGCGTGATATTGCCACGGCATTGGTTGCCGCCTTGCCCGCGAGTGAATTAGTGAAAAAGGTTGAAATCGCAGGCCCTGGTTTTATTAACTTCTATTTGAGTGATGCGTCAACCCACACCTTGTTGCGCGCCGTGCTTGAGCAAAAAGAGCAATACGGGCGTAGCAATGAAGGCGCTGGACGCAAAGTGCAAGTGGAGTTTGTTTCTGCTAACCCAACGGGGCCGTTACACATCGGTCATGGTCGTGGTGCTGCCGTCGGCGATTGCTTGTGTCGCTTGTTTGAAGCCACAGGCTGGGACGTGACTCGTGAGTTTTATTACAACGATGCCGGCGCACAAATTAATAATCTAGCGCTTTCTGTGCAGGCTCGTTGCAAGGGCTTTACGCCAGACCATGAAAGCTGGCCGGAAGATGGTTATCGCGGTGAATACATCGTCGAACTAGCGAAGAGCTATATGAATGGCGACACCGTTGAAGCGGCAGACCAGAGCTTTACCGGTGCAAAAAATGCCGATGATCTAGAAGCCATTCGTCATTTCGCCGTGGCGTATTTACGTCGAGAGCAAGATCTCGATTTAAAAGCTTTTGCGGTTGATTTTGACGTCTACTTCCTAGAGTCGTCTTTGTACTCAGAGGGCAAGGTTGAAGCGGTGGTGAATACGTTAATTGAAAACGGTTACACCTACGAAGATGGCGGTGCCTTGTGGTTACGTAGCACGGACTTCGGCGATGACAAAGACCGTGTGATGCGTAAAACCGACGGTAGCTATACGTATTTTGTTCCGGATGTCGCCTATCATTTCGATAAATGGCAGCGTGGTTTTGTCCGTGTTGTTAATGAGCAAGGTGCGGATCACCATAGTACTATTACCCGTGTACGAGCTGGGTTGCAGGCATTAAACGCCAATATCCCGCAAGGTTGGCCCGACTACGTATTGCACCAGATGGTGACGGTTATGCGTGGCGGCGAGGAAGTGAAAATTTCTAAGCGTGCGGGTAGCTACGTCACCTTACGAGACTTGATTGACGAAGTAGGTCGCGATGCCACCCGCTATTTCTTGGCCGCGCGTAAAGCCGATGGGCAATTAACGTTTGATATTGATCTAGCGCGTTCGCAGTCGTCTGATAATCCGGTGTACTACATTCAATATGCTCATGCTCGTGTGTGTTCTATCTTCCGTAAATTGACAGAAAATAATGGGTCATGGGATTTAGCAACTGGCTTGGCGGCATTAGGAGCATTGGCATTGGATGCTGAAAAAGATTTGATCGTGAAATTAGGGCGTTATCCTGAAGTCGTGCGCAATGCGGCTAATGCGAATGAACCGCACCAAATAGCCAACTATTTGCGTGATTTAGCGGGTGAATTCCACACCTATTACAATTCTGAGAAAACCTTAGTAGAAGAGGTGGATGTGCGTAATGCTCGTCTGACATTGGCTGAAGGTGTGCGTCAGGTTATCGCCAATGGTTTAGATTTACTGGGTGTGAGTGCTCCGCAAGAAATGTAATGCGGTTGTGATACTAATTAATACATTCAAGATTCAAGTCATTACTCTATAGGGCAATATCATGGCGGAAGGTTCTAGTCGCGTACCGGGTTGGGTTTGGGTTACCACCCCGGCCATTGCCGCGGCTTTTGTCGGTTTTATCGTATTTTTATCCACCGTACCGGCAGGTAATGAGTTGGATGCGGTAAAAGGCGATGCCCGCAAGGCGTTAGAGCAAGGTGTCGAAAAAGCACGCTCGGATGCTGCTAAAGCGGCAGCCGTTAAACCCTCTTACGATTTTTATAAACTACTCGAAAAGCAAACGGTTGATGTACCTGAAGTCGAAGCCTATCGCTCAACGCCAAAAGGCGCCGCTGTTAATTACGAATATCGCCTGCAAGCAGGTTCATTTCGTTCTGCTGAAGATGCTGAACATCTTCGTGCTCAGTTGCTACTGGAAGGCTTAACAGCGTATCAAGAAAGTAGCATGGTCAATGGTTCTACATGGCACCGAGTATTTGTTGGGCCATTTAAGGATCGTTCAAAACTCAATAAAGCCCAAGACGTATTGGTGAGTCACAATATTAGCCCGCTGGTGCTAAAGCAAAAAATCGACGGTTAATCTTCTTAAGTCGGCTTGCAAGTGCATCCACAAGCCGACATTATCTTCCCACTGCTTACTCGCAAGGATGCCGCTATGACAACTCATTCTCAGCCGACTTGGCTACCCGCTTTACAAAATACCTTTGGTTTTAATTCGCTCCGAGCGGGTCAGCAACCCGTCGTTGAGGCCATCTTGGCGGGGCGCTCCGCCGCCGCTATTTTTCCTACCGGTTCAGGAAAATCTTTGTGCTATCAATTACCGGCATTATTGCTACCGCATGTAACCTTAGTGGTGTCGCCATTGTTGGCCTTGATGCAAGACCAAGTGAGTTTCTTGCGCGGTAAAGGTGTCGCCGCTGCAAGCTTGGATTCCACATTATCGCGAGAAGAATTGCAAAGCGTGCAGCAAGGTGTACGCGAAGGCACAATTAACATTTTATTTATTTCAGTCGAACGGCTTAAAAACGAGCGGTTTCGCCAATTTATTCGTCATATTCCTATTTCTTTGCTGGTGGTTGACGAAGCGCATTGTATTTCCGAATGGGGCCACAATTTCCGCCCTGATTATTTAAAGCTGCCCGAGTGGCGTCGGCAATTTAATATTCCCCAATCTTTATTGCTAACCGCTACCGCTACGGAAAAAGTCGTACAGGATATGTGTCGGCATTTTGACATTGCGACCAGTGATGTGGTAGGTACAGGCTTTTATCGCAAGAACTTACGTTTATTAGTGCAGCCGACGGCCAGTGAGAAGCGCATTAATAAATGCGCCGAATGGCTAAATTATCGTATTAAAAAAAATGAAGCTTTCGGCAGTGTTATTTATGTCACTCAACAAAATACGGCGGATGAAGTAGCGCAAGCATTAACACAACGCGTGTCTGTGTCAGTGGAGGCCTACCACGCAGGCATGCAGAGTGAAACCCGTCAAGCGATTCAACAACGCTTTATGACCGGAACGACGCCTTGTATTGTTGCCACGATTGCTTTTGGTATGGGCATTGATAAAAGCAATATTCGCCAAGTACTGCATTATGATTTGCCGAAATCAATTGAAAATTACAGCCAAGAAATTGGTCGAGCTGGGCGTGATGGCCGCGCCGCCGATTGCGTATTACTCGCCGATTTGTCTCGGCTAACGGTACTCGAAAACTACACCTATGGTGATACGCCCACCTTAGTGGCGATCACACGCCTACTTGATACTATCCAGCAGGATATCGTCGGTATTAATCATGCGGGCCAAGGTCGTTGGGAAACCATGATGCAGCCTTTATCGAATCAAACCGATATTCGCCCGCTGCCACTAAAAACTCTGTTAGTGCATTTGGAAATGGCGGGCTATTTAACGCCGTTATTTAGTTATTATGCAGAATATCGATTTCGTGTAGAAAGTGAGAGTGGCTTGCTAGCGCATTTTGACGCGGAGCGGCAGCAGTTTTTACAGACGATTTTTCAGTGCAGTAAAAAAGGTCGTACTTGGTACCGCTTGGACGTGCCGGCTTTAGAGCAAGCCGCTGGGCCGAATGCGCGTTTGCGGGCGGTGCGAGCTTTGGAATACTGTTTCGAAAATAATTGGCTGACACTCGAAATTAAACAAATGACGGACGTGTACCAAGTTCAGGCTTGGCCTCACGCAGAGAAGCCAGCAATTGCGGAAAAACTCCATCGTACTTTTTTGGAGCATCAGGAAAGCGATATTCAGCGCCTGCACAATATGATTGCGGTATTTCAATCCCAGCAATGTCTCAGTCGCCAACTGGCTGTATATTTTAATGACCGCAGCATGAAACAGGATTGCGGTCATTGCTCTGTGTGTATGGGGCGCTGGCAGGCCTGGCCGCGACCAGTAAAGCATGCTCAGCAATATGATGTAGCGCAAGTAGTCGCTTATCTATCGCAATTTGAACCAGCCTATCAAACAATGTTTAAGCAGCCTGCCGACGCCGAGGCCAAGACCCGTTTTCTTTGCGGTATGACGAGTCCGTGGTTAACGCGACTTAAAGCGCGTGGGATTGCGAACTATGGTTGCCTCGAAAGTGCGCCTTATGCAACAGTATTGGCCATCGCCAAAGCACTCTAGGACACCCAATGAGCATAGTGACACGTACTGAAACTCTGGCTATTGATACCCCTGAAGGTAATCGCAATATTGCATGGCAAATGTGGCAGCATTCAGATAAGTCAGACGCGCCGCTAGTGATATGCGTGCACGGTTTGACTCGTAACCGACACGACTTCGATATGCTGGCCAAGGTATTAGCGGCAGATTATCGCGTTGTAACCGTCGATATTATCGGGCGTGGAGACAGTGATCGTTTACAAGACGGGCAGCTTTACGGCTACCCCTTGTACGTTAGTCAGATGATGCAGCTCCTTGAGCACTTGCAAGAGGAGATCGGCCAAGACTCTTGCTATTGGGTTGGGACGTCGATGGGCGGCTTGATCGGCATGATGATTGCAGCACTGCCCAATTCACCAATTAAGCGACTCATACTGAACGATATTGGCCCTGTGATACCGCTTGCGGCGTTGCAACGGTTGGGTGAGTACGTTGGTAAGGCGCCGACGTTCCGTAATATAGTCGGTGTTGAGCACTATCTCCGCATCGTTTCTCAGTCTTTTGGGTCGTTAACGGATGCGCAATGGCAGCACTTAGCGCGTTACAGTGCAGAGGATACCGGTGGTGGTGTTTGGCAGTTACGCTACGATCCGCAAATCGCCTTGGCATTTGCCGGTCTTGATAGCGACATTGATCTAACCGCTGTGTGGACGGCAGTTGAGTGTCCTGTTCTTGTGATTCGCGGTGCTGAATCGGATTTACTGACAGCGGACACGGCCAGAGACATGCTGCTGCGAGAAGGCACAGAGTTGGCAGAAATCCCTAAGGTCGGTCATGCACCAGTACTGATGGATGACGAGCAAACTTCCTTAGTGAGAGAATTTTTAAATCGCCGATTCAATCATGATCAATGAAGGAGAATGAAAATCTAACAGCTTTGGGTTAGTTGATATTTATGTGATGGCAACATTCACCTTCAGCTACGTTTTGTTAACTGCCATTTTGATCGGTTAATGATGTGGTTATTAAACGATCTTAAACTGTCTTTTTATATCGTCTTTAATTCTTAATACCTGTTTTTGTCATTCCCGTTTTCGGTGCTTCTGATTACCGAAAGCCGACAACAAGCTCATGAAGAGCAGCGGCAATTTGCCCTAATGCTTTTACACTGTCGGTTGATTCCCGACCTTTCATTAGGTTCTGCTGGGCGAGTTCGGAAATATTCTCCACTTGCATATTGATCTGCTCCGATACTTGGGCCTGCTCTTCTACGGCAGCAGCCATTTGCAATGCCATATCGGCAATTTCACTGACGGCATCACCGATATTGACAAGGGTCTTCTCGGTATCGAGCATTTTCTTCAGACCAGCATCCGCGGCTTCTGCGCCGGCCGTTGCAACGGAAACGGACTTCTCCGAACGGCTCAGAAGGTTATCGACAATGGTATGGATCACCTGAGTTGACTCTTGGGTTCGCCGAGCTAGGTTTCTGACCTCATCAGCTACCACGGCAAAGCCGCGGCCATGCTCGCCAGCACGAGCCGCTTCAATCGCCGCATTCAAAGCCAGCAAGTTGGTTTGATCCGCAATCTGTTCAATCAGACCGGCTGCCGAGGCAATATTGTGACTTTGTTCAGCCAACTCCGAGACCGACATCCGTATGCCATCTACCGTTTCTTTGAGTTGTTCGATTGCAGTGCGGGTCGCTTCAACAACGGAACGTCCTTTCGCGACCTGATTTCGAGATTCCTCGGCGCGATCTGCTGTTGTTTGCACGTTCGATGATACTTCCGCAATGGTCGATGACATTTCATGGATTGCGGCTGCCACCAGCTCAGTTTCCGCTTGTTGTCGATTTAGGGATTTCTGGGTTTCCTGCGCTATCTCCATGCCGGTCTTTGAACGTGAGCTGACTTGTGCTGCGGAGTCCTCAATTCGAGTAAGCACAGTATCAAGGTGGGCTTTTTGGGCCAGAACGGCAACTTTAATCCGGCCCCTATCCAGACGATCATCGGTGTAGCTTTTGGCGGCTAACGTATCGGTAAAACTGGTGTCGAGCAATGCCCGAAGCTCGGCCTGAAAATGGTTCTCTGACCTTTGCTGCCAGAAAACAGTGCCAAAAATAACCGCAACCAAGAATCCGACCGCTCCACTCGCGTAGCCTAGTGTCGCGGTGGCAATGGCGATTGCAGCGGCAATCGTTGCGCAAATGAAAGCGACGGGCAGGCGCTCGCCGAGATTTACAAGGTTCTTGCCTTGGCGAATTCGCGCATATAAACGAGCTGCACGATCAACATCTTTACGTTCGGGACATGAGCGTACCGACTCATAGCCAATGACCTCTCCACCCTCAGTAACAGGGGTTACGTAGGCGTTAACCCAGTAAAAATCGCCGTTTTTGCAACGGTTCTTGACCAAACCCATCCAGGAGCGTCCGGCTTCGAGGTGAGACCACATGTTTGCATAGGATTCGGGCGGCATGTCGGGATGCCGCACTATGTTGTGTGGCTGGCCAATCAGCTCTTCCCGGCTGAAGCCGCTAACGTCGACAAACGCATCATTGCAGTGTTTGATTTTGCCCTCTAGGTTCGTGGAAGAAATCAATTTCTGTGATGCCGCAAATCGCCGCTCATTTTGCGTTACCGGCAGATTTAGTTGCATATCGGGAAAATCTCAGCAAGGGGATGGATAAGTTATCGGTGCTATTTTTGTTTGTTAATATGTTATTAGAATATCTTCAGTATTGCAGGTGCGAGTTGTAATTGATTGCAATTAAATGAAACAATTTGTAGTTTCAGTTACCGCTAAGTTCTATGTGTTGCCGTGAATGGCTAGCAAGAAAACCGGCTGAAATGTAAGCACTAAAGCCACTTTATAAATATTGCTCTATCGCGGCTACTTGATTGCACGCTTAGTGAGGATACTTCTGCACGCCGCTTTGCGGCGAGTCGCAGAGCAATACTGGGCTTTGTGGTTTGTTCAAAGCTCACAAGATGGGAAAACACGTGTGACCCCTCATTGTTAGTATCACAGCATGCCGCTGTAATTGTTTTGCCGCCATGCTTCATACACCATCACGCTAACGCAATTCGATAAATTCATGCTGCGGCTATTAGTTGTCATGGGTAAGCGTAACCAGTTTTCGCGCGGAATCTGTATCCGCACATCTGCGGGTAACCCGCGGGTTTCTGGTCCAAACATCAGATAATCGCCTGGTTTAAAGCGTGCGTCCGAATGACGGTTACTGCCTTTGGTGGTTAGCGCATAGAGCTGTTGGGGTTGTTCGCTACTTAAGAAGGCGTCGAGATTTTTATGAATTTTAACCCGCGCCCACTCATGATAGTCGAGACCTGCGCGCTTTAAGCTACGCTCTTCCATATCAAATCCGAGCGGTTCGATCAGGTGCAACTGACAGCCCGTATTGGCACAAACCCGAATAATGTTACCGGTGTTGGGCGGAATTTCTGGTTCGAACAGGACAATGTTGAACATACATATTCGCTTCTTTGTTCGATTTTTTCGCCATTATAGTCAGGTGGGCAACCTTAGACCATCGACTTTGTGGGCATGGTCTACACTGAAGTTACAGTGTCTCTTAGATGTGAGGTCGCCATGCGCTGGCCGTGGCAGAAAAAAAGTTCTAACTATACATATTGTCTCGGCATCGAGCTGAATCATGGTAAAGCATTTGCCGTGTTGCGCGATGGATCGGGCGTTGTCGACAGCTATGCTTCAGAGCAAGACGACGACGGCTTTCAAGGCTTGTCGCAGTGGCTTGCGGCCAAGCGTTATGGGTGTATCCCTGTCACTGTGTGTTTGGATCAATCCCGCTATCAATTGCAGTTGGTCGATTCTCCTCCGGTGGCCGATGATGAGTTGAGTGATGCGCTAAGTTTTCGCATTCGCGATCTTATTAGCGAGTCGGCAGAGAATAAATTGTTGCAAGCTTTCCCGTTACCGGGGGATGCCTACCGTGGGCGTATGTCGATGGCATTTGCCGCGATCACCGACCGTGATTATTTGCGCGATATTGTTCGATGGTGTCGCAAAGAAAATCTTGAATTGCAGACCATTACCATTGATGAATTGAGTTTGCTCAATTTGGTTGCGGCATTGGAGCCAGAAACCAGTGTCGGGGTGCTTCGTCTAGAGCCAAAAGAAGGGATGATTTATCTCTATCAAGATGGCGCTTTGTACTTTACTCGTCATTTGAATATTGGCACCGATGATTTAATGCCTGAAGACGCGTCTGTAGGTGACTTTACCCTAGAGAATGGCAGTCGCAGCGATATGCTGACACTTGAGGTGCAGCGCTCGATGGATTATTTCGAAAGTCAATTAGGGCTGGGAACCATAGGCCAATTGTGGGTGTTGCCGCCTGACTCCGCGAATATTGATAATGTACTAATCGAATTAGAAGCCAGTGTTCAGACGCCGGTTCGTCTTTTATCCCTCGAAACAGCTTTCAATCGACAATCATCAGAGTCACCGTTAACGGCGTCATTTGCGGCAGCTTTAGGGGGGACGCTAAGTTATGAGTTGGCAAATTAAGCAACACCTTGATTTTTATATAGAAGAGTTTCAACCGCCAAAGCTTCCGCGCGAATTGCGAGTAATGATAACGAGCGCTGCAGTGCATGTTGCGGCTATGCTTGTTATTGCTCTGGGGCTTATGTCGTTTTGGTTTTGGCAAGGAGAGGAGCTGAAATATGCCCAACAGCAGCAAAAATTTTTAGAGCAACAAATTGTCGAGATACAAGCATTACGACCTCCGCTTGTTGTCGATGCACGACTTGCCGAACAGCGTGATCTGGCGCGTCGTCAACTAGAAGGCGGACAAAAAGTATTGCGCTATTTAACTCAGCAGCAACTAGAAGAAGGGCAATCATTCACACAATTAGTATCCCAATTGGGCGATCAACACGTTGCCGGCGTGTGGTTAAATCAATTCTCTATATCGGATCAAGGTCGTCATATTAGTTTGCATGGATATGTCGATGATCCGGCTAAAATATCGAAATATGTTGCCACTTTAGTGGAAAAACGTGCGTACCAAGGTCGAGCATTTCGTTATATCGATGTGCAAAAAGAAGAGGATAAACAATGGCTGCGTTTTCAACTGGATACCCGCGGGCATCCGCAAGATTTGCTCTCGTCGGCTGGTCGCGCAGGAGTAGGTAAATGACGCCTTTATGGTGGAAACACCCTAAGATTGAGCGAGCATTAGGCGCTTATCGAAGCCTAGCCGAGCGTGAACAGAAACTCGCATTAGTGACGGCTCATGTCGTTGTTGGCATGGTGCTGATTTTAGCGTTTTTGTTACCGATCTGGGAATCTGCTCAAGCAGAATTAAAGCAAACGAACGAACTTGTTGCATCAAATCAGCGCCAACAAGAGTATTTGGAACGATTAGAAAATAGCCCTGTAATAGATATTAATCAGCCGATTCGCAATGAATTAGCTGAATTTCAGCAGCAACAATCGCGCTTAGATAGCCGCATAGCCGCATTAACTAATTCGCTGGTTTCACCCGAGCACATGGTGACGGTATTGGAGCAACTGCTAAAGCAGGATAAGCGCTTGCGCTTAATTAGTTTGCAAAACTTACCACAGACCGATGTTGATCTTGGCGAAGAGTATGCCGATGTTGAGCTTTATAAACATGGTATTCAGGTAAAAATGATAGCGACTTATGACAGTCTTGTCGCCTATTTAAAACGCTTAGATAGCCTACCTTGGAAAGTGTATTGGCAAACATTGGAATATCGAGTGGATGAATATCCCAATGGTCAATTGGTGCTGGAAATTTTCACTATCAGTACACGGGAGGATATGCTCGGTGTGTAAATTAATAGCCATGTTCACCGTGTTTATTGCGCTACTACCACCTGCATTTGCGAACGATCCAACTCGTCCGCCGGAAGGTTTATTTGCTGCGCCAGTTTCATCTCAAGCACTCAAACCAGAAATACACTATCAATTGCAGCAAATACGGATAACCGATAACGGTGCCAGTGCGGTGGTAAATGGTGAGCTTGTACGTGAAGGTGACATTGTAGGTAGCGCCAAAGTTATAAGTATTAGTGCAAACGAAGTTGTATTAAAAGTTAAGCAAAAGCAACAAGTACTATCTTTAATTAATAAAACTAAACGGTTGAGTCAATAGGAATCCGGTTGTGACATTATTTAGCCGACAGATAATCAATTGCATGATGAGCTTAGTATTAGGCTTGGTATTTATGAGTGCCTCGGGTTGTGCACCGATGCAAGAAAAACCGAAGCCGAAGTCACAGGCGACAACTCAGCCAAAGCTTCTTGAGGCTGATTTTATGGCGCCTGAAGAGTTGAATTTACAGCAATTACTGCCGCCGCTGACGGTGCCTGATAGCGCTGATCAGCGCTTTGATGTGGTTGCTAATGACGTACCTGCTGCAGCGTTTTTTAATAGTTTGGTGGATGGTACTGGGTATAACTTAATTGTACATCCTGAAGTGCTCGGTACGATTACATTAAATTTGAATAATGTTTCTGTGCGTGAAGCATTAAGTGCAGTTCGGGATATCTATGGCTTTGATTTCGTTGAATCATCGTATGGTATTCAAATTCTTCCAAAAAAACCGCAAACACGTATTTTTCCTATTAACTACCTGAATGTACAGCGTAAAGGCCGCTCGGGTATGCAGGTAAGTAGTGGCCAAGTAGAGGTGACTAATTCAAGTAGTGATTCTAATTCAAGTTCTACCAATGAAACGACACGAAGTAACAGCAACTCTTCTGAGATAGAAACTAAGTCGGGTAGTTCGTTCTGGGAAGAGCTACAACAGACGTTAACCTTAATGATTGCCCATGAAAGTAACGCTCGTGTCGTCGTCGATGCTCATGCCGGATTGGTGATCGTGCATGGCTTGCCCAACATCTTAAATCAAGTTCAATCCTACCTTGAAAAAACCGAATTGAGTGTACAAAAACAAGTACTGATTGAAGCAAAAATCATTGAAGTCACTCTGAATGATGGTTATCAAGCCGGTATTAATTGGAGCACCATCGCCGCGCAAACCGGCAATAACGATGTTTGGGCTAGCCAAAGCTCTGCAGTGCTAGATAATCCTGATTTAATTGGCGGTATCTTTTCTTTAAATGTTGATATTAGTGATTTTACCGGTGCATTGAGTTTATTAGAGACTCAGGGGGATGTTGAAGTACTTTCGAGTCCTCGTATTGCCACGGTTAATAATCAAAAGGCTGTTATTAAAGTGGGTAGTGATGAGTTTTTCGTTACTGATGTGAGTAGCACGAATACAACGACTACAACGGGTACAACCGAAACGCCAGATATTGGTTTAACGCCATTTTTCTCTGGTATTGCGTTAGATGTTACGCCACAAATTGGTGATGATGGTGAGGTTACTCTGCATGTTCATCCGAAGGTAACAGAGGTTAAAGAGAAGATTAAAAAAATCGAATTAAATAGCGACGAATATAATTTGCCGCTCGCATACAGCACTGTGCGTGAAACAGATTCCATTATTCGTGCACGCTCAGGACAAATAGTGGTAATCGGTGGCTTAATGCAAAACAAGACGTCAGAGACGGTAGCTAAGGTGCCATTTTTCGGCGATCTTCCTCTAATTGGTGGCTTGTTTCGGCAAAAACGCCAACAAATAGTACAAAGTGAATTGGTTATTTTGATTCAGCCTCGAATTATTGATACCCAGCTCCCACAGGATCGTATTGATCAATTAAATCGTCGCTATTCTAGGGTTCTCCTACCGGAGATGTAATTATGCACTTATTGCAATTAAATCAAGCGTGTGAGGAATTTTACGGTTTAAATCAAGCCCCATTTGGATTGACGCCAAATACACATTTTTATATTGAATTACCGGTGTATAAGCAGGCATTTGAATCAATGATTTTTGCATTGCACTCAGGTGAAGGTTTTATCAAGGTAACGGGTGAAGTCGGCACAGGTAAAACGCTTTTGTGCCGCTACTTATTAAATTATTTATCTGAACAGAAGGTTCCGACGGCATACATACCAAATCCGACGTTAACTTCTATTGGTCTTTGGCATGCGATTGCCGCTGAGCTAGGTTTGCGTGAAATTCCTGTGCATGAGCACACAATACGTACCATTATCCAACGACGCTTGTTACAGATGGCTAAGGAGGGACATCCATTAATACTGATTGTCGATGAGGCGCAATGTTTACCAGCCGACACTCTGGAAGCATTACGTTTAATCTCAAACTTAGAAACCGAGCGCCAAAAATTAATTCAAATCATCTTATTTGGTCAGCCAGAATTGAATGACACCCTAGCTACACCACAATTTCGTCAATTATTACAACGCATTACATCATCTACACAATTACAGCCATTATCTGGCACTGATCTTTTGTCGCACTACTTACGTCAACGTCTTGTTTGTGCCGGTTATAAGGGGCGTGATTTATTTGGTGCGTCTGCGGTGCGTCGTTTGTGGTTAGCCAGTAACGGTATTCCGCGATTAGTGAATATCTTAGCGGCAAAAGCCTTGTTGATTGCTTTTGGTCAAGGCGCTAACACAATTGATAGCAGTCATATAGAAAGAGCGGTTGTGGATACAGAAAGTGCATTGACGAGCATGGATTTGCGCCAGCGGTTTTGGTCGCTTACTGGTATTTGAGGTCTTAATATGAGTTTAATTCACCAAGTTTTACAAGATCTCGATCAGCGTAATGGAATGGCAACAAGTAGACCAGCAGGCTCGATGGTATTACCGACACAGACGAGTAAAGCGCTTTACGGTAAATTAGTAGGAGGATCTTTAGTGATCGCGCTGGCCTATGGCGGCTACTGGTTAGTTAGCAATTATTCTGTAACGAATATTTCTGCTGCTAACACTGAGTTATCCCAGTCTTATATTGCACCTGCTATATCGTCATATGACGAATCTCCACAACATGATTTATCGTCTAAAAATTTAGCGGCCTATATTCAAGGCGATAAAATAACAACTGAGATTAAGCTGGCTAAGCCAGTGGCAGTCGCGGTTGAAATTCCAGTGGTTGAGCCTCCTGTATTAGTCGATGTTGTTGCCCTAAGTAAGCCAATTAAAAACGTTAATCCAGTGGCCCAAAATAAAACTGTAGATTCGACAAAAATAGTTCCAGCTAAGGTTCAAAAACAGATGAATACTGACGTAGCCGTTAAGTCTGCAGCTAGCGACAGCCTTGTATCGAAAAACAGTAAAAATACCAATACAGTTATTCGCGAAGAATCTCATCAATCTTTATATCGCCAAGCGGTTCGCTTTTCATCATTAGGTCAATTTCAACAAGCCAACGAAATACTGGATCAGGCTATAGCAATTGAGCCACAAATTTCTTATATAGCATTAAAGTTACGTTTATTTCTTGAGCAGAAAAATGCCGATGGATTTATCCAATATTATCGTCAGCATAATGGTACCGACAGTCGCGAATGGTTGACCGTAGCGGCCCCCGGATTACACATGCTTGGCTTTTACCAAGAAGCCGCAGCAGCCTACGAACGCTTAATACACCAACAACCGAGCGTTGTTAATTGGCCAATGGCCATGTCTGTTGCTTTAGCTGATGCGGGTGAAAAAGAGCGCGCTAAGCAAGTATTGGCATGGTTGCCCGAACGATACCGATTAACCCCTAAACAGCGTCAGTGGATTGCACAAAAAGCGGAGGCGTTGCACTAGCTCATGGAAATAAAAACTAATAAAAAGGTACGCATTGGTGACCTATTGCTAGAAAAGAAACTGATTACCCAAGAGCAATTAATGCAAGCATTGGCCGAGCAAAAGCGCACGGGTAAGAAAATAGGTCGAGCCATTACCGATCTCGGTTTTGTCAGTGAAGATCAATTGCTGAAAATTCTATCGGAATTTTTTAATTATCCATTTGTGGATTTATCGCGCTTTCGCATTAATGCCGAGCTTATTCAAAGGCTGCCAGAAACTCAGGCTCGGCGTTATCGTTGTTTGCTGCTTGCGGATGAGCCTCGAGGATTTCTCGTTGGTATGGCTGATCCAACCGATTTGATGGTTATTGACGATCTGCAACGTATTTTAAAAAGACCTGTAATTCCGGCTTTTATTCGCGAACAAGAGATGTTGTCGATTCTTGATACTGTCTATCGTCGACAAGAACAAATGGCGAGTATTGCCGGTGAGTTAGAGGGAGAATTACAAAGCAGTGATTTCGATATTAATGCGATGGCAATGACGACCGACACGAGTGAGGCGCCGGTTGTACGCCTATTGCAAAGTTTATTTGAAGATGCGGTTCAGGTGAAAGCGTCAGACGTGCATATTGAGCCAGAAGAAAATCAGCTACGTATTCGTTTGCGCGTCGATGGCGAGCTGCAAGAGCAAGTGATGAAAGAAAAACGCGTCGCCTCTGCCTTGGTGTCGCGACTAAAAATCATGTCTGGCCTCGATATTTCAGAAAAGCGTTTGCCGCAAGATGGACGTTTTAATATTCGCGTGCGTAATCGCAATATTGATGTACGTTTATCGACGATGCCAGTGCAGTTCGGCGAATCGGTGGTCATGCGTTTGCTTGATCAGAGTGGCGGAATTTTAAGTATGGCGACGTTAGGTATGCCACCCGCACTGCAAAAACGTTTCGAGTATTTAATCAGTCGACCTCATGGTCTTATTCTGGTTACCGGCCCAACCGGTAGCGGTAAAACGACAACATTATATGCAGCATTAACTCAGTTAAATCAGCCGGAAAAAAAGATTATTACAGCCGAAGATCCGATTGAATATCGCTTGCCACGAATTAATCAGGTGCAAGTGAATCCGAAAGTTGGTCTGGAATTTCCAACGGTATTGCGGGCCGCGCTACGACAAGATCCTGACATTGTTCTGGTTGGGGAAATGCGCGATCAAATTACCGCAGAAATCGGGTTGCGCGCTGCAATGACAGGCCACATGGTGTTATCAACCTTGCACACCAATGATGCAGCATCCGCTCCGGCACGTTTGTTAGATATGGGCATTGATCATTATTTAGTGTCGTCATCGTTACGAGCAGTGATTGCTCAACGTTTGATTAAAAAACTGTGTCCGCACTGTCGACAAAACCATGAATTAGAAGCCCAAGAGCGTGCATGGCTGTATAGCATGGGGGAGGGTGCAGATAGTCATCAATATATCGAAGGACGTGGTTGCCATCACTGTCATAACACAGGTTATCAGGGGCGTATTGGTATTTATGAATTATTAGAAATGACACCCGAACTCATTTCAGCCTTGCGGCGTGAGGATATGCAAGCATTTAGCGACGCGACAGTACGAGCGCCTAATTTCCGCTCGTTATCATTATCGGCACTTGATTATGCGAGACAGGGAGTGACTTCGTTAGATGAAGTGTTCCGTGTATCAGCTACCTTGGATGAGGGGTAAGACTGATGGCGGCTTTTGTATATCGTGGGCGAGATAGTGATGGCAAGGCTGTTGACGGGCAGTTAAGTGCTATCAATCGTGATTCTGCGGCATCACAATTATTACAGCGCGGTGTGACTCCAGTTAGCATTATTGAAAAAGCAGATGATGCAATGAAATCTAGCTTTAATATTCAGCTAACCAAGCCGAAAGTCAGTACCGATGAGTTAATTCTTTTAACTCGTCAATTATATGCATTAACAAAAGCTGGGATTCCTATTATTAGGGCGTTAAATGGCCTGGGGGAGTCGAGTACTAATCCGCGCTTAAAAGAAACCCTAGCGTCTTTGGCTCAATCGTTAGTTTCGGGTTCGGACCTTGCCTCGGCCTTTCGTCAGCATCCCGATTTATTCTCACCAATTTATGTCAGTATGGTTCATATCGGTGAAAGCACCGGTAACTTAGATGATGCACTTATTCGTTTGGTCGCCCACTTGGAAATGGAGCGTGAAACTAAAAAGCGGATTCAGTCGGCATTGCGCTACCCAGCGATGGTACTGGTCGCTATTAGCGTGGCGATGATTGTTATCACTATGTTTGTTATTCCCAGTTTTTCTAGTGTCTTTAATAAATTGGGGGCGGATTTACCCTTTGCCACCAAAATTCTTATGATGACATCCAGTTTTATGCAGCATTATTGGCATTTTCTATTTTCTAGCTTAACGATATTGTGGTTCTTCTTTCGGCATTATATCCGCAGCCATAATGGTGAGCTTTGGTGGGATGAGAAAAAGCTAAAATTTCCTCTTATTGGTTCTATTTTAGAGCGTATTGCTCTAGCACGGTTTTCACGCTCGTTCGCTATGATGTTTAAAGCGGGTGTGCCTATCCTGAAATGCATGACTATCGTGTCGGAGAGTGTTGCTAATCGCCATATAGGTCGAGCAGTTAATACGATGGCGACGGGGGTTGAGCGGGGTGAGAGTTTAACCAGTACGGCTGCTGCGACTGGCCTGTTTACACCTCTAGTATTACAAATGATGTCGGTCGGTGAGGAGACGGGTTCGGTTGATACTTTGCTCGACGAAGTTGCAGATTTTTATGAGCAAGAAATCGATTACGAATTAAAGCAATTAGCGGATGCGATAGAGCCGATTCTATTAGTGTTTCTAGGCGGTTTAGTTTTAGTGTTGGCCCTCGGTGTGTTCTTACCAATTTGGGAACTTAGCAGCGCGGTTAGTGGTAAGTAAGGCGCGTTATTTACGTTTTTTTACTGCAAATTTGTTTTATTTCGTAAAGCAACGAAACGTTTTTTGTGTTTTCTACTAAGGTTTAATAAGCCAAACCTTACTTCGGCGTTGGAAGTCTAAGTTATGGATGTTGAGCGATGTGTGAGGTTATGGAAAACCTTGCTGGAAGATGAAATGTCGTTATTTCCATCAGGCAGGCATGGATGCACGATTTATTGATTACAAGATGACAGATGGCCAGGTTTCCTGGCACCTAAATTAGGCACATCCGATAACAGGTAGGAGTCGGAACATGAAAAAACAATCAGGTTTTACATTGATCGAATTGGTCATGGTTATTGTTATCCTTGGCGTGCTGTCTGCGTTTGCATTGCCACGCTTCGCCGATTTTGGTCGTGATGCTCGAACCGCTAGTGTAAATGCATTAGGCGGTGCTATACGAGCCTCCGCCAACATTGCTCATGCGCAGTTTTTAGCGGATGGTGGTGCAGGCGCAACGGTAAGTTTAGAGGGTACTCCGATTGCACTTGCAAATGGCTATCCGACCATTGCTGGGATTGTTACCGCTGCTCAAGTTGATACGACGAATGATTATAAGACGTTTGATCCAGGTAACACTCCAGCGGACCGCACCTTTTATCTAACGCCAGATACAGGCTCAACTAGTACTGTTCTTTGTCGCGTAACCTATGCTGAAGCAGCGGCGAGTGCGGCACCAATTGTGACGGTGGATATATCAGGCTGCTAATTTGTGAAAAAAAACAGCCAAGGCTTTACATTGGTTGAACTGGTCATGGTCATCGCTTTAGTCGCCATTCTTAGTGCAGTTGCAAGCGGTCTGTTTTTACGAACAGACCGCTTTGCTACGTTAGGTGCCCGCGAACAATTAATCAGTGTCAGTCTATTGGCTCAAAAACGGGCTCTTGCAAATGTCGTAAGTGGTAGTGATGTAGTACTTACCATTAATCAATTGGCCGATGAATGGCAATTTATCGTGCTTCAAGGTAGTACTTCTTTTGCCACACGCAGCGCGCAGCGCTCAGGTGCGACGTTAAGTGTAAACGGAACTACATTGACCGAGGGTGATAGTATTGCTATTCATTTTGATAACCATGCTGAAACCGGTACCAATACCGAATTTATTTTTAGTGCTGGTAATAGCCATACCTTGTGCCTTTCATCCACTGGGTTTGCTTATCCAGCCGCGTGTCAGCCTTAATTTAACACATAAGGTTCATTAGATTAGGAGGCCATATGAACTGTCAGCGCGGCCTTTCTATGATTGAAATGATCATTACTATGCTCGTCATTTCTATCGCATTAGTTGCCAGTTTAAACAGCTTTTCTTTGATCGGTGGTCGTAGCGCAGATGCTATGATTCAAACCAAGTCTTTGGATTTAGCTCAACTTTATTTAGACGAAATCCTTGCACAACGTTTTGACGAAGCAACCGGTAATGGTGGAACTCCTCCCTATACCGGTACTTGTCGTATTACGAATGATGGTGAAAGTCGCAGCGATTATGACGATGTTGATGATTATCATGCGATCAATAATGAGGAGCCTGCGCTTATTGATTCCTCTTTGAGTACATTATATAGCGGCTACACTGTTAGTGTTTCTGTATTTTGTGACGATACCGTTGGCGCTAATACAAATGGTAGTAAGCGTGTTCAGATAACGATTAACGATCCTGCTGGTGATTCCAGTGTTTTTGCCAGTTATCGGGGTAATTATTAATGCGCCTGTTGGCCAGTATTCGCGCTTTCACCTTAGTAGAATTAATTATGGTGATTGCTATTGCATCTGTGATGGCTACCGTTTCCGTGCAATTTATACGGTTATCCAGTGAAGGCTTAATTGATACCGGCGCGCGTCAACAGTTGTCGGCTAGCAGTTCAGTCGTTAATGAACAAGTTTCTCGCGCTTTGCGTGATGCTCTACCAGGAAGTATTCGCACGACCGCAGACGGCTTATGTATTGAATATATGCCTGTGGTTGCCGCATCAAGTTATACCGATGTCGAATTAGGCACTAGCATTAGCGCTTTAAAGGCAGTTCCTTACTCTCAAGTTCAGGCGGTTAATGGCTATGTTTCGATTTATCCCTTAGCCAGTCATAATGTATATTCACTTGCTAATCCTGGGGCATTGACATCCGATTTAGCGACTGTAAATGCCGGAAATAGCGAAATTACGGTGGCACTTGGTAGCCCACATCATTTTCCTACCGACTCCCCAAATCGGCGTTTTTATTTATCAGATGAACCAGAAGCGATTTGCCAAGAAGGTGGTTATCTATATCGCTATAGCGGTTATGGATTTATTAGTAATGTTGCCAGTTTACAGTCGTCGTTACCTACCAATGTGGCATCAGGGCGCGAGGTATTGGCTTATCCATTGGTGCTTAATTCAATGAGTTTTCGTTATTTACCGGCAACCTTGCAGCGTAATGGTATTGTTACTTTTACTTATCAATTACAGCACCATGCGACGAATGAGTTGTTAGCCGTAGCGCAACAAGTGAGGATTCGTAATGTTCCTTAAGCCGTTAAATATCAGGCTTGTGATGCGTTCGGCACAGGCGGGTTTTGGCCTGCCTATGGCACTCTTTGTAATTACTGTTCTGGCATTAATTATTGCGAGTATGTCACAGCTACAGAATGACAGCAGTAACAGTATAGGTTTGCAAGTGAATTCGCATCGAGCTTTTTATAGTGCAGAAGCCGGGGTAGAAATAGCGCTCAATTTACTCATTCCTCCGGATGGCAGTGTGGCGCGTAGTTGTGCAACCACGCCATTTTATTCAAAAACCTACACCATTGCCGGACTAAATAATTGCTCGGTATCCGTTATTTGCGATTCGATATTAGTCAATAGTAATGATTATTACACTCTGAGAAGCACAGGATATTGTGGTAATGGTATTGATAGAGCACAGCGCACTGTTGAGGTTAGAGTAAAATAATGTCATTAATTAGCCGATTTTTTTACGTTTTAGCATTTATTCTAGTTACCTATTCTAGCCATGCTACGATCGCATTCTCTGATGATTTTGAACGTACTTCGTTGGGCTCTGATTGGTCGACAACAAACTCAAGTCTATCCGGTACCTCAACAGCAAAATCGAATTCAGGTTCACTAAGTATGTTTACGGCGAATGGTCTAGTAACGGTGACATCGAAAGCAATTGATTTGTCGAGTTCGCTTAGTGCTAATTTGAGTTTTTGGGTTGGTGTTGACGGTATCTTTGGTGGAGTACCGAACTCTGGTGAAGATTTAAAGGTTGAAATTCTGCTAGCGAGTGGTAACTGGCAGAAAATTGAGCAGTATACGTCGTCATTATTTGATTTTGGCGCAACTTATAATTATAACGCTGCTTTACCTGAGAATGCATTGCATAGTGATTTTCAGATACGCTTTACCATGCTGGGTGGCGGTGTAAATATCTTCGATTTCTTGGGTGATTATTGGTACATCGATGATGTTGTTGTATCGCATACGGTATATATTCCACCGCCTGTCGATCATTTTCAGTTTTCGTATAGCAGTAATGCATTAACCTGTATTGACCAAACCATTACGCTTGCGGCTTGTGAAAATGCAGCCTGTTCTTCTGTTTATACTGGCAGTGTTACTGCTAATTTAACATCAATCGGCTGGGTGGGCGGAGATAGCGTTACCTTTAGTGGAGGGAGTACTAAGTTATTACTCCGAAATCGAATAAACTCCACGTTAAACTTGGCTGTTAGTTCATCGACACCGGCGGTTATTATCGGCAGTGCTAATACTTGTCGTGTTGATGGTGGTATTGCGTCGCCCAATTGTTTGCTTACATTTGCCGATGCCGGATTTATTTTTGATGTGCCAGACATGATAGCGGCCAAAGGAAAGACCAATATTGCATTGAAAGCCGTGAAAAAATCGGATGCCACTCAAGCTTGCATTCCCGCATTTTCGAGTGTTAGTAAAACATTAAGTTTCTGGTCAGATTATCTTTCTCCCAATGCTACAGGGCGACCGGTTTCATACCCCGTCTCTGTAGAGGGTGGATTAGTTGGAACATCAGCGGGTTCTGCGACGGCAAAGAGTGTAGCGTTTGATGCTTTCGGAATCGCCACTATTGCCGTTAATTATAGTGATGCCGGACAAATGCAGTTAAATGCAAGTTATAGTGGTAGTGGCTCCGAAGCAGGATTGCTAATGACGGGTAGTGATCAATTTATTAGTCGTCCCGTGGGCTTTTGTGTCTCTGCTACTGCGACGTGCAGTGCTGGAGATGCTACTTGCCCAGCATTTATCAGTGCTGGCACAGCGTTTCCTTTGTCTGTGCGGGCGGTGGCTTGGCAATCTGATGGTGATACCGATTTTTGCGCTGGCAATAATGGTACGCCGAATTATACGGCAAATAGTTTAGGGTTGAGCGCCGCTATTTTAGCGCCATCGCCCGCCAATGCTGCCGGTTCAATTTCGCCTGTAACTTATAATCACAGTGCAACGGTTGATGGTATTCAAGCGATACCGGTAACACAGAGTGAGGTTGGGGTTTTTCGTTTTGATGTTACGCCGCCAAGTTATTTTGGTTATAACTTAGGTACATTCAGTAGTGCCCCTATTGGTCGATTTTATCCAGATCATTTTGCTGTGTCAGTGAGTGATGACGGCTCATTAGCAGCGAATTGCAGTACATCTACTCCGTTTAGCTATAGTGGCGAAGAAATTACGTGGTTGGTTGCGCCGCAATTAACAATAACTGCAAAAAACTCAGCCAACGTTACCACTCAGAATTACACAACCTCAGGTTATTTAAAGTTGTTGGTAGATGATATTGATGTGGCTAATGTCACGGCGGATAGTTCTGCAGTTGATAGCGGAGCCGTACCTTTGTCAATAACCAGTATCTTTAATACTGGAACATTAAATACAACGTCGTTTGGTGAATTAACTTACGATTTTAGCCCATTAGATCTATTTACTTATACCCGCGAGGTACGGGCAGAGATAAACAGTTTTACTCCCGATATTTTAATGAGTGTCACTGATATTTCCGACAGCGATGGCGTTGCCATGTCCTCCAGTCCATTGACCTTTACACCGCTGGCCAATATGGATGTTCGATTTGGACGCTTGTGGCTTGAAGATACTTATGGGCCGGAAACCTTAGATGTCGTTATGCCATTGCGAGCTGAATATTTTGATGGCGCGCGCTATCGGGTAAATATTGCTGATTCGTGTACTGCTTATTCTAGTGTTAACGCCAGCGTTAGTCCTGTCACACTCACTCAAGTCGATACCGGTTCTGGTGTATTGAATAATGGTGTCAGTGGTACTGCCGGATTATTATTGTTGGCTCCAACGTCAGTAGCTGGGATGCCAGATACTGGTGATGCTACGGTTACATACACGACGCCAAGTTGGCTGCAAGGCGATTATGATAATAATGCTAGCTTTGAAGATGCTCGTGGCACGGTCAGCTTTGGTCTTTACCGTGGTCATGATCGAGTGATTTATCGGAAAGAAATCCGCTAATAAAAAAGGCCGACGTGGTGTCGGCCTTTTTATTTTAAGGGTGAATTTTTTCAGTTTAATCGTCACTGTCGTCGTCATCACTACCTGAATCCATGTTCAATTCTTTGATTTTACGCGTCAGGGTATTTCGTCCCCAGCCTAGTAAGTTAGCTGCATCGCGTCGACGTCCTGCGGTATGCTTTAATGCCGTTTCAATCATAATGCGTTCGAAAATGGGTACCGCGGTATTCAATAGATGGTCAGTGCCATTAGCTAATTGCTGATCGGCCCAATAACGTAGGCTTTGCTCCCAGTTACCTGAGGTAGCAACACTGGTTTGCTGGTCGAGTAGTTCAGGTGGTAAATCGCTGACAAGGACTTCGCGGCCCGACGCCATGACCGTGATCCAGCGACAGGTATTTTCCAGTTGACGGACGTTCCCTGGCCAATCTAAGGAGCTTAAAAACTCTTCGGTTTCTGTACGTAGTTGTTTAACTTCCACTTCCAACTCTTCGGCGGCACGTTTTAAAAAGTGGGTAAGCAATTTAGGAATATCTTCGCGGCGATCGGCAAGGCGTGGTAAGTGAATACGAATAACATTTAAGCGATGGAATAAATCTTCGCGGAAACGGCTTTCTTTTACCAAGGTCTCTAAGTTTTGGTGAGTTGCTGCGATAATTCGTACATTCACTTTGACGGGTGTGGTTCCGCCAACGCGATAGAATTCGCCATCGGCTAATACTCGTAATAATCGTGTTTGCGTATCCGATGGCATATCACCAATTTCATCAAGAAATAGCGTGCCACCATTCGCTTGCTCAAAGCGCCCGTGACGTTGGCCGCCAGCTCCAGTAAAGGAACCTTTTTCGTGGCCAAATAATTCCGATTCAATTAAATCTTTTGGAATAGCAGCCATGTTTAAAGCAATAAAGGGTTCCGTAGAGCGAGGACTGTGCTTGTGCAGAGCATGTGCCACTAATTCTTTACCGGTACCCGATTCGCCGTTAATAAGTACGGTGATATTGGATTGCGATAAACGACCAATCGCGCGGAAAACTTCCTGCATTGCGGGTGCTTCACCAATGATTTCTGGTGTTTGCGAGTCATCGACAATCGCTGGGGTTTTAGCGCTGATTTCGGCAAAATGGGCGATGGCTCGTTGAATTAAGCTGACCGCTTCATCGACGTCAAATGGTTTTGGTAGGTATTCAAAAGCCCCGCTGCGATACGATGATACCGCGCTTTCAAGATCCGAGTGCGCAGTCATGATAATAACCGGCAAATCAGGGTGAGCTTCGGTGGCATGTTTTAATAGCGTTAAGCCATCCATACCTGGCATACGAATATCAGAGATAATGGCATCCGGATGTTCGCGCCGTAATTGCACTAGGGCGGGTTCTGCCTGCTCAAATACGCGGGTAGTAATATTCGCTTGTTGTAGGGCTTTTTCCAGCACCCAGCGAATGGATTTATCGTCGTCAATGATCCAGACAGTGCTCATAAAGGTTCCAAGGGTAAATAAATAGAGAATGTGGTTTTATCGGCATCGCTGACAAATTCAATGATACCTTGGCTTTGGTTGATAATGGATTGCGATATGGACAATCCTAGTCCTGTGCCTTCCGCGCGCCCGCTGACCATAGGATAAAATAGGTCTTCACGCAGCGTCTCTGGAATACCGGGTCCATTATCAATGATATCTATTTGTACCACTAAGCGGTGGCGATGGTGACCGATAGTAAACTGGCGAATGGTACGTGTGCGCAGTAATAGCATCGGACGTTCGACTTGTTCTTTGTTCTCTAGCATCGCTTGCATGGCGTTGCGGCAGATATTAAGTAGGGCTTGAATCATTTGGCCTTTATCGGCTTCGAATTCAGGAATGGATGGATCATAATCGCGCGAAATCAGAATTACGCCATCGGATTCCACTTCAATCAGTTGACATACGCGCTCTAAAACTTCGTGGATGTTCACTTGCTCTTGTTTTGGAATTTGGTGTGGACCCAGTAAGCGATCGACTAAATCGCGTAAGCGATCCGCTTCTTCAATAATAATATTGGTGTATTCGCCAAGCTCTTCGGTTGGTAGTTCGCGTGCTAGTAATTGTGCTGCGCCACGAATACCGCCGAGCGGATTTTTGATCTCATGCGCTAAACCGCGCACCAGAGAACGTGTTGTTTCTTGCTTAGATATCAATTGTTCTTCACGGCTAATACGCGTTAGACGGTCGCGGCCTTGTAGTTCAATTAACAGCGATGGTAGACGTGTTTCTGGATGAGCGACAGGGCTAACGCTATAGTCGAGGGTAATATGTTGCTGGTTGTGCAGCTTGATAATGGTTTCACGCTTTGTGTAGGAGTGGCCGGTAATTACCGATTGCTCTAAGGCGGAGGCCGATTCGTCGGTTTCGATGCAGAGATCGGTAAAAGAGACGCCGACGCCACGCTTGCCGCTCATTTCGAGTAAGGCTTCTGCTGCAGGATTCATATAGAGCACGATTAAGTCGGCGTCTAAAAGCAACACGCCAGTATTCAGGTGTTCAAGTAATCCTTGATTGATGATCGCGTTGGCCAGCATAGAGGTTCTCCGTATTGCCATTTATAAGCAAAAAACGAGCCATCTTGAATTAATGCACAATGATAGCGCGATTAGAGATTTTAGTGCTGCTAACTAGCTCAAAGATGGATTTATTCGCACATTGGTGGTTCTTAAATAGTGCAAATTGATAAAGTAGTGCACCATTTTGGCCCTATCTGGATAGTACTGATGCTCGAAATACGGCTATCACTACGAGATTGCTACTGATGAGTGGTTCATCATCGGCGTTGCGTACTTGTAATTGCAAGGAGTGTTCGCCACGGTCGAGATTCTGCAAATTGAATGAGGTTTGTCGACCTTTGGCAATGATGGTGCCGTTGTCCAGTAATACAAGGCTATCGCTATCTCGCAGAGCGGGGCTTAGTACACCACTGACTTCGATATTACCGGCGGCTCCGGTTGGCAGAGCTTCGTTGTCGCGTGGACTCACAATGGCTAGGCTGGTATAGCTGAAGGCTGCCTCTGTGCGTTTGGCGGGTTCAGGCGTTGGAGGTGGCTCAGGATTAAACGCCGGTAATGAAGGTAGCTCGCGCACTTCGTGACGCTGCGAGTTATCACTTGGTATATCGCTAAACATCACATTACCTTCAGCATCCATGCTCATGTACACCTCGGTACCGGCATGAGCTGTAGTAAAGCCTAAGCCTAAAATGATGCAAGCTGAGTAGATTAGGGGCTTCATATCCAATGTCCTTGTGTCACCGCGTGCGGAATAGATCCAACAGTATGCTAACAGCTTAACGGTTAAAAGCTGTTGCCCCAGTATAAAACCGGCTATCCTTCGTCGGCAAACAGTCAGATAGCTCAAGATAGCAGAATAATGATCGGATTCGTGCAACGTGTTCGTCATGCCGGAATCGTTTTAATGATGGGCTAGTTACTTTTTAGCTGGAAGTATGGCGCTTAACGGCTGTCGCAAATTCTACTTCTTGTTATGCTAACGCACTATTAATAAACATTGAGCTAAGCTCGGTCTTTATATTTATTGATTAAGGATGTTTTGTGGATTACTCAGCATTGAAACACTCCCATATGGGACTGGCTTACCTATCAATTTTACTTTTTATCATTCGCTTTGCGATGTTTCGCATGAGCCCGGCATTGAAAGCTAACAAGCTATTTAAGATTCTTCCTCATGTAATTGATACCTTGTTACTCGTATTTGCCATTTTACTGTGTATTGAAATTTCTCAGTATCCACTGACAGATCATTGGTTAACGGCGAAAGTCGCCGGTTTGATTGCTTATATCGGCTTCGGTACTGTGGCAATTAAGCGCGGCAATACCATGGCATTTATCTTGGCGTTGGTCAGTTTTGCTTATGTCTTTGGTGCTGCTAAGGCGCATAGTGTAATGTCTTGGTTGGCGTTACTGTAAGATACTGATAAGGTGATTGCAGCCCGTAAACTTTTGTTCATTGAGCTTCTTATGAGTAAGCGCGCACTATCATGGTTATTGCTAGTACTCGTGGTGTTTACTACCGTGAGTACGAACGCGCGTGCTGCTCAATCCTGTGCCGCGATGACGGCGGCGGCACCCGCAATGACCGTGGATGTGGATAACGAACATCCATGCCATCACCAAGAAATGCCTTGCCATCATATGGCAGGCAACTCTACCGATCACTCTGATGATGGCTCTACTGCATGTCCCGCAACTTGTTTGTGTTGCGCTTCAACCCTCGGAGCGTCTTTGTTACCGCCAGTCTTGCCTTTTATGCAGGCTGATCGGCAGCGCGCTTCTTATCTCTCTTGGGTTGCCACTCCAATTTTGCGCTATTCCGCGCCGTTACAACGTCCTCCGATTGCCTAATTAATTCTGCTTTTTCGGCCACTTCTGCGAATACGTCATATCGTTTCTCGCAGGTGGCGAACGTATGATTATTTTAGGACGACCTTATGAAACCGTTAGTGACATATCAGCACACGTTTGCGTGTGCTGCGCGAATGGCTATTTGTATTTTTTTATTTGCGTTGCTCGGAATTGCTTGCTTGCTAAACGCGAGTGCGAGTGCGCAATCCGTGGAGCCAACTCGGCCGCCATACACATCGTTGTCGCTTGCTCAAGTGCAGGCATTGGTGCTGGACAATGACCAGCAACTCTCTAGCTATCAGTTGCGCCAACAAGGTTTGCGTGCACAACAGCAAAGCCAAGGGTATTGGTCAGCACCGCGCTTAGGTGTGGGTATGCTGAATGTACCGTTGGATAGCTTGTCGTTATCTCAAGAACCGATGACGCAAATGCAGGTAACTTTATCGCAGGCTTTACCGCGCGGTAATAGCATCCATTTAAAGCAACAACAAAGTGCTCAGCAAGCCAGTGCACAAGGTGAATCGCTGGCGTTACGCCGTGCGGAATTACGTCGTGATAGCGCTTTATTGTGGCTTGATATTGCTCGTGCGACGCAAGTGGAAAAACTCGTGCAGCGACATGAAGCACATTTTCGGCAGTTGCGCAGTGTGGTGCTTAGCCGCTACGGCAACGCTAGTAATACTCGTGCTCAAGATTTATTGCGTTTAGATTTAGAGCTAGAGCGATTAAGTGAACGATTACTCACTTTAAAACAGGCCCGTTCTGAAGCTCGCGCTCGTCTTAATGAATGGCTGCCAGTTGATACTCAACAACTGCCTTTGATGTTAACGGACGCGCCAGAGGCGCTCATCCTAACTTCGCAAGATATTATTGCCACCGTTGAACAGCACCCCGCCATTTTGTTGCGTCAAACTCTGGAGCAGGCAGCTGTTACGGCGGTTGAATTAGCGCGCCAAGATGAAGCTCCGCAGTGGCAATTAAATGCGGCATATGGTTATCGTGGCGACGATATGAAGGGTGATGATAGGGCCGATTTTGTCTCGCTTGGTGTCAGTGTGGATTTGCCGTGGGCAATTCAGGGGGGGACTCGCCACGCGACCAAAGCAAAAATATTAGAGCGCGAAGCGCTTGCGGCGGAGCGTGAACAGATATTGCGCCATTTATTGAGTCAGGCCGAGAGTGTTCGGCAACGATCCCAATTGCAGCGCCAACGTTTGGATTTTTATGACCAACGTTTATTACCACAACTAGAACAGCAACGACAAGCCGTGCAAACCAGCTATGCCAATAATGATGGCGATTTTACCGAAGTTATTCGTGCCGAAATGGATGAATTAAACGGCAATATAGAGCGCTTAAATGTATTGCGTGACTGGCATCAAAGCCAAGTGTGGTTGGGCTTTTATTTAACGGCAGAATTAAAGGATGTATCTCATGAATAAATTAATGATAGCGGTTGCCACAGCGTTTGGCCTTGTCGGTATTGTTGCAGGAATGCTGCTAGAGCGTTCGCAAACTGAAACGAATATGACGACCACTTCGGCAACACCAAAGCAGAGTGAAGAACCCTTATATTGGGTTGCTCCAATGGATCCTAATTACCGTCGTAGTGAACCGGGTTTATCGCCAATGGGAATGGAGCTAGTGCCTGTGTACGATCAAGCTCCTGAAGATCAGGCCGCAGGAACGGTGACGTTGAATACGGGTTTGCAAAATCAACTCAGCGTTACTACGGCACAAGCCCAAGTGCGCGCTTGGCAAGATCAACTCAGCTTGCCTGCTATTGTTTATTTTAATGCTGAGCAATCACAGGTTGTGCAAGTGCGTGCCGAAGGTTGGGTGCGCCAACAATTTGTATTTTCTGTCGGTGAACAAGTGACCCGCGGACAGCCATTATTTACTTGGTACAGTCCGCGCTTAATCAGCGCCCAAGAGGAATTTTTAAGCGCCCTACGCAGTGGCCAAAAAGGATTAATTGCCGCAGCAGAATCTCGCTTGTTGGCTTTAGATATGTCGCAGCAATGGCTACAGACCTTACGTCGAGAGCGAAAATTACAAGAGGAGGTTACGGTATTGGCACCGCAAGATGGCGTTTTGCAAGAATTGATGTTGCGCCCTGGTGCGCAAATTATGCCCTCACAAACTTTACTGACTTTAGTTAATCCGAATGCGCTATGGGTTGAAGTACAAATCCCCCCAGGATTGGAACAGCGTATTCAAGTGAAGGATATGCTTGTCTTAACCGACAGCCAAGGTCGGAGCGTGAGTGCTAACATTGCGGCTTTGTATCCGCTACAAGAGGGAAAATTACGCAGCCAAGTCGCACGAGTTGATGTGGCGAATGGCAAGCTCAATTGGTTAAACGGACAATTTGTGCGCGCAGATATTCGAGGTGTAGATGATGAGTCATTACAGATTCCAGCTTCTGCATTAATTGATGATGGGCATCAACCCCGAGTGGTACTTGCTGATGGTCAAGGTCATTTCCGTTCCATTGCAGTGACCACGCGGAAGCGTAATGCTCAATGGGTAGAAATTTATTCGGGACTGAGTGTTGGTGATCTTGTTGTTACCAATGCGCAATTTCTAATTGATGCAGAATCCTCGGTTGCCAGTGATTTAAAGCGTTATGAAAAGGCGGTGGTTCCGGTGGAAATGAATCATGAGGAAATGAATCATGAGGAAATGAATCATGATTAGTCATATTATTGCGTGGTCGGTAAACAATCGCATTATGGTATTAATTTTAACCGCTATGTTGATTGCGATTGGACAGTATTCATTGCAGCGCACACCGGTCGATGCGATTCCTGATTTATCCGATGTGCAGGTGATTATTAAAACCCATTATTCAGGGCAAGCACCTGAAGTGGTGCAGGAGCAGGTCACCTATCCCTTAACCTCTGCACTTATGTCTGTACCCGGTGCGCATGCCGTGCGCGGTTTTTCGTTTTTCGGCGATTCGTATGTTTACGTTTTATTTGATGATTCTACCGATTTATATTGGGCTCGCAGTCGCGTGCTGGAATATTTAAGTCAGTTGACTGGCGTTTTGCCTGCTGGTGTACAGCCACAGTTAGGCCCAGATGCAACCGGCGTCGGCTGGGTTTATATTTATGCGTTAATTGATACTAGTGGCCAGCACTCCTTAGCCGATTTACGTAGCCTGCAAGATAATTTTTTACGTTATGAATTACAGGCAGTACAGGGCGTATCCGAAGTGGCTTCGTTGGGTGGTATGGTGCGCCAGTATCAAGTGGTCGTCGATCCTATTGCGCTAGCCGCAGAGCAAATACCGCTGAGTCATTTAGTCACGGCCATTCAGCGCTCCAATCGTGAGATTGGTGCCTCAGTGATTGAGCAGGCCGAGGCCGAATATATGATTCGTGCAACGGGCTTGATACGCTCAGAAGCCGATTTACTGGAAGTGCCTTTGGGAGTACGAGCAGATGGCACGCCACGATTTTTGAGAGATGTCGCTCGCGTACAGCAAGGGCCAGCGCCACGACGAGGCATTGCCGAGTTGAATGGCCAAGGGGAGGTAGCTGCCGGTATTGTGGTTATGCGCTTTGGCGAAAATGCGCAAGCAACCATTGATGCTGTAAAAGAACGTCTGGCGGCAATAAAACCCTCATTACCGGCGGGTGTTGAAATTGTTCCAGTTTATGATCGTACTCGTTTAATTGGCAAAGCAGTGGATAATTTATGGCAAAAGCTCGGTGAGGAATTCATTGTCGTTGCTTTGGTTTGTGCTTTATTTTTATTTCATTTACGTTCCGTGCTGGTGGTTGTACTGAGTTTGCCCGTAGCTATTTTGGCGGCATTTATCGTTATGAGGTGGCAGGGCATTAATGCCAATATCATGTCCCTTGGCGGGATTGCTATCGCCATTGGTGCTATGGTCGATGGCGCGATCGTGATGATCGAAAACCTACATAAACATTTAGAGAAACGTGATGACAGGGCCGATCGCTGGCAGGTGGTTGTGCACTCGGCACAAGAGGTGGGGCCACCACTATTTTTTAGTTTGTTAATTATCACTCTGAGTTTCATACCTGTGTTTGCTTTGGAAGCGCAAGAAGGGCGCATGTTTGCCCCCCTCGCGTTTACTAAAACCTATGCTATGGGGGCATCGGCTATATTGGCAATCACCTTGGTTCCGGTACTGCTTGGTTATTTTGTTCGTGGCCATATTCGCTCAGAACAAGAAAATCCAATTAACCGAGGATTAGTCGCGATTTACCGACCTTTATTGCGCTGGGTTTTACGCTTTCCTCGTCGTATCGTTTTTGCTTGCATACTGTTAGCAGCAACAGCCTGGTGGCCATTAACCCAGTTGGGCACTGAATTTATACCGCCCTTGGATGAAGGTGATCTTATGTATATGCCCACGACCTATCCCGGAATCTCAGTGGGAGAGGCGCGTGAAATATTGCAAAAAACGGATCAGTTAATTCGCACCTTACCTGAAGTTGAAACTGTATTAGGTAAAATTGGTCGTGCGGAAACGGCTACTGATCCAGCACCTTTGACTATGGTGGAAAGCTTTATTCAGTTAAAGCCTCGCGATCAATGGCGTGAGGACATGACGCCCGAATTATTACGGCGTGAGCTGGAGCAATTAATTCAATTTCCGGGTCTGAGTAATGCTTGGGTGCAGCCAATTCGTACTCGTATTGATATGCTGGCGACGGGCATTAAAACGCCGGTCGGTGTGCGTATATCCGGGCCGAAACTCGAAGAAATTCAAACAATCGGGGCACAACTAGAAGACGTGCTCGGTGGTGTGGAAGGAACTGCATCTGTCTATGCTGAGCGACCATCATCGGGGCGATATTTAACCGTCGATATTCGACGAGTAGACGCCGCGCGTTACGGCATGACTGTCGCTGATGTGCAAGATGTTATCGCTACCGCTGTGGGTGGACGTGCTATTAGTGAAACTATTATGGGGGTTGAACGCTATAGCATTAATGTGCGTTTTCCACAGGTATTTCGTGATTCGCCACAGGCTTTGCGCGATTTGTATTTTATCGCCCCGACGGGTCAGTTAGTCACTTTAGGTGCTTTGGCTGATATTGAAATTGACGCAGGACCGGCGGTGATTAAAAGCGAGAATGCTCAGGTTATTGGATGGGTATTTATTGATTTAGACGGTGTTGATGTTGGGCGTTATGTCGCGAATGCGCAAGCACGAGTAGCGCAAGCCTTGGTCGATGGCGAGGTGACTTTACCGGCAGGCTATTCATTAAAATGGGCAGGACAATATGAATACATGCAGCGGGCACAAGAAAAGCTTAGCTATGTTGTGCCATTAACCATTTCAATTATTGCTATCTTATTATTTATGGCCTTTGGCAGCCTAACCGAAGTTGCGCTAATTTTATTAACCTTGCCGTTAGCATTAACCGGAAGTCTCTGGTTGTTATGGGCGTTGGATTTTAATTTATCGGTGGCGGTGGGCGTTGGTTTTATCGCTTTAGCGGGTGTGGCGGTTGAAATTGGTGTGATTATGCTGATGTATTTAAATCAGGCATGGGATGCATTAAAAGCCGCTGGCACACCGATTACCGAGGCTCAGTTACGACAAGCAGTGCAGGCCGGTGCGGGACAGCGTTTGCGTCCCGTCGCCATGACGGTATTAACAATAGCAATTGGATTATTACCTGTGATGTTAGGCAGTGGCACTGGGTCAGAAGTCATGAGTCGCATCGCTGCTCCTATGGTTGGAGGGACGGCGAGCGCTTTGATTTTAACTTTGATCTTATTGCCTGCGCTGTATTTCTTATGGCGTCGTCGGCAAATTTAGTCGTTAAAAGGTGTAGTTGCTAATTTGCGAGTTGATATCTTCTGCTCGGTTATTGAGTTTGCTAACGGCCACGGTAATTTTTTCAGCGCTTTGGTGACCTATTTTACTTAGATCGCGCGCGTTGGATAAATTACCGTTAATTTCGTTAATGACCGATGTTTGTTCTTCAATGGCTGAAGCAACATGCAGAATGCGGTCGGTAATGCGGATCAATGAAGCTGATATTTGTTTGACTTGTTTTTCAGACTCTTGCGCGCTGGTCACAGTGCCTGCAGCTCTTTCTTCGCCACCTTTCATTGAGTTCACTGTGCGATCAACCCCAGACAGCAATTTATCAATCATGGTATTAATATCACCGGTTGATTTTTGGGTTTTACCCGCGAGTGTACGTATTTCATCAGCAACCACCGCAAATCCACGCCCTTGCTCACCGGCACGAGCGGCCTCAATGGCAGCATTTAATGCCAATAAGTTGGTTTGTTCGGCAATGCTTTTAATCACATCCAATACTGAAGCGATGTTAGCGGTTTCTTTTTCCAGATCTTTAATTACGCTAGATGCATCGTTAACATTGTTGGCCAGTGCTGTGATATCGGTGACTGAGCTGCGGAACTGCTCTGCTACGGCTTTGGCGGTGGTATCGGATTCTTTAGCGTCTTCGGATACTTCTACTGTGGTACGGGCGACTTCTTCAATCGCTTCGGCCATTTCTCGGTTGGCATTGGCAATCATGTCCATAGAGGCTGCATATTGTTTGCTCAGCGCCTGACTTTCGTCCGCACCTGATTTTAACTCAGCGCTGGATGCTCGCACGTCTTCGACAATGCGCTGGATATTGCGTACAAGTGCCTGCATACGATCTAAAAAGCGATTAAAACTTTTTGCCATATTGCCAACTTCGTCGTCACCAGTAATGGGCAGTCGGGCAGTTAAGTCTCCGCGTCCATCGGCTAAACTGTTTAAAACGCGGGTGAGATGATTGATCGGGCGGATAATCAGTTTAGGTACGACAATGGCAATAAATAAGGTTACAGCAAGGGCGATGGTTTCCAAGGTTAGGATAACGGATAAGCTTGCGTCTTTAACGGCAATGTTATCTTGGTGCAAAAATTCAGTCTCTGTCGTAATCATCTCACTGAGGATATCTAACTGGTCACGCATACTTTCGAATTCCTTATCTAAGGCATTCGTGCTCATTTCTGCTGCTTCATTCTGATTAAATTGCCCATTCTTTGCTTGCGCTATCAGTTGTTCTGACTTTGGTCGCCATGCGCTATAGGCAGTTAAAAATTTGTCCGCTTGCTGTTGAATCGCTGGGGTGACATTAAGACCTTGTACTTTGTTGATACGGTCTCGCACTTGATTGAGATTGGCGCTGTGCATATCGGCGAAGTGTTGTTCATGAATGCCCAGTGCAATAGAGCGTTCGGCAATTTGCGCCTGATACAAATCGCGGTCGGCATTCAGAGTGAGATTGATCGCGGGAATATAGTTTTTTTCGAGATGCTCGACATCGTCAGAGAGACGATTGATCGTCGAAATTTGTACACCTGATAATACGAGTAGCAGTATACCGACAATACTGATCGGCAAGCGCAGTTTGTGCGCCAAGCCTAAATTAGACCAATTCATAGTGAGACTCCGGTATGACAGATGTCTCTTCAGCATAGACAAGATTCTAACGGCGACAAGTAGGCCAGTTTAGTTGTTTTGGCTGTTTGTCTAGCGTGGCGGGTCAACCTTGTCGTTGTTGCTGGTGTTGACCCTGAACCAGCCGGCAATGCTATAGCGATTGCGTTGGGTGGGTTTTACTTCGTGGGGAAACTCTTCACTTAAAAATACCACTAAGCGCCCATAGGCGGGAAGGACGGTTGCGATCAATTGGTCGTCGTTATACATCACTAATTCGCCACCATCTTTGGTTTGCCAATGCTTGTTTAGGTACAGCACGGTACTCAATATGCGATTCGCTTGGCCACGAAAAGCATCTAAGTGGGTCTTGTAGAAGGCGCCTGGTCGATAGTGGGCAAAGTGACTTTCATAAGAAAATAGCCCTAAGAAGAGTCGACGATTTAAATACACTCGTAATTCACTCATGTACTCTAACCAAGCTTTCTCCGCGCTATTGTCTTGTTCTAACCAGCGGATTTTATCTTGGCGCACAAAGCGGTTCTGTGCGTGTTGATCGCCTCTTCCAATGCCAGCTACTTGCAGACTCTCGTCGTCTTGACGGATTAGATGCAGTAAACGTTGCGATAATTGTAAGGTCATATCGTCGGGCAGGGCACAGTCAATAATCGAATAACCGCGATGCGCCAGATCTTCCGCGATCCGTTCAAATGGCGGTTCGAAAAATGAATCGAATGAATGCACGGGTACTCCTGAAACTCAACTGAAAATCACCCTTCCGGTGTTGCGGAAGGGGGCGGACTTTCACGGAAACCTAGCGCTAGGTACAGCAAAAAAAATTGATGGTGATCAGTGCACTTATTAATGGTCACATGGCCGACAGAAGACTCCAAAGTGCCAGTGCTAGAAATACGGCGCTGGTAATGTAGCGTGCAGCATTGAGGGGAAGACGCTGCATTAATTGGTTGCCCCATAATACGACAGGTACGTTGGCAATCAGCATACCTAAGGTAGTACCAGCGGTAACCCACCACATTGATTGAAATTCAGCGGCTAACAACACGGTGGCAATTTGTGTTTTATCGCCTATTTCAGCGATAAAAAATAACACTGTAGTCGCGGCAAATGCGCCCCAGCGCGATAGATCGTCTTCGTCGTCGTCGGCTTTATCGGGGATGAGCACCCAAATTGCCATCAATAGAAAACTGATACCAAGAATCAGTTCGCCGGTGCCATTGCTAAGCCAATCATTAATTCGGCTGCCCAGCCAGTCGCCACCCCATGCGGATAGCCCGTGATTGATCACGGTGGCGAGTAATATGCCAGCAATAATGGCCCAACGATTGCGAAAGCGAGTAATGAGTAATAAAGATAGCAGCTGTGTTTTATCACCTATTTCAGCGACAGCGACGGCCAGTGTCGAGGTTAAAAACGGTGAGGCAGAGTGCTCGGCTAAGGTTAAGCCGGTAGTGATTAGGTCTGACATTGGGATACCTCGGGCGACTTAAAACCAAAGACAAACAGCCCGATGTCGCCCTGAAATCGAGTAGTTGTCTTAGGTCTCATCAATTCTGTGAACAGAACGTCTACACCATGAGCATGCGGCTCAATTATGTTGATGCAAACACCGCGAATAATAAAGCAGCGGTAGATTACTCCCCCAAGAGAGGGCGCCATTGTACCTAAGTTTGATTGGGATGCGAGTCGGTAGATACAATTTTTTTGATCTACAAGATAAGATTTTTTCGATTTACCGCAGAAATCAGTAATGGAATTATGCGCGCGTTTCAATTAGTGGGAAAGCCCGTGGGGGTGTACGATGACTCTGCCTGTAGAACATGATGAATACGAAGATGAAGCGCTTTCGCGCAAACCTTCAGGTAAAAGTGCCGATTACGATAAAAAACGTCGTCGCGCGGAACGCATACTTGAGCAAGCCCGCATCCGTGAATTCTTAGGTATGGATATAGATTATTTCGATGAGCCGGAGGCACGCTAAATCTCCGCTCTTTTTTGGCTGTAGGAGATCTCAGTGCTAGGTAACGCCTTTCAAGACATTCTAAAGAGCTTAGTACGTAGCCCGTCGGTGGTTGGTGCGGAGCATTCTTTTTTCCGCGTATTGCAGCGTGAGTTGGAAGAGCGTGGAGCCAATGTTACTTGGTATGAAGGGGTACTTGTTGCGCAAGGCAATGCCCCTTTTTCAATGATGTTTTCTGCGCACATTGATCGTCATGGATTAGTGTGTACCGGCCCTAACGAATTTCAGTATGCCGCGTTTGTTTCTGGCGGTCGTTCCGATTTGCTGGGCAACTCGGTCTCTGAAGAACTCATGAAGATGATCGTTGACCGCTTCGGGGATGTTGACGTCTTTGCCTACGAACCTTGGTCTGGTGCTTATCGCGGTAGCGGCAAGATTTCAGGTACTTATGTTTGCCCTTATCGCAACAACTTGATTTTCGAGCTAACTGGGATGAGCCACTTAGTGGCGGGTACGCCGGTGGCCTTTCGTGATCAGTTGCGTAACGACGGCGACAGCTTAACGGGTCAGCTTGATAACGTCTTAACCGCCGCTATGTTGGTTTACTTGTTTGAATTGGGCTTTCAGGGCACCGCCTTTTTTACGGCTCAAGAGGAAGCGGGTCGTAGCTGGCGTTACTTGCTGGAGTGGTTCCGTCGCTTCGGTGGTTCTACTAACCAGCTGGTGGTGGTGGATACTAGCCCATTCCCCGATGTAGCCGCAGCACGAGCGCAAACACTGGTGCTTCGTCATCAAGATGCTAACGCTAAGTTCAGCGAGTCGATGACCAGCCAGTTGGCCGCAACCTGTGATCTATTGGGTGTTAGTTATCAATACAAAGATGAGTACATCATTAATCAAAATCAGCAGCTCAGCCAGCAAGGCTTAGCACCTAAGTCACTGGGTAGTACCGAAATGGGGCGTATCATTGCCGCCTCCGGTGGGCTGGTGGATGGCACAACACTGCAAATTCCGACAACGGGGTATCACACCATGAACGAGAGTGCTTCGTTATTTGCCTGTGAGGCTTTCTTAGCCGTTCTGTGTCGTCTAGGTGGCGTCACTATGCCGAGCCGCTTATAGTCGGGCTTATTTATATTTCCGATACGTGCGACCTAGTCTAGTAGATTAGGCCGCACTTCTAACGAGATCGTTATGCTCAAACGGTTACCTAGTTTTTCCCTTGTTGATGACTCACCGCACGCAAGCAGTTGTGTTCTCTTCGGTCATGGCGACACGACATCCCCGCATTACTTTGTGTATGAAGTTGCGCGTGATTTCTTATCAGCGCCCAGAGTGTTTGTTGTGGTCGAAATATTAAGTGATGTAACGCCCTGGGTGTCGCAGCGAGATAATGTCGACGGCTTGGGCGTTTTTTGGGTATCCGACTCTGATATTCAGTTAGATGCTGATGAAGAACACCTACTTTTTTGTACGCCGCAGCATCAAGTAGAAATTATTAGTCGAAAGACAACAATTATTGGGCGCGTTTACGGATTTAGTGAGGCAGCTCAAGCCTTAATTCAGGTATTGTCCAAAGACAACCGATAAAGCATTAAATTGATATACCAATCAACCATAATTATTCTATCAGGTTATAAATAAAGCGACTTGTTAGAACTTTGGTCTTTGTTGCCAATTTTGTGTATTTCATCCGTATAACTTACTATTTTTAAAATAAATCAAAGTGTTACAACAATTCAGGACACAATACCTGTCTCTGCATTGCTGCTATTCGGCAGCGGTCGCGTCAGGGTCGTCCACGCGAGTACGGCCACTTAACGGCGGTACTGGCACTTTAACAATGTGATAACCATAGCGTGTAACAATAGGGCCAAGATAGGGTTTGCTGCCATCTGCTGCGTTTAGCGCTTGATATAGGGCTTCGGGTAATTGATCGAGTTGGTGTTGTCCGGCAAAGCCTTGGTGCTTCTTTGATGGGCAGGCCGAGTGATTGCTGGCGAGGTCTTCAAAAGATGTCCCAATGGTCAATTCGTTAAGAATATCTTGTGCCAGCAAGGGGCTTCTAAGCAAAATATGATGCAGTGCGACGGTCGTCATAACAGCTTCCAGAACAGTCTAAGTTGGTTAAGCATAGACTAATGCTGGGTAACCTGCGTATGACAGGCTAGCGTGAACAAACACCTTGCAGTTTACTCAACGCCAGCAGTTGGCCAGAAACAATCGATAATAAGCAAAATCCTGCGAACCAGTAAAAGCCGTGGAGAAGTTCGGCAGTCACTTGCGCCGTAGACTGGGCGGTAAAGAAGGCGACTAAAATCGCCACCACAAACACATCCGCCATTGACCACTTACTGATCGCAGCAACAAAACGCCAGCGCCGCTCGGTTGGATAAAGCCACGTAAATAAAATGGTCAGGGCTTTGGTGACTGGGATAACAATACTAAAACTGACAATTAACACGGCCACGCCGGTATGGTCGAGTTTATGTAAAGTCTCGACAGTTTCCCAAATGGAACGAGTTTCATGGAACAGCTGTGCCTTCATGCCGAATAAGCTGGCCGTCGCGGTAATCGTCATGATGGGTTCGGTAACACCTGGATACAATATACCGTAGCTAATAACTGCGAGTAATAATCCGAGGCGTTGTAGCCTACTAGATTGCCCCCAGCTGTCGAGTAAACGATTCATTTGCTATCGGGCAAGGTGATGTTTAATTCGAGCACCGAGGTGGTTCCTTGTTGCTCTAATTGCACATTCACGTCGTCTTCACCAATGGCTGCGTATTTGCGAATAACTGCCAAAATTTCTTGCTGTAATTGCGGTAAGTAATCTGGGCCATTACCACGAGCGCGATCGTGGGCAACCAAAATTTGCAAACGCTCTTTGGCGACACTGGCGGTGCAGTCTTTTTTTTCCTTGCGGAAATAATCCATTAAATTCATGTCATCCTCCAAAAACGCGTTTCAAGAAGCCTTTTTTTTGCTTCTCTAAGAAACGGTGAGGACGGTCTTCGCCCAAATAACGTGATACGGCATCATCATACGCTTGGCCTGCATCACTCTCGATATCATGAATTACAGGTATACCTTGGTTTGAGGCTTTGAGTACGGCTTCTGATTCAGGAATTACACCTAACAACGGAATTGCTAAGATTTCTTCGACATCTTGTACCGATAGCATTTCGCCACGGGCAACACGTTCAGGATTGTAGCGCGTGAGCAATAGGTGTTCTTTTACACTTTTGCCTTGTTCGGCTAAGCGCGATTTGCTCTGCAATATGCCGATGATTCGATCCGAATCGCGTACTGATGAGACTTCTGGGTTAGTGACAATGATGGCTTCTTCAGCGAAGTAGAGCGCCATATGAGCACCGTGTTCAATCCCCGCCGGTGAATCACAAACGATATATTCAAAATCTTTGCTTAGCTCGTTTAACACGGCTTCGACACCCTCGATGGTGAGGGCATCTTTATCGCGCGTTTGCGAGGCTGGTAATACATAAAGATTTTCGAGCTTTTTGTCTTTAATCAAGGCTTGGCGTAATGTCGCTTCTTTTTGCACAACGTTGACGAAGTCATACACCACACGGCGCTCGCAACCCATGATAAGGTCGAGATTACGTAGGCCCACATCAAAGTCGATGACCACAGTTTTGTGTCCTTTCATCGCCAATGCAGTCGAAAACGCCGCGCTGGAGGTGGTTTTTCCGACACCGCCTTTTCCGGAGGTGACAACAATGATTTTCGCCAAGGCCGTAATTCCTTTAAAAATAATGGTTCGAGTATTTCTTAAACACTGGTGATGTTCAAGTTATCGTCTTTTAACTGCACTGCGACGGCTTGGCCGCGGTGCGGGTGATCATTTTCGAATAAGCGATATTGGCCTGCAATTGCAACTAATTCTGCATCGAATTGCTGACAAGCAATGACCGCCGTTAAATCGCCTTTTACTCCCGCTAAAGCGCGCCCGCGTAATGCGCCGTAGATGTGCACATCGCCCGTGGCTAATACTTCAGCGCCAGCACTGACCATGCCTAATACGACAAGATCGCCGTCGGTATAAACTTGCTGCCCAGAGCGCACGTTGCCGGAATGAACCTTAACACTGCGTTGCGGCAGTTCTTGTTTGGATATTTCGGGTTCTGATAATTTAGCCTCTGGTGTCGGTTCTGCTGAATGCTGAGTTTTGGCGCTGGCTTTGCCAAAGTCGGCGAGGGCAATCTTATCGACTTGATCGGCCCATTCTTGGGAAACGTTACGCACACCAACAGGCAGCAGGCCATGTTCGCGACATTGGCTGACCAAGCTTTCCAAGGGTAGCATGGCGGCTTCGAGACCGGAGAGGTCGAGCACGCAAGGCATGTTACGAAATAGTGCAGGTGCTTCTGCCTGACGCTGACTGAGTATCGAGCGAATGGTGTTTAAATCGCTGCCAGCAAAAGTGAGGGTGGTTAATGGCACCATCCCCGCCTTCATGGTGATAACGCCTTGGCTCATGACTTCGCAACCAAAGGGAAATTGGCGAAGGTAATATTGCCCGTGCCTGCCGCTAAAACGCGCCGCAGGTTGTGATGATTATTGACATCTGGCGTTACCAATACATCGCGATAATGCTCACCAAAACAACGCAGCGTTTGTTCTTTGCTGAGTTCTAGCTGTTGCGATAAAGCGAATACTTTGCAGCTGCCCTGATTTTGATCGACCGCATTGGCTACGGAGCCATTTTGAAAGGCGCTAGGGGTGAAATCGTACCATTGCTCGATAAAGGCCAAAGTGTTGGCAAAGACATGGTCGTCCCGTTCTAGCTGCTGTAGAAACTCAGTTTGGGCTTGTTGAAAATCAGTCACGCGTTATTCCTTTTTCTATGTGCCCTAAGGCTAACATTATGGCCGTCTGAACACTACGATTGCGCGGCCTTTCGTGAGTTGCATTGAATGATAAAAAATTGCATAGACATTGATCTTTGCTCTTGCTCGGAGTAATTTTAACTGTTTATTTATACAGCTATTTGCAGGTACGAACGGTACTGGGAGAAATCTATGATGGAAAGCGCTAACGCGATACTCGACCAGCGCCAAAATTGTGGAGTACGTAAGGTCCTGCATATTGATTGCGATTGTTTTTTTGCCGCAGTGGAAATGCGTGAGCGTCCTGAATTGCGTGAGCGCCCGATTGCGATTGGTGGCAGCTCTGATCGTCGTGGTGTTATTGCCACCTGCAATTATCCGGCAAGAACCTTTGGAGTGCGCTCGGCAATGGCAACGGCAACGGCATTGAGGTTATGCCCAGACTTGGTTTTAGTATCTAGTAATATGGCTTTGTACCGCGAAGTGTCGCAGCAATTAATGGCGATTTTGAGTGACTATTCCACTCAGTTAGAACAAGTATCGGTGGATGAGGCTTTTTTAGAATTAGGCAGAGATGAACATGCATCATCGGTGGCTGAAGGTATTCGTCAGCGTGTACGTAACGAACTTGGCATTACCGTATCCATTGGTGTGGCGACCAATAAATTTTTAGCCAAGGTGGCCAGTGATTGGAACAAACCTGATGGTCAGTTTGTCATTCGCCCTAATGAGATAGCAGACTTTATGACGACTCTTCCCGTGAGACGTATTCCGGGTGTCGGGCCAGCACTACAAAAGCGTTTAGAATTAGCCGGAATTATTACCTGTGGTGATGCCCAAACTTGGTCGTTAATGGAACTCGTTAGACGTTTCGGTCGCTCAGGGGCGTCACTCTATCAACGATCACGTGGTTATGATTCGCGTCCAATTCATACCGAGCGGGTGCGCAAGTCATTAAGTATTGAACATACGTTTGCCCACGATTTACCCAACCCTGGTGCTTGTTTAGCACAAGTCAGTGAATTATATGAGCGTTGGTTAACTCGGGTTAGTCGTACACCTTGGAAAGCGGAATCGCTAGCCCCTTTCGTTAAAGTGAAGTTTGCCGATTTCACTCAAACAACCGTCGCTGATATTGGTGAGAGTGCGTCCGAAGAGGGATTTAAGCGATTGTTACAGCAAGCATTAACGCGTGCGGATAAACCGGTGCGCTTGTTGGGAATTGGTGGCAAGTTTCCACACACTAGCGAACAGCAACTGAGCCTATTTTAACGAGTTAATGGTTAGCTCATTGTGCTGTTTGGTTTGTTCTAACTTTTTATAGTAGCCCTGCAAACATCCCTAATGGGAATATCGCTAAGGATGTGTACGCAATGGTCACGCCAAGAGCGGCACCAACGATGACATCAGTAGGGTAATGCATGCCTAAAATTATGCGTGATAGCGCAACCAAAACGGCGAAAGGCAATACCAACCAAGCTAATGCTGGGTAAAACAGGGTAAATAACACGGCAAAGTTCACTGCGTTCATGGTATGCCCCGACGGAAAGCTGTACTTATCCAGTGGCGCGGTATGCGCTTGAATATCAGGAAACGATATAAAAGGGCGTTGACGTACCAAGCGATTTTTTAACTGACTGTATAACGCTAAGCAGGCTAAACCAGCAACGGCAATATGGCCGGTTGCTGCGAGGCCTTTTATACCATCAAGTAGTGGTAAAGCCAAAGCAAGTGTGTACCAAAATACCCCATCACCTAAGCGGCTAATGCCTTTAAAAAACAACCGAATCCGGCGAGAGTAGCCGATGCGATTTAGGCGCTGACAAAGGCTGATTTCAAAGTGATCGGCCTTATGAAACAGTAACGCGGCTTTTGGTTGTATTAGTTTCGCAAGTTCCATTAGCTATCTCCTCTGGTCGAGCTGCAGCCAGATGCTGCAAAAATTCATCAACAATGGTGTGCCAAGAAATACGTTCGGCTGTGTGCCGTGCGGCATAGCGTATATTGCGTAGGCGATTGGGGCTATCGAGCAGTAATCCGGCACGTTGCACGAAGGCTGCTTCGTCGCCAAAAGGCGCAAGCATAGCGTTCACGCCGTCTTGTGTGTGTTCGTGCGCTGCAGCATAGTCGAAACTGACGAGAGCTAAGCCGCTGGCTAAGGCTTCAGTGACAACGTTGCCAAAGGTATCGGTCAGGCTGGGGAATAAAAACACATCACCGCTGGCGAAGTGTTGAGCCAAGGCCTCTCCTCGTTGTGTGCCGCAACAAATAATATCGGGATGACGCTCACGCAAGTGTGCTAGCTCTGGGCCGTCGCCAACCAATACTAAGCGTACGCGGTCGTCGGCGGCTTTGAGTTGTTGATAGGTGCTGATCGCCAGTTTAATGTTTTTCTCGGCGGCAACACGGCCAACGCAGAGCAATACGAGGTCGTTGTCGTTAACACCCCATTCTCGCCGTAATTCTGCACTACGTTTCGCGGGATGAAACATTTGGCTATCGACGCCACGAGACATAACACTGACGTTATGAAACCCGTTGGTTTCCAGTTCATCACGTTGGATTTGCGTAGGAACCAGTGTACCCGCAGTTAAATTATGGAAATAGCGCAAGTAGCGGTAGCTAAGGTTCTCCAATAACCCCAAATGGTAGTGTTTACCATACTGATGAAAGTTGGTGTGAAAACCGCTCATGACTGGAATTTGGTATTCGCTCGCGGCTTTGACGCTGGCCCAGCCCATTGGACCTTCGGTGGCAATGTATAAGGCTTGTGGTTTAAAGCGCTGAAGAGCACTGAGAATTCTGCTTTTGAGTGGTAAACCGAATTTCAGTTCTTTGTATCCTGGCAGGGGTAGGCCGGGCAAAGTGACGGTTTCTTCTTCTGCTTCGATTTGATTGACATCGTATTGGTTTTGACGTGGGCGAATAATTTGTACGGCGATGCCGCGGCTGCGCATTCCCTTAACGAGATGCGCTAAAGTATTCGCCACACCGTTAACTTCTGGTGTGTAGGTTTCGGTAACGATAGAAACTCGAGTTAACTGAACAGTCATGACCACGCGCTGTTTATTGGGCTATTACGGTTACTTTGCGTTTGATATATGACAAATATGTTGCGGAGTGGTGAAGGTCTAGTGATCTAGATGTGTATTGCGATGAAAGTCAGAGGCGTTTTGTGCCACTGGGCCAGTTTTGCCCTGTGGCAAGGTGTCATTAGTGTTCTTCGCGGTAATACGAAGGAGCGTTTTGAGTCCAGCGTCGGAAGGCTTTGCGGAAGTTGGAAGGATCGCTATAGCCTACCAAAGCAGCAATTTCTTCGATTGGAAGGTTCGAATTGCGCAGGTATTCGATGGCCATCTCTTTACGAACTTCGTCGAGAATACGCTGATAAGAGGTTCCCACATCCTGCAAGCTGCGACTTAAAGTGCGAGTGGATGTGGCCAAATGACTCGCAACAACATCTACCGGAGGGAAATGCCCTGGGTTGCTCAATAAGATTCGGCGAACTTTGGCAATAATTCCTTCTTTAGGTCCCATACGGGTAAGGATTTCTTCACATTGATTTTCAGCCATGGCGGCCGTTGCTTGATCTGCCATAACCAAAGGAAGGCTGAGGACGTCATGGGAAATGATGAACTCAGTTCTTGGCTGATCGAATAATATTGGGCAGTCAAAAAACTCTTTGTAGCGCGCGGAATACGCAGGCTCAGGGTGATTTAAATGTACTTCGATGGGTTGGGCTTCATATTGGCCAGTCAAAAAGCGGGCTAACGTAGAGAAGGTTGCCACAAACACGTCGCAAATCATGCGATAAATATGGTCGAAAGGAATATGACTGGTCAATCGTACCGCTGAATATTCTCCCATGTTAATCACCTCGAAGGTGAATGCGGGATCGACTAAGGTGTGGTATTTCATGCCTAAATCAAGCGCACTGCGCAAGTTGGCACAACTCAGTACCGCGTAGCCAAGCATACCAAATTGATTAATATTGATGGCGGCGCCTAAATCCAGACCGACACTGTCATCTGAATAGTTACGGATAAGGTTTTCCGCCAGCAATAACAGTTGTTGGTAGGTTAGCCGTGCAGAAGGGTCGGCAAGTAACCGTGGATCAATTCCTGTATTTTTCAACAGGACGGAACGGTCGATGCCGTTTTCTTCGCCGACACGCAGCATCGTTGCCGGGATGTTTACCGGTACGAGTGGTTCAGTCAGACTCCAAGTGCCTCGGATCATGATATTACCGTTATTGTTATACTGATCGTTAGAATGACAGGCTTTTGGCGTAAATCAAGCGCTTGAGATATACCCACCATGTTCGATTAAGCCATTGGCGCACCTTACTACAAATATGACAAAAAGCGCCAGAGTTCTAGGTGTCTGTATATTAAATTTATTGATTTCGGAATGCATAGTGGTGCCTACTCAAAAAGCGCCCAAACTCGACTATCTCTTGTGACGACTTATTTTGTATTAAGGTCAGAAGTATGCGATTGAGACGCGGATTGTGCTTTGGTGTGATCAGAAATGCGAGATCATCGCGGCGTGATTCAAAATTTGTCACGACAACAGGTAAGCGAGCAGCATCCAGCAATGCATGGATAATGTTTGCTTGCTCTTTAGCGAGCAATAGCCACCAAAACTGTTGGCGAATACGTTCGAGTGTTACTTCATGCACACTTTCGACATGGATTTCGGCTTTTACTCTAGCTTCGCGTTGTTTTTCCGTGGCAAATCGAGCGATAGTCGCTATGACGACAGGTTCTTCACTATTAATCCAATAGTAGCGTCCATCCCATTCTCTGTAGACCACCTTGGGTGGTGTATTACCCTTACCAAAGTGTTGATTGATCAATGCATCAAATTCATCCGCCGATGAGCAGGGCGGTAAGTTAGGTTGAGCAACGGCCCAATGTGCTAATGATGCATAGTCCTTGTCATCTTGGCTGCTGACTTCGACTCCTGTGATCGTTGTTAGATTAAGTAAGCGATCAAATTTCTTACTAACCAGGAGTTTTTGTAAAAGTGGTTTTAGTGGTGAAAATACGGGGTGCTTTTCTGGCAGCCCTTCTTCGCACGTGCTGATGATGGACGTCAGACTCATCCATCGATGTGCGAGATAACTGGATGGATTGAGAATCCCTATATCGTTTAACGCTATCTGTCGCACAGCTTGATTCGCATACCAAGTAGGTGCAAGGCGTTGTAGCCACCGATTAAGGAAAGCTTCTAGGTCGAATAGTTCATTACTTACTTTCATTCGTCCCACCGTAAAAGGGCTGCATCTCTGTTCGGTCAGTTTATGCTGAAAAGAGTTTTCTTAATAAGTAAAGCACGTAGATGATGGTTGTGAATGCAAACTGACACGCCATTATGGCGTAGGTTGATAATGCGTTAAGGCTTTCCGGTTTAGCGCCACATGATGTCGAAAGAAAGTCATTAGCTTTATTTTGCCAACGGTTAAATGAAATGGGTTGAGTTTTACGATGTAGCGGTTGAAATTGAGCAGGGGGAGGAGCTGGTGCTGCCACTGTGCCTGCTTTGGACATTGTTGCAAATGCGTTAGGGACACCTTCTGCTCAGACCGATATAATTTCCTTTTTTGGAGGGCATGATGGCCAATATTTATCTTCCGGTAGGGTCTGTGACGGGCACTGCGATAGCCGTTGCAAACGCGTTGACAGAGGCATTAATTGTCGCTGGGCACGAAGTTTTATTGGATATAAATGCATCGGTTGCTACTTTGAATAGCCAACCTTGGGATGCTGTGCTGGTCGTGACCTCTACCACGGGGCAGGGCGATATTCCCGCTAATTTACTGCCGTTTTATGCTCAACTTGAAGAACAATTTCCATTACAAAATGGTCGTCCTTTTGGTGTTGTTAGCTTAGGGGATAGTTCTTATGAACGTACTTTTTGTAATGCCGGTGCTTTGTTAGAAGAGCGTCTGTTTGAGTTACAAGGCAAAGCCCCAATTCCGCGCGTTACCATTGATGCAATTGAAACATCGAACCCTGATGACGATGCACTTTGTTGGTTAAAAGAATGGATGGAGGTTGCGCTGGCCTAAGCCAGCGCGGTATCTCGGTTATCCATTAAAAGCGCACAGATAATTTTAACTGTGTCTGATGGTTGTGATATTCCGATCCTTCCGGTGGCATAGTGTCCCAGCGACTTTGCCACTGCCACTTGAAGTCGACTTGTTGGCTAACGGGCATGGTCAAGGTAGCGCGTACTAAAGAGCGAACATCATCGACATCGTCTACCGATGGTTGCACGTACACGGTCGTCTGAAAGTGGCTATGGCTAAATGCCCATTCAAAATGCGTGTATAGATTGACGCGGGTGAGTTCGTGGGTAGCCGTGCCGTCAGTGCCGGTTTCTTCCACTTGCTCGTGAAATAACCCTAGCCCCTGATTGATCAATCCCTTGTCATTAAACTTATGCTGAAAACGTACACCGCCACCGGCTAAATAACGGTGTTGGAGGGATGCAAACGGGTCACGTTCGTACTGTAGAAAGGCTTCTTGTGCCCAGCGCTCGCGGAAGTTGCGAACGGTGCGGGCATGAGCAAACGTGTTGTCGTCGGTGCGTTCGCCATTAAATGATTCATAGTCACGGCTAGCCCAACTAAAAAAACGATATTGCTGACCTTGCCAACTGCTGTTGAGTGCAAGACTGCCTGTACGTTTTTCATTGTTGCCGGATTCCATATCGAATCCCGCTTCGATCTTGTTTTGCCAGCCCTGGCTTTCTCCATTGCGACGTTTTTCTTCGATATCTGTTATGGCGTGTGCGGTAGGGATCGTAAGGATCAAGGCCGCTAGGGCATAGCGCATGCAAGCTCTCCAATAATTTATGAAGACGCTAGTTTATCATTTTTGTAACGGGGCGTGCGGATGCAAGATTGCTAAATAGAGTGTGAAGTTGGCTGACCTGTTTGCGTTGCGAGTAGCTCGCACCCAGCTCATCAAATTGAGTCCGTGCTTGGTCAATGATGCCGAGTGCATCAATGGTATCATTTTCAGCAAGGCCTTTGCGGGCAGTATTGACGAATGCGAGGGCATTCAGAGCTTGGCCGCTGAGCAATCCATATTGTTGTAGGCGCGCTTGAAATCCACTTACTTCATTTACGAGCAGTGCTTGTATATTGAACTCGCTGGCAACGGCACTGACAAGGACGGCACGATCAGATGGAACATAAGCCGCCAGTGGGGCACTGTCGTCAGTTGCTTTGCTGTTGATGTCACCAGTAGCATCGACTTTGGCAGTGTTGTTGTCCGCGTTTGCAGAGGTACTGGTGTGTTGCTGTTGTAAGTAGTTACTTAAGGCACTGAGTAGCATGACGGCCTCCTGCGATAGATAATTTGCTATTGCAGAAGCCATGCCAGACTTCAATCCCCTTATTTCATGGGCTTCTTATCGATTCTTTACTATTTGGCGGCGACGAATTGCCGGTTTCATCGGCAAGCGGGCAAAGATTTTTCTGTATTTGCACGTAAGTAGATACATTATGGTATTCCGCCTAGTTTAAGAGAGTGCGCTATTGAATCTGTGCGTGATGACGTGGTTAGGGAATAATATCAAGGAAGAAAAGCGTGCCGTACTGTTTCTGGCAGGTGAGTTTAGTCGCTATTGCAACGTAATTTGGCAGGGCTAATAAGGGTTGATCCTGCCTCGTATGATCCGTGTTGGTTATTTTATTAGCCAGCGAAATGAAAACCAATTTGCGCCAATACCGTCCGCAAAGTTCTCTGCTCTATTGCTGAAAAGGGGCGAACGTCATAGCAATGTTCACACATAACCGTGCCGCCTTCTTTCAATGTTTGAATGCTGATATCTGTGTATTTATCGCAACGATCACAGCTAATTGGAATCAATACTTGGGCAGATAAAATAGTACTTACTGCCGTTTCTGATTCTTCGCTTATGCGCAGTGCTTGAGTCATAAATTACCCTCATTGGTCAACCTACTTCACTTCGTATGCTGTTAGCGTAGCAGTTGATCGTCTGGTACTTGTGTCTTAACTAAGTCTTATAGTGAACAATTGTAAATCGTTGTTTAAGATTACTCGCTACATTAACTTACAGTGTAGTTCCTTTGTAATGTATCTGCATTATTCAGACTTAGAACAATGCGTTATGACGATACGTGATTAATAAGGTTTCTTGATGATGAGGCTGATTTTCTAATAAGTTGGCGGTAAAGCCTTAGTTTTGAGGCAATAACAATTTAGTTACATACTGACCAATTGCTAGCGAAGATGTTAACCCTGGGCTTTCAATTCCGAATAAGTGCACTAATGGCGGCGTGTTTTTGCGGTCGTGGCGCGCGATATGAAAGTCAGTTGTTATTTCATTTGCTCGGTGCAATTTGGGGCGAATGCCGGCATAGGCTGGACGGAGTTGTTCCGCTTTTAGCTCGGGAAAGTAGCCTTGGATCGCCTTAGCAAAACGTAGGCCTAAGTGAGGCGAAATTTCGTAGTTGAGTTGCCTTGGACTGGCTGTGCTCAGATACTCGGTGTCGGGGCCGAAACGAACTTGGCCGCCGAGGTCAATGGTAGCATGAATACCTAATCCTGTGAGATTTGCTTCTGGTAGTGGGTAAATCAGATGATTAAATGGATTCGTGCCTTGATAGCTAAAGTAGTGACCGCGACAAAAATGTAACGGCGGCAGATCCTCAATGTCGGTCCCGCAGCGCCGAGCAACGTCATGGGCATGAAGCCCTGCCGTATTGATAAGTGTTGCGCAATTCAGCGTATAGGGGCCATCGCTGGTGGTTAGTTCAACCTGCCAGCCTGAGTCGTTGGCGCTAGCCTTATCGAATTTGGTGTATTTCATTAAGGTCGCGCCCAAACGTTCGGCCTCTTGGGCGAGACGCAGCATATAAATGTGGCTATCTATAATGCCCGAGCGCGGTGAGAACAAGGCTTCGCAGGCGCTGACATTCGGTTCAAGCTCGCGCAAAGCGTGTTGGTCTAACCGTTCGATTGGAATGGTCAGTGCCAATGCTTTTTGTAAGAGAGCTTCTAACCTTGGATTTTTTGGGTCGGGCGCGACAATTAACTTGCCAATGATCTGATGCGGAACATCATATTGTTGGCAAAAGGCATAAAGGGCTTCTCGACCTGTCAGGCAGAGTGATTCCTTCAATGAGTTCGGTGTGTAATATAAGCCCGCATGAACAACTTCACTATTGCGGCTACTGGTTTCAATACCAAAAGCCTCATGTTGCTCAACCAGCAGTACGCTGCTGTTTTTTGCTAACGCTGAGGCTATGGCTAAGCCGATTACGCCGCCACCTATAACGCAAATATCAAAGTCCACGGATGACATGCTTGCACCGTTTTTCTCGTTGCCTGAACTCCTAGACGATAGCGTAAAGCTTGAGTGGAGTCACAAAAAATGGGGTTTGATGCTGCGATGAAGACTTAGCTGGGAGCGATTGTGCAGAGGCAGAATAATAACGTTAAACCTATTAAGATAAAAATCAGTCCCAACGATCTAACAGAGAAAATCTTAACGTTTTTATTATTACTCGGATTTTGTCTTACAGGGATAAGAAAGCTAAGGTTGTCGTCAACTGGTCTGATTGAGTACCATAGCGCACCCTATCAATAAGCAGAGACCATCGATGAATGCAGCCGCTGTAGAGCAAATCACTATGATTGTCGGAATTACCGGGTTGATCGGTCTTATGTTTTTCATTATTTATGATCTTGGAAAACGTGCAAAAGCAGGGAAGTTCGGACTGTTTATTTTATTTCTTGGTCTTGGAGTGGGTGTTCTCGGGTATGTTATTAAGGTCGTTTTAACAACGGTTTTAGATATTTAGGTACGCTCGGGCAAAATTGCCGCTCTCTCATGGCCATAGTGATGGAGGATATGTGTAAAATGCCCGGCTATTTTCATGCCTTCCACTCGTTTCATGCCATTTACTGAATAAATCCATCTGTTGCTTGATTCAGGTTATGGCAATCCTATTGGCTAGGGTTAGACTCACAGCTAGTGTTTATACAAAATTAGGAGAGTGCCATGATAGACAACCCGCTGAAGCAGCAGTTACAACAACTTCACCAACAACTTCAACAGTCGCCAGCATTGGATTCCGACACCTTAAACTTGTTGGAGCAGATTGCTGCGGATATCGAATCACTTGGTGATCAAGACAGTAGTGATCTTAGTGACCGTATTCAGCAGCAAGCGGTGGAATTTGAGCAAGAACATCCGACTTTATCGAGTATTTTGCATGAAATCGTTGATGTTCTTGGTCGTATTGGTGTGTGATTTAAATTAATTAGCAATATTGGGAGAGGCTTTATATGCGCCATATGCCTACAGTAACAGAAATGATGACCGCGTTTCCTTTGCATGTAGAAGAAGCAGTCAGCTTGGATGACGCATTGCATTTGATGAATGAACATCGTTGCCATCACCTCCCAGTCATGAACAACCATGATGTGGTCGGTTTGCTGACGCTTGCGGATATCGAACTAGCGCGCCAACCAGGACATTCAGCACGAGACATCGCTGAACTAACGGTTGGTGATATGTGTCAACGCTCCGTACCAGAAGTTGATCTGCATGTGCGCTTAGATGTTGTCTTGGATATGATGGCGGATGATGATTTAGACGCTGTGCTTATCATGCGACACGAGCGCTTAGCGGGAATTTTAACCGCTCAGGATGCTTGTCGTGGTTTTGCTCATTGGTTGAAAAAAGAATACCTGCCTGACGATGATCCGAGCGTTGCCTAACAATATTCTTACAAAGTGCACCATCTCGGCCCTATTAAAATCTTCTCTGCTTTTTTATGGCGCACATTTCTTTCGATCTAGTGTCAGTGTAGTCTCTTACACTGGTTAGAGAGCCTGCTTATAATTGTCACAAGTCTGAAAAGATTCCTTAATTATCTATAGGTTACTCTGCCCGCTAAGCAATTTATTGGTTCGTTTTGAGCATTTGTAGGGCGATTCGGATCAATTTTGGCACTTGGTAACAAGCATTTAAAAGCTGGTACGGGTTTTGCCATATATAAATTAGATCAGGAGGAGCTGCTTATGTTAAAAATTGCCGATATCCAAGACTACCGCCACAACCCAGTACCCGTGACCCATTCTTTCGATTGGTTAACGAGTCTGACTCATATTCTTGAAAGTCGTTATCATGACGAGGAAAGTATTCAGCAGTTGCTGTCATTAGCAACGGAATTAACAGGTTTGAATAACATTTCCATAGCATTACCCGATTCGCCAAGTCGATTTAAAGCCCAATATTGCTCAACTGGTGTAACGAATGGCATATATAGTTTTGCCGTTCAGCATGCGTTATGTCGGCAGTTTGAATCTCGTGAATGGCTGGTGATTTATGACAATAGCGAACGACCGGAGCGTTTTGATCCAGTGTTGGATACTTTGTCAGGGTCTGTGCGCTGTTTGCTGGTTCCTTTAATGTTACGGCAATCGGTGCTGGCGGTTATGGTTATGGATTTGCGCGGTAATCATCCTGAGTTATTGGATTTAAATATCACGAGCTTTCTCGGAGCTCAGATTGCCAATATTTTAGCAACCCAAGTTGTCCCTAATTTTAAGACGCTTTATGCCCGTCCCTATCAGCGTGTTCATGATGATGAGTTAGATGATATTAATGCCGCAATTGATAAGTGTAATGGCAATAAAACGATGGCTGCAAAAATCTTAGGTCTGACTCCTCGTCAATTGCGCTATCGCTTGTCGAAACTGACGGAAGTGGACGCTTAAGCAGTATTCATAAAATTGTCATCGGTGTACTGGCACACTGATACCTTTATATCAGAGTGCCGGTATCATCATGGCTCAGATCCGTATTAGTGTTGTTACTGAAACCTATGTTCCCGATGTGAATGGTGTTGCGATTTCTTTGCAACACCTTATTTCTTCATTGGATCCTGAACGCTTTTTGGTACAGATCGTTAGGACTCGTCCACGATCAAAATATACACCAGCGCAGGAGGAGGTAGGGTGCCGCGGCATTACCATCCCTATGTATCCCGATTTACAGCTTGGTTTGCCAGCACCACGTACAATAAGAAAAGCGTGGCATGTATTTCAACCAGATCTTGTTTATATTGCTACCGAAGGGCCGCTTGGAAATTCGGCATTAAGCCTCGCCCGAAAATGGGATCTTCCGGTACTCAGTGCTTTTCATACCAATTTTCATCGTTACAGCAGTTATTACGGCTTGAGTTGGATTCGCAATGCCACCTTGGCTTGGTTGCGGCGCTTCCACAACCGTACGTTAATGACCTTGGTTCCTACTACGGAAGTACAGACAATGTTAAAACAGCAGCATTTTAATAACGTCGAGCTACTCCCCCACGGCGTTGATTGTCAACACTTTCATCCTGAATATCGCAATCCTGCCTTACGTAGCTTGTGGGGTGTGAGTGCCGGTGAGCGCGTACTTTTATATGTTGGGCGGATAGCAGCAGAAAAGAATATTCCGCTAGCGATAAAAGCTTGGCAGCTAGCAAGGCAAGAATTTCCTGATATTCGTTTAGTCATGGTGGGTGATGGCCCTATGCGTCAAGAGATGCAATTGAAGCATCCTGATGTCATTTTTGCCGGTGTAAAAACGGGGAGAGAGTTGGCAGAATATTACGCTTCCGCTGATCTATTTGTATTTCCAAGTATGACTGAAACCTTTGGTTTAGTGACGTTAGAAGCAATGGCGAGTGCCTTACCTGTGGTCGCTTACAATATGGCAGCAGCGGCTACGCACGTTCGTCCTGGTATCGATGGTTTTTTAGCTGAAGAGAATGATGAAGTTGGTTTCGTTAAAGCACTATGTGCGGCGCTTGCTATGGATTTAACCTTATCTGGTATTGATGCCCGTGCTCAAGCGGAAGACGCCAGCTGGCATGCCGTGGCGGAACGTTTTTCCGGTTTTGCAGAAATGGTCATTCGAGGTAAATCTGAATATCCGAAAGTAGAACTTCAGTCTCTGGTATAAGGCTTGCAACGCCACCAATAGAAATTCTTTAGAAATTCTTTTTGGAGGCTGCTTGTGGAATTTAATCGCCATAGTATTGCGTTGTTACGGCAAATTAAGCGTCTTGCCAAAGATGAGCAAGGTTGCGATATTCACTTCGATTCCATCTCTCTTGAGCATGATTTACGCGAATTAGTGCGAAGTGGCGTCAGTATTGAGCTTTTACGCTTAGTTGAGGCCTTTTTACCCACCCAAGAGCCGCCGGAACATATACCATCGGTGCGTGTTTATCGAGGTAGTCAGCGTTTGCTTGATGATGTTGAGCGCACGCAAAAATCTCAGCGTATTTATCGCGGCCAAATTGTTAGTGCCTGATCTGCCTAGTTACTGGGCGTCTGATGTTGTCGATGTCCTGTATTAGCGCATATTTTGCCGTTAACTATTGACAAGGTCTTGTCAGTATTCTTATGAAAATTGATTTGAATCAAGTGTGTTAGGCGTCGTAATTCTTTGCGCTGTTAGGGTTTGATGTAGATCAATGGAAGCATGGTCGGAATTGCTAGAGTGTGAACATAAAGATGACCAACGTCGTCGGCGTTCAAAGTGAGGTGATGGCTATGTTTATGGATGAGGTAGTGTTTGCTGGGTTGGCAATTGTTGGTTTAACGTGTTTATTTTTTGTTGGCGTTTATATAGCCATTAAAAAAGATATTTCGAAGCATGGTACGGGTGAGTAATAATCTGGAGTGCATGCTATAAATAAGTGTTATTGAATTCCTTGTACTTGGGCCTGTCGTTTTGATTTTGGCCCTTTTTTTTATCATAGAGCAAGATGGTTAAAGTTGATGGCGAGCCAGTAGTAGTGGTGTTGGGATATTCGCTATTTTTAACGTATCTAATACCTTATCTAAATCTTCACCTTCAGCAACTGGACCAATACGTACGTGGTATAGGTGTAGCATACGATTATCACTTTCTCTTGAGGTAATGGTAACGGGCCAACGTTTTTCAAGCAAAGCCTCTAATTCTTGGCGCTGTTTTTCAGCAGCATCGGCATTGGTCAAGGCGCTGACTTGTATCCAACGCACGCTAGCACTGAGTGGAGTTTGAATTACTTCAATGCGCACCTTGGCCGTTCCTTGTTTATGCATACCGAGTTTAACGGCGGCGGCGTAGGATAAGTCGATGATTCGACTTTCGTGAAAAGGACCACGGTCGTTCACGCGGACAACAACTGATTTACCATTATCCTCGCGAGTGACTTTTACGTAGCAGGGCAAAGGTAAGGTTTTATGAGCGGCAGAAAATTTATAGACATCAAAAATTTCGCCATTTGAGGTTCTATGTCCATGAAACTTCATGCCATACCATGAAGCGATGCCGTTATCGCGATAATGGGTGGCGTCGACATCCGACATCACCCTGTATTCTTTACCGCGCACTTTGTATCTGTCGGGGTTTCCCATTGTGCTACGCGGCTCTGCTATCGGTGTCGGTTCTGATAGAGTTTCAATGTCAGCAATGGGTTGGGGGGTGAAATCATCCTTGTGCTGGTAACGTGAAGTAGTACAAGCGCTTAAGTAACTTATGGTACACAAGAGTACGAGCAGTCGTATCATTTAAAGCTCTCACTCAATTGATAAACAGCCATAGCGTACATACGGCTATGGTTATAACGAGTAATAACGTAAAAGTTGTATTCACCGAGCCAGTATTCTGGACCATCCTTACCGAGTAAATATATTAAGATCGCTGGTTTCTCATCGGCAATTTCAATCGATGGCGTGACGCCTAATGCTTTGATATCGCCAACGGACATTTCTGGTTTACGCGTAGCGTTTACAATTGGCTCATAAGACGTACCAGTAACGGTTACGCGTTGCGTTACCGACTCACCACTTATCCAACCATGACGATTAAAATAGTTTGCAACACTGAATATGGCATCCGCAGGGCTGGTCCATAAATCGCGGTTGCCGTCATTATCGCCATCGACAGCGTATTCTAAATAGCTCGTAGGAATAAACTGTCCATAGCCCATTGCGCCGGCATAGGAACCTTTGATAGCTGCTGGATCGAGATTTTCTTTTTCGGCGAGTGCAAAGAAGGCTTTGAGTTCGCGCCAAAATAGCGGGCGATCTGGGTAGTCGAAAGCCAGCGTTGATAGTGAATCAAGCACTCGATAAGTACCTTGTCGCGTACCGTAAAATGTTTCGACACCGATAATTGCGGTAATGATTTCTTTTGGAACGCCGTATTCTTTTTCTGCTTTTTCTAACAGTGATTTATGGGTTTCCATAAATACCGTGCCGGATTCAATACGTTTTTTGGTTAAGAATATATCTTGATATTTATCCCACTCTAAAACCTTTTCCGCGGGGCGCTGAATGGCATCCAGCACTGATTGCATTTTCTCTGCATTTTTTAGCCAAGCGAGAGTTTCTGCTTCTGGAATTTTATATTCGGATTGCAGCTCGGCTGCAAACTCCGCAAAGCGAGGATGAGTGTCATAGCCAGCGATCGCAGTGCTAGCCAATCCTAACAGTGACAATGTAAGGGCAATCCGGTGAATCGGCATAAAATACATCCTATTAATCTTGGCTATGGGTATACATTGACATAATGAGACCAAATGCGAGTAATAAACTTACTACCGAGGTGCCACCGTAACTAACTAATGGTAGAGGCACACCCACGATCGGTAAAATACCACTCACCATGCCGATATTGACGAAAACGTAAATAAAAAATGTCACGGCAATACTACCAGACAGCAAACGCCCAAAAAGGGTTTCACACTGGGTGGATAAATATAGGCAGCGCATAATAATTAGGAAGTAGAGCACCAGCAACAGCATGACGCCAACAAGGCCTAATTCTTCAGCGAGTACGGCAATAATGAAGTCGGTGTGGCTTTCGGGTAAAAACTCTAGTTGCGACTGAGTCCCGAGTAAATAGCCTTTACCATGAATACCACCAGAGCCAATGGCCGTTTTCGATTGAATAATATTCCAACCGGTTCCAAGAGGGTCGCTTTCCGGATTGAGAAAGGTGAGCACGCGTTGTTTTTGGTAATCGTGCATGACGAAAAACCACATTGCTGGCGCGCTGGCGGAGACCAAGGCGATCATGCTAATAATTAACTTCCAAGACATTCCGGCAAAAAACAGCACGAGAAGTCCCGAGGCGCTGATTAAAATCGAAGTACCTAGGTCGGGTTGTTTTAAAATCAGAACGGTAGGCACTATGACAATGATTAAGGCTGAGAACAAATCGATAAATCGCGGTGGAATAGGCCGTTTCGCCATAAACCAAGCAACCGTGAGAGGTAGCGCCAACTTGACCAGTTCTGATGGTTGAAAGCGCGGTAATCCCGGCAGCTCCAGCCAACGTTGTGCGCCTTTTGCGTCAACCCCCATAACCAGCACCCCGATCAATGCTAATACACCGGCAGCGTAGGCCCAAGGTGCCAATAATTGGTAGATTCTCGGTGGTATCTGCGCCGTCAATAACATCAAGCCGATACCAATACTGAAATGCAAGGCTTGGCGTTTAACCATTTCCATATCCTGACCACTGCCGCTGTACAGTATCAGCAAACCGACGACACACAGGGCTATGATGAGTAAAAATAGAATCAGGTCGATATGTAGGCGTTTGTAAAAAACACCACTGCTATCGAAAGTATGGTGATGCGCAGGGGTGGATACCGTGCGGCTAAAATCAACACTTGCCATTAACCCTCCGCGCCTCCTAGATATTCGTTAATAATACTTTGCGCAATCGGCCCTGCGGTTTTACCGGCGGATTCGCCATTCTCAACGACCACGGCAATGGCAATTTGTGGATTGTTTACCGGAGCAAATGCGATGAATAGAGCATGATCGCGCAAGCGTTCGCGTAGAGCATCAGAATCGTATTCTTCATCCTGCTTAATGCCAACTACCTGCGCGGTACCCGTCTTTGCGGCCATTGGGAATTGCATATTGCTGAGTAAGCGTCGTGCCGTCCCATGCTGCCCAGAAACAACCTTAGCCATGGCATTGAACATGCGCTTCCAGTTGTCGGGGTTGCGTAATTGAATATCGGGAATATCACCATGTTCAATGACGTCTTCGACTTCATTGTGCGCATAGATTAAGCGCGGCACTTGCCATTTGCCGCGGTTAGCCATGACCGCAGTCGCGGTCGCTAATTGCATCGGCGTAACCAACATAAAACCTTGGCCAATGCCTAAGTTAACCGTGTCACCGGGATACCAAGAGCCGCGCCGATTTGTTTTTTTCCATTCACGATCGGGTAATAGACCCGGCAGAGCAGAGATAACGTCTAACGTCATATCACGACCGAAGCCAAATTGCGCAAGGATGGGGGTTAAGCCGTCTATGCCGGTGCGTACGGCGACATCGTAGAAAAAAGTATCACATGACTCCACTACGGCTCTTTCAAGATCGACTCGACCATGGCCCCCTTTTTTCCAGTCGCGATATAAGCGTTCATCATTATCGAGTTTGTACCAACCTGGATCGAAAATGCTATCGCTCCAATTGGTTGTTCCTGCATTTAGCGCGGCTAAACCAATGAAGGGTTTGAGCGTCGAGGCTGGTGGATATTGTCCTCGGGTGGCGCGATCAAATAGCGGCTGGTCAGGGTCGTTGCGTAAATCAGAGTAATCTTTGTGAGAGATGCCGGTGACGAAGGAATTGGGGTCGAATGCCGGATTGCTATAGAGCGCGACGATGCCGCCTGTGGCAACCTCGATGGCAACAACAGCACCACGCTGCCCAGTCATTTCTTTTTCGGCTAGCTTTTGCAAACGGGTATCAAGATGCAGTGTTAGATCGTTACCTGGAACTGGATCTTGCTGCTCAATGACTCTTAGGATTCGTCCGCGTGCATTGGTTTCGACTTTTTGATAGCCCACTTCGCCATGTAGGTCTTCTTCATAGCGGCGCTCAACCCCTGTTTTACCAATGTACTGAGTGGCACTGTAGCGACGCTTAACTTCGGGATCGGTATCGAGCAGCGCTTGGTCCTTTTCGTTGATGCGGCCGACGTAGCCAAGTACGTGGGCAAAGGCATTCGCGTTGGGATAGTGACGCACGAGTTGTGCTTCTACATCGACGCCCGGTAGATAAAAACGATTCACCAGCACTTTGGCAATTTCCTCTTCACTGAGGCGATAGCGTAAGACTACAGGCTCAAACGGGCGACGGCGAAACTTTAGGCGCTTATCGAATTGTTCACGGTCGCGTTCGGATATTTCAATCAGATCGTTGAGAAAGATTAAGGTTTGATCCAGATCTTTAACGCGCTCGGCAACAATGGTAAGGCTATATGACGGAATGTTTTCCGCTAACAATACGCCATTACGATCGTAAATAAGACCTCGATTAGGTGCGAGAGGCCGTAATTGAATGCGGTTGCTTTCCGACAGGTTTTTGTATTTTTCATGCAGATCGATCTGCAGGTACGACATGCGCCAAGCTAAGCCGCATAGCATGATGAAAATAAATAGACCTAAAGTGATGGCGCGTGCGCGGAACAGGCGTCGTTCTGCTGTCTTATCTCTGAACGAGTGCTCCCACATATCCGAACCTCACTTGTGGTACGGATGGCCCTGCAATATGGTCCATGCTCGATACAGTTGTTCGGCAAGCAGAACCCGCACCAAAGGATGCGGCAGGGTAAGATTTGAGAGTGACCAGCGTTGCTTTGCTACGCGCATAACCTCATCAGTCATGCCATCTGGACCGCCAATCAGCAACGCGACATCGCCGCCTTGCATGCGCCAGTTTTCCAATTCGGACGCAAGTTGAGGCGTTGTCCAAGGTTTCCCTTCAACAGCGAGCGCAACCACATGATCCGATGGGCGAATGGCCTTGATAAGTGCTTCAGCTTCTTGCTGCATGGCTTTTTCTTTGCTGGTGTTCTTAGCGCGATGGCCGGGGGCTATCTCCACTAATTCCAATGCACAGTCAGCCGGTAGGCGTTTAGCGTATTCTGCATAGCCTTGTTCTACCCAGGCCGGCATCTTAGTGCCGACCGCGAGCAGACGTAGCTTCATGCGTCGCGTTTTCCTGCTTCAGCGTCGGCTTTAGGTTCGCCCCAAAGGCGTTCCAAATCGTAGAAGTGGCGTGCTTGTTCTGTCATTACGTGAACAACCACATCGATTAGGTCGATAAGAACCCAATCTGCCGCGGCGCGACCTTCCATACCATTTGGGCGTAAACCCGCATGCTTAGCTTTTTCTTCTACATTCGAGGCAACAGCCCCAACGTGACGGTTGGACGTACCATTGGCGATGATCATCCAGTCTGTGACAGAGGTGCGTCCGCGGACGTCTAATACGGTGATATTTTGCGCTTTCATATCTTCCAGCGCTGTGATCACCAACGATTTTATTTGCTCAATTTGCATGCATTTCTATCGATAGAGTTGATGTTGATTTATGTATTCCAATACCGCGTCCGGCGTTAGAAAGGTGACATTGTCGCCCTGCTTGATAGCCTGACGCAAGTCGGATGCGGATATATCGAGTTCTGGCCACGCCTGAAAGGCAATCGCACCGTGGTGAGAGTCAAGTAACCCGTGGCTTTCAGCCCGTCTCAACCTCGCTTGCTGATGTTGCCAACCTATTGCTTTTATTTCGTCTCCGGGACGGCTAATGATCAATACATTGGCACATTCCAATACGACCTCTGGTTTTAGCCATTGATCAAAGCTGTTCCAAGCGTCGGTTCCCATCACCCAAGTGATTGCACAATTGGCCAAACGCTGACGTAATAGGGTGAGTGTTTCCGCGCTATAACTAGGCGTTTCTCGTTGCAGTTCGATATCACAAACATCAATGTTATCGAGCTGCTGAGTCGCCAGTTTTAGCATGGCTAAGCGTTGCTCTGCGGTCGCTTGTGGTTGTGGTCGGTGCGGCGGTGTGGCATTTGGCATCAGCCATACGGCCGCAAAACCGAGTTGGCGTAACTGTATGGCGATACGCAGATGTCCGATATGAACGGGATCAAATGTCCCGCCCAGTATCGCTAGCGACTTAGGATTACTGACGGATTTCACCGTTACCCAGCACGACGTATTTTTGCGAGGTTAAACCTTCAAGCCCAACAGGCCCGCGGGCGTGAATTTTATCCGTCGAAATGCCGATTTCAGCACCTAAACCATATTCAAAACCGTCGGCGAATCGCGTTGAAGCATTAATCATCACAGAACTAGAATCGACCTCATTGATAAAACGACGCGATAAGGTGTAGTTCTCACTAATGATGCTGTCAGTATGGTGTGATCCATGGCGATTGATGTGCTCAATCGCGTCATCCAGAGTATCGACGATACGAATCGCCAAGATTGGCGCTAGATATTCGGTATCCCAATCTTCGGCAGAGGCTGCATTGATATCGACCAATAGTTCACGGGTGCGTTCGCAGCCGCGTAATTCAACGCCGATATTGCCGTAGGCTTCCGCGAGCTCGGGCAGTATGTCTGCTGCACGTGAGGTATGAACCAATAAGGTTTCCATCGTGTTACAGGTGCCGTAACGGTGCGTCTTGGAATTGATCGCGATGTTAATGGCCTTGGTTTTATCGGCGAATTCGTCGATATAGACATGGCAAATACCGTCAAGGTGCTTAATGACAGCCACCTTGGCATCACGACTAATGCGCTCGATGAGACCTTTGCCACCGCGCGGTACGATCACATCGACAAACTCTGGCATAGTAATGAGTGCGCCAACGGCTTCACGGTCAGTGGTTTCGACCACTTGTACTGTATCGGCGGGCAAACCTGCCGCCGCGAGGCCAGTACGGATACAGGCTGCTAACGCTTGGTTTGATTCAATAGCTTCCGAGCCACCACGCAAAATGGCTGCGTTACCGGATTTTAAACACAGGCTGGCCGCTTCAATTGTTACGTTGGGACGGCTTTCATAGATAATGCCGATCACACCTAAAGGCACGCGCATTTTGCCGACTTGAATGCCGCTAGGGCGATATTTAAGATCGGTAATTTCACCCACAGGATCGGCGAGGGCGGCGACTTGTTGTAGACCTTCTAACATGCCATCAATGCGACCGTCGGTGAGTTCAAGGCGGTCGAGCAAAGCAGGATCGAGGCCATTTTCTTGGCCTCGCGCCATATCTAATGCATTGGCTGCTTTTAGTACATCACGCTGTTCGCTGATGGCTGCGGCAATGGCCATTAGGGCAGCATTTTTATCTTGAGTGCTAGCACGGGCGATGGCGCGTGAAGCTACGCGCGCCTGGCCACCCAGTGTTTGTATGTAATCGAGAACCTTCATTGTGTGAATACCTGAAGCGTCGGTCTGTCATAAGATGCGCTAGTATACACGAACTACTACACTGTTAAGCGATGGTCGTATCGAATGATCGCTGAAATGCTCTGGACTCCCTGATTTATGGAAAAAGCACAATTTCATACCTTAGTCGTTCTGCAGGTTAAGGTTCTGTACTGCTTATTTGCCGCGCTCGGTTTGAGCGTGATTGCTGTACTGGATTTGATTGAGTCTACCAATGTGTATGCCGCGGTGGCTGCGAGCTTTTCGGTATTACTCTTGCTCTATGCGGTGTATTTGCTGATGCGCGGACATAATAAGCGCGCGTCTCCTTATCCTGAGTGGGTGTTAGTGTTTTTGTTATGTCTATTCACTTTATTTGGGATGCAGCAAAGCGATCAAGCCACGCATTGGATCTACTTTGTGCCGGGGTACATTTACTTCCTATTTCCGTTTCATATCGCTACCTATGTGGCTTTGGTGTACAGCACCGCCTTATTGTTATTGGTCGTGCGAGAATACGATAGTTATTTGCGCTTACAAATCTTGTTTACTTATGCGACCTGCTATCTCTTCGCTGTGATGTACGCCATGTTGAATGAGCGCAACAATCGCGGTTTGAGCGAAATTATTAACACCGATCCTGTGACTCATGTGTACAACGAATATCAGCTGCAGTTGGATCTGAATAAAGAAATGACACGCGCAGATCGCCAGCGCAGTGAGTTGATTTTGGTCGGTGTGGCCATTCCTCCGCGCTGGCATACACTAAAAGCCGAAGATTACGAACAGCGTCTGAGTTTTTTTGGCAAAAAACTGAAGCGTTGTCTGCGTAAATACGACACATGTTATCGTTTAAACTCGGATAATTTTATTATCCTTATGCCGCATAGTTCGAATGACGATGCTGAGCGTTTGCAAGAAGATTTACTAGATGATTTGGCTGGCAGTGATCGTTTTGCGGGGTTAACTCAGGTGAGGGTGGTACAAGATGTCTATCGTCCTGAGGATGACATCCTTAGTATGATTAAACGGATACAGGGGGGGTTATCGAATGCTCAGTGAATTGTCGCAAGAACAATTATTACCCCGATTGCAGGTGTTAGTTTACTCGCTTGCCGCCGTTGCCATTTCGATCCTTATTTATGATCAATATCGTCAGGGCCTATATTCACTTGTACTGTCGAATTGCATAGCGATACCAGCTCTTTTATTTAGTGCGATTTTTATTTATATCAATCGTGATAGGGATGCCTATGCTTGGATTAATTATCCTCTGATTTGTTTGCTGGCGGGACTTGGTTTGTATCAGTTACTGGATTACCCAGTGCTGATGACTCACTATTTGTATGCTTTTCCCTTGTTCAGTTACTTTTGTTTGCCCATTAATCACGGTACTTGGTTTAACGTTGCGATAGCCTTAGCAATGACGGTACTGGTCTGGCTTGATGAGGGCGCGCTAAGCGCAATTCGCAGTGGCACAAATTACTCATTATTGGTCGGCTCCGCTTGGTGTTATGCCTATCTCACGCAATTGAAAGGTTGGTCGTTACAGCGTTTGGCGCTTACGGATCAAATTTCGGGTGCCTATAACCGTAGCCATTTCCACCACGTATTAGAGCGAGAAATTGCTCGTGGGGAGAGTGCTCGTCAACATGTTAGCTTGATCGGTTTAGTGTTGGAAGAGTACCACCAACTGGCCGACTTACACGGGAATCGTTCAGTGTCACAATTTTTACCACGATTTGTCACAATTATTCAGCAGCAGGTGCGCGCAGAAGATGAAATGTTTCGCTTGGGCGATGACTTGTTTGTGTTGGTATTACCGAATTGTGCCGAAGAAGGTGCCATCGTGTTGCTGGAACGTATCAAGCGTAAGTTAGAAGGTCAGATTTGGCGACCATTCGCGGAGCTATCATTAGGAGCTGCTGCGGTGACTCGTCAACCGCATGAAGCGAGTGAAGCGTTAGAGCAGCGCTTAATGGGACGACTGAAAAAGCAAAAGCGTACCAGTTTACAATTAGCCGCATTTAGCGAATAGAAGCGATCAGTCGACATTTTTTTGTGTCTTGAATAATAGCAATCGCTAGCTATCTCATTAACGTGATGCTTTGCAACGTATAATTCGCACCAAGGTTTTAATTTTCACTTCAGGCAAGTTCAACTGCCCATAAAATGAGGCGGGATCAAGCACGTCGACTTGGTCGAACCCGTCTTCAGTAAAGCCATTGCGAATGGCAGTATCGTCAGAGTAATGCAAGGGCCATTGTCCCCGAGTAAATACCCCCACCAATTTTTGCGCCATTTTAACGTAACGGTACGATGGGTGATCGACAAAGTCTGGGTACAAATCCGTGATGTAATAACCCTGTGGGAATTGTTTTAAGCCTTGGGCCATACGCGCCCAAACGGAGCGAATAACCGGTAAGTCAAAGTAGTTAATAAGGCCTTCGGTAATGATTAACGTGGGTTTGCTGGGGTTAAGACCTGCAAGTACCGCCGCAATGGATGTTGGGCCGTCTTCTTGCAAGATATTACACTCAACCACATCGTGGCCGGCGGCTAAACCGACACGTTCTAGTAGTTCGTGCTTACGAGCGGCCATTTGGGGTAGATCACCTTCGATATAACGAATATGCGGATATTGCTGTTTGATACGATAACCGCGTGGCGACAGGCCGGAAGCTAATTCAACAATTTGTTCCACCCCGTGTTGTTCAATAAGTTCACACACATGATGATCGATGACTAAATGACGCTGCAGTAAAAAGATATCAATGTCAGCACCGGCAACCAAGCGTAGAAAGGCATTAATGGGAGCAAGTGCGGCGTTGGCTAAGCGTCCCGTTCCGGTTGCAAAGCCGGCAGCTGAAAGTCCATGCTTGTACCAGATGTAGCCCGTATAGTGGGCGCTAATGCTGATCCGTGAGGTATCCAGATCAGGAAATTGAGTAGCTGACTTCATTCGCTTTTTCTAGGTTATTCGTGGTCAGGATTTTTCGAGAATACAGGGAATAAACGATGTCTGCCATGCTTGAGTCGTATTTAACGGGGTTAAACCTTTTTATGGGGGATATAACCAGTCGTGCTGGCAAGAGTGTTGAGGGATTATTATTACTCTTATTTCTAACGGCCTTTACTGAGTCTCTCGCCGTGGTTGGACTGCTCGTGCCCGGTATCGCGATCTTGATTGGTCTTACGATGTTAGCACCTGAGTTAGGTATTTCTTCGTGGGCTTGGTGGCTGACAGGAACGCTCGGTGCTTTCTTGGGGGATGGCACTAGCTTTTGGTTGGGACGCCGTGCCCAAGGACGCTTGCATCGCTGGCGTTTTTTTCAAAAGCACTCAGATTGGTTAGAGCACAGTCATGAATTCTTCATTCGCTACGGGATTTGGAGTATCGCGTTTGGGCGCTTTATTGGGCCTTTGCGTCCACTTGTGCCTGTCGTAGCGGGAGCAAGCGCTATGCCTAGCTCATCCTTTTGGATGGCTAATGCGCTCTCGTCACCGGCATGGGCCGCCGCTTACTTATTGCCCATCTATTGGCTTGGCGAGCGCGCGGCACAGCATTTCAGCCGTACCGGTGTCGTTATGCTGGTGCTGGGAGGCTTTGTTTTGGCTGTGGTGTTTACGTTATGGCTCAAACGTCGCCGTTGTTAGCTTGTTCGCGGGCGAAGTTTAAATCCTTCTGCACGCTATTGAGCTGGTATTTCAAATCTGCAACTTTCTGTTTTAACTCGCGATTTTCATCCTGTGTGGCTTTGTACTGTTCTGCCATCTCGGTTAAATCGCGTTTAGCATCAGCAATAATTTGCTGCCACCGTGAAATCAAAACGTAGGCGGTGAGTCCTGCGCCCAACAGGATGCTAGCGAGTACGGCAAAAATTAAGGCCATGGTGTCTCCAATAAAGAATCAATGGCGCGAATAAGATCAACAACCTCATTGGCGCGAATATTGCGTTGGCTAAATGTTAGGTCGACCATGCCTGTCATACCGTGATCAGCCGGAATTTTGGGCAGTTCTGCTCCTGTTGCAAGCAGCGCAGACAAGCGTGGAATCAAGATGAATTGCAGCCATTGCTCGATGGTCAGGGTATCAAGGCAGAAGGGTTGAAGGCTAGACAATTGCTGTTGACTGGGAGAGCCGGCCGACCACAACGCGTGCTGCTGCAGGGCGTTCTCTAGTTTGAGTAGATAACTGGCAAGCAAACTGTGTTGCGTCGACATGAAGAGCCTCCGGTTGCCGTGTGCACGCTGCGAATAATAACGGAATTCGTTATAGGACTGAATCACCCAGCACAAACTGTTAAACTCCGGTTTTTTCGTATGTTTGTTGGAGAGTTGGAGAATCAATATGACCATCAGTCAATTAGTGCGGCGCAGCGGCGCGCAAATGCGTGTGTTTGATCTGGGGCGTCGTATTGGGGAAATATCAACGACGGATTTTGAAGTGATTGAACGGCTGGCTAAGTCTTATCCTGCGCCGTACTTGAAACATGCTTGGTTAGGGATTTTTAGCTGGAATCCTAATAAACCGGGACAGCATAATATTTGGTTTTTGAAGCTTCCCCTTGATGAGCAAAATGTTCTGCTGCCAGGGCCGCGCGATGCGTTTTTAGAGCATTGGCTACGTGTGGTACAAGCGCCCACCAAACAGCATGGCGACGCACCGTGCAGTTATAAGCCTGATGGCAATCGTATGGCGTATTTTCATGCTTTGGCCTTACGCACGTTAGAACAACCAGCAACTCAATACTACGCCACCGCACGAGCGTATCTGTCGGGTGATAATGGCTGGGAAAATTGGCAACAGTTGGGTCTACAAGGCTTAGCGGAAGTCGTTGCACGCATCGATGAAGACAATAACGACGTCTTGTTATGCCAAGCGATGACTAAGATGGCGGGTGTTCCTCGAAATGTTCTGCTTGGCTTTTTGGAAAATGCGACGCCTGGTTTGAATTTAACGTTAGCCATCAGTGATGCGCTGGCTCAGGTTGTTGCAGGTAACGCCGGTGCTGCTGACTTAGCCGCCTTTGCGCGTGGTTTATCGGGTAGTGCTAGTGTGCCACAGAGACAACAATTGTTGGGGGCTATTTTGGCTCACCCAGAAGCGCGATCCATTGACGTGCTGAGCGCCATTGGCAGTCGCTGTTGGTTGGATCTCAGTGACGAGCGTCTACAAATATACTTGGAACACTTGGCTGCCGTTGGCCAAGATTCGTTTATCACCCTTATTGCCGATCTCATGACCTTGCCAAGTATGCGTGAGCGGATACTGGCAGCATTTCGTAACCCAGAACGCAGCGATACCTTGTCGGCAGCGATTGGTAAGTTGATGAACTTGGCACGTGAGAATATGCAATGACGGTTATTCGTGCCGAGCAGGCGTGTTCATGTCAGAGTGGACTTACGTACGCGCCTTGTTGTTAGCCATGCCTTTAATCAACATGCCGAGTGACATAGCCAATGCGCCAACGACAGAAAGTAACATCATGCCGTTAACTAGCCCGCTGTGTCGGGTGTAATAACTGGTTTGTTCGATCGCTTCGCTGCCACAGGCGGCAGTCTCGAAGTTGTAGATGCCGCCGAGTTGAGTACAGTCTGAAATTGCCGACATTTCTATTCCGTAAAGCACCAGCAAAATAAGTACAGGGAAGGCGAAAATAAGGGAACCAAGTCGCAATAACATAAAAGAGAACTCCGGATAGTTGATATGAAACTTGACATTGGGGTCCAAATGTTTTCATCTTACTCCCAATGCCTAGCCATAATAATGATAACAAAGTTAATACCTACATGAATAAAATCACGCTATTCGTTATTACGTTCTTCATCGGTTTGCAGGTCAATGCTGCAACTCCAGAGCAACTTGATTCACTCTTAAATAAGATTGATCAAGATATTACAGCCCAGCGTTTAAGTGCGCCTGAGGGTAATAATGCATTAGAAAAAATTGAGGCCTTCCGTCGCGACGCACCGTTTGATTTTCGCATTGTGCCGCTAACGTATCGCTGGGGGGAGTCTTACGTTGAGTTGGCTAATCGAGCGATAGCTGCTGGTCAGTTCGATAAGGCTCAGGGCTACTTGGATAAAGTTTGGCCGGTGGCATCTTTGACACCTGGTTTGGAAGAAGCACAGAGCGTCATTGATGATGCCATTGTTAGTGGTACGGCCGAGCCTGCTGCGGTTACCGCAGTGGAAGCCCCCACCAACGCAGAATTAGAGCGCCAGCGTCAATTGGCTGAAACGGCAGAGAAAGAAAAGCAACGCCTGCAAGCTGATTATCAGCGCAAGAAACGCGAAGAGCAAAAAGCGGCGGCAGAAAAAGCCCGTAAGGCGTTAGCTGAGCAGCAGCGTCAGCAGCAGTTAGAGCGCGAGCGTCGAGCGGCTAACGAACAAAAATTGAAAGAGCAGCAGCGTTTGGCTCAACAAGCCGCTAAAGCGAAAACAGCAAATGCAGCGGCGAAAGTGGTAGCTGTTGATCTCGAAGATGAATTACTCGATGCTAAATCAAAATCGGCACCTGTGGTTGCTCCTAAATCTGCAGTTTCAGCGGTTGCCAGCGCTGCGAGTGTTACTGCCGCGTGGGCCGATGCCAAAGAAGATAGTGCGCCAATTGCACGCTACGGTATTCCTACCGAAGAGTTAGCAAGTCGATCGCGTAGTATTGCGGAAAATATGAAGGGTGCCTGTCAGGCGATGGTTGATAGTGATGCGTCAGTGGTTATTCATACCGTGGATAAGTCTGATTACCGCTGGTTAGCGGTGCGTTTAACCTTATGTACTCGGCGCCTTGATCGCGCTTATCGTTTGCGTCATAGTCACGAAGCCGTGCCTGCTGATAGTGCCCCCTTCCTAACGTTGCATCCTCCACGTGATACCGCTTTGATTCGTCAATAAGTGGGTTAGCACAGGTTGAATGGCAACCTGTGCTATTCGTTACGGGATATTCTGCAGTATTTGCTTGTCAGTATATTTTAGAAATTTAAGTAGTCGCGGGTAGCCGTTGGCTATTCAGTTTCTATCTATTCGCAGTTATCACTGCAAAAATTGGTTAGCATGTTACAATGCTGCCCCGAATTTCCCATCCGGCGTTCAGGAATATGATGCGTTTTTTACAGCTCTGCCTCTTTGTTGTTTTTACTTCTTCTGCTAACGCAGCGGTAATCATTCCCAAACCACCTGTTCTTGATGCGTCAGCGTACATTTTAATGGATGCTGATAGCGGTCGAGTTATCTTTGAGCACAATGCCGATCAGCAGTTGCCCCCCGCCAGCATGACCAAAATGATGACCAGTTATATTACCGTGCACGAGTTGGTTGAGGGTAAGGTGCAAGAAAATACTCAAGTGCCGATCAGTGTTAATGCTTGGAAGAAAGGCGGTTCGAAAATGTGGGTGCGCGAAGGCACTGAGGTTGCGCTGATTGATCTGCTTCGTGGCATTATTGTGCAGTCAGGCAATGATGCTTCGATAGCCGTCGCTGAATACCTCGCAGGTTCTGAAGATGCTTTCGCTGGTTGGATGAATCAGTATGCTAAAACCTTTGGTATGACTAATACACAGTTTTTAAATGCCACTGGTTGGCCTGCGGATGGGCATCATTCCACGGCTCGAGATATGGCCATTTTAGCCCTGCACATTATCAATGATCACCCAGATTATTATGGCCTGTACGCTGAGAAATATTATGAATACAGCGATATTCGTCAGCCCAACCGTAATAAATTATTGTGGCGTGATCCCACAGTTGATGGTTTAAAAACAGGCCATACTGAAGAAGCCGGTTATTGTTTGACCGCTTCTGCTAAGCGCGAAGATACGCGCTTGATTGCTGTGGTCATGGGGACGCGAAGCGAAGACGCTCGAACTCGTGAAACACAAAAATTGTTAGGCTATGGCTTCCGCTACTTTGAAACTCATAAGCTTTATAGCGCGGGTGATACCCTGCAAACTCAGAAGGTTTGGTTAGGTATGCAAGACAGTGTCAATCTAACGCTGGAAGACGATCTTTATCTAACCTTGCCGCGAGGCAGTAAAGGTGAACTTCAAGTTGAAATATCGACCAATGATTATCCTGAAGCCCCGATTGTAATTGGTGCTCCGCTTGGAAAGTTAACCATACGTATGGACGATGAGGTTCTTGCAGAACGGCCTTTGATTGCGGCAACCACAGTGGAAGAGGCGAGCTTCTTTGGTCGCTTTATTGGGCGCATCAAGTTGTTTTTCACTCGCTTATTAGGCCAGTAATACACTCGACACCCTATATAGGGCAAGGGCAATTGGCGCAGCGCTTCTTGCCCTTTAATTTGAGTTCTGCTGAGTGTGAATGTTCTACTTGAATTATTTGCACTTAGATACCATATAAAGCCCTCGATTATCGCACTCTGAGGTATCCCCGTGAGCCAGCCAGACGCTCCTAAAATAGAATTCCCTTGTCCAAACTATCCGATTAAGGTCGTGGGCAAAGGGGTCGACGGCTACGAGCAGATTGTGGCCGATATTATTCGAGTACATGCGCCTGATCTTGATTTAGAGATTATTAAAGTCAAAGAAAGCAGCCATGGACGGTTCCGTTCAATTACGGTCTACATCACAGCGACTGGCGTGCAGCAGCTTGAGAATATTCATCGCGATTTATCGTCCTGTGAACATGTTCATATGGTGATGTAATTGCGCATTCGTCAACTGGGTTTGTGTGATTATCAAAGCGTTTACGACGATATGGTCGCGACGACAGAATCACGCGACGCAAATAGCGCCGACGAACTATGGTTTTTACAGCACTTTCCCGTGTTCACTCAAGGTCAGGCCGGAAAAGCTGAACACATACTTATGGCGGGTGATATTCCAGTGATTCAAACGGATCGTGGGGGTCAAGTAACCTATCATGGCCCTGGTCAATTGGTTGTTTATCTCTTAGTTGATATCAAACGTAAGGGATGGGGGCCTAGGCAGCTTGTGGCGGCGATTGAGCGAGCCATTGTGGCTTGCTTGCATGATGTTGGTATTTCCTCTGCACCACGAAAGGATGCCCCTGGTGTTTATGTTGGGTCTAAAAAAATAGCCTCACTTGGTTTGAGAATTCGTAATGGTTGCTCTTTTCATGGGTTATCGTTGAATATCAATATGAATTTACAGCCGTTTCAGCGCATTAACCCATGTGGATATGCGGGGATGGAAATGACCCAATTAATGGATGAATTGCGTGATGGCGGCGACGAAGTAACATTGGATCTTGATAGCGTATCGGAAAATTTACAGCGTCATTTGTTGCGTGAGCTAGACACGTCTAACGGCATGGTTGCTACTAGTACAGAAGAGCCCGGAGATAGAAATGAGCGATAAGCCAAAAGTAGTGCAGGGCGAAAAGCTGCGGGGCGCCGATAAAGTTGCGCGTATACCGATTAAGGTTATCCCTACTGATGAAATGCCACGCAAGCCTGATTGGATTCGCGTGCGCATTCCGGCGACACCAAAGATTAACGAGATAAAACAAAAGCTGCGAAAGCATAAGTTGCATACGGTATGTGAGGAAGCCAGTTGCCCTAACCTTGGTGAGTGTTTTGGCGGTGGAACCGCAACTTTCATGATCATGGGCGATATCTGTACCCGCCGTTGCCCGTTTTGCGATGTGGGCCACGGGCGACCGAATCCATTGGATGTCGATGAACCTCTAAATTTGGCCACTGCGATTGCCGATATGGCATTGCGTTATGTGGTGATTACTTCAGTGGATCGCGACGACTTACGTGATGGTGGTGCGCAGCATTTTGCCGATTGTATTCGTTTAACGCGTGAGCATAGCCCAAGCATTCAGATTGAAACATTAGTGCCGGATTTCCGTGGTCGCATGGACCTTGCCTTGGATGCTCTTAGTGCGATGCCGCCAGATGTGTTTAACCACAATTTAGAAACCGTGCCGCGCTTATACAAAGAGTGTCGTCCAGGTTCTGATTATCAGTGGTCATTGGATTTGCTGAAACAGTACAAGCAGCGTCAGCCGCATATCATTACCAAGTCGGGCTTGATGTTAGGCTTAGGTGAAACCAACGAAGAAGTGATTGAAGTGATGCATGATATGCGTGCGCACGATATTGATCACATTACCTTAGGTCAATATTTGCAGCCGAGTCGCAATCACTCGCCAGTGAAGCGCTTTGCGACACCGGAGGCGTTTCGCGAGCTCGGTGAGATTGCCAAGAGTTTAGGCTTTGTGCGCGTGAATAGTGGGCCTATGGTGCGATCTTCTTATCACGCCGACCTGCAGGCTCAGGGTGAGAACGTTGGCGGTTTAGATTAACCTAGTCAGAACAAGCTACATCTAGTCAGAATAAGCTACATAAATAAGGAGGCGTCAGCCTCCCTTTTTTTTCATTCTTGTTGCTGCCGGTATTAAACCTGCTTGAGCATAGTGTACAGGTCGTCTTTTAAATGGACGCGACGCATTTTCAATTGCTCTAGATGCTCATCGGAGGTTGGCTCAACATCTTCTTCAATTTTACGCACTTCTCGATCAAGCTCGTGATATTCATCAAATAAACGCGCAAAATGACGATCCTTCATTTTTAGGCTACGAATTTGTTCGCCCATTTCAGGAAAATCGTGGTGTAAGTCATGATGTTCAACTGTAGTCATAAAGTATCTCCTTGTTATCTGTCTTTAGCTTACGCATATGTGCGTCAAGCAAATTGATGCAAATCAGCTTTCCGTTAGTCGCTACAACTTCACGGTAATATATCCCTATAGCGGTGATGAAGTCTGTCGTTATACGTGTGCAGCCTTGCGCTTCTTGGTGCCTTGTCACCGATTGTTAGGTCGTTCAGCGTCTATGGCTTAATGGGTTTTTATGAGTGCCTGTTGAATCCATTGTGTGAGTTGCTGGGCTGGTAACGCTCCCGCTAGTCGGTCTATTTCTTTACCACCGTGAAATAGAATCAGCGTCGGAATGCTGCGAATGCCGAGTTGAGCACTAACGGCCTGAGCTTGCTCGGTATTGACTTTGGCAAAGCGCAATTGATGCTGCATTTGGCCACACACATCGTTGAATATCGGCCCCATCATCTGGCATGGGCCGCACCAACTAGCCCAGAAGTCGACGACAACCGGAAGATCGTTTTTAGTTAGAAAGCGATTGAAGTTGCTATCACTCAACTCAACCGACTTGCCATCGAATAATGATTTTTTACAGCGGCCACACCGTGCCTCTTGCAACGCTTTGTCGGTAGGTAGGTGGTTGATAGTGGCGCAATGAGGACAAGTGTAATGCATAATAAGCTCCGGAAAATGGCGAATAGTCATCATATGCGGTATTGGTTATGTGATTTCAACTGCTGACACACATTGCCGACCGCTCGGTCGATCATTTACTGACTTTTGGGAAGTGCATTAGCACATGCTGTGTAAATTCGGACTTTGTTGCCTCACCGATTAGGCGCGCTTGACTTTGCTCGTCACCGGCATTGAAAAACAGCATTGATGGCGGACCAAAGACCGCATGTTGCTGCATAAAGGTGATGTGCTCAGTGGTTTGATCGGTGACATCCAATTGTACCCAGCGAAGATGCGACAGCGCCTGAATAACGTCTGCTTGTTCGAATACTTCCTTCTCCATCACCTTACAGCTAATACACCAGTCGGCATAAAAATCGACCATAACCGGTTTGGATTCGCTGGCAATGATGTTTTCGAGTTCGATAATGGAGGTTACCCGAGTAAAGGGTGCATAAGTTGCCGTCTGGTTGGTGTTGGATTGGGAGGTGCCATGTTGAAATGTCAATGGTTGTAATGGGTCGTCATTTCCTTGCAAAGCGCCAATGAGAGCGCATGTGCCATATAGGGTTAAAACGAGGGCGAACCCTTTAATGACACGTTGTCCGCCGCTGTTAGCTTGTTCTAGAGCGCCTAGGCTTATGCCATATACCAAGGCTAAGACGCCCCACAGGAATAGCACCCAAGTCGCGGGTATGATGCGGCTTAGTAGCCAGATGGCTACAGCGAGTAAGAGAATACCGAACAGTGCTTTGATTTGGTTCATCCATGCGCCCGCTTTCGGCAGCACAGAAGCGCCTGTCGTACCCAAAACAATCAATGGCGCACCCATGCCTAATCCGAGTGCCAATAACGCGCTACCGCCCAGTAAGGCGTCCCCCGTCGTGCTCAAGTAGACGAGTGCTCCGGCCAGTGGTGCAGAAACACAAGGTGAAACGACTAGAGCCGATAAGATCCCCATGACGAAGACACTTAACCAGCGCCCGCCTTGCTGGCCTTGGTTTAGGTTGTTTAAGCGATTGCGAAGCCCTGAGGGTAATTGCAACTCGTACACACCAAACATAGCTAATGCGAGCAAGCTAAATAAGCCGGCAAAGACGATCAATACCCAAGGTGTTTGCATCCAAGCTTGAACATTCGCACCGGCGCCTAACAGCCCAACAGTTAAACCTGCGGCGGCGTAGGTGAGTGCCATGCCTAAAACATAAGTACTTGACAGTAAAAAGCCGCGCTTACCTGAGGTATTACCTTGGCCAAGCACCACGCTGGTTAATATCGGCACCATAGGTAACACGCAGGGCGTAAACGTCAGCCCTAGGCCTAGGATGAAAAATATACCGACAACCGCGCCCCATGAGCGGCCACTAAACCAGCTAGATGTGTTGGGTTCGGTGGGCGCTATTGATTGGGGTGTCTTGGCAGTGATTGCTTGCGTAGGCGTATTTTGAGGCGCAATAACTTCTACATTCTCACGCTGTGGCGGATAACACAGACCGGCGTCGGCACAGCCTTGATAATGCAGAATAGCGAGCCCAGGGTTAAGTGATTGCGTATCGAATGTCACCTCAAGGTCGTGATAAAACGCAGTCACATCACCAAAAGCCTCATCTTGTTTGGCTTTGCCGGCTTGCGAATAACTGGTGGGCTCCAGCTTGATATCACCTTGCTGTAAATAAATACGATGCTTATACAGGTAATAGCCATCGGCATTGCGCCATTCGGCTGTCACTTGGCCGGGGCGGCTGCTGCTGGATAATGGAAAGGCCTGTCCTACAGGAAGAAATTCGACATCGGCGTTTTTGTCGGTAAATGCATCCAGTAATCCCGCATGGCCGAGAGGACTACTTAATGCCAAGCAAAGCACCGCCAGTCGATGCCATCCCCAACGTTTGATTTCTGAACGACCTAACTTCATTTTCATTATCGCGCCCTATAGACGTCATGCGCCGGGATGATTGAGTTCTTTTGACTTAGGTATTGCGTTGCACGGCAATCATAGCCAACTCACTAAGCGCTTGTTTGGCGTCTGAATCCGCTAGAAGTTGCAAATGTTGTTGTGCGCGATTGGCGCATTCATAGGCTTTTTGCCGAGTATAGTCGAGTGATTTGGTCTTTTGGATGATGGCGAAAACAGATTGCATATCGTCTAAACCACCTTTACGAATGGCTTGGCGAATAAGGCGAGACTCGTCTTTCGTCGCATTGATCATGGCATGAATCAATGGCAAGGTTACCTTGCCTTCGGCCAAATCGTCACCGACGTTTTTCCCCATAGTGGCTGCATCACCCTCGTAATCAAGTAAATCATCAACCAACTGAAATGCCATGCCGAGTTCTTTGCCATATTCTTGTAGCGCGGTTGCTTGTGTCGTTGACCCCTTGAGGAGAGCCGCTGCGGAATGTGTGGACGCTTCAAATAACATGGCAGTCTTACCATGAATAACGTCCATGTATTGCGCTTCGGTCAGATTTGGATTTTTCACATTGGTGAGTTGCAGCACTTCACCCTCGGCGATAATGCTGGTGGCGCTGGATAAAATATTCATCACGGGCAGTGAGCCTAGCTCCACCATCATTTGAAAGGCACGACTGTATAAATAATCGCCGACTAATACGCTGGGCGCATTACCCCATTTAGCATTGGCGGTCGGATTACCGCGGCGCATGTCAGAGGTATCGACGACATCATCGTGCAGCAGGGTGGCGGTATGCAGAAACTCAATTACTGTTGCCAGTTTGACCGCTTGTGCATTGCAATTTCCTAGCGCTTTGGCACTCATCAGTACCAGTAGCGGACGGATGCGTTTGCCACCGCTAGAGATAATGTAATCGGCAATTTTTTCGACCAAAGGAACGCGTGACGCGAGCTGTTCTTTGATCAATTGGTCTACGGATTTGAATTCGTCGTGGACGACGGCCAGCACATCTTGTATCTGCATGTTGAGGGTGCCTGAATAATAATGTCGCAAATGCTAGGGAGAGGCGCGGTCGGTGTCAAGAAAGCATCTCAGTCAGGGTTGCAAGGAATTGTAAGCTGCGGTATAGTCTCGCGCCCCGAAATTCTGCTCCCTGCCATATGGAAACCAGAGCGTTACCAGTAGAAGCAGGCCGTTAAAAAGTAGCAGCCAAGCAATGAAGCGGAGATACGTACAATGTACGCAGTCGTAGTAACTGGCGGTAAGCAATACCGCGTAGAAGAAGGTCAAACACTGAAGGTTGAAAAACTGGAAGTTGCAACTGGTGAAAGTATTGAGCTAGAAAAAGTTCTACTGATCGGTAACGGCGATGACGTTAAGATCGGTGCTCCGGTTGTTGAAGGTGCGAAAGTCGTTGCTGAGATCATTAACCATGGTCGTCACAAAAAAGTGAAGATCTTGAAGTTCAAGCGTCGTAAGCACCACATGAAGCAAATGGGCCACCGTCAGTGGTTCACAGAGTTGAAAATCACCAGCATCGCTGGCTAATATCATTTAATTTGAATTCCGGGGCCCGTGTTGGTTGGCCAAACCGCCGCAATCGCAGTATTGCAGTGACCCCACAGAAGGAGAAAGATTATGGCTCACAAGAAGGCTGGTGGTAGTACCCGTAACGGTCGTGATTCCGAGAGTAAACGCTTAGGTGTCAAACTGTTTGGTGGTCAAGCGGCTAAAGCAGGTAGCATTATCGTGCGTCAACGTGGCACTCGTTTCCACGCTGGAGAAAACGTAAAAATCGGTCGTGACCACACGTTATTCGCTACCGCCGCAGGCGCAGTGAAGTTCGAAGTGAAAGGCGCGAACGGACGTAAGACGGTAAGCATCGTTCCAGCAGCGTAAGCTGTAAGAACCTTGTTCAAACGCCCTGACTGCGCGCAGTTGGGGCGTTTTTGTTTGCATTTTAAGAGAGGAAAGGCATGAAATTCGTCGATGAGGCACGTATTACCGTTGAAGCGGGTGATGGCGGCAATGGCTGTATGAGCTTCCGTCGTGAGAAATTCATTCCCAAAGGCGGCCCTGACGGTGGCGATGGTGGCGATGGTGGTTCGGTCTTTTTAGAAGCCGATGACAGCATGAACACCTTGATCGACTATCGCTATGCGCGTCGCCATCGTGCTCAAAACGGTAAAAATGGTTCAAGTCGTAACTGTACAGGTTTTAAAGGCGAAGATTTAATTCTGCCGGTGCCTGTCGGGACAACTGCGATTGACGAAGATACGGGTGAAACGCTTGGGGACCTAACCGAAATTGGTCAGCGCCTTATGGTTGTGCGCGGCGGGTTCCATGGTTTAGGTAATACCCGTTATAAATCCAGTACCAACCAAGCGCCACGCCAAACGAAACCGGGTCAAACGGGTGAGTCGCGTAACATTAAGCTTGAGCTAAAAGTGCTCGCGGATGTTGGCTTGTTAGGCTTGCCGAATGCCGGTAAGTCGACTTTTATTCGTTCTGTCTCGGCGGCTACCCCAAAGGTTGCTGATTATCCGTTTACCACGCTGATACCCAATTTAGGTGTGGTATCCATTGAGCAGCATCGCAGCTTTGTGATTGCCGATATTCCAGGATTAATTCCAGGTGCGTCAGAGGGTGCTGGCTTAGGTACGCGCTTCTTAAAACACTTAGTACGTACTCATTTGTTATTGCATATTGTCGATATGGCGCCGTTTGATGACTCTGATCCGGCGGATAATGTGATGGCGATTTCGAATGAGTTACAGCAATTCTCGCCGGGTTTAGCACAGCGTGATCGCTGGTTGGTATTGAATAAACTCGACATGGTGCCAGAAGACGAGCGAGAGGCTCGCTGTCAGGCCGTGATTGATAAGTTGCAGTGGGAAGGTCCGGTATATCGCATTGCTGCGATTATTAGAGAAGGTACATTCCCGTTAAGCTGCGACATTATGGAATACATCGAAGCGCGTAAATTGCGTGCTGAGGAAGATGAAGAGTTCGCCGAAAGGATTCTGGCTGAGCGCGAACAAGTTGAAATTGAAGCGCGCGAACATATTGAAGCGCTGTATGAAAAGCATCGTCTTGAACGTGAAGCACGTAAAGCGGCGAAACGTGACGACGACGATGATGATCATGATGTTGAAGTGGTGTGGCTGAGCGAATAACCATTTTGTTGTCGGTCGCGAGAAAATACGTTTTTTTACTCCATCAATGAGCAGATCACAGAGATGAGCGCGGAGCAGTGGCAAGAATCCCGCAAGCGTCTTGCAGGCGCGAAACGCTGGGTCATTAAAATCGGCAGTGCCCTTTTGACCAATGATGGTCAGGGTTTAAATCGTACCAGTATGCAAAGCTGGGTGGATCAAGTTGCTGCCTTGCTGGCGCAAGGGCACGAAGTCGTGCTGGTATCTTCTGGATCCGTTGCTGAAGGTATGGCGCGCTTGGGCTGGAAAAAACGCCCAGAGCAGATTCATCAATTACAGGCAGCCGCAGCCCTTGGTCAGATGGGCTTAGTGCATGCTTATGAAACGGCATTTTCTGGCCATAAACGCCACACCGCGCAAATTCTTCTGACGCATGACGATTTAAGTGATCGCAAGCGTTACCTCAATGCCCGTTCTACCTTGCGTACCTTGTTGGATCTTGGCGTTGTGCCTGTGATCAATGAAAACGACACTGTTGTGACCGACGAAATTTGCTTTGGCGATAACGATACGCTGGCTGCGCTCGTTGCTAATTTAATTGAAGCTGATTTGTTGGTTATTTTGACCGATCAGCAAGGCTTGTTTACCGCCGATCCACGCAGTAATCCCGATGCGCAGTTAATTCCTGAAGGCCAAGCGTCCAATCCGCAATTTGCGTCCATGGCGGGTGGTGGTGGTGCTTTGGGGCGTGGTGGTATGGTGACAAAAGTGCGCGCCGCTACACTGGCAGCGCGTTCCGGTGCCGATACTCTGATTGTGGGTGGACGCATTGATAATGTGCTTACGCGCTTACGTGCCGGTGAGGTATTGGGCACTTTATTGCTGGCTGATAAAGAACCTGTGGTTGCGCGCAAGCAGTGGATCGCTGGGCACTTGCAGACTCACGGTGAGTTGGTGCTTGATGATGGTGCGGTTCAAGCCTTGCGTGAGGGTGGTCGTAGTTTGCTGCCGATTGGCGTTGTTGCCGCTAACGGTCGCTTCAGTCGAGGGCACGTTGTCGCCTGCCGCAATCAACAAGGCGAACTTGTCGCCAAGGGTTTGGTAAACTACAGCCGTGATGAAGCACTAAAAATTTTACGCACGCCGACATCGGGTTTGGAGCAAGCGTTAGGTTTTGTGGCAGAATCGGAAATGATTCACCGCGACAATTTGGTGATTCTATAATCAATTTTTTTACAGCTTGGTGTGACCAAGCCTTTTGGACAAAGGGAGTTAGTTTCTCATGATCGAAACAGTTAACGTTGGCGGCATTGATGTCGCTAACGATGCGCCATTCGTATTATTTGGCGGAATGAACGTATTGGAAAGCCGCGATTTGGCGCTGAGTATTTGTGAGCAATACGTCAAAATCACCGAGAAACTGGGCATTCCGTACGTCTTTAAAGCCTCGTTTGATAAGGCGAATCGTTCGTCGATCAATTCGTATCGCGGCCCAGGTATGGACGCGGGTTTGAAGATTTTTGAAGAAATCAAAAAGACCTTCAATGTACCGATTATTACGGATGTGCACGAGCCATATCAGGCCGCTCCGGTTGCCGAAATCGTCGATGTGATTCAGTTGCCCGCGTTTTTGGCCCGTCAAACGGATCTTGTCGTGGCGATGGCCAAAACGGGCGCCGCTATCAACGTGAAAAAACCCCAATTTTTAGCGCCGCATGAAATGCGTCATATCATCACCAAGTTTGCCGAAGCCGGTAACCAGCGTGTGATGTTGTGTGAGCGTGGTTCATCGTTCGGCTACAACAACTTGGTTGTTGATATGCTTGGGATGAACGAAATGAAAGCCATGGCACCGGTTATTTTTGATGCAACACATGCCTTGCAGCGTCCGGGTGGCCGAGCCGACTCTGCCGATGGTCGCCGTCAGCAAGCGTTTGAATTAGCCCGTTCTGGTATGGCGTTAGGTATTGGTGGCTTGTTTCTTGAAGCTCATCCAAATCCTGCAGACGCTAAATGTGACGGACCTTGCGCTTTGCCACTCGACAAGCTGGAGCCTTATTTGGCCCAGATGAAAGCAGTGGATGACCTAGTGAAGTCATTTGAAAAAGTGATTATTGACTAAGAAACCTCTGGGGTTGAGCTATTCGTCTTCTCATGTGGCGACTGTTGTTGACAGTGGCAGCGGATGTCTGGATAATCTCGGCCCTCTGAGATTTAACATCAACCCAATTTGAGGAGCCGACTGTGGCAAATTCCGCTGGTTCTCGTAAACGCGCCCGTCAGGCTATCAAGCGTCGCGCTCGTACCGTAGCATTACGTTCAATGGTTCGTACTTACATCAAGAAAGTACATTCAGCTGTTGCAACTTCTGATTACGATCAAGCACACGCTTCGTTTACTAAAGCACAACCTTACATCGACAAGATGGTGAACAAGGGTATTCTTCATAAGAACACCGCTGGTCGCATCAAAAGCCGTTTGAATGCTAAGGTTTTCGCCCTGAAAGGTTAATTCTTTTCAGTTCGAAGCAAAAACCCGCCAATGGCGGGTTTTTTTGTTTGCGTGCTAAAGCGCTGAGGCGGCGTGTTGTAACGGAGATTGGCATGACAGAAAACAGTTCGGAAAAAAGCACGGATAAGGCGGCGAGTCGAAGCCTATTACGCTCTTCATCTATTGTTAGCGTGATGACCTTATTAAGTCGAATCTTGGGCTTAATTCGCGATGTGGTGGTCGCCCAATATTTTGGTGCGCGCGCGGATGCTTTTTTTGTTGCTTTTAAAATCCCGAATTTCTTTCGTCGTTTATTTGCTGAAGGCGCCTTTTCAGTCGCCTTTGTTCCTGTACTTAGCGAGTACCGAAAGCAGCGCACGCTTGATGAAGTACGTTTGCTCATTGCTCAAGTGTCTGGTGTTTTAGGGCTGGCGTTATTGGGTGTTACTGTCGCGGCTTTAGCTTTATCGGATTATCTGCCTTGGATTTTTGCTCCCGGTTTCCGCTCTGATCCGGAGAAATTCGCTTTAACGGCGGATTTGTTGCGCATTACTTTTCCTTATTTGCTATTTATCTCTCTCACGGCTTTCGCCAGTAGCGTATTGAATGCCTATGGTCGTTTTGCTGTGCCTGCATTTACGCCGGTATTGCTCAATCTGTGTTTGATTTTCTCCACCTTGGTTATGACCGATTGGTTTGCCGAGCCGCTTTATGCACTGGCGTGGGGGGTGTTTATGGCGGGCTTGATGCAGTTGGTGTTTCAACTGCCATTTGTCGCGCGTCTTGGTTTATTGGTCGCGCCACGTTATCAGCCTAAGGCTGAAGGAGTCGGGCGGATTGTTACTCTGATGATTCCGGCTCTGTTTGGTGTGTCAGTTAGTCAGATCAACTTGTTGTTGGATACCTTGCTGGCGTCTTTTTTGGAAGACGGTAGCGTGAGTTGGTTGTACTACTCCGACCGCTTAAATAATTTGCCGTTGGGGATTTTTGCCATCGCCATCGGCGTGGTGATTTTACCAGCCCTGTCGGGACGTCATGCCGACAATAATCAGCAAGCTTTTTCTCGCACCTTAGATTGGGCCGTGCGCATGGTTTTTTTACTGGCTACTCCGGCGGCTTTAGCCTTGGTGGTGCTGGCCATGCCACTCATGTCGACCATTTTTTATCATGGTGAAGTGACCGCTTACGACGTTGGTAAGATGACCTTGAGCTTGCAAGCCTACGGTGTTGGTCTGCTCGCTTTTATGATGATTAAGATTTTAGCCCCCGGCTATTACGCCCGTCAGGATACCAAAACCCCAGTTAAAATCGGTATTCAGGCGATGGTGGTGAATATGGTGCTCAACCTTGCCTTAGTTGGCCCATTTCAGCACGCGGGCTTGGCGTTAGCGACGTCTTTGTCGGCGTATTACAACGTCTACATGCTCTATCGCGGTTTGCGCAAGCAGGGGGCATATACCTTGCAGCCGGGTTGGAAGAAGTTCATTGCCTTGCTGGTCGCTTCGAATGGCTTAATGATAGTGACTGTTTGGTGGCTGATGGGCGATGCTGAACAGTGGCTAGTGTGGGGAACATGGCAGCGTATTGGTTGGATGTCGGCGGTAGTTGGAGCCGGCGTGGCGGTTTATTTCGCGGTATTGATTGCTGCCGGTATGCGCCTGCGTCATCTTCGTGGGCAGTTATTCTAGGGTTTAACCTTTTAAGAAATTGCCTTCGGCGATGGCTTAAAAAGCCCCGCAAATAGGATTCCTATGGTATTTAGAACGGCCGAAACGTCTGTCCCCAACGGCTCAGGTTGGCTATAATTCCGCCCTTTGTTTTAACCTGTAATTTTCACTGGTCTGGGAGCGCCGATGCGCCTTTTACGTGGCCTACATAACATACCTTCAGACTTTAGTGGCTGCGTTGCCACTATCGGTAATTTCGATGGGTTGCACCTTGGCCACCAAACTATTTTGCAATCGTTACGCGATGTCGCTGATCGGTTGCAGATGCCTACATTGGTGATGTTATTTGAGCCGCAACCGCGAGAATTTTTTGCACCAGAATCGGCACCGGCTAGATTGGCGAATTTACGCGAAAAACTGCAAGACTTAGCGGCGCATGGCGTCGATTACGTTTTGTGTCTGCCGTTTAACCAAGCGCTACGCTCCATGTCTGCCGATGCCTTTATCAATGATATTTTGCTTGCCGCATTGGATATTCGTCACCTTATTGTCGGTGATGATTTCCGCTTTGGCTGTGATCGCAGTGGTGATTACTCGGCACTTATTGCTGCGGGAGAAAAACATGGGTTTGGCGTGCAAGATACACCAACGTTTGAATACGATGAGGAGCGCGTTAGCAGCACTCGGGTTCGTCGAGAGTTAGCCGTCAACAACCTTCCTCGTGTTGCCCAGTTATTGGGCCGTGATTACCGCATGAGTGGCCGCGTTGCGTGGGGCCGCCAGTTAGGCCGAACGCTAGGAACGCCAACGGCTAATGTCATGATTCACCGTAAGCAGTTACCCTTGCACGGTGTCTATGCGGTGCATGTTACTCATGAAGAAAGTGGTGAACATTATTTAGCAGTGGCTAATGTGGGGGTTAAACCGACGCTTGCCGGTGTGCCTGAGCTGTCGTTGGAAGTCCATTTATTAGGATTTTCTGGCAATTTATACCAACAGCATTTGACCGTCGAATTTCAACACAAAATTCGCGACGAACAAAAATTTGCCGACTTAACCGCATTAAAAAATGCGATTGAAGCCGATAAAAATGCAGCGCGCCATTTTTTTGCAGCGCGCTCGAATTCATTCCGATTTTAGAATTTCAGATTAAGTGACCAATTATGAACGATAAAGTGGAAAGCCAATACAAAGCGACGCTGAATCTACCGGATACCGAGTTTCCTATGCGCGGTAATTTGGCACAACGCGAGCCGGAGATGCTGGCTCGCTGGGAAGCCATGGGCTTGTATCACAAAATTCGTCAGGCACGCGCGGGTCGTGATCAGTTTATTCTGCACGATGGCCCTCCCTACGCGAATGGCAACATTCATATTGGCCATGCTGTTAATAAAATTCTGAAAGATATTATCGTTAAGTCACAAACCTTGAGCGGTAAGGATGCGCCTTACGTTCCCGGTTGGGACTGTCATGGTTTGCCAATTGAATTAAAAGTGGAAGAAAAAGTTGGCAAGGTGGGCGTTAACGTTACCGCCAGCGAATTCCGCAAGCATTGCCGCGAGTATGCCGCAGAGCAAGTCGATGGTCAGCGTCGCGATTTTAAACGTTTAATGGTGTTAGGTGATTGGGAAAATCCATACCTGACCATGAACTTTAATTTTGAAGCGGACATTATTCGCACCCTTGGAAAAATCATTGATAACGGTCATTTGCACAAAGGTTTTAAGCCGGTTAACTGGTGCAGTGATTGTGGTTCGGCTTTGGCAGAAGCTGAAGTGGAATACCAAGATAAAAAATCCATTGCCATTGATGTGAAATTTGCATTTAAAGATACCGCCGCTCTGGTTGCGGCATTTGGTGCCGATGCTGCGGTGGCAGAAAAAGCCATCAGTATCGTGATCTGGACGACAACACCTTGGACCTTGCCGGCAAACGAAGCGGTGTCCGTGCATCCGAATTTAGAATATTCGTTAGTATGGTTGAAAGAAGCTGACGAAGTATTGGTATTAGCGACCGACTTGGTGGATGACGCCGTGCAACGTTACGGCTTAGGTGTTGATGATATCGAAGTATTAGCAACCGCTCGCGGTGCTGCGTTTGGGCAACTGCCAGAACAAGCCAGTGCGCCATTTGTGGTTAAACACCCATTTATGCCAAGTGCCGAAGGTGGCGATAAATATGTACCAGTGATTACCGGTGAGCACGTGACCGCCGATTCAGGTACGGGTGCTGTTCACACAGCACCCATGCACGGTGTAGACGATTATGTGGTATCTGCGGTTTACGGCGTTAAATCCGATGAAATGCTGGTCGATGGTGCTGGTAATTTCATTGCTAATGCCGCGCTTGAAACATTGGAATTAACCGGTTTAAGTACGGCTGATAAAGGTAATTTCCGTGTTTTAGGTTTATTGGCCGAACGCGGTGCTTTAGTTAAAAAAGCCAACATTACTCACAGTTATCCGCATTGCTGGCGTCATAAAACGCCGATTATTTTCCGTGCAACCCCGCAGTGGTTTATCAGTATGAACCAAGCCGGCTTGCTCGATCAGGCAATGAATGAAGTTGAGAATACCGTTGAGTGGCGTCCAAGCTGGGGTAAAGCGCGCATCGAAGGCATGATGAAAGATCGCCCAGATTGGTGTATCTCGCGTCAGCGTACTTGGGGCGTGCCCATTGCATTATTTGTGCATAAAGACAGCAGCGAATTACACCCGCGTACTCCCGAATTAATTGAATTAGTGGCCAAGAAAGTTGAGCAAGCGGGTATTGAAGCTTGGTTCGAACTAGACGCTAGTGAGCTTTTGGGCGACGAAGCCGCCAACTACATCAAAGTTGTGGATACGTTAGATGTGTGGTTTGACTCGGGCGTTACCCATACCGCAGTATTGATGCAGCGTGCTGAATTACACATGCCTGCCGATTTGTATTTAGAAGGCTCAGATCAACATCGTGGTTGGTTCCAAAGCTCGCTGTTAACCAGTGTTGCGGCCTACGGTAAAGCGCCCTATAAAACCGCGTTAACCCATGGCTTTACCGTGGATGGCGACGGTAAGAAAATGTCGAAATCCATTGGTAATACCGTCGATCCACAAACTGTAATGAATAAACTCGGCGGTGATATCTTACGTTGGTGGGTTGCCGACACCGACTACAGCGGTGAAATGTCAGTATCTGACGTTATCTTAAATCGCAATGCCGATGCCTATCGCCGTGTGCGTAACACCTGTCGTTTCTTGCTGGCGAATATCAATGGCTTTAATCCAGCAACGGACATGGTGTCGGGTGAAGACTTATTGCCGCTTGATGCCTGGATAGTGGATTACACGCAGCGCCTGCAAGATAAAATTGTTGCTCTGTATCAGCGCTACGATTTGAAAACTCTGACGAAAACCCTGATGAATTTCTGTGTGACAGAATTAGGCGGTTTTTATCTGGATGTAATTAAAGATCGTCAGTACACCTGCAAAAGCGATGGCTTAGCGCGCCGCAGTGCGCAAACGGCGCTGTATCATGTGGTGGAAGCCATGGCACGTTGGATTGCCCCGATTTTATCATTTACCGCGGAAGAAATTTGGCAGGTATTACCGGGCGAACGTGAAGAATCTGCACAATTAGCCGAGTGGTATACCGGCTTCCCAACGATAGCGGCGAACGAATTTAATGACGCTTATTGGCGTAACCTGATGGACGTTAAAGACGCCGTTAACGGGGTATTGGAAAAAGCCCGTAGCGAAAAAGTGATTGGTGCGAGCTTAGGTGCCGAAGTCACTTTATTTGCCAACGATCAGCAGACCATAGCGCTTAATAAATTGGGCAACGAATTACGTTTTGTTTTATTAACCTCCAAAGTGACGCTGGCGCCACTGGCCTCTGACGGTGGTGAGAAGACCGAATTGGATGGTATCCGCGTCGGTGTCTTAGCTTCTGCCGACGGAAAGTGCGAACGCTGCTGGCATCACAGTGCTGATGTTGGTGCCAATGCGCAGCATCCAAGCTTGTGTGGTCGTTGTATTGAAAACATTGAGGGTGACGGCGAAATCCGTCACTTCGCATAATGACTGCGACCAAGGCACCGCAAGCTATGCCGTTAAAAAGTACCTTAATTTGGTTGTTGTTATCGGTATTAGTGATTGTGGTTGACATGGTTACCAAGCAGATGGCAGAGGCTATTTTGGAATATGCCAATCCAGTATTTGTATTGCCTGTGTTGGATTTTACCTTGCTGTATAACAAGGGTGCGGCTTTTAGCTTTTTGGCCGATGAGTCTGGTTGGCAGCGCTGGTTTTTTACCACGGTATCTATAGGTGTATCAGCCATGCTAGTTATTTGGTTGACGCGTTTGCCGCGTACTGCGGTGCTATTACCGTTGGCGCTTACCTTAATATTGGGTGGGGCTATTGGTAATTTAATTGATCGAATATTGTTTGGCCATGTTATTGATTTTATTTCAGTGCATTGGGAAAACGCGTATTTTCCAGCATTTAACATTGCTGATTCGGCCATTACGTTAGGCGCCATTTTAATGGGCGTCGATGTCATTCGTGACATGTTGAAAGGCGAGAAATAATCAGGGCTGAGTGTTAATCCCTTATCTGTTTAGTTGTAGGAGAACGTTGGTATGTCACTGGGTATTATTGCCGCAGGTAGTCGCATTAAATTGCATTTTGCATTGAAGTTCAGTGATGAACAAACCGTCGATTCAACCTTTGAGCGCGAAGCGCCAATGCTTACTATTGGTGATGGTAATTTATTGCCGGGTTTTGAAGCCTACTTAATCGGCTTAACGACGGGCGATCACAAAATCTTTACGGTTCCGCCGGAAGACGCGTTTGGGCAGCAAAATCCACAGAATATCCAAGAAATGAAACGCTCTACCTTTCCTGCTGACATGCCTGTGGCACCCGGCCTTATGGTATCGTTTGCGGATGCGCAAGGTACAGAGTTGCCCGGCTTGATCAGTGAAGTGAAGGGCGATTGGGTATCGGTTGATTTTAATCATCCATTAGCCGGTAAAACCCTGCTGTTCGAAGTACAGATTTTGGAGGTTCATAATGCAGATTAAACTGGCAAATCCTCGCGGATTTTGCGCTGGCGTTGATCGCGCGATAGATATCGTTAATCGTGCATTAGACTTGTTCGAACCACCTATCTATGTTCGTCATGAAGTGGTTCATAATAAATTTGTGGTGAATGATTTACATGGTCGCGGTGCTATTTTTGTTGATGAACTTGATGAAGTTCCTGACAACAGTATTGTGATTTTTTCTGCGCATGGGGTATCACAAGCCGTGCGCCAGAATGCCGAACAACGCGGCTTAAAAGTCTTTGATGCTACTTGTCCGCTGGTCACTAAGGTTCATCTTGAGGTGAGTTGTTATAGTGCAGAAGGGCGAGAGTGCATTCTTATTGGCCACAAGGGGCATCCTGAAGTCGAAGGAACCATGGGGCAGTACGATTATGCTAACGGCGGTCATATCTACCTTGTTGAAGATGAAGAAGACGTTGCTGCGTTGGTAGTGAATAACCCTGATAGGTTGTCGTACGTTACGCAAACTACCTTATCGATGGACGACACTGCGCGTGTCATTGACGCTTTGCGTACGAAATTTACTGAGATTACCGGTCCGCGCAAAAATGATATTTGCTATGCCACGCAAAATCGCCAAGATGCCGTCAAAACATTAGCCGAAAGCTGCGATTTAATGCTGGTCGTTGGCTCGCCAAATAGCTCCAATTCCAATCGTCTGCGCGAACTGGGCGAACGTATGGGTGCCGCCGCTTATCTTATTGATAATGCTTCTGAAATTAAACCTGAGTGGCTGGAGGGTAAGCAATCGGTGGGTATCACTGCCGGTGCGTCAGCCCCTGAAGTGTTAGTAAAAGAAGTGGTCGATAAGCTAATTGCGCTGGGCGGAAGCTCTCCACAAGAGCTGCAAGGCCAGGAAGAAAATGTCGTATTCTCTCTGCCTAAAGAGCTGAAGATGGTCAGCCTTGATTAATTTTTAGAGACTTTCTGTCGATACGTAAAAGGACGCCTAGGCGTCCTTTTTTATTACTTGGCTATGTTGTAGAAAGGCTGTAAGCCTTTCTGTATACAGCGTTTAGTTTATTACCAGTCAGTGAGGCTTCCATCCGGTAGCCTTCTGTCCTGTCGTCCATATGAGTTAATCACAAGATTTCCATCACTAGCCTGGTTGTTTTGAGCCGTGGCGATGAGTTCTACACATTGTGTTAAAGGGAAGGCTAGTGGGGTATCGTTGTCCTCACTATCACTACAGACGCGGGCGGAAATAACGTAAAACGCTTTTGGTGTTGTAAATGTCGAATCTGTATATCCAAGATCTTTCAGATCATTGGTGTAAGAAACATTATCACCATAATAACGTTCTTGGGCTGCCATGATAGCGTGCATAGATGCTATAGCATCAGAGCGACCTCCCCGCTGGACATATCGAGAATAGTTTGGCATCGCAACGGTGGCAATGATAGCAATGATGGCTAGCGTAATCATCAGTTCCATTAGAGTGAAGCCGGCTATTTTTTGATTCATTCTGATGTTGTCCGTTAAATATGAATACTAATTATTTGGCAAAGCTGTCGTGGACAATTGAATGTAACGAGAAATTCTATCGTCATAACTGTAAGGATTAGCATCAAGTAAAATATAACTGCGTTTTTCTTCGGAAAGGCCAGAATCACTAAAGGCCCGCGTCAACAGAGCTATTCTCACCGCCTGCACGCTGCCCCAGACATCATCATCATCGATGTTGGCATCAGGGTCGACTTGGCTGGCGTTAACATATCTCGATACATTGGTTTCATCCGTTGCAGTGGCCACGGTAGAAACACCGTATAAAACCTGCATTCCGATAATACCAGCCGCGATAGATTGAGAATTATTCAATGCTATCCCTGTGTCTGCGTTGTAGGTTACGCAGTTTAAGGTGTCGTCATATCCACTATTAGCCCCACCGGTTACTATCCAGTAAACATCAACAAGTAACGTTTCGGTTGCTAATACTATGGCAGCTCCGGTGCAATCTTGTTGATCTCTAGCCGTTGTTGATGAGGGATTATAAACCCATTGAATGGCGAGCCTATCATTATCGCCTATACCCACCGTCGATTCGTACGTGCAGTTTCCTCCATCGGCGGGAGGAATAGCGGCACCCGCAATACATCTATCTGCAAATGGGTTTATTTGTTCAGTTGATCCAGGTATTGAAGAGTATCCCGCTCTTCGGCTTTCAGCTTGAAGCCAGCTCATAATAAAACGGCCGCCTTCTTGTGATTGACCTGCAGTATTTGAGTTCAAAGCAATAGAGTTACTGTTCACCATGATATTAACCACGAAAAAAGTAATTATGATTCCTAGTAAACCGGCAATCATTAATTCTATTAAAGTCATACCAGCTTGGTGTCGGAGTATCATCATGGGTTGTACACCATTGTTAGGCTAGTGCGCGAATTCGCTAGGCTATCTGTGTTGGCATAAACCAATTCGCCGTCCGCATTAACACCGGAGGTTCGAGTGTCCCAGCTAATTGTCACAGTAATTTCTCCGCCATTGAGTTGAGTACTCAAGAGGGGAGCAGCAATAAAATCGACCGCGCTACTCTTTGTTATATAAGTATCAACATCGGGATTAAAACCACAGGCGACTTCCCACAAGTCGGATTGGGCCTGTTCGGTGTTGCTGCAAGATAGATCTGCTTCCACTCGTGCACTGCCATCGTGGTAGGCGCTGCAAATTTTTGGAGCATTATCACAGCTGATGGTATCTCCATCAGTATTATAATCGGCAAGAGCAATACGGTTTGCTTTCATACGATTTGATAGATCTTCAAGCATCCAAATTACTTGAGAGCGATTACCAGAATCGCCAACGGATTTTGTTACTTGCAATTGTAGAGAGGCAAGTCCGACTAAACCAATAATTGTAATGGCGACGGTTACGAGAATCTCTATCAGGCTAAAACCTGCCATATTCTTTGTTAATTGAGGCATGCACCCTCCACGACAACAATTTGGCCTATTTGGTTTATGCTGATAGTGTATTCACGAGACCCTGAACAATTAACTACATCAATTGTAAAATCGCCTGTTGCTGTTGCTCTACCCCGGCGGTCAAAACCAACAGGTGTTGCGTTATTAAAATCATTAGAAGCAATATAACCAACTTCGGTTATTGGATTTGCGTCGCTACCTCGTTGGCGTAGCAAGGTTGCGCCATCAAATACTTGCCATCCATTACTCCATTTATTCGAAATAGGAGTTACTACCATGGGCCTCGACAATGAAATTGCCTGATTGCGAGCAAACATTAGATCAAGTCTCAACTCGCCTAACAGTCTTTCTGCAACACTATTAGCTGTCATACTTTTCAGCGCAGGGCTTATCGCTATCGCAGTGATAGCGATAATTGATATAACAATCATCAATTCAATGAGGGTGAAGCCTCGGTGATTAATTAGTTTAGGCATTGAAAAACCCTTGCCGTCATAATTCGCTCCAATAACTCTTTGAAACAGAGCCGCAAGAATCAGATTTAATTACTTCACTACCAACTAGAATCGCCATATTTGCACAATCGTCACCACTACCACCATCTTCTCCTCCCGTTCCGTTCTCATCTGCGGGAGGGAATACGATTTTAGGTTCAGCAGGGATACCAGACTGTTTTAATTCGGTTACTTCGATACTTAAATCTTCAAGGGGTTTATTTGGATTGTATTCTCCAAGATTAATTTCATAAAGCCTTGCATTCCCTGTTACTGCCTTGCAAGAGTCGAGATCACTAGTGTTAGAGGTCGAATTTGGGAAGTAAGTAGAAAAATAGATTCTATTATTCGCTACGATACTATCAGACAGTGATTTTTCGCCTGTTTCCGTTAGTTTGTAGTAAAAGCCAGTATTTTTCGCATCATCACTAGCACTCGCAATATTACTATAGTTGGCAAGATCAGATGTTTTCTTTGTTTTATAAGTTGATAATGCATTTTTAGTACTGGTTTCATCGGTGCTGGTTATTTGATCAAATAGCACGAAGAATCGATCTTGGTTGTTGGTTACTAATGGATGTGCTCTATATCCTGATCCAAGCGTAATCACATATCGTCCTTTGTTTTCATTGCCTTGGTAAGCAACAACAGGTGTTGTATAAAAACGAGTGTTATTCGTTACTGAGTTGCCTGTATTTAAGTCGGCCAAGAGCGTGCCTTTTTGCGTACCATCAGAAAATAGATCAATGCGCCATAGCCGCCCACCAATATCAGAAGCATATAAAATGTCTACGTTACCATCACCATTATTGTCGACTGGCGTGATATCAGAAGCAATGCTATTTGTCATCTGACTGATCGTAAGATCCGCAGCGAGTGTAGACGATGCCTTCCAAAGTAATGCGCCTGTCATTGCATCGACGATAAAAATTGCATTGCCAGTACTTTGACCTAGACGCACGGATTCACTAGTAAGGTCTTCTTCTGGGTCATAGCCGCCACCAAATACTAGGACAGGTATTGATTTTTTAGTGCTATCAACGCCAATGGCTTTCGGGTTAATGAACACAGGTGTCATGCCTGACCACGTTTGTCCTAATTCCTCGAACCCTGAGCTCGCCGTTGAAATTTGCCACAAGTATTTTGGAGTATCGCGATCAGTAACATCGATAGCATAATTAATATTGCCGCCGCGCCTCATTGTTAAATATAAGTATGCTTTATCGGTTGAACCCACTATGAAACGTCTTTTTGGAGTACCGGCATCAACATCTGTTTGATTAAAAATAAGCGAAGAAACAGGGCCATCGAGACCATACGTTTTACCGATTTCATTTTTCTTACTGTAGTACATATTTATATTTGGTAATAACTCGTAAGGAACGTAGGCAAAACGCTCTTTTGGATTTTTGCTTGGATCTCTGTATGTATCAATTGCATGCAGATAGCCGGAGTTAGTACCGAAGAATAGAGTGCTATTATAGTTGGTAGAGGTACCATAATTTAGAATGATAGGCTGACTGTGCAACGGATCTTCTATTTCTTGGCGTGCAACCTCTACTCCATCAATGGTTGTTATACCCGACGCCCACTTAAGCATGTTTAAAAAGTCGGTGCCAGACAGTTCCGTATCAAATATATCTGGTGTCATTCCCGTTGCCGCTACAATAACTCCGGAAAGGTTAACGTCTACTAAAGAGTCGTCAATAGTCTTTGATGCACCACCCAAATAGGTGTATACCTTGCGGTCGAGGGTTAGATGACTAGCCGCTCCCCCTTTAGTGACTATATTACCATCGACTTCTGATGACCATATGCTGGTAGCCTCTTTGGCAAAGTAGCCTGTATTTGCATCAACTGCTGACTTATCATTTTTGTCGAGAATTTCACCATCGCTGCCGAGTTTGTAGCGCTTTAGGTTACCAGACCAACCGGTTACAACTTTAGGTTCAAATGTTGTGTAATAAAGCTCTTCTGAACTTTCTAAGCGATTTAAAGCGTTAACCGCTACAACGGGCGCCGAGCTTCCTCCGGTTGCATCAGCTGAAACACGCTCAAATAGATTTTGTAATGTTAATTTAAGTTTTTCTGAGTCCGAGGCTTCTGAATATATGCCGTCAGAGTAGTCGGCTGCTCTTTCCAATATTGGTTTCACGCTCTTTGAGTCAGTATTCAAAAAACCACCGATAGTATGTGTCGTGATCGATTGTTGCGACTCGGTACTTGGATCTGAGTCAGCTAGGAGTAATGAATCGGCTATGTTATCCCCTTCATAAGCGGCAAGTGCTAGCTCTTCCATGCAACTGTTTGTGATGTCGCCTTCATAGTTGTCGCCATAGGTCTTACAGTTTGTACTGATACCGTCTTTATTAGTATAAATCGAGGAATCTAATTTCGTTAGCAATGATTTAATATCGTCATCCGCTTCGTTATCAGACTGAGAAACACCATCGGTAAATAGAAATATATGATTTTTTTGGCAGCTATTTGTTATTGGTGAAATATATTTTCCAGTATCTTTATTATATGAATCTGGATGGCTCATGTAGAAGTATTGTGCGGTGCTAGTTTCAGCATAGCCTGCTGTTTTTTCTTCCTCGTAGAACTCTCCTGGGATTGTATTTGTTCCAGTAACAACCCATTTATAGCTATTGTTGTAAGTGTCGCTGCAGTAGCTATCATTAACGGTCGTAATTCGTCCGCCCACACATACACCTAGGAAGCTCCATCCCCACCATCCACTACATTTTCGACATTCTTTGATATCCTCGGTACGCGAAGGACCTTGGACGAGAACAGTTCCACCTTCTACATATTCAGTTTTACCGTACTTTTTGCCAAATTTGACATCGTCTCCGCGCATGTAACGAATAGCTTCGGAGTATGTTTCTACAAGGGGAGTAGTACCACCGGCTTCAAGCCCGGAGATCGCTGATAAGATCGAATTGCGATGTTTACTGTCATTGATGTCAGATATGGGAGATAAAACATATCCGCCACCGTCTTTATAATTCTGGTTGTTATTATTTTGGACGGAGCTTTTATAGTACTTGACACCAGATATAGGAGAAGCTCCGGATTCTACGCTGTCAAATCTCATAATACCTATATTTAGGTTAGCTAGTGTTGGATCACCTATCACATCAATAGCAGCTTGTTTCACGATGTCCATTCGTGATTTTTTATTGCCTTGTGCTTTGTCATTGGAATCCGGAAGAAAACCCATACTTCCGGATGTATCGAAAACGAAAATAACGTTAGGCTGCACTCCCTGAGTTGCGTCGGTTCTATATATTTCTGTATCGTCGGCGATTGAAAAAAGAGGGGCCGAAATAAGTACTATAAAAGATGCAATATGTCTCATATTTAGCAAGGTATTTATTACTTTTTTCATATTTAAATATTTCATAGTGATGGCCCTGTAATGCTAAATACAACTTGTTGTGTAGAAGCTACTCGCCCTGAAGGGTCAGTGCCGGTTGCCGAAAAGTCAAAGTAATACGTGCTCTGCGTGCCTGTCGAGTTACCACCATTGCCTTTCAGATATGTTTCCGATACGAAAGCATCAGAAGAAAGTTGGTTTAACTTAATCTGATCTGAAATGGAGGAAACGGCGGCAGGCATGTTTGGCGTCACCCAAGCGGTATTGCTAGCGAGAGACACAAAGTTGCTCGGTGCATCTTCGTTCTGAAGAATAACGCCCAGCGTGTTGCGGGTTTCATTGAGATTTTTCCCCATGTAAGTCACCCCTAAATTGAGATAGTCATATGTTGCACTAAACACTTGTTGACTGTGTTGCATGCTATTGACCATGCGCAGCTGCAGAGTTGAATTTTGCATCGACACGATTACGCCTAAGGTAATGGATGTCAGGATAATCAAACTGAATATCAGTGCTGACCCTTGTTGTCGATGAATTGACTGCATATATGCTCCGTAGCTCAGTAGCTGATGACTTTTTTCTCATACTACAGATTATACGGGTGCGGGAAATACTCTATGGCTTTCTGATAAGTGGCTGCAATCATTGATTGGACGGTTAGGAGCATGGAATGTTTCGACCATTTGGCGTTTCGGGTAGCCCGTCATTGTTTGCGTCGAGTCCTGTTCTAACACGACCTATTCTTGAAATAGTGAAACAAACGCCATATGTTTGCTGACCAGTGTGACAGTAGCTTAGAGACCCTGCATCAAAGCCTGCAAATCCTTTTTCATTGAAGTTGATCCGACTATTGTTGTAGGTACGGTGGCCGTTACTATTTTCGTTTTTTGGCAGTATGAATAGTATGTTTTCACCGTCCTCAAGAATGCTGTTACTGTTTCTATCTTGAAACACGGTTAGTTCATCATTCCAATTATTACCGCATTTTTGCTCAATAGTGAGGGGGCATAATGTCGTTGGAGTATGATAAATTATCGCTTGATTGCGAGTGTAGTTCAGTATTTGCCGCAGTTGGGTAATTTGATTTTGTGCAACTGATCGTTGGTAGACTTGGGTTGTTTTGGGTATCGCTATGCCCATCAGTAGTGAGCTGATGGCCAACACAGTTAACAACTCTAGTAAGGTGAATCCGTTACGCACAGCTCCTTTGCACATTGCCACTCTCCTTTTTGGCATTAGAGATCATCCTTAATCTCTAGAGTATTCTACAGCTTGCTTGTGTTAATTCACTCAGGAGCACATCGTATCTTTCTTTGCTTTAATCTATGCCTAATTTCTTACAACGATAGCGCAGCGCTCGGAAGCTAATACCAAGCTTTTCTGCCGCTGCCGTTTTATTCCAGCGAGTGGCTAGGAGAGCTTCTTCTATCGCGCGTTTTTCAATGTTTTCGAGGTAACCTTCAAGGTTGTTGGTCGCAATGGGAGCGTGCTCTTTAGGTGTGTCGTCAGTAACAGAATCCAGTTCGGCGGCGATATTTGCGGGAAAATACAAATCATCTAAGCGAATAATATCGCCTTCCATCATGGTGAAGGCGCGCTGCAAGATGTTTTCTAGTTCACGCACGTTGCCGGGAAACGAATATTCCAACAATGCGGCCAGCGCTTCTTCGCTCAACTTCGTACTGGGCATGCTCCACTCGTTGGCGTACTTGGTAATAAAGTGGTGGGTTAATTCTTCAATATCGTCTTTACGCTCGGATAGGCGGGGGACGTCTAGTTGAATAACATTAAGGCGAAAATATAAGTCTTGGCGAAATTGGTGGTTGCTCACCATAGTGGCAAGGTCTTCATGACTGGCCGTTATTATGCGGACATCAATATGTTCTTCATTTTCCGAACCGACGCTGCGAACCGTTTTTTCTTGCACAACTCGGAGTAATTTAGCCTGTAAATCCAAGGGCAGTTCGGCAATTTCATCTAGGAATAAGGTACCGCCGTCGGCAGCTTTAAAAAAACCACTCTTATTGCTGGTTGCTCCAGTGAAGCTTCCTTTTGTATGCCCAAAGAACTCGCTTTCCATTAATTCGGTTGGGATGGCACCACAGTTGACGGCGATAAAGGGCTTATCGGCGCGGGCACTTTGGTAATGAATCGATTGTGCGACAAGTTCTTTTCCGGTTCCGGACTCACCATAAACAAACACGGGTGCTTGGGTGCGAGCAACTTTCCGAATGTTATCTTTTAGCGCCAACATACATGGGGTTGATCCCAGTAATTCCGTGGCGGGTGCAACGCCGGTGGTTGGTACTCGTGTTAATTGCAGTGCAGCTTTTACCAGTTGACGCAGACGCTCGGTATCAATCGGCTTAGCGACAAAGTCGAATGCGCCTGATTTGAGGGCGTTAACGGCAAGATCCATGTTGCCGTAGGCCGTAATCATGGCGATGGGCATATTCGGATATTTGCGATTACACAGCTGGGTAAGTTCTAAGCCGTCACCATCGGGGAGTTTCATATCGGTGATGCAGAAGTGATATTGCCGCTCCTCTAGCGAGGCGAGCGCGGCGCTTAGGTTTTCTGCTTGATAGCAGAGCAAACCCATACGTTCTAATGTGAGCGCAATTAAGCGACGAATATCGGCTTCATCATCGACGATGAGTGCTGTGTGTACAGCTTGCATACCAGTATTTTCCTTTGAGTTTCGTCTTTTGCGTGTTGCCGTTTGGAGCTAATAAATGCGCATGCAGTGTATGGATTATAACGAAAGTCATCAACGGCAAGTGTGAACTAGCACTTACTTGAATCGTTTATGTAATCGTCTTTTTTGGGTTCTGATGACTAGGCTTTGCGCATTGTTATGCGAAAGCAGGCGCCTTGTGGCTGCTGAATATATTCGATTCGACTTTGGTTAGCTTGGCACAATTCGCGACACAAATAGAGGCCTAGGCCGGTTCCGTTGTGTTCTCCGGAGTTAAAAGGTTCGAATAAGTTTTTGCGAATACTTGCAGCAACGCCAAAACCATTGTCGAGGACATCAAGAAATACTCGGGTGTTATTGGTCGAAACTCGTAATTGCAGTTGTGCATTTCCATGATTCTGTTTTCGTGCATAACGTAGCCCATTAACCGCTAAATTGTGCAAAATTTGCTGCAAATGATCGGCGTCGAATGGCACAAGTATGTCATCCGCGCATTCAATGGTTAGCGAGTAGTCTGGTGCGGGTTCAAGATGCTTAAGCTGATCATGAAAATGCACTAGCCAAGGTTTGAGTCGCAACACTTCTACATTGGCTTGATGGCCGCGCGCGAGCTGTAATATGTCTTCAATCGTGCGATTGATACGCATGCAATGCTGCTCAATGATCTGCGTTAAATGTTGTTCTTCTGATTTTAAATACGGCGTTTCGGCGAGTAGCTGTGACGCCTGACGCAAGGCGCTGAGAGGATTGCGAATTTCATGTGCAATGCTGGCAGTGAGGCGTCCTAAAGATGCAAGTTTGATCTGTTGGGCTTCTGCTTCAATGCGTGCAGAATCTTCAATGAAGAGTAGATAATCTTGTTGGCTGTCAGGGATGTTGACACGAGTGACTAACAGTTGCTCACCGTTAACATCAATACGTTTGCTGTCTTTGATGTCGGTAAGACTGGCCGGCAGCAGTATGTTATCGACGATGCCAAACCAAGCATATGCTTGAGGATTATGAAATAGAATCTGCCCGGATGGATCGCAAGCGATAATTCCCCCTGGCATATTCATCAGCGCTCGCTGGCTGAAGCCTTGTAAGCGACGAATATGTTTGGCGCGATCGGAAGCTAAACTCAGCGCACTTTGCAGGCGCCCCGATAAGGCTTGAGTTAACCACGCGAGCGCAAAACAGAGCGCACCAAATACCCCAGTGTTTACGATCTGCTGTGGTGCAAAATTGTCTGGCCAGATATGTTGAGAGTAAAAAATGGCAATACTTGCCCAAGCCGCGACGCCATACCCGAGTACGCCGGGAGCCAGTAAGTTAGATATAACGAGAGGCACGAGTAATAGGCTTGAAAATCCTGTCTCTAAACCTCCAGAGGCATACATCATCCCAGCCAGTATGGCGACTTCTAAGAACACATAACTCGTAGCGGCTTGCGGGTCGGGATTGCGACTGGCTATGGCGGCAAAAATACTGGCAGCAAAAATATAGATAGAGGCGAGCACTAAGAATAAATAGGGTGCTTGTTGGCCGAAAATGACATTTTTCTTGTCAATATCATCAATAGTCATCATGAGCAGCGCTAAAAATAGAGAATAGTAGCTGTACATGCGCAGCAAGCGATTGCCGCGTACAATGAATTCACTCGACTTAATAATCCACATCGTTCCACCAAATATGCTTCTGTATTTGCGTCCAAGCTCGTATTTTTTGACAATACGTGCAAATAACCGAGGGTAACCTGAACACATGACTCAGTCACTTAACATCGCGCTGGCACAATGCAACTTTTTAGTCGGCGACATTCCGGGCAATACCAGCTTGATATGCCAGCAAGCGGCAGAAGCCGCTGCTGCGGGAGCCGATCTTATTGTGTTTAGCGAGTTGGCTCTGATTGGTTATCCACCAGAAGATTTGTTGTTGCGTCCCAGCTTGCAGCGACGAATCGATTCCGCATTGCAGCAGATAGCCGCAGCGAGCGGTGAGATCGCAATAGTGATTGGTTATCCGTGGATGGATGAGGGGGCTCTGTATAATTGCGCCGGTGTTTGGTATCAAGGTGAGGCGCTTGGGCGTTATGCCAAGCAGTATCTACCAAACTATCAGGTGTTCGATGAAAAACGCTATTTCGTCGAAGGTATAGATTCTTGCGTCATTCCATTTCGCGGTCAGCAGCTCGGTTTAACGGTGTGTGAGGATGTTTGGTTTGATGGGCCTGTGGACGATGCCGTGGCTGCAGGGGCAACACTTATACTCAATTTGAATGCGTCGCCATTTCATATGGGTAAATTAGAAGAGCGTGTTGAATTAATGCAACGGCACGCGACTCGCTGCAAGGTACCTCTGCTGTATGTCAATCAAGTGGGCGGCCAAGATGAGCTGGTGTTTGATGGCAGCTCCTTCGCCATTTCTGCCGACGCACGTTGCGTGTTACAGCTACCGTCTTGGCAATCAGCCCTCGGTTATGTGCAACTTAAAGATCACCAATTAAGTGCTATTTCGGCCTCGCAACTAGCACGCGAGGACGATCTGGCTAGCCTCTATCAGGCGTTAGTTTTAGGGGTGCGCGATTATGTGAATAAAAATCGTTTTCCGGGCGTTGTGTTGGGTTTGTCGGGCGGGATCGATTCAGCGTTAACCTTAGCCATTGCCGCGGATGCGCTCGGGCCTGAACGTGTTCGGGCCGTCATGATGCCGTTTACTTACACGTCCGATATGAGTAAAACCGACGCCAGTTTGCAAGCGGAAGCGATGGGGGTTCGTTATGAATCGATTTCCATCGAGCCTATGTACCGTGAATTTATGGCCGGATTGAATGGTAATTTTGCTGGGTTAGCGGTGGATACTACCGAAGAAAACCTGCAGTCACGCTGTCGTGGCGTTTTGCTGATGGCACTATCGAATAAAACCGGTTACATGGTGCTAACCACAGGTAATAAGAGTGAGATGGCCGTCGGTTACGCCACTCTTTATGGCGACATGGCGGGTGGCTATGGCGCCTTGAAAGATGTCTACAAAACCAAAGTTTTTGCCCTTGCCAATTATCGCAACAGCATTTCACCGATTATTCCTCAGCGCGTAATAGACCGCCCACCATCAGCGGAGCTAGCACCGGACCAAAAAGACGAAGACAGCTTGCCGCCTTATCCTGTGTTGGACTCTATTTTAGAACGCTACATCGAACATGATGACAGCGCCGAAAGCATTATTACCGCAGGGTATGAACGCGAAGATGTGATGCGTGTAATACGGCTGGTGGATGTCACTGAATACAAACGTCGCCAAGCACCAATTGGTGTGCGAGTAACACGCCGTGGATTTGGGCGGGATCGACGTTATCCGGTGACCAATGGCTGGAAGGCAGGGGTATAGCAGTAGTTTTTAGCCGCTGACGCTGTTTTTGCGGCTAACGCCGCGGGTTTTTCTTTTCCCGGGGGCTTCCCCCGGAACCCCTTTCTTGTGCTTTAAATCGGATGAATTTGGAGGTTTTGTAGGAGCGGATCTCATCCGCGAAAGCCTTCAAGGTTAATTCAGCTTTTCAATTTGCACCGCTTTCGCGAAAAAGTTTCGCTCCTACGGAAAGACATACCTTTCGTTTTGATTCGTTAGCCGCAAAACAACCCCTTAATCCAACAACCCAAAGGTAATCACGTTCAACAACGAACGGCGATCCACCATGGCTAGGCCACTGCTTTTGAATTTGCCGTCTTTCAGTTGCGGGTGATCTGGGTAATTCTGCTTTAACAGCGCTAACGCTTGTTCTGATTCTGAGGTCATTTTCAGTTCGTCGTAGGCTTCAACCATAATGGCTAGGCTATCCGCAACCGCAGCGGTTTTTTGGTGATGCAGTAAGATATTTTCGCAGCGGTTGGCGGCGGCTAAAAAGGCATGGCGCTTCATGTAATAACGCGCAATACCGATGTCATAAGAAGCTAGGCGCTCGCGAATAAATATCATGCGCTTACGTGAATCATCAACGTAGCGGCTGTTAGGGTAGCGATCAAGTAGCTCGGCGAAATGATTGAAGGCATCTTCTAATGGTTGTGTATCGCGCTTCGGAATATCGTCACTCAAATAGCGTTCAACAAAAGCGAAGCCCATCTCATAGGTTGCTAGGCCACGCATGTAATAGGCGTAATCGACTTGTTCGTGCAGTGGATGCAGGCGAATAAAACGCTCTGAGGTCGCCAGTACTGAATCTAGATCCGACATCTTGTAGTTGATGTAGATAAGTTCAAGTTGCGCTTGTTCGGCATAACGCCCAAATGGATAGTGCGATTCTAATTTTTGCAAACGATCACTGGCGACGACTAAGCTGCCATCATCCAAAGCCTCGCGCGCTTGTTCATAATATTCGCGTTCGGTCAGTTCGCGGTCTTTATCTGGATTGGATGAACAAGCAGACAGAAAAAGGGTAAAAATCACCAACAGCCAGCTGGACTTCATGGAGTGCGTTCCTAAATGTCGATATACTGTAACAAAGCGCCGTATTAGAACATACCTGAGCCGGTTCGCTCCATTAATTCGGGCGAGATCCTAACAACAAGTTACGGATTTCCCCGTCAGGTATTAGAGAACCTATGTCCAATCAGATATCACAATCCGCAGAAGTTCCATACGAAGACGGAAATAAGCGTCTCGATCAGGTCGCTGCCAAGCTCTTTCCTGATTACTCTCGTTCACGTTTGCAAGAGTGGATTAAGGGTGGTCAGCTTACCGTGGATGGCAACACTTGGCGTGGCCGCGACAAACTAACCGGTGGTGAAATGCTGGCGTTAGACGCCGAGTTAGAAGCTGAAGGTACTTGGCTGCCAGAAGAAATTGATTTGGATATTGTTTACGAAGATGACGATATTTTAGTGATCAATAAGCAAGCGGGGTTGGTTGTTCATCCTGCTGCTGGGAATTACCAAGGGACATTATTGAATGGCTTACTGTTTCATTGTCCTGGCCTTATACAAATTCCCCGTGCCGGTATTGTTCATCGCCTAGATAAAGACACCACTGGCTTGATGGTGGTGGCGAAAACTCTACAAGCACAAACCAGCTTGGTAGCTCAATTGCAAGATCGCAGTATGGGACGTGAATACGAAGCCGTCGTGCAGGGGGTAATGACTGGCGGTGGCAAGGTTGATGAACCCATTGGACGTCACGGCACCCAGCGTACGCGGATGGCGGTTAATCCTATGGGTAAAGATGCCGTGACCCACTATCGTGTGTTGCATAAATTTGCCACTCATACGTATGTTCGCTGTAAGTTGGAGACGGGTCGTACCCACCAAATTCGTGTCCATCTATCTCATATTGGTTATCCGTTAGTTGGCGATGCTGTTTATGCAGCACGCCAGCGTTTAACTAAAGGTATTGGCCCAGTATTGCGCGATATGCTGCAAAACTTTGGACGCCAAGCTTTGCACGCGAAAAAGCTGACGTTAATGCATCCTCGTACGCATGAAATTATGGAGTGGGAGATTGAATTACCCGATGATTTTGTCCATTTGCTGAATACATTGGCAGATGACAGCGAAGGTGACGACGAGTAATGGCTAGCGCCGTGGGAATTATTACTCCTGAGTGGGAGCTTCCTGCGGGTGTTCAGGCTCGTTTAACGACGCGCGTGGGTGGCCTGTCGCAAGCACCGTACGACAGCTTTAATCTTGCTACTCATGTTGGTGATGACAGAGCCTCGGTATTGGCGAATCGCCGTGCGCTTTTGCTCAAACTAACAGGTGTTACCGCTATTCAATGGTTAACCCAAGTGCATAGCAATTGGGTTGTTCAAGCTTATGGTGGCACAGTGGTGCCCGTTGCGGATGCTTCATCTACCGATAGATCGGGATTGGCGTGTGCGGTATTAACCGCCGACTGTTTGCCGGTGTTGTTTTGTCGTGATGATGGCCGCCAAGTTGCTGCTGCTCATGCCGGATGGCGAGGCCTTGCTGATGGTGTTTTGCTCAACGTATTAGCGCAGTTTCCTGACCCTAAGCGTGTCTTGGTGTACCTCGCTCCGTGCATAGGGCCAAGCGCATTTGAAGTAGGGCCAGAGGTCAAAGCCGCTTTTGGCTGGGGAAGTTCTGATTGCTTCGTTGCGGGTGCAGGAGATCGTTGGTTGGGTAACCTACAAGGTTTAGCCACTGAGCAATTGCAAGCCGCTGGCGTGCGCTCGATTGCAGCAAATTCGGACTGTACAATGACGAATTCCGAGCGCTATTTTTCTTATCGTCGCGATGGCGATAGTGGTCGACAGGCAAGCGTGATCTGGATTGAGCCTTAATAAAACAGAGTTTCTTTAATTTATTCACTTTTAAGCATGACAGGATAGTTCCTCCGTCTGGACAATCTCTGCGGTAATGCTAAAATTAGCGCCGCTTTTGTCAGATCTACGTGCCTCCACCCAGTGCCTTGCCCTCTGACAATGACAGCCTCTGGTGCGGTTATCCTCCGCCCAGCCCAGACTCGGCGTCCTCGACCAGGCAAAGAGATCTGATGATGAACTAAAAGTGATTCATCCAGCCTGAGATAGCCTACCTGTAACCTGTTTATAGTGTTGGCTCGTATCGCACACAATAGTTATTAAGCTCGTATAGAGCATGTCTAAGAGGATAGTACGGTGGAATTACTTTCCGGCGGAGAAATGTTGGTTCGTGCACTGCACGAAGCAGGCGTTGAATATATTTATGGTTATCCGGGCGGCTCTTTGTTGCACGTATACGATGCCGTCTACAAACAAAGTGCGGTGAAACACGTATTGGTTCGTCATGAGCAGGCTGCCGCTCATATGGCCGACGGTTATGCACGCGCAACGGGTAAGCCAGGTGTGGTTATGGTGACCTCAGGTCCGGGTGCGACCAATACCATTACCGGTATTGCTACCGCATTTACCGACTCGATTCCTATGGTCGTCATTGCTGGTCAGGTTATGAGTCACTTGGTGGGCGACGATGCCTTCCAAGAAACCGACATGCTAGGTGTGTCACGTCCTATCGTGAAGCACAGCTTTAGCGTTCGTCGTCCGGAAGATATCCCAGAGCTTGTTGCTAAGGCATTTTACATTGCCTCTACCGGTCGTCCGGGGCCGGTTGTGATCGATATCCCGAAAGATATGACCATGCCGAACGAGCGTTATGAATACTCGTATCCAAAGAAAATTAAACTGCGTTCATACACGCCGCCACAACGTGGTCACTCAGGTCAGATCAAAAAAGCCGTGGAGTTATTGTTAAAAGCTAAGCGTCCGGTGATCTACTCCGGTGGTGGTGTCATTATTGACGGTAGTTCGGACAAGCTACGTGCCTTGGTTGATCGCTTGGATTTTCCTTGCACTAACACCTTAATGGGCCTTGGCGCTTATCCAGGTACTGGTGCACGCTTCCTAGGCATGTTAGGTATGCATGGAACTTACGAAGCCAATACTGCGATGCACAACGCCGATGTGATTTTGGCGGTTGGTGCACGCTTTGATGACCGCGTCACCAATGCGACCTCTAAGTTTTGCCCAGATGCTAAGATCATTCACATTGATATTGACCCATCGTCTATTTCCAAAACCATCATTGCCGATGTGCCAATTGTTGGCCCAGTGGGTAATGTATTGGATGAAATGATGGCGTTGCTCGACGAAGCAAACGAAGTACCAGATGCCGATGCGATTGCTTCTTGGTGGAAGCAGATCAATGAATGGCGCGAGCGTCATGCGGGTCGTTACGATAAGAATGAATCGCAGTTGATGAAGCCACAAGAAGTGATTGAAGCGATTTGGGCTAAGACCAACGGCGATGCCTACATCACTTCTGATGTCGGTCAGCACCAGATGTTTGCTGCGCAATACTACAAGTTTGATAAACCTAATCGTTGGATCAATTCTGGCGGCTTAGGCACCATGGGTTTTGGCTTCCCTGCGGCGATGGGCATCAAGATGAACTTCCCGGATGACATGGTGGTTTGTGTTACCGGTGAAGGCTCTATCCAGATGAACATTCAGGAACTATCGACCTGCTTGCAGTACGGTATTCCAGTAAAAATTCTGTGCCTGAATAACGGCTCATTGGGTATGGTTCGCCAGTGGCAAGACATGAACTACGAAGGTCGTCACTCCCATTCTTATATGGAGTCATTGCCTGATTTCGTTAAGCTAGTAGAAGCGTACGGGCATGTGGGTATTAAGGTTGAAGGTCGCGATGAGTTACCACAAGCCTTGGAAGATACCTTTGGCAAATACAATGACCGTTTAGTCTTCCTCGACGTTGCAGTTGACCCAGAGGAACATGTTTATCCAATGCAAGTACCATTAGGTACGATGCGCGATATGTGGCTGAGCAAGACGGAGCGTACCTGATCATGAGACACATTATTTCTATCCTGTTAGAAAACGAACCGGGTGCACTGTCTCGTGTTGTTGGCTTGTTCGCACAGCGCGGCTACAACATCGAAACGTTAACGGTTGCCCCAACGGAAGACGAGACACTGTCGCGTTTAACCATGACGACCAACGGCGATGAGCGCAAAATTGAACAGATTACTAAGCATCTGAACAAGCTGATCGAAGTGGTTAAGCTGGTTGACTTGTCAGAAGGTGCTCATATTGAGCGCGAACTGATGCTGATTAAAGTGAAAGCAGTCGGTGCTCAGCGTGCAGAAATTAAGCGCACAGCGGATATCTTCCGTGGCCAGATTGTGGATGTAACCGCCAGCGTTTACACCATTCAATTGACCGGCACGAGCGACAAGCTTGAAGCCTTTATTGAAGCGATTGGTGAAGGCTGCGTACTCGAAACCGTACGCACTGGGGTGTCGGGGATTTCTCGTGGTGAGAAGATTCTGAGTTTGTAAGCTTTGTTGGATTGAAAAAACCCGTTTAGTTTTCGACTTAAACGGGTTTTTTCGTTTAGGGTTTTCGGTTTTTGTAGCTGCTGGCGCAGGCTGGCTTTGGTTTACGCGGCTGATGTCGCGGGTTCTTTTTGCAAGGGGCAGCACCGAATCATAACGAAAGGTATGTCTTTCCGTAGGAGCGAAACTTTTTCGCGAAAGCGGTGCAAATTGAAAAGCTGAATTAAAGTTACAGGCTTTCGCGGATGAGATCCGCTCCTACAAAACCTTCAAATTTATTCGATTTACTGACCAGAAAGCACAAAACCATCAAACCCGATAGGTACTCTTGGTCATCACCTTCGCCATGCCCGCCATCAACAGCTTAACCGGCGCAGGAAATTTATAGCCTCCCGCTTTAATCGCGCTGGTGGCGTGGCGGGCTTCGTCTTCCAGCATTTGTAGCAAAATGGCTTTGCTTTTTTCGTCTTGAACCGGCAATTCCGTCATGTGATGGCTTAGGTGTTTGCAGACTTGTTCTTCAGTAGCAGCAACAAAACCTAAGCTAACACGGTCGCTGATTTTACCGGCGACGGCGCCAATGCCAAATGAAAGGCCATAAAACAGCGGGTTCAAGCGGCTGGTGTGGCTTCCTAAATCTTTAATACGCTCTTCGCACCACACAAGGTGGTCGATTTCTTCGCGTGCGGCTTCTTCCATGGCGTCGCGCACTTTAGGCAATTTAGCGGTGAGGGCTTGGCCTTGGTACAAGGCTTGGGCGCAGACCTCACCGGTATGGTTGATACGCATAAGTCCGGCAGCGTGCTGGCGTTCGTCGTTACTGAGTTCTGCCGCTTGGCGTTGGCTGGCAGGCGTCGAGCGCTCTGCGCTGGCTGCGCCGGGTACTAAGGTGCGTAATGCCTGATCGGCATTGGTGATGAGTTTATCAAACAGCGAGTAGTGTCGTGGATGTGCAGCCATAAATCCTCCGAAGTTTGCGCCATTTTACGTGATTTATAGCGCAAACGCATGATACAAATCAGGGCAGAATAGAAAGCTAATCGAAAGTGCACCTAGAGTGCATGTGAGTGATAAGGAAATTCAATGCAGGATTTACACGATCTAAAGCTGATTTTAGAGCGCAAAGAGCCACTTGTGGTTATTGAAACCTATGAAGAATCGCGCGCGCTAGAGCTGCTAACACGTTTGGCGATTGAGCGTGGCGATGCGCTACAGCAATGGACAGTGAGCGATGGTTTAAGGCGTTTGGGGTTTGGCGAAGATGTTGCTGTGGCAGAAAGCGAATCGCCGGATAAAGCGTTGCGCGCGGTGAAGCAACGCGCAGAGAGCGGCCTTTTTGTATTTTGCGATTTGCACCCGTTTTTAGATCAAGCTTTGATTGTGCGTTTAATTAAAGACATTGTCTTTCAGCACGAAGGCTTTGGTAAGACCATTGTGTTGCTGAGTCATCAAGTTATGCTGCCAGAAGATTTGCAGCGTTATGCGGTTCGCTTTCGCTTAACCTTGCCTAGTGAGGAGCAGTTGTTATCACTGGTGCGGGAAGAGGCGCGGCATTTTTCGCGCACGACAGCTCAGAAAGTAAAAACCGACAATACGACCTTACAACAAATTGTGCGTAATTTACGCGGTGTGACCTACGCCGATGCGCGCCGCTTGATTCGTGGTGCAATTGTCGATGATGGGGCTATTACTCAAGACGATTTAGCTTCTGTGACCAAGGCTAAAATGGCCTTGTTAGATCGTGATGGCGCTATCCATTTTGAATACGACACTGCACGCTTTATGGATGTCGCCGGCCTTGACGTAATGAAACACTGGTTAGATAAACGTCGGGATGCCTTTTTCGGTGATGATCCGAGTATGCGTCCGCGCGGTATTATGCTGTTTGGCGTACAGGGCAGTGGTAAAAGTCTAGCGGCTAAGGCTGTCGCCGGTTCGTGGGGTGTTCCATTGTTGCGCTTCGATATGGGCAATATGTACAACAAGTACATTGGCGAGACCGAACGCAATTTGCGCGAAGCGTTGGAGATGGCGGAAACCATGTCGCCGTGCGTGGTGTGGATGGACGAGATCGAAAAAGGCTTAGGTCAGGACGGCAGTGACTCAGGAGTCAGTCAGCGCTTACTGGGCACGTTACTAACTTGGTTGGCTGAGCATAAATCCTCTGTTTTCACCGTAATGACTGCGAACAACATTCATGCTTTACCACCTGAGTTGGTGCGTAAAGGTCGTTTGGATGAGCTATTTTTTGTTGATCTGCCGCGCGTTGATGTGCGTGAAGCGATTATACGTTTGCACTTAGCCAAGCGTCAGATTGCGGATGACACCATTGATGTCGCGGCGGTGGCAACCGCCAGTGACGGCTTTAGCGGTGCAGAGCTGGAGCAGGTGATTGTGTCGGCTTGCCATCGTCGAGGTCGCTCGTCGTTAGCAGCGGATCAGAGGTTAGTCACAACGGACGATCTGATTGATGAAGTCCAAAGAACTTGCCCGCTCTCGGTTACTATGGCTGAGGCAGTTCAAGATCTTCGTGACTGGGCTGCGGGCCGAGCTGTTTTAGCTGACTCGGCACATTAAACTAGCGTGTGTCGGTTGATTGGCCGCTTACGTTTCTCCGACTCTTAATTTCGAGTAGAGCGTTGCGCAGGCGATCTCCACTGGCCGGTTTGGCAACCAGATGACGAATCCCTACGGCGAGGGCGTCGGCGCGCACACTACTTATGCTTAATCCTGTTAGCATTAGGCTGGCCGGTTTGACGGTAATGTCGTTATCGGCATTCATGCGCTCAGCCAATTGCAAACCATTCATGATCGGCATGTCGTGATCAATAATGATGAAATCAAACGGTTGGCCAAGGTTGCATTGGTTGCGCATCATGGCGAGGGCTTCTTTACCACTGTAGGTACTGCTTGCTTTCATGCCCCAGCGCTTTACTTGCTTTTCGATGACGTTGCGCAGAGAGGCAATGTCATCGACGATCAAAATGCGCATACCGATTAAGCTGTCGTCGAGTATGTTGCGATGGGTGTCTACTTCTGCTTCGACTGGCATGGGTAAGTACAAGGTGAGAGATGCGCCTTGGCTGGTCATGCTTTCAACTTCTAAAGACGCATGCATACGTTGTAATAGTTGGCGCATGACCAATAAATTCCAATGCTTGGTATGGCCCAGCTCAATCTGTGGGTGATGATGTTGCAGTGAACGGAATAGCATTTTTAGCTCATCTTGTTTCACAATATTGCCGCTGAGCTGCAATTGCAGACGCACGCCTTGGGATTGCGCGCTATTGAAGTAAGACGCATGCAGCGTGAGTTCACCATAGTCGGTATAGGCTAAGGTGCGCGCGATTAGATTGTGCAGCAGCGTTTGCAAACGATTGCGGTCGCCGACTAAACGGGCGGGTAAATCATCGGCAATATCCACCACGAGTTCGACCTGTTTACGAATAGCTTCTTGTTGAAAATGCGCCATAGTCTGACTGAGCATGCTGCTAATAGTAAATGGACGACGTTCAAGTTCGAGCTGGCCTTGCTGAATACGGGCAAGATCGGAAATTTCATTGGCGACAAACAGTAGATCACGCCCGGCGAGGCCGATAGTATCGATATAGTCGCGCTGATTGGCGCTTAACGCGGTATCGGTTAATAACTCACTCATCCCGATAACACCATTAATCGGTGTGCGCAGCTCGTGGCTGATTTGTGATAACAAATCGGATGAGAAATTGACCTCCGAGGCTTGACGAGCAAGGCTAGGAGCGGCTTCTCTGGATAACTGCAAACAGGCCATGATTGAGCTGGATATTACTGCCATGGGTAATACAATAACGGACCAAGTGTGGATAAAATCTAGGGTAAGTACGCTCATACTCGTCAGTAGCGAAAGCACAATCCAGATGGCAGCAAAGCCACAACCGAACAAGAGTAAATGTTGGGCTTTTTTCTGTTCGCTATGGACAAATATTAATAAAAACAGCATGAAGATTTCATTAATAGCAATGCCCAAACTGATCGACACTTCGTTTAGCGCACTAGAAAGCCAAAATTCACCACTGCCGATGACGACTTGTAAAGCAATAAAAGCCCATAAAGTCAGATGCACCCAACGCTGGCGCCAGCCGAGGAAAAAAACAACTAATATGTGTGCAATGACAGAGACGTTGATCGAAAGTGACTCCAGACTAGCGTCGAGTTCATTTGTTAAGGCAAAACGAGAATGGAATAGCCCCATCCAGGATGGAATGAAAATACTGATAACGATGCAGTAAGCGGCAGCAGCTAAGGCTAATCGAATGCGATAGCGACGATAACACAGCAAAAAGTAAATAAAGGCCGCTACGGCGATACCAATGCTAATACCGACGATAAACTGCTGATACTGTTCAGTGGTAACGAAACGATCAATACTTTTTAAATGTAATTCTGTATTCAGCAGTGCATCCGTATAAATTCTAATCAGATAGCTCTGTGTCGTTTGTGCGTGAATGCGTAAGAAAAAAGGCTGAGCTTGCGGAAAACCAGCGCGTAAGCCATTGCTCTCCCGCCCGCCCTTGGCCAGAAGGCTTGGTTCACTGGGATTGGATATGTCAAACAGACGAATATCGTCGATATGCGTATTGGACAGGGTTAAAACAACATCGCGATCATGGTTGTAGGGATTGGAAAAGCTTACTCGTAACCAATAGGCTGAGTTCGTAATGCCAAATTTTAGGCGATGACTGTGGCTTGGAGTAAAGCGCAGTTGCTTGTCTTGGTCGATCATATCGTTGAGGCTTAGGCGCGCTGACGAGTCTTCATAGATGGCGACATAAGGCGTAATCGGATAGTCGAAACTGTCGCCAGGAAGTAACACAGGACCACTCGCTAAAGTGGTCGGTGACAGGCTTAAACCGGACAGTAACAGCAGCACTAACAGACACGTCGTTGTTAAAGAACGAAACTGCTGTACCGTCATGATGGCTGTTCCCTCAGCGCTTAGGCTAATTAAGATTGTTGTTCGCGTTCGACGGCACGATACCCGATATCGGAACGACAGAACATGCCCTTCCAGCTAATACTTTTAATTAACTCATAGGCTTGTGCTTGCGCATCGCTAACGGTATTGCCGAGCGCTGTTGCGCATAACACACGACCACCCGCAGTAACCACTTCGCCTTCAGCATTGAGTGCGGTGCCGGCATGGAATATTTTGCGGTCCTTGCCTTCGTCAGTGGGTAAGCTGATGACATCACCTTTAGGGTAATCGGCAGGGTAACCGGCAGCGGCCAAGACAACACCCAGAGAAGGACGCGGGTCCCACTGAGTGGTTTCCTGATCGAGCTTACCCTCCAGTGCGGCCAAGCAATGAGCAACAATATCGGATTGCATACGCATCATGATCGGCTGAGTTTCAGGGTCACCAAAACGACAGTTGTACTCGATGACGCGTGGCGCACCGGATGCGTCGATCATTAAGCCGGCGTATAAGAAACCGGTGTAATCCTTGCCTTCTGCCGCCATGCCCTTCACGGTTGGGTAAATCACCTCTTGCATGATGCGATCATGGATTTCAGGCGTTACCACAGGTGCAGGAGAGTAGGCTCCCATGCCGCCAGTGTTCGGGCCAGTATCTTGGTTGCCAACGCGTTTATGGTCTTGGCTGGTCGCCATCGCCAACACGTTTTTGCCATCGACCATTACAATAAAAGACGCTTCTTCACCCGCTAAAAACTCTTCGATCACCACACGACAGCCAGCATCACCAAAGGCGTTGCCCGATAGCATGTCGGTAACGGCTTCTTCTGCTTGCGCTAAGGTTTCGGCAACGATCACGCCTTTACCAGCAGCAAGACCGTCCGCTTTTACGACGATCGGCGCGCCTTTTTCACGCAGGTAAGCCAAGGCAGGCTCCACTTCGGTGAAGTTTTGGTACGAACCGGTCGGAATATTCTGACGCGCTAAGAAGTCTTTAGTGAAGGCTTTCGAACCTTCTAACTGCGCAGCGCCTGCGCTAGGCCCAAAAATCTTCAAACCCGCGGCTTGGAATTGATCAACGATACCGCCCACCAGGGGCGCTTCAGGGCCAACAATGGTCAAACCAATATTGTTGTCTTCTGCGAAGGCTTGCAGCGCATCGAATGCCATGACATCAATGCCGATGTTCTCGACACCGGGTTCGATCGCAGTGCCCGCATTCCCCGGAGCAACGAATACTTTATCAACCAGCGGAGATTGCAGGGCTTTCCAGGCTAGTGCGTGTTCGCGACCGCCGGAGCCAATGATTAAAACTTGCATAAATAACTCTACCTGTATCGGATTTTAGTGGCGGAAGTGACGCATGCTGGTAAACACCATCGCAATACCGGCTTCATCGGCTGCTGCAATCACTTCTTCATCGCGAATCGAACCGCCCGGCTGGATAATGGCTTTAATGCCATTCGCCGCTGCGTTGTCGATACCATCGCGGAATGGGAAGAAGGCATCGGATGCCATTACGGCACCTTCAACCACTAAGCCTGCATGTTCTGCTTTAATCGCGGCAATGCGTGCTGAGTTGACGCGGCTCATTTGGCCTGCGCCGACACCCACTGTTTGACGATTTTTTGCATACACAATGGCGTTTGATTTAACGTATTTGGCGACTTTCCAGGCAAAGATCAAATCGTGCATTTCAGCTTCTGTTGGTTGACGCTTAGTCACCACTTTTAGCTCTTCAGCTTTGATCATGCCGTTGTCGCGATCTTGTACCAGCAAGCCACCGTTTACGCGCTTGTAGTCGCAACCAGGAGCGCGTTCGCTTGGTAATTCACCACAGGTTAATAGACGCACGTTTTTCTTGGCTGCTACCACCGCAATGGCTGCTGCCGTAACGGATGGCGCAATAATTACTTCAACAAACTGACGATCAACAATCGCCTGTGCAGTATCAGCATCGAGTTCACGGTTGAAAGCAATGATGCCGCCAAAAGCCGATTCGCTGTCGGTAGCGTAGGCTAGGTCGTAGGCTTTACGGATGCCACCTCCGTCATCAGGCACCACGGCAACACCGCATGGGTTGGCGTGTTTAACGATCACACAGGCTGGCTTAACGAACGATTTCACGCACTCAAGCGCTGCGTCGGTATCGGCGACGTTGTTGTATGAAAGCTCTTTGCCTTGAATCTGTTTTGCGGTGGCAATTGAGGCTTCCAACGGATTGGCTTCAACATAGAAGGCCGCTTTTTGATGCGGGTTTTCGCCATAACGCATATCTTGCGCTTTGATGAATTGGCTGTTGAAGGTGCGCGGGAAATCATCACGGTTATCGGTGCTCAGTACGTCGGCGCTTTGGTCGATCGTGCCAAGGTAGTTAGCAATCATACCGTCGTAAGCGGCAGTGTGTTCGAAGGCTTTTAAGGCTAGATCGAAGCGTGTTTTGCTGGTTAAACCTTTCAGTTCATCCAGTTCTGCCAAGACTTTCGCGTAATCGCTGGCGTTAACCACGATACCAACGTGAGCGTTGTTTTTGGCGGCCGAGCGCACCATGGTTGGGCCACCGATATCAATGTTTTCAATGGCGAGAGCTAAATCACAATCTGGGCGGGCAATGGTTGCTGCGAATGGGTACAGGTTAACAACCACTAAATCGATTGGGTTGATACCGTGTTCTGCCATAACGGCATCGTCTTGACCACGACGACCTAAAACACCACCGTGAATTTTTGGATGCAGCGTTTTTACACGACCGTCCATCATTTCTGGGAAACCTGTGTAGTCGGAGACTTCAACCGCAGGAATATCATTTTCTACTAGCAGCTTATAGGTGCCGCCGGTAGAGAGAATTTCTACGCCAACGGCGCTAAGCGCGCGGGCGAAGTCAAGGATACCGGTTTTATCAGAAACGCTGATGAGCGCACGACGGATAGGGGTGATGTCAGTCATAGCAACCTGTCATATTTAAAAACAAAAAAGCGGTTACCGATTAGGATCACCGCTGGGAATGAGATTCAGTTCAAAGCATGCCGAACTGTTTTAATTTTTTACGCAGGGTTCCGCGATTTAGGCCCAACACAACAGACGCTTTGGTCTGGTTGTCGCGGGTGTACTTCATGACGGTTTCTAGTAGAGGTGCTTCTACTTCAGACAAAACCATGTCGTAGATATCAACGACAGGCTGACCATCTAAATGATCAAAGTAGTTTTGCAGGGCTTTCTCTACGCTATCACGTAGGGTATGGCTCGGCTCCAAGGGAGCTCTTAGATGTTTCTGCAGATCTGCGGAATCAGTCACTGTGTCTTCAACCTTATTTAACATTGCTTCTGTGTTCATGCTGCCAGTTCCTTTTCTTTTATTCGGTCTCTAAAAAACTGTTCAACCGCTTGTTGTTGAGTGACAGGGCACTGCAGTTGATTGAACTGTTTTCGGAAATCTCCACCTTGTTGGTATTGCAGATACCAGCCAACGTGCTTACGTGCGATGCGTACGCCGGCAAATTCGCCATAAAACTCGTATAAGGCATGCAGGTGACGAATCAGTATATTTTGTACTTCTTCTAATGCTGGCTCTGCTAGGCATTCACCAGTATTGAGGTAATGTGTTACCTCACGGAATATCCAAGGACGCCCTTGAGCCGCGCGGCCTATTAATACGCCATCAGCGCCGGTGTACTGCATCACTTCAACGGCTTTGCGCGCATCCGTGATGTCACCATTAGCAAATACCGGAATTGAGACACTGTGTTTGATGTCTCTGATGGTGTCGTATTCCACTGTATTCTTGTAGCCACAAGCGCGCGTCCGACCATGTACGGCTAACGACACTATGCCGGCGGCTTGGGCGATTTCAGCGATGCGCACGCCATTGCGATTGTCAGCATCCCAGCCGGTCCGAATTTTAAGAGATACCGGTACATCTACGGACTCGACGACCGCCTGTAAAATATCTTTCACTAAGGCTTCATCTTTTAGTAACGCCGAGCCTGCAGCTTTGTTGCAGACCTTTTTGGCAGGGCAGCCCATGTTGATATCAATGATCTGGGCGCCATTTTCGACGTTAAAGCGAGCGCCTGCTGCCATGATCAATGGATCACCGCCAACAATCTGTACCGCAATGGGCTCCGGCTCACCAGTGTGATCGAGTCGTAATTGCGACTTTCGAGTTTTACGTAAGTCTGGGTTGCCAGACACCATTTCACTGACCACAAGGCCCGCGCCGAGTTCTCGACATAACTGCCGAAAGGGGCGGTCGGTGACCCCTGCCATTGGAGCTAGAATCACGGGATTCGGAAGCGTATAAGGACCAATTGCAGGCATTAGGGATTTGGGCTTCTGGTTAAAAAGTGTGCTATTGATAGTCGCGGTATGATACTCATAACCCCCTTGTGAATAAAGGGGGAATGTCATGCTTTTGCCTGTTAAATTGGCTTTTTTCGATCAATCGAATGATGGTCTATTTGTCAATAGTTTACTGGTTCGCGAGGATGCGAATTTGGTAACTGACGGCTTCCGCACCTGGATGCACTATCTCGAAGCCAATGTGTATCGGAATACCAGCTGGCATTAGCGCTTCTCCCGCCAGTTCACCTGCTAGATATTCGCTAGGTTTAAAACGCCTGCTAGCCAGTACGGTATCGTTTAAGTCTTTGAATTCCAAAACTAAATCAGGGAATGGCTGTTGCTGGCTAGCGTTGTTAATTAACAAGGTATCGACCACTAAGGCATTTTGCAGATCTGGATGAGGCCGCACAACTAAATGTTGGGTAGCCATATTACGCACGTTTTGCAGGCTAGGTAGTTGGCATTCTAACCAAGCGCATACTTGTGCATACATAGGACGCCATGTTGCCGAGCGGGCACCCGTATCAAAACGGAAATACGCCACTTGAGCGATCATGGCAAAGGCAAGAGCAAGCACCCCAAATGCCCATAAACCGTTACGCCGAACCTTCTGGCTATTACTGGGTACGTTAAGATTGGCTAACGATGGTGGTAGATCGAACTCTAGGCTTTGGCTAGCAAGTTCGATATCGCCACCCAACTGGAAACTCTCGTCATCTTTGTGGTCTATTTCTTCAATATTGTCGTCTTGGTCGAGATCATCGTCGTCGATACCTTGGGTATGGTATTCGTCAACGTGTGGTGTTGCGTTCGTGAGTGCTGATTGCTGGCGATTGAATGGCGCATCAAGATCGTCGAAAACACTATCGTCTAGGCTATCCATATCATTCATGTAGCCTTTGTGCTTGCTCGGTGACTTGGATTTATCGTCTTCTTGTAATAAAAGATTAAGTGCCCATGAGTCGGCGTCGTCGGTCGCCGACTTGGCACTATTGTAACGATCAATCGGGTTTAAAATATCTTCTGCAGCGTCGTCTTCAAGCGCCTGTTCGTCAAAGTCGATCATGGCATGAGCCGGAGAAGAACCGCTGCTCTCGAAGAACATGCTATCGGCATTTGCATTGTCGGCTGCTTCTTGGGCGATTTCGTCCAGCAGAAAGTCGAAATCGTCTACTGAGTCATTTTTCGAATGCGGATTATCCGCGTCCTTACGCGCGAGTTCAGTCGCGTTATCGAGGCTCTGGTCTAATTCATCATCCGGCGTAGCGGCGTTGAAGTCATCAAAGCGTTCAGGGTCTGGTTCAGAGGTCTCTTCGGCAGGTAGTTGATCGATCTGATCCGTGTTGTTGGGTTGGTCGTTTAGAATAAGACCTGTGTCCGTGTCATCCTCGATCAAGAAATCGTCTAAATCCATGTTGTCGTGAATTAATATGTCGCCTTCGCGCACGATTTTGTTGATGCGCGGATCGACTACTGGCGGTAACGCTGGTTTGACTGTCTCTGCAATGTTGGCATCTTCGTCATCATCGCCAAAAGGGTCATCCATATCGTCGCTGATGGCAGAAAAGATATCTTCATCAATGCGGCTGGCAACCGGATCGGTGTCAGCAACAGACTGATCATGAGCAGAGAAAACGTCTTTTTTTACATCCTCCGCTGCCATTTCGGGTGTTGCTTTGAGACTGGTATCTATATCGGCAAGATCGAACAAGGCAGCATCTTCAGCGTTAGCTGAGCTTGATAGCACTTTGTCGAGATCTTCGTCTTCGTCATCTGGGGGGAGGGTGAATTGTAAAACCTTGTTCGATTTCGTTGGCCTTGCTTCTGTTGTTGTCTCTGCTAATGGGAGGGGGGTGGCTGAACTCATCGCGGTCGAACGGGATGTGCTAAAACCTGATTTAGCCTGCTCTTCATTGGTTATGAAATGCTCGGCCGCTTTGAATACTTGCAAGCATGAGCCGCAGCGCACGGCACCACCGGCAACATTGAGTTGCTCAGCACGAACACGAAAACTGGTTCGGCAATGTGGACAGCGCGTAACCTGCATGCTCATGATAACCCTTAGTGTTTAATTCCCGTTAGCACGACCCAATCACCCAGCTGTTTGGCTGGGTTCATGGTAAACCATTGACTGTAACAGGCGGATATCTCGTCCGCTTGTTCTGCCAAGAGGCCTGATAGCGCGAGTTTACCACCACTGCGGGTCAGGCTAGCGATATGTTCCGCAAGATCCGCTAATGGCCCAGCTAATATGTTCGCGACGGTTATATCTGCCTGTATCGCAGGAGTATCTTCCGGTAGGTAGATTTCGTAGCGGCTATCGTCGATGTTGTTACGGCCAGCGTTGTCGCGGGTAGCGGTTAGTGCTTGTGGATCAATATCGACACCGATCATATGGCGTGCGCCCAACAGTAACGCTGCGATACCCAAAATACCGCTACCACAGCCGTAATCGACCACTAATTCGTTACTGGCAACTGCACTATCGAGATAGGTTAAGCATAGCGCGGTGGTTGGGTGCGTACCGGTGCCAAAGGCTAGGCCTGGATCCAACATTAGGTTAACCGCATCGGCCTGAGGAGGTTCGCGCCAGCTTGGGCATACCCATAAGCGCTCACCAAAGGGCATCGGATGATAGTCATCCATCCAAGCGCGAACCCAATCTTTATCTTCAACAAGTTCGATTTTAAACGGAGGAAGGGTATCCCCGCCTTCAACTTTGAACATAATCGCGAGTTGATCGCTCAATTGTTGTGCGTCGGTATCGGCAGCAAATAAGCCAATAACTTGGGTTTCATCCCACATAGGTGTGGTGCCTAGTTCCGGTTCTAATATCGGCTGGTCGGCATCGTCTTGTAAGGTAACTGAGAGCGCACCGCAGCCGAGTAGGGCATTTTCTAATGCTTCCACATCATGCTGAGTGGCGTGTAACCGGATTTGAATCCAAGACATGCTGTTAAACCTTACTTGTGTGTTTGCTTAATTGTACGATGGCGCTTTGCAGTGCCAGTTCATAACCTTGTACGCCTAAGCCGCAAATGACCCCGACCGCGATATCCGATAAATAAGAATGCTGGCGAAACGCTTCACGCGCATGCACATTCGAAATATGAATTTCAATAAAGGGAATGGCCACCCCCGATAGGGCATCACGCAGTGCAATACTGGTATGAGTGAAGGCGGCGGGGTTAATAATAATGAAATCAGTACCATCGGTGCGCGCAGTATGAATGCGATCGAGCAGAACATGCTCGGCATTACTTTGCAGTTGCGATAATTCATGTCCAGCGGCCTGTGCTTGCTGCGACAGTGTGGTTTCAATATCGCTTAATGTGGTTGAACCATAGATGTGTGGTTCACGGCTACCCAATAAGTTTAGATTGGGGCCGTTTAAGACCAGAATGCGTGCCATGATGAATTCCTAGATGGTATAGAAGGCATAACTTCAGCGAGTTTGCCGAAAAAGCCCTTAACCGTCCAGCGCGTAGCTTAGAAACCAGCACTATTGGCCACGAGCGTCTATATTAAAGTCAGCCGATGGCTTGTATCTTAGAAATTATGGTTGGTGTAGCCGAATTCGCATGAAGTTTATGTCTCTAACTCCTCTTTGGCTTCGTTGGCCTGTGCTGATGTTGCTGGTTAGTGCCTCGCTGTTTCTCAGCGCGGATAGGGAGCAGTGGGTGCCAGATAATTTATCGCAAAAAGCACGGCGTGATTATGATGATAGAGCAGCCAATCGTATTGATGCTTGGCGTGACATGATGCATAGAACGGCGAATGAATCAGAACAAGAAAAGCTAGAAGAAGTGAATCGGTTTTTTAATCAATATCTGCGCTTTCAATCCGATGAGCAGCACTGGGATAAGGTGGATTATTGGGCCAGTCCCTATGAATCGCTGGCTTCGGATGGTGGTGATTGTGAAGACTATGTGATTGCCAAGTATTACTCGCTGCGTCAGCTTGGCGTTGATACACAAAAACTGCGAATTACTTACGTAAAGGCTATTCGTCTAAACCAAGCGCATATGGTGCTAACGTATTTTCCGCAGCCAGATTCGATACCATTGGTGCTGGATAATCTTACCCGTGCTATTCGTCCTGCGGATGAACGCACGGATCTTGATCCGGTTTACAGCTTTAATGGTGAGGGTATGTGGTTAGACAAGATGAAAGGACAAGGGATACTACTGGGTAATCCTAATAAGCTCGATCTTTGGACGGATCTACGGATTCGTATGCATGAACTCGGCATGGACTTATAAGGAAGGCGTAACATGACACTCAGACAACAATTCTCACTACTGACCAGTTTGCTGGTCGTCGTATTACTGGTGGGTAATCTGCTGGTCACAGTGTTTAATGGACGCGATTACTTCCAACAGCAATTAAATGCTCGAGCATACGATGCAGCGACTTCGCTAGCCTTATCAATGTCGCAAGTGGATAGCACGGATGAGGTACAACTGGCCCGCTTAATGGATGTTTTATTTGATCGCGGTTTTTTTGCTGAAATTTCTTTTTTACGTACTGATGGCACCGCTATTCATCGTCGTGCGCGCCAGGCATTGGATGTTAATTCGGCCCCCGATTGGTTTAAAGACTGGGTACCTCTTGATCTGGTCGCGGCAGAGGCGGATGTCACGCGTCAATGGCGCCGTTTAGGTTCAGTACAGGTGATTAGTCATAGTGATTTTGCTTATCGTGATATGTGGGCCATGGTGCGGGCTGAATTTATTTGGTTTGCATGGGTATTGTTGGTATCGCTGATTTTATTGCAGCTGTTATTACGTTGGCTTTTTAGTCCATTAGTTCGTGTTGAAAAACAAGCTTTGGCAATTTGTGAGCGTGACTGGCAAATACAGAAAGAAATTCCCCGTGCTAGAGAATTGCGCCGCGTTGTCTTAGCCATGAATAAAATGGTGCTAAAGCTGCAAAGTATTTTTAGCGAACAGTCGGCGATGACTGAAAAGTTACGGGAAGAATCGTATTTGGATGTCAGTACAGGGTTATTAAATCGTCGCGGTTTTGATCAGCGTTTTGAACATATTTTGAAGCGCGACGATGAACACAGTGGCGTGTTAATTTTATTGCAGTTGCATGATTTTGCAGAATTTAACCAACGTGAGGGTCGCCAAGCCGGTGATGACGTATTAACCCTGTTAGGGCAGGTACTTAGCCAGTGGCGTATGGAATACCCCAATACTATTTGTGGACGTCGCTCTGGCGCCGACATTGCGCTCTATATTCCGTGTGCCGATGGTGCTCAAGCCGACGATTTAATGCAGCAATCATTTAGTCAGCTCAGTATGACGACTCTATCTCAGCGAAATGAATTAGTGTTTCACATGGGGGCTGTGTTCTTGCAGGGTCAGCAAGATGACCCCGTCATGGCCTTTAGTCGTGCCGATGCTGCATTAAGACAAGCTCAGCGACAGCCAACCTCGCGCAGCGTGATGTATCACGACGAAGTGCTGCAGCAGCAGGAGTGGACGGCTGGTGAATGGCGTCAGTTATTGCATCAAGTATTAGAGAGTGGATCTCTTAGCCTGCAATTTTTACCCGTTATTGGTAACCACGATCAGCACTTATTACAGTTCGAAGTATTTAGCCGCATTGAGTGGCAAGGACAAATGCTCTCGGCGGCGCGGTTCTGGCCAATGGTTGAACAGCATCAACTGGCTGCTCGTTATGATGCTTGTGTTATCGAGCGAGTGTTAGAAAGCATGATTGGCGAAGACATTGCTAGTCGTGGAATACGTTTCTGTATTAACTTGTCGCCAGCGTCAGTGATTGATGAGCAATTTCACCATCAGTTACAAATTTTATTTCAAAAATATCCTAAGCAAGCTGCACATGTAGCGTTAGAAGTGCCAGAATTTTGCTTGCAAGCGGCTGAACATGCGTTAGCTCGTTTAGCCTTACTATTACAGCCGTTAGGCGTAGTGGTTGGGATTGATCAGGTGGGGACGGGCACAATGGCCTTTGCATACTTGCAGCGCTTACCGTTGGATTACGTGCGTATTGATGGCAGCTTTAACCGTGGCGTTCACCTTGCTCAAGATCATCGCTTTTTTATTCAGTCAATGGTTCAAATCGCCCATAACTTGGATTTACTGGTGTTGGCTGAAGGTTTGGAAGATGAGCAAGATGTTGCCGCGATTCGTAATACCGGTGTGGATGGACTCGGTGGGTATTACTTTAGCCGCCCGATTAACTCATTATCAGACGCCTTAAACTGGGTGAATCTGGTTGACTAGTATTGCGCTTTTAGAGGGGGGGATTATTTCTCTCCGCAATTGCGACAGAATGTCGCGGTGCTGCCCCAGCCGCTACTTGCTATAGTTCGTTGCTATTCTTTATTTTATTAGGAGGGGGTATGAAGAGCGTGATACGCATTGTTTGGCTTAGTCTATTAGCGGTGGTGTCGGCATATAGTCTGGCGCAAGCACCCGTTTCGGCGATTGTGGCTACTGATGGATGGGTAAAAGCCCCTATTCCTGGTCGCTATATGACGGCCGGTTTTGTGACCTTGCAAAATCCAAGTCAGCAAGATCGTCAACTGGTGTCGGCGTCGGCTCCGTGGGCCGGGCTGATTGAGATTCACACACACCTACACGAAGATGGGGTAATGAAGATGCGGCAGTTAATGCAGCTACCGATCCCAGCAGGTGAAACCGTGATACTGCAACCCGGCGGTTTGCATTTGATGATCTTTAAATTACAGCTCCCCTTAGCAGAATTTTTGCCCTTAACCCTATGTTTTGATGACGGCAACTGTGTAAATATCAATGCGAGCTTGCGTCAGAAAGACTTTTAATTTCAATTCGATGAGGCAGCGACAGAGCGACAGGCCAATACGCTCTATCACTTCGTTGATGCAGATCAGGATTGCACGGATAAACAACCCAATGTGTATCTTTAGTCTTGGCGTTACGTCTTCGGCGACGTATTGTTTCGCTCCTTTCATTCATTGGATAGGTAGTAAGGGATGAAATTTTGGCGTCAGTGTTTTTGGGTATTGTTGTCATCTGCGGCCGTGTGTTGCGCTCAAGCAGAGCCTTCGGATGATGCTAGCGTTAATGCCATGCTGCTCAAAATGCAGCGCATTGAACAATCTCCGGCGGAAAAGCAACTAGCGCTTGAGCACGGTAAAGAACGGGCGTTGCTGTGCTTTCGTTGCCATGGTGAGGATGGTAATAGCTTGCGTGACTATATTCCCAATTTAGCCAGTCAAAACGCAGCTTATTTATTTACCCAGTTTGAAAAATTTGCCAATGGTCAACGTGAAAATTACGTTATGAGCAAGTTAGCGCCGTCACTTACAACTGAAGAACGTATCGATATCGCTGTGTATTTCGCCGATAAACCGGTTTTATCACGCACTCAAGGCGTTATCTCGGACGCTAAGGGCAAGAAGATATACGACTCACTTTGTTATGCTTGTCATGGTACGACAGGGCATGGGGATCAGCAGTATCCACGCATTGCCGGACAACCCTATGTGTTTTTAGAAAAAACCTTATTGAGTTTTAAAAATAATGATCCACAACGCCGCAATTCGCCAATGACGGGTGTGATTCAAAACCTGACGGAAGCCGATTTAAAGGCGGTGGCGGCTTGGGTATCGAACTTGCCTTAAATGTTTAATTTCTGAGCGTCGCTCCGCAAAATTTATCACTTGCTTTGGTCCTGCATTTAATTTGCTACTATGCGCAGCACATGTGAGTGCGTATAGAGACTAATCGAGGCGAACATGAGTCAGGAGACAACACCATCAACGCAAGACCAATGGCAGTTTTGGGTGGATCGTGGCGGTACCTTTACCGACATCGTGGCGCTGCGTCCCGACGGCTGCTTACTAACGCATAAATTATTATCAGAAAATCCTCAGCACTATGCCGACGCTGCGATTGAAGGTATACGTCAGTTACAAGCTGCTCATTCGCAGTTTTCAGCGCAAATAGCCAATGTGAAAATGGGCACGACCGTAGCCACCAATGCCTTGCTTGAGCGTAAGGGCGATGATGTACTGTTGCTGATTAGCAAAGGTCTTGGCGATCAGTTGGCCATTGGTTATCAAACTCGTCCTGATATTTTTGCAACTCATATTCAACGTTCGCCGCCGCTTTATCGTCATCAATATGAAGTGGCGGAGCGTGTTCTTGCTGATGGCACGGTTGATTTGGCGTTAGATATCGAAACCACGTTAGTGCAATTAGAAGAAGCCTATGCGCTGGGCTATCGCTCAATTGCCGTTGTCTTGATGCATAGCTATCAATACCCACAGCATGAGCTGGTCATTGCCGATATCGCCAAGCATGTTGGTTTTACTCAAATTTCTTTAAGCCATCAAATAAGCCCACTGATTAAGTTAGTTCCGCGCGGTGACACCACAGTTGCAGATGCTTATTTATCGCCAGTTTTGCAGCGTTATGTCGAGCAAATGAGTCGTGCTTTACCTCCAACAAATTTGCAATTTATGCAATCCAATGGTGGTCTCGCGCAGGCGTCTGATTTTAGCGGTAAAGATGCTATTTTATCCGGCCCCGCCGGTGGTGTAATCGGCATGGTACGCAGTGCTGAAGCGGACGGTTTTAATCGCATCGTCGGCTTTGATATGGGCGGTACTTCAACCGATGTGAGTCATTATGCCGGTGAATTAGAGCGAGAAAGCGAAACCCAAATAGGCGGCGTGCGTTTACGTGTGCCTATGATGAATATTCATACGGTGGCGGCTGGCGGTGGTTCTATCGTGCGTTTTGCCGATGGTCGTTTACAAGTGGGTCCTGAATCGGCGGGCGCCTTTCCAGGGCCAGCCTGTTATCGCAATGGTGGGCCGTTAACGATAACGGACTGCAATGTATTTTTAGGCAAGATTCAGCCGTCGTCTTTTCCTCATGTGTTTGGATCTGAGCAAAACCAGCCGTTGGATCGCGATACCGTAGTAAAGCAATTAACCGTATTGGCCGAAGAGGTTGGTTTAGCAACAGGGCGACATTATACGGCCGCGCAATTGGCCGAAGGATTTATCGCTATTGCGGTGGATAGCATGGCGGCCGCGGTGAAGAAGATTTCGGTGCAGCGCGGGTACGATATTCAGTCGTACGTGCTTAGCGCGTTTGGTGGAGCGGGCGGTCAGCATGCCTGTTTAGTCGCCGAGGCTTTAGGTATGAGTCGTGTATTCTTGCATCCGCTAGCAGGAGTATTGTCGGCTTATGGTATTGGTTTAGCCGATCAACGTTGGCTTGGCGAGCAGGCAATTGCGTTTGATTTAACGGATAAAACTGAATTTGAGCAAGAATTTCAAACACTGTTTCAGCAATCGCCGTTAGCAAGTGCCGCGGGTGTTGAGCAACAACGCCGCGTGTATTTACGCTACCAAGGGTCGGACACGCCGTTATTAGTCCCCTTCGATAGCGCCGAGTTAATGTCTGCATATTTTTGCCAACAGCATAAACAGCTATTTGGATTTGTTCGCGACAATACCCCCATTATTGCCGATGCCATTCAACTTGAGTGCCGAGTTGCAGGGGTAACTTTAGAGCATTTAATCACTGCTAATACCGCTATCAAACTTGCACCTGTGATTAATCATTTTGCCGATATCGTGGTTCGTGGAGAACAGATGTCGGTTCCTGTTGTGGCGAGTAGCGATTTACCACAGGGATATGAAGCATCTGGACCTATGCTATTAACCGATGCGAATAGCACGATTATGGTAGAACAAGGCTGGCAGCTTCGCGTGCTAAATAGCGGCGCTTTATTACTGGAAAAAAATCAAGAAATAACCCAGCTAAAAAATAATGACGATTCTAAAAATATTCAGCGCGATCCGGTGCGCTTAGAAATATTTAATCATCTGTTCATGTCGGTTGCGGAGCAGATGGGATTTGTTTTAGAAAAAACCGCCAGTAGCGTCAATATTAAAGAACGCTTAGATTTTTCCTGCGCTTTGTTTGATCGCCAAGGTGAGCTGGTGGCAAATGCGCCGCATATTCCTGTGCATTTAGGCTCCATGAGCGAAAGTATTAAAGTGGTGATTGATGGCCATCCCAATATGCAAAAGGGCGACGCCTTTGTGCTCAATACGCCCTACAACGGCGGTACGCATTTGCCCGATGTGACTGTGGTTAAGCCGGTATTTATTGGCACTAATACCTCGGCTGATTTTTATGTTGCCGCGCGTGGGCATCATGCTGATATCGGCGGTATTACACCGGGATCGATGCCGGCTTATAGTCTGCACATTGAAGAAGAAGGCGTACTGTTGGATAACCTTGTGCTGATGCGTGCAGGGCATTTTCAAACCGATGAAATACTCGCAGTGCTAAACAGCGCTAAATATCCTGCAAGAAATCCATTACAAAATATCGCCGATTTAATGGCTCAGTTGGCGGCCTGTGAGAAAGGCGCCGGTGAGTTACAGCGCTTGTGCGCCAGTTATGGCAGTGCCACTGTGCATGCCTATATGCAATATGTACAAGACAATGCCGATGAAACATTGCGCGCGTGTTTAGCATCGCTGCCTAGCGGTCGTTTTAGTTATTCTATGGACGACGACACTCAGTTTATGGTGAATATCGACGTTAATCCGCGTGCTCGAACGGCATGTATCGATTTCACCGGTACGGGTTATCGTCCCGAGCAATTAATGCATCCGGGCAATTTTAATGCGCCGACTTCCGTTGTACGGGCTGCGGTTTTGTATAGCTTTCGCTTATTAGTCGCGAAACCGATTCCGTTAAATGCGGGGTTTTTTCGTGCTTTGGATATTGTCGTTCCGACACAATCCATTATTGCGCCCGTATATCCTGCGGCTGTCGTCTCCGGTAACGTCGAAACCGCCCAATATTTGGTGGATTGCCTAATGGGCGCACTGGGGATTATGGCGGGTAGCCAAGGCACCAATAATAACTTCACTTTTGGCGATGCTAAGCATCAGTATTACGAAACGTTATGTGGCGGCGCGGGGGCTTCGGCCTTGGGTATAGGTGCGAGTGCTGTGCATAGTCATATGACTAATTCACGGTTAACCGATCCCGAAGTGCTAGAGCAACGCTTTCCTGTGGTGCTTGATCATTTTCATATTCGTCGCGGCTCTGGGGGAACCGGAGTGTTTGCGGGTGGCGATGGTGTTGAGCGTCATATCCGCTTTTTACAACCCATGCGTGCCAATATTATCAGTGGCCACCGACAAGTGCCGACATTTGGTCTGCAAGGAGGAAGTGCGGGTATGACAGGGCAGAATTTTGTCTTGCGTCAGCCTCAGTCGAGTACGCCGATCATAGATTGGCTAGGCGGTTGTGCGGATGTTGCAATGAATCCCGGCGATGTATTTTGCATACATACACCGGGCGGTGGAGGTTTTGGCGAAAAAGCCTAACGTTCCTTTTAACTATTTATTAAGTCGAATTAAATTCGGCTTAATAAACTTTGTTTCTTGGCATTAAATTCATCGTCGGTTAACACACCGGCACTGCGTAATTGCCCTAATTTCTCAAGTAAGGCAATGATATCACCACTTGCGGCACTGTTATTTGTTGAGTTGTTTGAAGCATTATTGGCGGCTTCTTCTTGTGCAACGTTAGGTGCGAAATTTGCCGTTTGGTTATTCATCGGCTGATTAAAGGATGAATTTCCTTGAGATTGGCTTTGCGAACTATTATTCGTGTTTTGGTTATTTGATGACGGCTGGGCAAAGTTGGTTTGCTCTGATTTAGGTAGCCCCGCTCCATGAACAATGGGTAAACTCGATACAGCAACCGTTCCGTATTGGCTGCTGAACGTTAGTGAAGTATCACCGCCTTGCTGTTGGCTAACGCCCCCAATGTTGTGATCTAAGGTGTCGTAGACGGTTACTTGACCATTTAATTCAATCGCTAAGCGCTGCGGAAAGATCGCATAACGTATGTTGTTTTGTGAGCCGCTACTGAAAGGGCTGCCTAAATCCGTCGGCCACCATTGGTTGCTACCCGGCGTACCCGCAGGAATCGGCGGGAATACTTGGTTATTGGCGAGAATGTTGGATAATTCGTTACATAAATTGTCGACGGTATTTTTTAAACCATTGTTGAACATATCGCCAACCATGGTCATGCCGCCACGCATCCATTGACCGCTGCCACCTAGCTCAGGGCAGTTAAATTGAGCCATGCTGCCACCACCGTTATTAACGGCGACTAGCATATGGACAACGGCATCAACGCTGAGATTGTAACGACGAGCGACATCGTTAACGAGATGTTGACCGGTTTGAGTGAGTTTTTGCATAAGGTTGCCTCCTATTGGGGGCGTGGGGGAGTGAGTGTCGAATATTGCGGTCGAGTCATGACTGAATAAGTCAATCTACGATGACTCTGACAGGTTACAACTAAACTAGGAAAATCAACAAAACGGAGAATAAATGCTGATTGAGTGATAGTTCAACGTAAGAATAATCAATTGATCTGATCACAATTTGGCCATGTTAACACATCGCATGACTGAACGTAGGTTCCTTTTAACCACAATGACACAGAATTCTGAGCGCTACCAATCGGGCGCTTTGCCCGCTTTTGACGGCAAAAGTGCTTAATAAATGATCAACTCGCATCGACTTTTGGCTAGTAACTCTATATAGTCGCGCCTCGTTGAGAACCACCTAAATATTTGGGTGTGAAGCATCTTCTTCCTCTTTGTACGCCTTAGGATTTACTCTTGATCTCCACCGCAAACATCACCATGCAGTTTGGCTCTGAGCCTCTATTCGAAAACATTTCCGCCAAGTTTGGTAACGGCAATCGTTACGGTCTGATTGGCGCTAATGGCTGTGGCAAGTCGACTTTTATGAAGATCCTCAGTGGTGCTCTTGCGCCAACGTCAGGCAATGTGTCGATCACCCTAGGGCAAAAAGTCGGAACCTTGAGCCAAGATCAATTCGCGTTTGAAGACTACCGCGTGGTCGATGCTGTGATCATGGGTGATGTGGCACTGTGGAAGGTAAAGCAAGAGCGTGATCGTATCTATTCACTGCCTGAAATGTCGGAAGAAGACGGCATGAAGGTGGCAAATCTTGAGGTGGAGTTTGCCGAGATGGATGGCTACAGCGCAGAAAGCCGTGCGGGTGATATTTTGCTCGAAGCTGGCATTGCAGAAGAGTATCACTTTGGTTCCATGAAACAGGTGGCACCGGGTAAAAAAGTTCGTGTGTTGTTAGCGCAGGCGTTATTCGCTAATCCCGATATTTTGTTACTGGATGAACCGACCAACAACTTGGATTTGTACACGATTAACTGGTTGGCCGAAGTCTTAAATCAACGCAAGTCGACCATGATTATTATTTCCCATGATCGCCACTTTTTGAACTCAGTTTGTACTCACATGGCGGATATTGATTACGGTGAACTGCGTATTTATCCGGGCAACTACGAATACTTCCTTGAAGCATCGTCGTTAATTCGTGAGCAGTTATTGACCGAGAACGCCAAGAAAAGTGCCGAAATTGATGAACTTCAGGCATTCGTGAATCGTTTCTCTGCTAATGCTTCTAAAGCTAAGCTCGCCAGTTCTCGTGCCAAGAAAATGGATAAAATCCAGTTAGATGAAGTGAAGACGTCAAGTCGAGTATCGCCATCCATTAGCATTAAGCAGCACAAGAAACTGCATCGCCAAGCTTTGATTATTGAGGAATTAGCACACGGCTACGAGGGCGAAACCCTGTTCAGCAATGGCAACATGATTTTAGAGGCTGGGGCTAAGTTGGCGGTTATTGGTGAAAACGGTGCAGGTAAAACAACGTTTTTGAAGTGTCTGATCAATGAGTTGGCACCAAACTGTGGTGTGGTGAAATGGTCTGAAAATGCCGCCATTGGCTATTGCCCGCAAGATAGCACCAAGGATTTTGATAGCGACCTCAACTTATTCGACTGGATGTCACAGTGGCGCAGCGCGAAACACGATGACTTGATGGTACGTGGCATGCTTGGACGCTTGCTGTTTACTGCAGATGACGCCAACAAAAAAGCGCGTGTTTGCTCGGGTGGAGAAAAGAATCGTCTATTGTTTGGTAAGCTCATGATGAAAGATATCAATGTGTTAATTATGGATGAGCCAACGAACCACTTAGATATGGAAGCGATAGAGGAATTGAACAAAGCTTTGAAAGCATTTGACGGCACTTTAATCTTCGTGAGTCACGACCGTGAGTTTGTGTCTTCTTTGGCGACCCGAGTGGTTGAGATCAAAGATAACAAGATTATCGACTTTCAAGGTACGTATGATGAGTATTTAGCACATCAGCGCTGAGTAGCAACAGAGGAGGTTATCGAGCCTCCTTTTTTGTGACTGTGATATGAGTACTTTTAATTGTCACTTTTATGGATTCTTAACTATCCTTGTGGTCATCACTAATTTCATAGTCAAAGTCTGCTAACACAGTCCTATAATATGGCGGCTGGCGTTTTTCTAGCGGCCAATTAATCGATGAGTTTTGATATGCCCTCTGCTATACGATCCGTGCGTGGTGCAGTTATGCTCACCTTATTCATGTTGTTATCGCAGCTGTCAATAGCTGCTGATAATACGCTAGACATCCAAACACTTGAATCTGGGTGGTCTTATCATTGGGGAGATGTTTCGTATAAAAACGGCTGGGAAATGCAAACCGCAGAATGGAAGGATTTGGCGGTTTTCGATGATGTTCCTGGGCGACCGGACGGTACTTCAATTCTTTGGCTGAAATTATCTCTACCGGCAGGGCATTGGCGCGATCCTTATATCTTTGTTGATAGTATTGATTTGACAGTGCAAGTTTTCGAAAATCAAAAAATGACTTATGAGTTTGGTCACATTAGTCTGTCTGGATTAAGTCAATTTCAAGGCTGGCCTTGGCATTTAATTCCAGTAATCAATACCGATAAACCAACCGAAATCTACTTTCGTATTTACTCAAACTATCCGATGATCGGCCTATCTGGCGAAGTGGTGATAGGTGAAAAAAGTGACCTGCTACAGCGCGTATACATACGCGGTATGACAGGTATGATTTTTATCGTCATCTTATTTGTCGCTGGAATTTTGGTTACCACCTTAGGCATTATTAAACGTGAACGTCGTATTGCGTTATCGACTGGATTGCTATCCTTTGACCTAGTATTAATGATGTTTGCCGAAAATGAGCTTAGCCAGGTGATTTTGAATCAACCACTGATGTGGCGTTATCTTGCTGCTTTCAGTTACTTTTTAGTTCCTTTCTTTTTAGGGTTGGTTGTACGTGAATGGTTTTCTGGCCCAGTAAAACTCATTGCGCTACTTGTGTGTACGATTACTTGCTTCTTTATTGCAGGAGTTATCTTTGCCTCAGTGAGTTTAGGTGTAAGTTTTATCCATGCTTACGGCATATTTGACGGCTTATTTATATTGCTAGTGCTTGCGCTATTAATTGGTTGTTTCTTTCGAGGTGGGCCGCTGAGTTTTCAAGATGGGTTGGTTGTTTTTGGTATATTGGCGCTTTTCTTATCCTTATTGATGGATATGTTTTCGGCCTATAACTTTCTATTTTGGATTTCTCATTCCGGTCAGTGGGGCTTAGTCTTCTTTACGTTAGCCATGTTGATTGTGTATTTAGCCAAAGATCACGATCAACAAGTTCGCCTGAATTTACTAATGCATAATTTAGAAAAGCAGGTTTCCGAGCGCACACGAGAACTAACGGAAAGCCAAAAGTTGTTGGAAAAACTAGCACAAGAAGACTTCTTAACAGGCTTGCTGAATCGTCGTTCTTTTGTCGATCAAGGTAAACGTGAACTCGCGAATGCGTTACGTCACCATCAGCCGTTTGCTCTGGTGTTGTTTGATATTGATCACTTTAAAACTATCAATGATACTCATGGTCATGGGGTAGGGGATAAAGTACTCGAAAAGCTCGCCAAGGTAGCCAAACGTACTGCTAGGGAGGGCGATTTAGTTTGTCGTTATGGTGGTGAAGAGTTTGTTATTTTATTACCACAAAGCAATACCAACGATGCTCGAAGCTTTGTTAAACGTCTACACGAAGCCTTAAATAATATCAGTTTGATGGTAAATAACGGTGAACGGATTTGTATTACCGCCAGTATTGGTGTCGTTATCTTCGAACAATTTATTGCCAATGGCGAAGATAATCACATTTATCCAGAGGTCGATAAGCTACTGGAATTTATGTTGTCGCAAGCGGATGAAGCTATGTATGAAGTAAAAGATAGTGGCCGCAACGGAATTAAAGAGCGCGCTTTTTAATCTCGTTACACAGCACTAAAGCATGTCGACGGGTGTTAAAAAAACGGAGCGCAAAAAAACTTGGCGCTCCGTCATATACCTAGGCGTACTAGGTTATTATTTTTTGTTATTTTCCGTTTATTCTAAATTCAGTGTATAAACCCCAAAGCCATCGGCATCTGTACTGTTATACATAATCGCATCATTGCCTGCGGCAAATGTTTGTGCTGAATCTTTGCTAGAGCTTTTAAACGATACCATGGTGCTGCTAAGCGAAGAAAATGACCAGTTATTGTCTGCAGATGGATCGAAGCCAGTGTCTGGATTTGCTTCTGTCATCGCAATGAGATAGTCAGCCACGGCTTGGCGGTTTTCATTGGGAGCATCAATAACGATTTTATCGCTGGTGACACCAGGGAAGTTGCCACCGCCACCGGCACGGTAGTTATTAGACACCACCAAAAAATCTTGGCTTTCATTAATCGCAGCGCCTTGGAATTGAACATTCTTAATACGATTATTGGCCGCATTAATTAAGTTACCTGACTTGTCGTATTTTGCGTCTTGGCTTACGTCGATTTCGTATGTGATTCCGTCGATAACATCGTAGTTATAGCTTGGAAAGTCGGTATTAATCAGTTCACTATTCGTGCTGCCGGGAATAATAGTATTGAATTGTCCGGCAGACATTTCTAACCATTCTTTTACCTCTGCACCGCTAAGCTTCAACACTTTTAAAGTATTTGGATAGATATACAAATCCGCCACATTACCGTAAGACACATCACCTGCACTAAGATCGGTAAAGTCGTCTGAACCGCCTCGCCCTGCACGGAAGGGTGCCCCCACAGAGAGGATAGGAAGGTCCGCATATTCAGTGCCTGCAATAATGGATTCTACATACCAAGTTTGTGCATCGGTCACCACCTGAATAGATGGGTCATCTTGTAGCAAGGCAAAGAAGCTATTAATCGGGGCCGAAATTTTCGCGAATGGTTCACTTACCCATTCGCTGACCTCGGCGTGGTCTACTGATACTGCTGTTTCGATTCCTGCATGATTATCAACTAACGAAGTAATCGAACGATCAGCATTGGTTTGTGAAATAGGCTTGAGGACGGATTGGCTATCGGCTACTGACCACACATCGTTGCCATCGACGCTCAATGTAAGGTCGATATACCCTAGGTATTTACCCCAATAACCTGGCATGACCGCAGGAATGCCATTGAGTGTACCTTTAACGTTATCAATCGCGTCTATGCCATCATAGCCAGTATCGCCGGGGAAGTTACGGTGTGCGTGACCAAACATAATGGCATCGATCCCTTCTACTTGAGATAAGTAGAAACTGGCGTTTTCATCGCCACCGGCACGGGTATCTGTGGTTAAGCCTGAGTGTGCAATGGCAATAATAATATCGGCACCGGCGGCTTTCATTTCAGGTACGTAATGATTGGCCATATCGACGATGTCTTTGGCGATAACACGAGTTTCTAGGTTATTTTTGTCCCACTGTAGAATCTGCGGTGGTAGGAAACCGATATAACCGATTGTGATGGTGTGCGCATTGCCGTCGGTATCCAGTACTTGTTTGTCTTTCAATAGATACGGGGTGAAATAAGGGATGTCGTTGGTGGTGTCGTTATCGGCATCATCGAAAAAGACGTTGGCCGATATATAGGAGAAATTGCTGTCATTGATTGCTTCTTTTAAGAAAGGCAAACCGTAGTTGAACTCGTGGTTACCAATGTTTGCAACATCATAGTTGAGCAAGTTCATCGCTTTGTAGATTGGATGAACCTCGTTGGTTTCTAATCCCTTTACCTTGGCAACGTAATCGCCTAGCGGGCTGCCTTGCAGTAGGTCGCCGTTATCGACCAATACACTGTTGTCGACTTCAGCCCGAGCAGCGTCAATAAGAGACGCGGTTTTCACTAATCCAACCGTGTCATCTTGCGCATTTTGGTAGTAATTGAAGTTCATGACGTTGGCGTGTAAATCCGTCGTTTCCATGATGCGCAGAGTTACAGTACTGCTGCTCGCAGGTGCTGGGTCTACTAAGTTGGCCGTATCTCCGCCGCTGTTGTTATTATCGCCACCACAAGCGACAAGCCCGAGTGTTATAGTCGAATACAACGCAAGATGAATGAGGGAACTGCGATTCGGTGTCATGGATCTTTCCTGTCCTTAGATAATGAGACCTAAGACCCTAGAGAGCTTCAATGACAGAGAAGTGAAAGGAAAATAACGAAAATAAGTCCAACTCTTGACGAAGATGTTACTGCTTAGATAACTCAATCCCTACTGTGGCTGTCAGGATTATTCTGTCTTGTGTTAAACTATTGCCATTGTCATTCAACGATTAGAGAGAGTAGACCTATGGATATCATGCAGGTCATCAAAGACCAAATCGAAAGCAACAGCATACTGTTGTACATGAAAGGTTCACCAAACCAGCCGTTGTGCGGTTTCTCTGCCCGTACAGTGCAAGCAGTAATGGAATGTGGTCAGAAATTTGCTTATGTAGATGTCTTGTCGAATCAAGAAGTACGCGCCAACTTACCAACTTATGCTAATTGGCCAACCTTCCCACAGTTGTGGGTGAATGGTGAACTCGTCGGTGGTTGTGACATCATCACTGAGATGCACGCCAAAGGAGAACTGAAGGCATTATTGGACGAAGCTGCTCCAAAAGAATAAGCAGGCGTTTGCGAGCCATAAAAAAACCGAGCCATGCTTGGTTTTTTTATGCGTGGAATTTGACGAGCTGAATTAACTGTTAGCGTTTGCCAATTGTTCGGAAGTACTTGCTACATTTAAACCATAGCGTTGTGAAAATTGTTTGGCGGTAATTAACGTCTGTTGTTTGTTGTCCCAGATAACGTACTTGAAGGAGTTAGGGATATCAAAAAGGCTTATTTTAGGTACGTTTTTAAATAGATCTTTATGCCGATTATGACATGCAACCAAGTTGTAATTTGGGATGCGCGCCGACAGATGGTGAATATGGTGAAAAGCGATATCGGCAGTAAACCAATTTAACCAGCGTGGTAGTTGTAAAAAGCTGGTGCCATGAATAGCTGCAGAAAAGTAATCCCAGTGTTGAGTATCTGCGGCATATGAATTTTCAAAATTGTGCTGCACGGTAAATAAAATAATACCTAAAGCACCAGCAAGAGATAGGGCAATCGTATAGATGGTAAAGAAAGGTATTGCACCAAAATAGCTAATGGCTAGTGCCCATGCACAGAGTAACACTAGGTTGTTCGCCGTCATATGACGATATTCTTGCCAATCACCCCAAGAGCGTGTTGCGAATTTAGCGCTAATATCTTTTAAAGACTGATTTTTGTTAGCGATTTTTTCTTTAATAATAAAGCCTAGCAACTGAATATTGCCTTTTAGCCAATTGAGTCGTGGATTGACAATAAAGTATAAAAACCCCGCAATCGGTCCCATGGACAGTTTTCTTGCCCGTGCATAAGATTTGCGCTGTGTCGGCGTTAATGTTTTATATTCGGTTACCGATAGTGCAGCAAGTGGGCCACGATATTTTTCCCAGTTGCCGTTGGTTGCATGATGATAATCATGGTGTTTTGACCATACAAACTGAGGAACACCACACATTACCCCAAGAATAAATCCGGCAATCGCATTGCCGCGCGGTTTTTCGTACAAGCAGTTGTGTCCACAGTCATGCATGATGACGAAGACGCGTAAAATAAATAAAACAAGTACGGAGGTAATTGCAGCGGATAGCCAGTAGGATATCGACAACGTTGCTATAGCAGCATAAAAAAGTACAAAGTAGGGAATGATGGTTGTTAGCGTTTGTATCAGTGCTTTGCCGTTGTTGCGTACAGTGTATTCAGCAATAAGAGCATTTTTTTGCTCTTTCAGATTTAGTGTGTCCAAATCTTGATCATTGGCCATTGGTGTTAATAGTTCCATGTATTTATAGTGATTTACGCAACTGTAGTATTTATTGATCCAATAGTCACTATAAACGTATAAACGAGATGTTGGTCTGCAATGTTATTGCTTGAAAATATTCATATGTACAAACAGTTAGCTCGGTATGAATAAAAGTGTAGTCGATTTTGATACAAGCGCATTTTACGCGTATTTTTATTACTTGCCTTAAATACCACTGGATTGTTGTGTTGTGCGAATATAAAGGTTTTCAGGGAATTGTATTGGTGTTGAATACTTACCCAATCGATTGGGTTTGGAGGTTTATAGTCTGTAGATAATATGAGGCTATATTCTTGGCGGGTTATTCTGTCAATGAGGCTTTGTAATTTTCTATGACTGTATCGTGTTCAAGTATTAATGCGTCTAGGTCGCTATTGATCAGATCCGCATTCCAGACCTCGATGTAGTAGATTCCATTGCTAATGGCCAACTCAAGTGCTGCGGTAAATTCATCTGTTGTGAGTGGATTTAAGCCGACATCGACAGCGCTGACCATTTGTAATGAAGCAAAGCTCTCTTGTTGCGCCCGTTGAATCAACGAATACGCACCTTTATAGACGTTCAGTGCATTATGTTCACTCCACCACGCGGCAAATACGCCAAATTGTTTACCATAGGTGTGTAGGCCGTGTTCGACTACTTGGTTTGCGACTTCATCGCTCATAAATACAGGATGAACTTCAACATCTAACGGTGTGGAGGGAAAAGCGGCGGCATACGCGTCTATGATGGCTTTCCATGAATCGATTAAAGCGCTTTCACTGTAGCCCGTACTTTGAAATTCAGCTTCTGCTTCTGACGAGAAGTTGTATTGCATTTCAAAGCCATTGGTTGTGGCGTTGGTCATATGAATTAACGCAATGGTGTCGGAGTCTTGGTAGCGTTCACCTAAGGCCGCTATAAATTTTTTGTAATAGCTTAAATAAACCTCATCCCATGGTAACGGGAGGCTAAGATCATTGTCGCGCATCACGTAGTCAACAAAGGTAGCGCCTTTATCCGCCAGCCATTTAGGAGCATATGGGCCATTCATAATGGCTAGTGTGATTTTTATACCACGATCATTAGCGTAGCCGATTTGCTCATCAATATACGACCAGTCGTAGGTGTCCTCTTGAGAATTCAGATCGGCCCAAGAAATGCGCACCAATACGCCATCTAGGTAATCAAGATCTTCAGTATCACTATTGATCGAAGAGGCTGTTTCGTTAGTTAGACCGCAGCTGCAGTATGTTCCTGCGATTTGATACCTTGTTTCGATGATCGCTGAATCGACGACTTTCTCAGTTGTTGAGCTGGCACCGCCACATCCGGCTAAAAAAAAGAAAGCGGTTGTCGTTACGCTGAGTTGTGCAATCTTAAGGAGGCGGGAGAGCGTGTATTTCCAACGCAACCTCAGGCTGAGCCCATGTGAGTACCGCATATCGCCACTTTTTTGTGATTAAAACTGTTAGTAAGATGGCTACTCTAGTATTCATGCTAGTGGCTTGTATAGTGTTCTTTCGATCGTCATAGTCAATCGTGAAGCCGATCAGGTTGTTAATTGGCATATTTAGTAGACGATACCGGTTGAGTGGCTGACTTTGCCCAGTTCGGTCTAGCTAAATTTAATCTTATTTTATGGATGCGTTTCTATTAGTAAGCGCTATGCTTATGATGCTACTAGCCGTTTTATTTATCAGCAGGTTGTATGAATATTCGTGTTGTTCGATTGTTGATTTCTATTTGGGTCATCACTTCATGTGGGCTCAGCTGGGGGCTGAGCAATGAAGAGTTCAAACAGTCGTTTGAATCTGCGCGTAAAGGCAAGTGGCGTCTTGTGAATGTTGAGGTACAGCAGCACGTACTTGCGCCTTATATCGAGTTTCATCGCCTTAAATCCCAATTACCAACATTATCTCCTGAAGCCATTCAGCAGTTTGCTAAAACCTATCCTGATACGCCGTTATACGGTTGGCTAAAAAAACATGCGACAAACGCCTATGGTAAAGCGCGTAAATGGGATGCCGTGGTTGCTCTTAATGCTCAAGCACCAGCCGATGTTGCAGGGCGTTGCATTTACTACCGCGCACAACTTATTGCAGATCAAGCATTAGCATTTGAAGGTGGCCGCGCTCTTTGGTTGCATGGTAAAGCCTTGCCGGATGAATGTGATGATTTATTCAAGGCGATGATTAGTCGTGGTGAAATCGATAATCACATGATTTGGCAGCGAGCTTTGCTTAGCTTGGAAAATGGCAATACGCGGTTAGCCAAATATGTAGCACGCAAGCTTACGGTTGATGGTTGGACCCCCGCTCGATCCTATCTTAAAACCATCATTCAACATCCTGATGTGCTCTTGGATGTGCCGCAAAAAGTAAGCGATAGAATTGAAGTTTCGCCTTTATTAACCGCAGCAATGATAAATCTTGCCAATAAAAACGTGCACGAAGCGCAAGTTTTATGGCCAAAATTACTATCGAAATATGCCATGAGCGAGGCTGATGTCGTAGCTATTAACAATTCACTGGCGCGCAATAGCTATAAGCTTCCTACTGATCAACGTGACGAAAATACCTATTTACGTTTAGTTGAAGCGGGTAATGCCGAGTGGATTGAGCCAGTGTTACGTGAGGCGATCGTGGCTTCACAATGGCATACCGTTTTGTACTGGACGGAAAGTGTTCAAGGCGTCGCTACAGATAATAGCTACTATCAGTACTGGCGCGCGCGTGCTTTTGAACAACTAGGTGATCAAGTAAAAGCTGACGCTGCTTATAAGATTGCCGCCAGCCAACGTGATTTTTATGGGTTTTTAGCCGCAGAAAAATCATCATTACCCTATGCTCTAAATAGTTCAGCACCGCAGGTAAAAGATGAAGATTTACAGGCCGTTGATTCCTTGCCGGCTATTCAGCGCATCAATGCATTGTGGGCGATTAATGAACATGGTTTAGCGATAGATGAATGGAGTTATTTAATTAATAGCTCGCCAGCCAAGTCGGGTTTATTTGCTGAATATGCCCTTAAAAACGAATGGTACGGCTTGTCGGTTCAAGCTACGATCATAGGTCGCCATTGGGACTATGTTGCTCACCGTTTTCCGCCAGCCTATAAAGAATTATTTACTCAGTGGGCGGACGAACGCGGTGTTGATCCTATCTTGTTAATGGCAATAGCTCGTCGTGAAAGCGCATTTAATAAAGATGCGGTTTCTCCAGTTGGCGCGCGCGGTTTAATGCAAATGATGCCGAGTACAGCCAAGCAAGTTGGGAACCAGCAAGATATTGATTATCGTCATAGTGACCAATTGTTGGATCAGGCAATGAATGTGCAGCTTGCCAGTTCTTATGTGCAGACATTGTTGGCGAAATACGATGGCAATGTGGTTGCCGCTTTAGCGGGTTATAACGCAGGCCCTAATCGTACCGATCGCTGGTTGGCCGAATTCAATGGCGCTTATGATCAATTTATCGAAAGTATTTCTTATCGTGAAACTCGTGATTATGTGAAAGCGGTACTTGCTTATCGAGTGATTTTTGAGAGATTAGATGGTGATGAAGTCATTTCTGTATTTGAACCGTCAGAAAGGGGCATCACTCAATATCTATCTAAAAATGATACGGATAATACGTCTAAAACAGCCGCAACACCTTAGGGATATTGCCGCTGTTTTTATTAAGACTCACGCTGGTGACGTGTTTTCCAAAGCACTTCTTGACCACCATCGCGGCGAGCCAATACTCTTGCTAGAACAAATAAAAGATCGGATAAACGATTTAAGTACTGTAAACCGAGTAGATTAATGTCGTCATCTGAGTGCTTGGTTTCGAGTAACACAACCATGCTGCGCTCAGCACGGCGACATACGGCTCTGGCCATATGGCAGCGCGCAGCACATTCACTTCCCCCCGGCAAGATGAAATCTTTTAACGCTGGTAAGTCATTATTGAGTCGTTCAAGATAATTTTCTAAATCATCAACTAACACGCTATGCAGTGCGTTATATCCAGGTACGGCTAATTCGCCACCTAAATCAAATAGATCGTGTTGAATTTGATCAAGCATAGGCTGTAAGTCATCGTTCTTGGGTAGCGATGCACTTAGCATTCCCACCCAAGAGTTCAGTTCATCGACATCGCCAATGCAATGAATTCGCTGGCTACTTTTACTGATGCGGCTGCCATCCCCAAGTCCTGTTTCGCCTTGGTCGCCGGTTTTGGTCGTAATACGTGACAGTCGGTTACCCATGATGTGTACTCTTTAATTAAAATTGAAAACGACCGCTTAATTGTGCGTAGCGACCTTTGGCTAGATACTCGTTAGCTGTGCTGTAGTCGTGATCCAATAAGTTTTCAATACGTAAACCTAGGGTCAATTGATTGTTAACCTGATAGTTGGTATTGACGTTGAATACACTATAGCTCGCCAACGCAATACTATCGCCTATCCAGGTGTATTCCACGCTACTCTGATGATAACTAGCTTCAATATTGGCATCCCAGCGGTTTGCTTGATAGCTCACAATTGCTTTGCTAACGCGAGGCGCACGATGGGCTAAACGGCGATCATTATCGAGATCTTGGGCATCTAACCATTCTTGGATTAATCGACTGGAAAATGCTCGACTCCACTCTTGTTGCCAAGTAATGGTTAAGGAATTAATTGCAGACTGACCTATATTTTGCGGTGTCCAATCAATTTGATCCGTAAACAAAGCCCGTTGGCCACTGAGCAATATTTTGCCATCCGTAAGTGGTAAGGTGTAATCAATATTCCAAATGCGCGAACGCTCCACGCTTAAATCTGGATTGCCGTAACTTGGGTAATATAATTCGTTAAAGGTTGGCGCACGAAATGCGGTGGCTTGCCCTAGGGCTAAAGTGTCGCCATTACTAAAGTTCAACACGGCATTGGTGTTAAAGGACCAAAAATCGCCATATTGCTGGTTATCGTCATAGCGACTGCCCGCTTCTAAAACGATATTTTCACCATGAAAGCGATAACCTAGATAACCACCTTGGGTGCTGACGCTGGTCTCTGTGTATTCAGTATCGCTAGCACTGACATCGCTATTGCGATAATCGGCACCGATTAAAACAGCGTGTTGCGGGTTGAGATTAACAAGGCCGGTGACATCAATACTGTCTTGTTTGGTCGAAAATAAATCGGCACTCGAGCGAGAAATACCTTGGCCGAAGTTCCAGCTTTGATCTGAGCTTTGGCCTGCTTGTAGGCGCAGTTCAGTACGCGCTGTTTGTAATTGATAAAATGCAGAAATAACACGGTTGTCGAAGTCGGCTTCATCAGCACCATAACTGCTGTCGTATTGGTAATTGCCTTTATTCGCCTGCAAATCTAAACCGGCTGATTGAGTATCGGTAAATTGGTAGCTAACGCCAGCAGTAACACCATTACGCTCATAACCATCGGCGTCGGTATCGCTGTTTTCTTTGATATCATAGCCTCTTGCAGCATTGTGTAAGACGCTAAAATAGACACTTGCAGCGCCTATTTTAGTGGCACTGCGCACACCTATTTGACGAGTCTCGTCGGTGCCAATAGCGGTATTCATGGTCGTGCTTGCTGCTTCTTGGCGGGTGATAATATTGATGACTCCACCTTGAGCATCGGCACCATAAATAGAAGCTCGCGAGCCTTTTATTATTTCCACGCGCTCAATTTGTTCTAGGGGAATTAATTGGAATTCCGTGCTACCTGCAGTAGCAGAACCGATGCGTTGACCGTTAATTAAGAAAACAATCTGCCTGCTGTCTAAGCCGTTGATATAGAGGTTGCTTACTTGCGCAACGCCACCGGATGTTGAGAATTGAACGCCTGCTTGAGTTGCCAATAAATCGGTTAGTGTTTGTGCATTTGAGGCTTCAATATCGGCACGATCAAACAAGATTATTTGCGCTGGATTAATTGCATTTTCGGCAACGCGACTGGCAATGGTCGTTTGGGTGTCGAGTTGTTGAGCAAATACTGGTGCAGCTAAAACTGCCGATAAAATAACTAATTTTTTCATTTGAGTTCCGAAAGGTAAGGACCAATCGGCGGGGAATAATTGGGATGTGGTGCAGACGATTATTGCTTAAAAGACGGCGACCATTACCCGTACTGCCCACCGCAATACTTGTACATGTGCAACTCAGGCCGGTATCCGGGCTTACGGTCTGAGTATTGATACTCACCATCGACGCCTTCCCATGCTATGCACAGTGGCTGATTGTCGACGGCATGACCGATCACCGTTGCGGGGGCAGCGCTGGATTTGTTGTGACCTTGTGGCAACAACTTACCAGTCTTCCCGTTTAACCCAACCGGTTGAGGCTAGGCACCTGAATTGCGCGCAGATTATCGGTATAGAGCTTCTGGGTCAAGGATGAGATGGGTATTGGGAGGATTGGATAGACTAGAGCCGTTGCTGATGGGGCTTGTCGTTATGCGGTAAACACAGTTCAAAGCAGGCACCATGGCCGTCGGTGATTGGACGGTATCTGAGTTGGCCTTGGTGGTGAGAGGTGACAATAAAATAGGACACAGATAGGCCTAATCCTGTGCCTTGGCCAACTTCTTTGGTGGTGTAAAAGGGTTCAAATATATGAGCAACAACATCACTGGGTATACCTGGGCCATTATCTTCGATACTGATACAAATTTGATCGTCATCCCAGTTGGCACTAATACGCACACGCGGACGCCACTTTGGCTCTACAGCAGGGTCTGGTTTGTAAGACTCTAAGGCTTGTTGTGAATTCTTTAGTAAATTTAGCAGCACCTGTTCAATTTCGCTGGGTACGCAAATAACTTGGGGAATTGTTGTTGTGTTATCTAATTCGACATCAATATGACGCAGAGATAGGTCATTGCGGGCGATTGTGAGTGTGGTGTCGATTAATTCTCGGACATCTACTGGGCGTTTTTGGAGGTGATCATTACGGGCGAATTGCAGCATATTGGCAACGATTTGCGCCGCTCGCTCGCCAGCATTTTGAATATGATCAAAGAATTGATGAATATCTCTTTGTTCTAGATATTGCTCCAATTTATCCAATGGTAAGCCGATCTGAGTCGCGACTTGTTGATTAGCCGTTAAATTATGTTGTAGACGACGGCGAATATTCTGTAGATTTTGTAAAATAGCGCCGAGAGGATTATTAATTTCGTGTGCCATTCCCGCAGCTAATCCTCCCACTGTCATCATTTTTTCCGTTTGTACCATGATTTCTTCCATGCGTTGACGCTGGCTCACATCATCAATACGGATTACAACTCGAGCTTGTTGTCCATATGGAAGAGGGTAGGCGAGTACATCGGTGACCATAGGTTTTACGAAGCTTTGAATCGTTAAACGCTCTATTTTTTCCATTCGAGCGGCAACTGCAGGACTATTCGGTAATATGTTTTGGTTGGCGAGTTCTGGCACTAGGGTTAATAACGGTAAGCCAACAAGCTGGGTATATTCTTTATTTAACCAATCTCCCGCTTGCTGATTGCATTGCACGATACGATTGCGGGCATCAAGTGCGAACAGTGCTGACGGCATGGCATTTAAAATAGCGTTAAGTAAGGTCTTGGTATTTTTTAGTTGTACTTCAATTCCACGCCGTACTGAAACTTCGCGCGCTAAATTTTCATTCATTTGTCGCGTTTCTGTTGATAGGCGCGTAGCTCGCAATCGTGCTCTCTCTGCTTGCTGATGCGCAGTTTTGAGATGCTGAGTACGTTGACTACGTAACCAGAAAAGATCATTTAATGCTTCCGTTAAGGGTTTAATGTCGGGATCTTGCGTACTCATGGTGATGCGTTCATCATTATCATTGCGTGCTGCTGCACGAATATCATTTAGCAAATTTTGATAGGGGGTGCGTTGCCAATTTCTGGTTAAGGCGTAAAGAGAAAAGACCAGTAAAGCTGACACAGCCATAACTAATAACGCGGTCGTTAATGTGTCTAAATAAAATAAGCTTGGTAGAGAGACTTGAGTGCTAATTAATAACGAGATGGGCTGCTGCGCGACGCGTAATTGATAACGATGTATCGTTCTTTTATTTGGAATCGAGTTTAAATTGGTACTGAGCAAAGATTCTTCATTTTGTGAAAAGCTATGGGCAACACGTTGTCCTTCGGTATTGTAGAGCGCCATTTCATTGATCTGATAATACTGGGTCATGCGATGCATTAAACTTTGCAGCTTATGCAGTTCGGCTTCTTTATTTTTAATTTCTTTAGCGATTCCATTGGATTTATTTTGCGCGACTTGAATTTGTAATAAGTCAGCAAAGGTGCGGCTGATTTCGGGCGCTAATTGCTCTCGGCCAACACGTTCTGCCGTTAAAATATACGCAATTGTGGTTAATGCGATAATCAAACCACAGATGATTAAGGTTGCTAACATGGACTTTTGCCGAGCTAGCATGAGGATGGCATTCCATTGAAGAAAATCAATCGCATATGAATTCGTTGCCTAGTTGCCTAGTTGTGTCATAAGTTCTGCACAATGCGGTAGAGCATACCCATGTTGTTCCGCTTGAGCCAATAGATAGCCGTTGATATAAGGCAGTTCGGTTGGACGCTGTTGCAACACGTCTTGTAGCGTTGATGATTGATTGGCGGCTGTTGCTGTGGCTATTTGTTCAGCTTGGGTTATTAAATCCCAAGGTAAAGACCAATTTAAAAAAGCATACAAGCCCGCTATTTCTGCCGCTAGCCTTTGTAAATGCTGACGATAATCGGAATGTCTGACAAGTTCACCATTGTGGCAGCGGTATAACGCCGTGAGCGGGTTAATAACAGCATTGATGGCTAATTTATGACGCAATCTATCCAGCATGTCGGGTACATATACAGTGTTCGATGGCAGGCAATCATGGTCTTGAGTATCTTGATCTGGCCCTTCTTGATAACGTCCAATCAAAGTCTGACCTTGGCCAGCATAAACAACATCATTATGATTTTGGCGATACGCCCCTTCGGTGGAGCTTGCCAGCCATAATTCAGGAGCCTTGCTTTGTGTGCTCAGCCAGTTGGCGACGGCTTCTTGCTGCCCCATGCCATTTTGTAACAACACAATACGCTTAATGCGATGCAGGTGCTCAGCCAGCGGTGTGATTGCGCTCAGCGTATCGGCGGCCTTGGTGGTGATCACCAGCCAGTCTAAGTTTTCATTTTGCCAATGTGCAAGTTGCAGCTGGTCGGTGTTATTGGCAGTCACAAGCTGACGAAACACGGGCTTACCGTCTTTACTAATGACCATGCAGTCATGGTCACGCCAGTGCCATGCCATAAGGGTGCCGAGAGCACCAAGTCCGAGAATGCCGATTGATAATGTCATAGCCGGATTATAGGCACGTCCGAGGTGTGCCGTCATGTGGTGCGGGTATAGGTTGGTGCGGAAATTAAACGTTAGCGAGGGGCGCGCTATCATCGTTGTCGGTAGAGGCTTTGATGGCCGCTGGTTTCACCGCAGATTTTACGGGCTTAGCTTTTCCATTTGAGGATGCTAATTGCAGGCTAGCCAAATCCGGCGACCATAGGGCCTTGAGTTTGGCGAGTAAAGTATCGGGATGATCCGCCGGTACACTGCGAGTCCAAAGGGGCAAAACTTCTTCATCTTCCTTGATTAAATTGGCTATGGTTTCGTGGGTTAAGCCACGCTCACTGAGTAGCCAAACGACTAACGGCATGAGTCGAGCATACTGGCGGCGCAGTGTTCGATCTAACAGCTCGTCGCGGGTTAAACTAAAGCGCCCAGCAATAAGATCACAGGCATCGTTTAACAGACGTTGTAACTCTTCTGGCGTGCGACTCACCCCTGTGACCGCATTGCGAGCTTGATGCTGATTAATAAAGTGATCGCGTGCGAGTGCCTGATACAACGGATGACAACCGTGCTCAAGGTCTAACTCAACTACGTGCGGCTGTTCCATTACGGCTTGATAGCGGGTTGCCGTGTTGTGACGCGTTTGGCACAGCAAATTCAGCATCGACTGGGTATCCAGCCACTTGGGTGGATTGAGCTTGCGATAGTGATGATCGCTGCTCCACGGATACATACTGGGGTCAGCAACCAGTCGTTGCGTTTGTGGTAAGCGATGCATTTGCATAATCAGATCGGTTAGATAGGCCTGTTCATCAACCAGTAACACTATGCCTTGTTCCGACAATACCGGCTTGGTTTGTTGCCAGCAGCGTTCATGCAGCTGATTGAACGCGACTTGTATGTCTTCAAGCACTTCTGTCCAGTCGCGGTCGCAGCGCAACACGCAACGGATGGTGTTTTCGTCGAGTACATAGGCAAGCAAGCGGCAGCCGCGCAGCTCCGCTAATAAGCGGATGCCGTAGTCGTACTCAAAAACCGACTGAAAGATACCTTGGCTTCGCGCACCAGAGAGGGCGAAATAGTAAACGCCGGCGCCGTGCAACATCATTTTTGTTTCCATAGCTATAAAGGTAGTTCAAGTTATTCGCCTTGCCAGGGTTGGTTTTTGGATTTTTTCTTGTTGCAAGGGTTACAATGCGGCATTTGAGGAGGATTGTTATGCCATCGTTTGACGTTGTTTCTGAAGTAGACAAACACGAAGCCCAAAACGCCGTTGACCAAGCGAATCGTGAATTGAGCACGCGCTTTGATTTTCGCGGTGTCGATGCCAGTTTTGAATTGAAAGATTTGATCGTCACTATGATTGCCGATCACGAATTTCAGATTGATCAGATGAAGCCTATTTTGTCTGGCAACATGATTAAGCGTGGCATCAAGGTGAGCTGTCTTGAATACAGCGACCTTAAAGGCTCAGGCAAGCAAGTGAAGGTAATGGCAACCATGCGTCAGGGGATTGACAGTGATCTAGCCCGTAAAATGGTAAAAATGGTGAAAGACAGCAAGATTAAAGTGCAGGCCTCGGTACAGGGTGAAACGGTGCGTATCCAAGGCAAGGCTCGTGATGATCTGCAAGCTGTGATGGCCATGTTCCGCACCGACGAAAGCATCAGCATGCCGTTGGCATTCAAGAACTTCAAAGATTGATGTCCTCCCTGCACGCGTCACTGCAATGGTGGCGCGACGCGTTAGCCATTTATCGGCAGAAGCCAGTCATGGTCATTACCTTACTGGGCTTCTCGGCTGGATTGCCTTACTTGTTGGTGTTTTCTACCTTAACCGCGTGGTTGCGTGATGCCGGAGTAGAACGCACGGCGATCGGTTTTTTTGCTTGGGTCGGTATGACCTATTCCATCAAAATTTTCTGGGCGCCGGTGGTTGATCGCTTACGTATTCCGCTCTTGTATCCCCTGTTGGGACAGCGTCGTAGTTGGATTTTCAGTGGTCAGCTCGGCATTATTGGCGGACTGCTATGGCTTAGCCAAATGAATCCGCAAGATAGTCTCTTTTGGGTCGCCGCCGCCGCTTTATTAATCGCCTTTTCATCATCGACTCAGGATGTCTCCCTCGACGCATTTCGTATTGAATCCGCCCCCGATGAAGTTCAGGGCGCTATGTCTGCAGGCTATATTCTTGGCTATCGCTTAGCGCTATTGGTATCGGGTGCCGGCGCATTTTACATTGCCGATATCGTCGATTGGCACAGCGCGTATGTTGTTATGGCCGCTTGTATGGCGTTGGGTATTGTCGCCTTGTTTTGGGCCGATGAACCGGCGCACCGTAGCGCCGATGAGCAACGCTTAATGGATGCGCAAATGGTTGATCAAGTCATGGGTCGGCCGATGAATTTAGCTCAGCGTCCGGGATGGGAGCGACATTTATTAGGCGCAGTTATTTGCCCTATGTTGGAATTTTTTCAGCGTAATGGCACGTTCGCCTTGTTGATATTGATTTTTATCGCGGTATTTCGGCTCAGTGATATCAGCATGGGGATTATGGCCAATCCGTTTTATTTGGATTTAGGCTACAGCAAAACCGATATCGCTTGGGTGGCAAAATTCTTCGGCTTTTTTATGACAATTTTCGGCTCGCTACTGTGCGGTGCGCTGGTGGTGAAATGGGGCATATTCCGGCCATTATTACTGGGTGCGGTTTTGGTGTCTTCCACCAACCTGTTATTTGCTTTGCTGGCAACGGTTGGTTTCTCATCCATGACCAATGCTCAAGGAATTGAGGCACAGTTTCTAACAGCAACCCCTTCCTTGTTTTGGTTGGGCTTTGTGATAAGTGCCGACAACCTCAGTGGTGGCATCGCCAGTACCGCTTTTATCGCTTATTTATCGAGCCTTACCAATAAGAGTTATACTGCAACTCAGTATGCCTTGTTCAGTTCGTTAATGACCTTGCCGGGAAAATTTATCAGCGGATTTTCCGGCTGGGTGGTGGATAGCAGCAGCTACGCTGATTTTTTCGTAGTGGCGGCGCTGTTGGGTATTCCTGCCATTATGTTAGTGGTGGTGTTGAAACGACACGAGGCGAGTTCTCTGTCGTAGTGGCCCCCGCAAGCGCTCTTCGATATTCATTTTGCTGATGAATGTATTCTTTTTATTCAATGAGTGTGGGCAATTGCTTGGGATGCTGCTTCTGTTGCATCGTTCATATCAACCTCCCAAGGTGGATTTGGGCGGACAGAGTCAATTACAAAATCGACAAAACTACGTACCTTAGCCGATAGATGTCGGTTGCTCGGATACAGGGCATGAATAGGACTTGCCTCGAATGGCCAATCACTTAGCACAGGCGTTAAATTATTCGCTCTAATAGCTGATGCAGCAATAAGCATTGGCAATGGCGCGATACCTGCACCCGCTAAAGCTAAGGTGTATAAGCTGGCAAAGTCATTCACTTGTAAGCGCGGCTTAATTTGTAGGTTGCATACTTGATCGTTCGGACCTTGTAGCTGCCATTGTGACCGCTGGGATATCGTCATTAAGGTGTGCGTTTGCAGTTCGTTTGGATGTTTCGGTGCACCGTGTTTTTTCACATACTCAGGGCTTGCACATAAAATGGAGCGAGCATCGCCAAGGTGACGGCCGATTAATGATGAATCTTCCAATAGGCCAACGCGGAAGGCTATGTCAATACCGTCCTGCACTAAGTCTAAGCGCTGATCAGTAAGGACTAAGTCAATTTGTACTTGTGGATGGTCATCCATGAAATCAGCAATTAAGCCAGACAATACTGTTGAACCAAATAATACGGGAGCCGTGATGCGCAAGGTACCAGTAGGAGTGCTCTGCATTTGCGTTACGGCAATGTTCGCTTCTTCGATCTCGCTTAAGATCCGCGCACAATGATTGTAGTAGGCGTTGCCAGTATCGGTTAAGCGAAGACTACGGGTTGTTCGCTGTATTAAGCGTATACCTAAGCGCTCCTCTAATTGCGTGATCTTTCGACTGACCGTTGATTTAGGCAAACCTAAGTTCTTGGCCGCACCGGTAAAACTCCCAGCGTCTACAACATGCACGAAAATAGCCATTTCATTGAGGTCGAATTCTTCCCGTTTGCCAATTAGCATAGATACTCTCTCATCAGTGATTTAGGCTCCAGCATGAGTCACTGGATTACCTTGACCAGCGCAACGCTGGTTTCCTTAGTATGGAGTCAGAATAGAAAATTTAAAGTTTTTTTGGAACAATAGTGTCATAAATGCTCGTATTGAATCATTTTAAGCCAGTGCTAAGGTGAAATCTACCATTCGCAGCTTGTCACTTTAGAGCCGAGCTTACGGGTAGCGATAAACAATTTCTGCCTTGATACCATTACCTTGATCATCACGCAGGTTTGTTAAACCCTTATAGCGCAGTAAGCGTTGGCTTATTAAGTCATATGTCAGTTGGATAGGATCAAGCAACCATGAGATCCAACGCGACTTTAAGCGCATTTCAACCGTAAGGGTTGTGTCATCTTGGTTGATGGGAGTCAACCTAAAATCGATATACTCTAAACGCGCGGGAGCGGCAAACGAAAAAGTCGCCGTCTTGCCGGCCAGTAAGCTTTGCCACTGTGAACGCACAAATTCATCAAAGCCTGCATCAACGACCATAGTGTATTCTGATTGCTCTAAACGCTTGCTGTTAATAGCGCTTTTAGCATTTTCTTTAATGCTTAAAATTCGCTTTTTATCGTTAGTTTCAGCACTTTCTTGATAGCCGTCACGGAAATCTGTTAATTCAAAGTCTGGTGTCGTGGGTGTACCTTTATAGGTGCTGGCTTTATGAGCGATGACTTTTCCGTCGGGATTAATATAATCCACCTCGCGAGAAATCGGCATGTCATTATCGAGAATGAGGGTATGAACTTCACGGTAGAGTAGTGCTTTATTATCGAGAGAATAGGCTTCACCTTCATAGTGAATGGTACGAATGTCGGCATTAACCGTGAAGCTTGCAATGACAGCCGCAATAAAGCTTAAAATACGCATAATAATTATGACCTTGATTGCTTGATGGCACGGCGATCAGTATCGGTAGCACTTGACGCCATTCGCGGCTTGAAAAAACACCAAGAAAAAATTCCCAGTAAGATCGCCCAGCCAAACGCAATCACTAGATAGCCATTACCCGTGATGTCGATGGAGCCAATATGATGCCCCATAAAGTAACTCCAAGGGGCTGCGACAAGCGCTAACGGCACGATAATACGAGGGTAACGCATCAGAGTGGCAAGCGAATGCCGTAAGGTGGTGGCAAAGGCTAGCCAAAGCAACATAAGCCATGTTGGAATGAATAAACTGTCATGGTCTGGAAATGAAATAAAGCCTAGTAAATAACTAAGATTATCTAAGCCAATACCAAGCAGTGAAAATAATAGTATTAATGGCCATTCTTTTTTATCGGCGATCATCCCATGCCATATTAACAATCCAGCTACGACGATGGCAGCCCACGGCTGGCCATAAACGACGCAGGCAATCCAGCAAACTTGGAAGCCGACTAGGTTGCTAATTACATCAATGCGTTGATTAATTTTCATCATAACACTCGCTATAAATCTCCTAAAATAGGTGTGCGACGATTCATTGGTTTAGCAAATATCACTTGCACATCACCAATCACTCGCTCGGCAAAACCACCTTCGCAATAGGCAAAGTAGAAATCCCATAGGCGAATAAAGGTATCGTCATAACCCAATGCCTTAATGGCATCTTGATTTTTTAGGAAGCGCTCGCGCCATGCCGCTAATGTACGAGCATAGTGCGGGGTAATATCTTCCATGTGAATCATCTTCATATCCGAGCTACGAGTAAACGAATTCTGAATGGCGGTAATGCATGGAATAAAACTCCCTGGAAAGATATAACGCTTAATAAAGTCAACGTTGTTTTTTGCCTTTTCATAGCGTTGATCATCAATGGTAATGGCTTGTAATAGAGCAATGCCATCATCTTTTAATAAGCGACTAATTGTCCCAATATAAGTATCCAAGTATTGATGACCAACCGCCTCAATCATTTCAATGGAGACTAATTTATCGAATTTTCCTTCCAAGGCGCGGTAATCGCTTTTCAATAAATGAATACGATCTTGCAAGCCTTCTTCGGCAATACGCTTTTCTGCTAATGCATATTGTTCTTCTGAAATTGTGGTAGTGGTCACTTCACAGCCGTAATGCTTGGCGGCATGAATAGCCATTGAACCCCATCCAGTACCAATTTCTACTAGATGATCACTCGGTTGTAATTGCAGTTTCTGGCAAATACGATCGAGCTTATAAATGGAAGCTTCTTCCATCGTGGCGCTATCGCTCGGAAATATACCGCTGGAATACATCATGGTTGGATCAAGAAATAGTTCAAACATATCATTGCCTAAGTCATAATGAGCGGCAATGTTGCGGCGTGAGCCTTTCTCGGTATTTTTGTTGAGAAAATGCAGGGCTTTTAAAGCGGTTTTACCGATATTGGCGAGGCCACTGTCAATGCTATCGACGACGTCTTTATTAAGCGATAATACTTGTATGAGTTTCGGTAAATCCGGGCTGCTCCAATCGCCAGTCATGTAGGATTCCCCAGCACCGACACTGCCATTTAAGGCAATGCTGCGGTAAGCTTCGTAGTCATTAATCACCAATTCCGCCTTGAGGTTGATTTGGCTGCTATTACCAAATTCAATGCGATTATCACCTTCGCGCAGCAGCAAGCTACCCGTGTGCAGGCGTGATAATGTTTTTAATAAGGCAGTACGACAAATTTTGTCCAACCAGGGCATACGATCGTGCGAAAGAGTGAGCGTTTTCATCGTGGATATTCCTGTCGTGTATCTAAATTTTGTTTTAAGTCATCTTCGGGTGAGTTTTTGGGGTGCGAATAAAAAGGCGCTTTTTTTAACCAAAGACGCAACGCATTGACATATATTCCGCAAACAACTTTTAACGTCATGAGCGGGAACTGCATCAATACCTTGCTCATCATGGCTGCTGTCATAGGCTGACGTTGCATCGACATGGTGGCATCGAAATCTTTATTACCTTCATTAAAGGTATCCATGTGTATTAATAGATTGTCGTTAGGAATCGGCATAACCCAACGATATTCCATGTTTAATGGATTGAAGGGGGATACATGAAATACTTTATCAAAGCGGTATTCAAAGCGAGTATTGTCGCTGCTAGTATGCATACGTTGCGGTGCTATCCCTCGTTCGCCGCTGTCGGCGCTACTTGTCAGGGTGTAATGAAAACGCTCATTCCAGGGCGTGTTCGTGATTTCAGATAAAATCCCCAATAACTTACCGTTCGCATCGTATCCGTAGTAAAAACTAACTGGATTAATGGCATAGCCGAAGTAGCGCAAATTAGTCAGTAAACACACAGTATCAACGCGCTGCCCTGTTTCTTGCATAAACGCTTGGCGCACACAGCGCTTTAAATCGCTGGCAGTTTGAACGCGTCCATACTCAGTGCCACGATAGAAATCTGAGCGTTTAAATTGTGCTAGTGCCCAGCGTTTCGCCGACCAAAATGGATGGCGTCGCATCACCTCATCAACTTCGTCCAAGTTCAGCCACACCATGAATGCTTTATAGCGCAATTGGTTGTTTACCGGCGAGAAGCGCCGATGCCGAACCCAACCGGTATAGATAGCACTGCTGAGATGGCTCATGCTAAGTCGACTCCTAATTCATGCGTGACTCGTAAGGCACTGCGCACGCCATCTTCATGGAAGCCATTAAACCAATAGGCACCGCAATAATGCGTACGATTTTTACCACTAATTTCGTTATGTCGCTCTTGAGCGGCCATTCCCTTGAGCGTAAATACTGGGTGGGCGTAACGGAATTGGCGAATTATTTTACTAGGATCAATGTCAGCGGTTTTATTTAAGGTCACGCAAAAGTGAGTGCCGTCTTCAGGAAAATTTTGCAGACGGTTCATATAATAAGTCACCGCAACGGTGTCTTGATCTTGTTGGCCAATATGATAATTCCACGCAGCCCAAGCTTTTTGATGAACCGGCAAGATGCTGTGATCGGTGTGCAGCACAACATCGTTCATCTTGTACGGGATGGCGCTTAAAATATCTTGCTCTTGCGAGCTCGGGTCTTTCAGCATGGCTAATGCTTGATCGCTGTGACAAGCCAGAATAATTTCGTCAACGCGTTCATTGCCACGCTTGGAGGCGATGGTCACGCCATCGGCATCGCGTGTGATTCCGAGCACTGGCGTCTTTAAATAAATTTTAGCGGCTGATAGAGAGGACTGGATTTTTTCCACGTAGCTACGTGAGCCGCGACTAATAACGCGCCATTGTGGGCGATCATCGACACTTAACATGCCGTGGTTATTAAAGAAGCGCACAAAAAAATAGAGTGGAAAATCCATCATCATGGCTTCGCTAGAAGACCAAACAGCGGCGCCCATCGGAATAATGTAAAAGCGTCGGAACCAATCGCTGTATTTTTTGCGTTCTAAGTAGCTACCTAAGGTTTCAGTTTCATTCAAGGTTCCAGCGTTTAATTCTGCCCGCGTTTCTTTGTTAAAACGCAGAATGTCACGGATCATAAACCAGAAGCGCGGACGTAAAAGATTGCTGCGCTGCGCAAACAGTGAGTCAAAAGAGTGACCATTGTACTCAAGCCCACTGCGCTCGCATTTAACACTAAAACTCATATCCGAATCTTCACTGGCAACGCCAAGCTGATCCATTAACTTGATGAAGTTCGGATACGTCCAGTCGTTAAAGACAATAAAACCAGTATTGACCGGAAAAATTTTACCGTCAATTTCGACATCGGTTGTTTGGGTGTGACCACCCAGATAATCATTGGCTTCATATAGATGAACGTCGTAACGCTCGCGCAATAAATATGCACAGGTTAAACCGGCAATACCGGAGCCTATCACGGCGATACGTTTTTTCATGAGTGAGAATCCTTGTTATCTGGAGTGCCAGCACGCGACATGCTGGCGGTAATACGAAGTCGTAAAAAATCGGGGAAATTTCCAATTAATTTTAGTAAATAGCTAAAACGCTTGGGAAAGTGAATTTCGAACTGACGTTTCTGCATGCCTTTTACCATGTAGCGAGCAGCATCTTCGGCACTGATGCGCATCGGCATAGGAAAGTCGTTCTTATCGGTTAACGGTGTTTTTACGAAACCAGGACAGACGATGGATACGTCCATGCCTAAATGCACTAGGTCTGCACGCATGGCTTCTAAAAAATGGCTGACTGCGGCTTTACTGCTGCCGTAGGCTTGCGCGCGCGGCATCGGCAAATACGCAACACTACTACTGACACCGACGATGTAACCCGACTGGCTTTTACGCAGTAGCGGTAAGGCTGCTTCGACACAGTTAACCAATCCCATAAAATTGGTTTCATGCACACGGCGAATTAAAGTCGCATCGAAATGATGAACATCCACATATTCTGCGGTGCCCGCATTAGCCACCAAGGTATCTAGGTGACCAAAACGATCCGTGAGCTGTTGGGCTGCTTGGGCCAAGGTACTCGGTTGAGTAATATCAACAGGAATAATGCTGACATTATCAAAGCCAGTAGCAACTTCTTGTAGCTTATCTTCGTTGCGAGCACTGATGATCAGGGCTTTACAGTTCTTTTGTAATTCACTCACCAGTGCTGCCCCAATGCCTGAAGATGCGCCAATCAGCCAAATAACTTGCTCGGCCATCGGCAGAGCTTGATGTTTATGAGTCATAGCATTCTCTCCTTGAGTTTGCGGATGGCCCAGCCTAAAACTGGCAAGTGTTCATACAGCATGTTGCCACCATCGAAAAAATCTCGATGAGCAATAATTAAATCGTCGCGCCAGATCAGTTCACTACCACCTTCGACACGAATAACCTGTTTTCCGGCATACAATTTGGGGTGACGGTAACTCATGGTCCAACGAATAAAGCTGGTGTTGTTTTGCTGCCAACTGCGATGAAATTCAAAGTGGATGTCGCTAACATTTTCATACATAGCGGCAAAATACTGAGTAAGGGCATCTAAACCACTGACGTGATGAAAGGGGTCTTGGAATTGAATGTCTGGAGCGTAGCATTGTGCCAGCGATGCTTTATTCACTGTACTGGCAGAAAGATTCCGATACAGTTGCTGAAATCTTTCATGACGTGGCAAGGCTTCCGTTTCCGGCATCATTACTTTGCATCCTTGCGATGAGTATCGGCGCGACGACCTTCTTCTAATACATGCGCGGGCACTGGATTTAAATCCCAAACTATTCCCATCCAACTCATGATTTTTAGAATGCCGTAGGTGATGTCGATCTCGTACCAGTAAAACCCTTGCCGTGCGGATACGGCCCAGCGGTGATGATTGTTGTGCCAGCCTTCGCCTAGAGTCAGTAGCGCAAGCACGGCGTTATTACGGCTTTCATCTTTGTTATTAAAACGTTTTTTCCCCCAGATATGGCCAAGGGAATTAATGGTCACAGTGGAATGAAATAAGATGACGGTGGATATCACAAAGCCCCAGACAATGAGTTGTAAGCCGTTAGTTTCGAGAGCCGGAGCATAGGCTGCTAACATTTCTCCAGCGACGAATAACAGGGTTAATAATAAAATAGGGGCAAAAATATCGTAGCGATCTAGCCAACGTAATTCTGGGTATTTAGCGAAGTCTTTTATGCGGTGTATTTGCGTTCTAAAGCTGGCATCACATGAAAACCAGCCGGCATGGCTCCACCAAAAACCGCGCTTTATCGGTGAGTGAAGATCGTCTTCGGTATCGGCATGTTGATGATGGGCGCGATGGTGTGCTGCCCACCAAAGTGGCCCGCGCTGGGCTGACATATTACCGAGCAGAGCGAAAATAAATTGCGCTGGGCGGCTGGTTTTATACGAACGATGAGAGAAATAGCGGTGATAAAAGGCGGTAATAGCAAATAAACGTAGCCAGAATAGGGCCAAGCATACGATGATCGCAGTTGTGCTAACACCTGTAATCAGTACGCCGATGCAGGCCAAATGCAAAATAATAAATGGCATAGTACGCACCCAGTTAAATTCGGTGCTGGTCATTGGTTCGTCACTATCTATATCGGAGTCGATCCAACGCTGTATGTTTTTCCATTGTGATCGTTTTTGTAATATCTCATTCATAAGCACGTCCCGTATGGTATGTTGCCTTAAGTAATTTCTAATGTATTTTTAAATGCGTTCAATGCTCTTTGGCGTGCAATTTTGTGATCGACTATCGGCGCTGGATAGCCACATAATTTGCGTTCCGCGATGCTCGGTGCGTGTCGTGATTGACTCGGTAAGCGAGTTAGTTCGGGCAAGTAACGAATGAGGAAATATCCGTCTTTATCAAAACGTTCCGATTGCGTAGTTGGATTAAAAATTCGGAAATACGGTGCGCCATCGGCGCCGGTAGATGCACTCCATTGCCAACCACCATTGTTTGACGCTAAATCCGCATCCACTAAATATTGATTAAAAAATGCCTCGCCCATACGCCAGTCAATAAGCAAATGCTTGGTTAAAAACATGGCGCTTATCATGCGCAGGCGATTGTGCATCCAACCTTGTTGCCGTAGTTGTTGCATGGCCGCGTCAATAATGGGGTAGCCAGTTTTACCTTCGCACCAAGCGTTGAAGTCTTTTTCACAGTTACGCCACGGCACATGTTCAGTGTGCGATTTAAACGCTTTGTGTTTACACAGGCTTGGATAGGCGACTAATAAGTGGCGGTAGAACTCGCGCCAAATAAGTTCATTAATCCAGGTATCAATACCGTTTTCACCGCCAGTTAACAGACCGGCGTTTTTTAACCAAGCACTGTATAAACATTGGCGTGGCGATAGCAAACCAGTAGATAAATAATACGAGACGCGACTCGTGGCGTCGGTATAGGGTAAATCGCGTTGCTCGTGATAACGCAGGATGTCGTTATCTAAAAACGTATTAAGTTGATGATGCGCGCTGTCTTCGTCTGTTGGCCAAAGATCATCGGTTTGGGTTGCTATGTCAGCGTGATCTTGTAATAAATCTTGGGCTTTTTTACTGTGCTGGCGTGTTGCGGGTGCCGGTAACGGTGCCGCCAACTGATTATTGACTAGGTTCAGCCACGCTTTTTTAAAGGGTGTAAATACTCGATAGGGTTCATCTTGCTGCGTTGTTACCGATCCCGGTGGCAGTAAGCACTGATCATGGAATTTATTAACAATAATATCGTGATCCTGACACCAGCGACCAACGGCGATATCTCGTTTGCGTTCGTTGACTTCATATTCTAAATTAAATGCCAGCTCATTAATTAAATGTGTTGTGAGGTATTTTTTTAGGTAATTAACGCAGTCGTCAAAGCTTGCGACGGTAACAATCGCCAGAGGAATATGAAGCTCAGCTAACTGCTGTTTTAGCGTCATCATCGCCGCTTGCATTAAATTAATTTTACGCGGACCGAGACCATGCTGTTGCCATTGTTCAGGAGTGTTAAAGACGATGGCACAAACATCGTCATCTTGATCGCGGCAGGCATGAGTCAGTGCTGGGTTATCGTGTATGCGCAAATCCGTGCGCAACCATACGAGCCGAGTCATGCTTGACCTCCAAGAGTGGTAATAAACATTTGTACCTGCTTAGCGGTTTGTTCTGGTAAACGTACGGTTTTCTCACTGGCCGAAAGTGCTGCGGGAACGGCTCCTGAAACAAACACTGTGCGTTCATGTTGTTGGGCAAAATCGATCCAAGGTTGCACTTGATCGTTGTTACTTGGATGGAAGTGAACCCACACCCATGAACTAGATACGATCTGACTAGCGATTTGGATGTCGGTTGGTGTTAAACAGTGACCGAAATATTCGACGCGAAAGGCGGCAGCGCCTAAGGCGTAACTGCTGGCGAGTAAATTGAGCTCTGCATCGGCGTGGTTAGTAGCCATGAGTAACGTTGGGCCATCATTGTGGCGATGCTGGCTTTGAATCAGCCCGGTGAGTTTACGTGCGAGCATATGTTCGAAGGCTCGCACCAGTAAAGGCTGGCTATAATCGGCGCGTAACACTTCTAATACGGGTAATAAGCAACGCTCGTAATACACGGCCATCGGATAGCTGGCTAACCCACTATTCCACAATTCATCAAGCTTTTGGCTATTAAGATGAGTCACTGCTGTTAGCATGGCATTTTGCTGTTGCTGCCAATCATCATTATTTGCGGGAATGGTCGGTACAGAATCACTCAGCAGTAATTTTACTTGGCGAACGGGATAGCCTTTTTCTAGCCAATATAAAATATTATTTACGCGTTCGACATGCGTATCGGTGTAAAAACGATGCCCTTTTTCCGTACGCATTGGCTGAATAATACCGTAGCGTCGTTCCCAAGCGCGTAAGGTCACTGGGTTAACCCCAGTGAGCCGCGCAAACTCGCGAATAGGATAGGTCGATAGATTTTCGAGGCGGTTCATAGGCTATTTCGCAAACCTAGCTCATAAGGATGTGGATTTAGGTAAACCTGCTGGCGGGCGTAATTATTCGCACCCTCATGGTGTAACAAATGATGTTTTAACAAGGTGAGAGGAACCACTAAAGGCACAATACCTAGGCGATATTGATGAATCAGTTCGTCTAATTCCTTTTTATCCCCCGCTGTTAAAAACATTTTTAAATAGCCCTGCAAGTGCATCAGGGTGTTGGTATGCATTTTACGACTCGCCGGTTTTGCTAGCGCAGTCATCAGCTGAGTAAAGTATTCGTCTGCAATTGCGCTCATATCTTGGCTGGCTAAATTCGCGAGTAGTCGGCCCATTGATTTGTAGTGGACTGAGCTGTGCGCCATTACTAAATATTTATAGCGTGAGTGAAAATCGATCAGACGTGCCGCAGTGACAGGCGTGGCCTTGAATAGCTGCCACTCGCGGTAAGTAAAAACGCGCACCATAAAATTTTCGCGCAGGGCGGCGTCATTCAAGCGTCCCGCTTCCTCAACCGGTAGCAATGGATTTTGCGCTTGGAAATGGCTGGCATAGATACCGGCGGTCGTGCCTTCAGGGTGGCCATTGGCTAAGTAACGTTTAACGCCAAATACTCCACAGCTTGGGCTTTTTTGCATAAAGATGTAGCCGCAAAGCTGGCTTTGCTGTTGGCCTTGCATGCGGCCATATTCCGCCAATGCATCGGTAACATCTAATTCTGGATTGTCTGTACCTAAGGCGCGGACCGTGTCGTCGTTGGCATCCGCGCTGACCAAGTGAATGGGTTCGCGGGGAGTGCTCATGCCGATAGCCACTTCGGGGCAAATGCTCACGAAGCTAAAATATTTGCTCAGCACGTCGGTACAAAAACGCGAGCGTTTGTGGCCACCATTAAAGCGCACAGGATCGCCCATCAGACAGGCACTAATGCCTACGGGAATAAGATGCGCGCCGCTCTGGGCGTTGTCTTTTTCTGTATTGAGCTGATTTGCTTGCGTCATTATGTATAACTTATGTATCGAATTTTGTATAACTTAATTCTGGCCTTTTAACCATCTACAAGTCAAACTATTTTGTACAATATTTCTCTATTTTGTATAACTTTATTCGGTCAGTCGTACATTCATAGGCTTGTAAGGGGCGCAGTGGATATCATCGAAGTCGGGCTTGGTCGCACGAATGCCGTGACAGGTTTACTTTGCCAATAAGTGGCCTAATCGCCATTGGTTTTGCTGGGAAAGGTAAAAAAAGCCGCTGCTCCGAGAAGGATGACAGCGGCAAGGTACTCATTGTGCTAGTGCATGAGTACGAGTGGAGATTATTGCGTGCTAATGCGACGAATCACGATATGGCTAATGGCATTAGCCACTTCTGGCTCTAAGCCTACAGGGCTGTGAAGATGCAATTCGACATCGTAGCCTTGTTGTTTTAACTCGTTTTGTTGTTGTTCGAGCATGGCGGGCACGTCTTTACGAAGATGGCGTCCTGCGGCAAAAAACAGTGGCAGTATGTCGATCCGTTTGAAGCCTGCCGTCGCCAGAGTGGCTACTTGCTGTTGCAGTGAAGGCTCCGCTAGTTCCATGTAAGCCAACTCGACACGCTCGCTATCAAGTCCACGGCGAATATGTGCAAGTAGATGATCAAACGGCGCTAGCCAGTTGGCATCGCTGCTGCCGTGCGCGAGTAAGATGGTGGCCACTGCAGTGGTTGGCGTCGTCATAAGGGCTTCCGTTGTCGCAATATCGTTGTGTAAAAGTAAGAGGCTGCTTGCTGACCGCTCAGCCAAGCGCCTTCGAGTGTACCGCGCAGGCACCAATCGCCACAAACGGCTAGCTGTCTGTTGGCATCGAATAGGGCGCCAGCGTCCAATGGAGTGGTGGGGGCGGCGTAAAGCCAACGATGCACCCAGTGTTCACTCACCGCATGCCTTTGCACTCCTAACGCAGTAAAAAAAGCTTGCACTAGGGCGTGCAATACCTCTTCTCGTGGCGCATCCACCTGCTCTTGGCTCCAGGCGTGATTGGCTTGAATCACCCAAGTTTCGCCGGCGTCGCGCTGCGGCTTGCTGTTGTTTCTGGCCAGCCAAGCAATCGCGCTATCGTGCACAAAGGCGGCATCAACCGGTGTGTCGATGCGCTCAGGAAATGCCAGTAGTAAGGTCCAGCAGGGTAGCATCTCCACGTCTTTGATGGCTGCGGCGAGATGGCTGTTGTCTAATAATGGCAAGGCCTGCTGCGGTGGTGTATTGATAATCAAGCTATCAAAGGGCCCATAGTGTTGGTCGTTTTCGTCAGTGAGTAACCATTCACTATCGGTACGCTGACAGCTGACAATACGAGTGCTTGGAATAAAATCGTTTGCCGGTGCTAGTAGTTGACGACTGAGAGCCGTCATTCGTGATACGCCAACGTAACGAGTGACTTCGTCATCCGATAAACGAATGCCTTCGGCGTCGATCATGTGCGGAGTCACTTTCCACTCACCAACCCAGCCTTGTACTTGCCATTGCTTCAAGGTGCGCATGAATTCAGCATCGTGAGCGCGAATAAACTGTGCGCCCATATCCCAAGAGGCATCGCCGACTTTTTTGCTCGCCATGCGCCCACCGGAGCCACGGCTTTTATCGAATAGGGTAACGACGTGCCCGTGCTTGCTTAGAGCATCAAGGGCGCTTAAGCCTGCCATTCCGGCACCAACAATGGCGATACGCGTCATAACTACCTTCTTGTACAAGTTCTAGTGGTCATTGCATGGAACAGATGCGTTGACTTGTGGCTATGATTGTATCACTTATTTTATTGTTGTATAACTATTGTATAGAAAATATGATGCACGCCTACACAGATACAACCGTTAATGCCGGCGCTCCTGTCAATGAGCACAAGCACAATTAGTTAAGAGGAAGGTTATGAGCTACAAAGCCCCGCTGCGAGACATGCAATTTGTATTGTACGAAGTTTTAAACGGCGACCAAATTTTGCCTGCATTACCAGGCTACGAAGACGCGACGCGCGAAATTATGGATGCCATGCTGACTGAAGGCGCAAAGTTGTCAGAAAACGTACTTGCACCATTGAATGCGTCTGGTGATCGAGAAGGTTGCCAATACGACCCAGAAACAAAATTGGTGACAGTGCCGAAAGGCTTCAAAGAAGCTTACAAGCAATTCGCTGAAGCCGGTTGGACCGCATTGGCGTCGCCAGTTGAGTACGGTGGTCAGGGCTTACCGCATACACTAAACACCTTAGCTGAAGAAATGGTGTGTTCTGCCAACTTGTCACTGGGTATGTACCCAGGTCTAACTCATGGGGCCATTAATGCGTTGACCAGTTATGGCACTGACGAACTTAAAGAAACCTATTTGCCACGCCTAATTAGCGGTGAATGGACCGGCACTATGTGCTTGACCGAACCGCAATGTGGTACCGACTTAGGTTTGATTCGCACCAAAGCTGAGCCGCAAGCGGATGGGTCTTATGCGATTTCTGGTACCAAAATTTGGATTACCGGTGGCGAACACGACATGGTGGATAACATCATTCATCTCGTACTCGCTAAGCTGCCAGATGCGCCGGCCAGTGCGAAGGGTATCTCTTTATTCTTGGTGCCTAAATTCCTAGAAGACGGCAGCCGCAACCCAGCTTTTTGTGGCGGTTTAGAACACAAAATGGGTATCAAAGGTTCGGCTACCTGCGTAATGAACTTCGAGCAAGCTAAAGGTTGGTTGATTGGTGAACCAAACAAAGGTTTACAAGCTATGTTCGTGATGATGAACAGTGCGCGTTTGATGGTTGGTTTACAGGGCTTAGGTATTGCTGAAGCGGCTTACCAAACATCGCTTGGCTTTGCTAAAGATCGGTTACAGTCGCGTTCATTGGCGGGCCCGCAAGAGCCAGAAAAACCTGCGGACAGCATTATCGTGCATCCCGACGTACGCCGTATGTTATTGCGTCAAAAGGCGACTATCGAAGGCAGTCGCGCCATGGCCTACTTCACTAACTTGCAGTTGGATATTGCGCACAAAGCCGAAACTGCCGAAGAGCGTGAGCAAGCAGATGATATGGTGCAGTTGTTAACGCCGGTTGTTAAAGCTTTCTTAACCGACGAAGGTTTCTTCTGCGCGAACGATGGCTTGCAGCTAATGGGCGGTGCTGGTTTTACCCAAGATTGGCCATTAGAACAATATGTACGTGATGCTCGTATCACTCGTATTTACGAAGGCACTAACGGCATTCAGGCGCTGGATCTGGTAGGGCGTAAACTCGGGATTGCCGGTGGGCGTCCGGTGAAGCGTTACTTTGCTATGCTGGATCAGTATATGAAAGATTATGCAGATGCCCCACATGTCGCAGAGTTGAAAGCTGCTAAAGATCGCCTGCAAAAAGCGACTATGTGGTTAATGCAAAACGGCATGATGGATCGTGAGCAAGCCGGTTCGGCCGCGACACCGTATTTGCGTTTATTTGCATTAACAACGGTTGCGTATTTCTGGAGCCGTATGGCTAAGGTTGCGCAGGAGCAATTGGATAGTGGATCGACGGAGACACATTTCTATCAGGCCAAAATCAAGACGGCACACTTCTTTATGGCTAAGCTGTTACCACAAACGGAATCTTTATTGACTGAAATAGAAGCCGGTAAAGAAAGCCTAATGGCACTTGATGTAGCTGAGTTCTAACGTGTACAGGAGGTCGGTGATGAAGCAAAGGATTTTGATTACGGGTGGTACTGGATTCATTGGCAGTCGCTTAGTCGAACGCTGGTGGCAACAGGGCCACGATGTAACCGTGCTTACTCGCCGACCCGAATGGGCACAAGAACGCTGGTCGGGGATGGTGAATACTGCCTCCGACCTTGCACAGCTTGAAGGCCAATATGATCGCCTTGTGAATCTGGCCGGGGAAGGCATTGCTGATGCGCGTTGGTCGGATTCTCGAAAAGCGATAATTCGCCGCAGTCGCATCCAGTTGACCGAGCAATTGGTTGAGTGGGCCCAAGCGACAGGGCAGCATTTCGATATCGTCTTAACGGGATCTGCTGTTGGCTACTACGGCGGTTTTGATGGTGCTGACGGCCGGCAAGTCGTATCTGAAGGTAGTCCTTCGGGTAGTGATTTTTCCGCTACCTTGTGTCGAGATTGGGAATTAGCGGCTGAGCCTTTGATCGACCTCTCGAATCGCACTGTGATTCTGCGTACCGGTTTAGTTCTGGGGCCTAATGGTGGCATGCTCAAGCGCATGTGGTTGCCTTTTCAAATGGGCTTAGGGGGCGTCATAGGGTCTGGCCAACAAGTACTGCCTTGGATCCACATGCGTGATTATTGCCGTGCCATTGATCATATCTGTGATAGTGATTTACGTGGCGCGGTTAACATGACAGCGCCAACTCCAGTGACTAATCGCCAGTTCACAAAAGCACTGGGCAAAGCCTTGCATCGACCGACTCTTTTTCCTATGCCTACATTGGTAGCCAAGCTAGCGTTTGGTGAAATGAGCGAATTGTTACTGCAAGGGCAGCAAGCCCTTCCCGCGCAGTTGCAAAAATCCGGATTTCGTTATGAATACGACGATTTAGGCCGGGCCCTCGAGGACATTGTAAGCTTGTGGTAAGCTCCTGCTCGCTTAGGGTCACTCGGATCATGACGTCATAGGGAGTTTCCCACTAAGCATTTCGTTGCCGATATTGCAAAATATTAACAGTCATTTTCACACCATTTTATTGACGCCTGACTATCCTTGCATTAGTGCATATCCAAGCGTTTTTAACCTACTGATTAATAGCGAAAAAAACGGAAAAATGGCGTTTTAAACTTTACTGTAGTTTTCTGTTATCAGCGATTGCGAAGTACTGATTTGGCGGCTAAACCTAAAGATAACAAGATAGCATCCGATACAGGTAAATTTAGTCATGAGCATCAGCCGTCAAACACTTGATCAGTATTTATACGAATTCGATCAGAGTTATCGCGTAAGTTACGTGAATTTTTCTCGTGCGACTGAGCTAGCGGACGCGCAACTCATTCTCACCCTTGAACGTGGTTGCGAGCGTAAGACCTTTTCATTTTCTCAACCGCATTTTTATGATGTCGACAAGAACTTAGTTGCGAGTCACGGCCTTTACATTGCCGCCATCAAGAGTTCGCCACTGTCGCCTGATCGTGTTGAGGTGGGTGATAGTGAAGGTGGTTTTGGTTATTTCACCGCAAAAAATGTGAAAAACATTACACCGACCGCGTGACCTGAATAATCAGCCGTGAAGCCGGATGCCTCACGGCTGATCAGGAAGCACCCTGATGTACTTTTAAAGCAGCCTAGGCTGCTTTTTTATTGACTCATTTATAGACTTAACTGGCACAAGAGACTTTCTTCTAAAAACCAACTCATCTAAGCTCAATGCCTAATTTTTTCGAGGTTTTGTTCCATGACCGATGAAGTCTTCATCATTGCCGCTTATGGCATGTTGGTTATTCTTTCGATACTGGTTGTCGTCACGATAGGCACTATTGCTTGGATCGTGATTGCCTATATTACCGATCGTCGTCAAACACGGCATACGGTACGTCGCAATTTTCCGGTTATTGGTCGTTTTCGTTATCTGTTTGAGCACTTAGGTGAGTTTTTCCGCCAGTATTTTTTTGCCATGGATCGTGAGGAAATGCCGTTTAATCGCGCTGAGCGTGGTTGGGTTTATCTGGCCGCCAAAAATGAAAGCACGACGGTGGCGTTCGGTTCGACTCGGCGTTTAGATATTCCTGGTACCATTATGTTTGTCAATAGCCCTTTTCCGGCGTTGAAGCATGACTTTTGCGAATCGCGTGCTGTGACTATTGGCGAAAACTGCCGCACGCCTTTTACCACTCATGCCTTAGTGAATATCTCTGGTATGAGTTATGGCGCACTGTCTAAGCCGGCTATCTTGGCGTTATCAAAAGGAGCAAAAAAAGCCGGTTGTTGGATGAATACCGGTGAAGGTGGTTTGTCGGAATTTCATTTAGCTGGCGGCTGCGACATCGTCTTTCAAATTGGCACGGCTAAGTATGGTGTGCGCAATGATGAAGGAGGCTTAGACGAGAAGAAACTGGCGGATATCGCCCATATTGAACGCGTGCGCATGTTTGAAATTAAGCTGAGCCAAGGTGCGAAACCGGGTAAGGGCGGTATATTACCCGGCAGTAAGGTAAATGCCGAAATTGCTGCAATTCGTGGTATTCCTGAAGGTGAAGATTCGATTAGTCCTAATGGTCACCCTGAAATTCACTCCGTCGATGACATACTCGATATGGTGGCGCGAGTGCGAGCCGTGACAGGTAAACCAACCGGTTTTAAAACGGTATTGGGCGATGTTGATTGGATTCGCGATTTATGCCGTGAGATAGAACGTCGCGGTGTCGAAAGTGCGCCGGATTTTATTACCCTTGATGGCGCCGAAGGCGGCACGGGTGCGGCACCACAATCACTTATTGATTACATGGGTTTACCGATTGGCCAAGCCTTGCCCATGCTGGTGGATGCCCTTGACGAGTTTGGTTTGCGTCCGCGTATTCGGGTGATTGCATCGGGCAAATTATTAACGCCCGACAAAGTTGCTTGGGCAATTTGTGTCGGTGCTGATTTTGCCGTTACCGCACGTGGCTTTATGTTTGCGCTGGGGTGTATTCAGGCGCTGCAATGCAACAAGAATACCTGCCCCACGGGCATTACGACCCACGACCCCCAACTACAGCGTGGCTTAGTGCCGGCCGATAAAGCGGAGCGCGTTGCGCATTTCGCCAAAAATTTAGAGCAAGAAATCGGCATTATTGCCCACTCTTGTGGTGTGGATGAACCACGCGAACTACAGCGTCGCCATGCGCGCATGGTGCAACCGAACGGCGAAGCGCGCTTGCTCTCGGAATTGTATGGCACGGATCGTTTTCATCCGGCAACCGAAGGCAGCTAAATGCTGCCTAACGGCTGTTTTTGACTCGCTGGGTTTAGGTTCCACAAAAGGTGCGCAGCACTTTTTCATTCGGCTTAGGTGGTCGTTGATAGCTTAAATATTCTGGCTGTTCGGCGTATGGATGGGCGAGAATGCGCAGTAAGCGTTTGAACGGTTTGAAGTCGTTGTTGTCTTCCGCCGCCTTAATTGCCTCGGCGACACGGTGGTTGCGTGGAATATAGGCTGGGTTGACGGCGCGCATGGCAAGCGCCTGTTCTTTGGGTGAGCTGGTTTCGTGTTGACAGCGAGCTTGCCATTCATCTAACCAGTGTTCGAGTGTCGTATCTTTGCTGCCACTGCATGCTGGTGCTTGCATTAAGGTTAAAATCCCGAGCTTAGTGTCTGCGGCTTCAGGGTTTTCAGCCAAATCGCATAAGCGGCGGAAGAACAGGGTGTAATCCACTTCAGCATCTGTTAAAGCGGATAAGAGTGCTTCAATGAGAGCCGGATCAGACTCCTGCTCTGTTGCCAATCCTAATTTCTTGCGCATAGCGCTTAGCCAAGCTTGTTGTTGCCATAAGGCAAAGTCTTGCAACACCTCGGTAACTTGAGCAATGGCGGTTTTCTCATCGTCGGCTATCAAGCTCAGTAAGGTTTCGGCTAAGCGAGCCAGATTCCATTGCCCAATGGCGGGCTGGTTCTGATAAGCATAACGGCCGTTACGATCAATATAGCTATAAACTGTGCTGGCCTTGTAGGTATCCATAAAAGCACAGGGGCCGTAATCTATGGTTTCGCCGCTGACCGTCATGTTGTCGGTGTTCATTACACCGTGAATGAAGCCTAGCTGCATCCAGTTGGCGATAAGTTCAGCCTGCTTGCGGCAAATCGCGTTAAAAAGCTGCAAGTAACGGTCGTCGGCTTGGGAGTCAATGTCGGGATAATGTCGTTCGAGAACGTGGTTTGCTAATACTCGCAGGCCTTCTGCATCGCGGTGTACGGCAAAATATTGAAAGGTGCCGACACGAATGTGACTCGCGGCTACGCGGGTGAATACGCCACCAGGCTCGCGCTGCTCTCGTATTACGTACTCGCCACTACTAATGGCTGCCAAGGCCCGCGTGGTGGGAACACCCAGTGCGTGCATGGCTTCGCACATAATGTACTCTCGTAGTACGGGGCCAATCGGTGAGCGACCGTCGCCATTACGGGAATAAGGGGTGCGTCCTGCGCCTTTTAACTGAATATCACGGCGTTGCCCGTCGTTGCTGATGACATCGCCTAGTAACAAGGCGCGGCCATCACCCAGTTGTGGGTTTAATTGGCCAAATTGATGGCCACTATAGGCCATTGCTAACGGATCCGCCCCGTCCGGTAGCTGGTTGCCACTGAACAGCAGTGCTAATTCATCATGGCTTGTGTCGTTGAGTTCTATTCCAAGCTGCGCGGCCAAGTCGTGGTTGAATTGAATTAGCGTTGGATTGGTGACCTGTGCTGGCATGGTCTTTCGGTAAAATTGACTGGGCAGTGTGGCGTATATATTAACAAATGGAATAGTCAGTGGAGTTGGCATAGGCGAGTCCCGAAAAAGGGTGTAGCAAGGAGGATAAAGACGAACACTAATAGCGTCCAGTCCTCATACACAGAACAGCCTTTACAGCTAAACAGAAAATTGCCAATGTGAACGAGTATTTATAGCGACCATCATTCACGCCTGCTGAGCGCACTTGAGCGAATATTGACTAGCAAATTCTGCTTATGGTTATTTTTAAGCGAGTTAATAAAGGAATAAATTATGCGCAAGACGTATCCGTACTATTTAGCGAATGAGGCGGTTTATGCCAATACCGATTTAAAAGTCACCGATAAATATAGTGGTGAAGTTGCCTGTGAAGTTGCATTGGCAACGCCAGATGTTCTCGATCAGGCTATTACAGCAGCAGTAGCCGCTACCGACGCTATGCGTAAAATGACGGTGTATGAACGTCAAGCGGTACTCGAACATTGCGTAAAACGTTTTACCGAACGCAAAGACGAGCTAGCACATGCCTTGTGTATCGAAGCGGGTAAGCCTATCAATGACGCTATTGGTGAAGTCACTCGTTTAATCGACACCTTTAAAATTGCGGCTGAAGAAACGCCGCGCATGTTAGGTGAGACGCTGCCGCTGGATATCAGTCCGCGTGCCAAAGGCTATCGTGGTATGACCCAGCGAGTGCCCATTGGCCCTTGTGCATTGATTAGCCCATTTAACTTCCCACTGAATTTGGCGGCACATAAGGTTGCACCTGCTATTGCCACGGGTTGCCCATTTGTTTTAAAGCCAGCCAGTATGACGCCAGTGGGCGCCTTGTTAATTGGTGAAATTCTAGCGGAAACGAATTTACCTAAAGGCGCATTTTCTATTTTACCGTGTCGTCGCGATAGCGCGGATCTGTTAACCGAAGATGACCGTTTAAAGTTATTAAGCTTTACGGGCTCGCCAGATGTGGGTTGGAAGCTGAAAGCTCGTGCTGGTAAAAAGCCTGTTATTTTAGAGCTTGGCGGTAATGCTGCCTGTATTGTTGATAAAGACTGGGATTTGGATGATGCCGTTGCACGGGTCATTATTGGCGCTTTTTATCAGTCGGGTCAGAGCTGTATTGGAGTTCAACGCTTATTTGTCCATAGTGACGTTTACGCTACTTTTAAAGAAAAGCTGGTGGCGAAAACTAAAGCGCTTAAGAGCGGAGATCCTAAAGATAAAGAAACCTTTATTGGTCCTATGATCAGTGAAGGCGAAGCTAAGCGTTTGCATGGCTGGATTGAGTCGGCAATAGATAAGGGCGCAACCTTGCTTTGTGGTGGCCAGCGCAATGGCAATATGTTGCAAGCGACGCTGTTAGAAAATGTGGATTCTAATTGCGAGCTAAGCGCAGAAGAAGCGTTTGGCCCAGTTGCCATATTAGAACCTTTTGATGATTTTGATGCGGTACTCAAGCGGGTTAACGATAGCCGCTTTGGCTTGCAGGCGGGTATTTTTACTCGTGATTTATACAAGGCTCAGCAAGCTTGGGATGAGCTTGAAGTGGGTGGCGTAGTGATCGGCGATGTACCCAGCTGGCGGGTAGATCATATGCCCTATGGCGGCGTTAAAGACTCGGGTCTTGGCCGCGAGGGTATTCGTTGGGCAATGGAAGATATGACCGAGTTACGCTTGATGGTGATTCGCACGCCGCAATAGCCGCAATAGTAGAAATTCATTGCCGTATGAGGTAATACAACGCTTGCATAAATTACCGCGTTTTGCGGCGTTCTTCTAAGCCAATATCGAGTGTTTTCTTTAGTAGGGTAAACAGTTCAATAGATGCATCTATTTCCGTTTTACGATTGGTCAGGCTTTCGATGTTTAGGCCTAACGGCAAGTTAAGTGGTAAACATTCGGCCAAAATATGTTGCAAATTGTTGTGACAAATCTTGATCGATTCTGCCAATGGATCTTCTGCAGCCATCATTTCTTGGCGAGTGCTCTCAGGTACTGAGATTCCCAGCCATTGCATAAATTCTAACGTCTTCAAGCTACCACATGGGGTAAAGGTCAGAATAATACGTTGAGGCTCGACACCTTGCTCAGCACATGATTTTGCATAGCTCGTCAGCAAATCAATGGTAGCGTCGGCATCATAAACGGCTTGCGAGATGAAAAAGGTACAGCCTTGCTTACCTTTATTGAGCAAACGGGTGTGCTCATTGCCTTTGGCTGCATGACGTTCGGCAATGGTAACACCGCCAAGGTGGTAAGGCGCTTCATGGGTCGCTAGCACTTTATAGGCTTCTGGTAGTGATAGGCGTATATCTCCTTCAGAGGATGGCGCGCCAACCAATACGATATCGCGCACGCCAAATTCATTCCAAGCACGCGTTAACCAGTCTGAGAAATCACTGGCGTTGCGTTGTGCAACACTCTTATAGGTGATCACAGGATGGCCTGATTTTTCGCGGATAATACGTGAATAGGCGCAAGGATCGAAGGTTTGCATAAAGGGAAATGGACGCGGTTTATTCGTACGACTGCTTTCATCTTGAATGTCATAAACGATCATGCCGTCGTAATCTAGTGCTGATAAGCGCTCTAATAGTTTCTCTGCGATCTCATCAACACGTTCGTTTGTAGTGCTGTCTTTTGGCGGTGTTGTGCCGACGAAGTACACGCCCTGATGGATATTCTGGAAATCTTCTTGTAAACGGGAGCCCATGAACGACCTTCTTTCTAAATACGATAACGATGCAGCATTCTAACAGTGAATGACGGCGATGTGACCGCCGTGGTCTTGAATGTTTCGAGGATGAAGGTGAGTGTGGCTAATAGTGTAGGACTGAGAGTCATAAAAAAGCCGCACTGTGCTCTTTGCTGTATAAGCGGTTTGCGCCGCCTGAAGGTGCCCATATCATTGAAGCAAAAAGCTTGCAACGGTAGTAGATACCAAGTGTTCATTACTTGGCATTGCTCGTGGATGATGCCAGAACATGATCGCCATAGTAATGCATATTGGATGCAATAAAGTGCAGGCAGAAGGTACGTAATACGTTCGGTGCAATAAGAACCACCACTAGGCCAATTACCCAAGGGTTTTGAGTCAGTGGACGTGCTAAATAAACACCGGCCATCATGACGTGATGCCAACATGGGGTTTTTCGGAAGTACAGTCGAGTGAAGCTCAGCTAGCAGCCATGTTAGATGCAACATTAAGTGAGCGATTAGTTCAGCAAGAAAAGGGCTCGTTGGTTATTCCGTTTTATACGCTCGCCCAGCCGCGCAACAGATTATGATAAAGCCCGCTTAATCGTCTAACTTCGCTATCGGCGCTACCACGTTCCTGCGTTAATACCTGAATAGATTGATCTAATTCAAACAATTGTTCACGTTGTGTTGAGTTGGCAATTATGCTTTGTATCCAAAAAAAGGCAGCGATGCGTTTGCCTCGGGTTACCGGTTTAACCTCATGCAAACTCGTGGACGGATACAAAATTAAATCGCCGGCATTTAGTTTTACTTCTTGTACGCCGTATTGCGTTTCTATGGTCAATTCGCCGCCATCGTATTCATCGGCATCACTTAAAAATAACGTTGCGGAAATATCGGTACGCATGGCTTGACCGTCGGGTAGTGTCATTATGGCGCTATCAATATGCAAGCCGTAATGACCACTATTCTGATAACAATTAAAACGAGGCGGAAAGATTTTTTGCGGTAACGTCGCAGAAATAAACAAAGGATGTTGCCGTACTGCATCCAGCACCGCTTGAGCTAATTGCTGGGCTAGAGCACTGGTTTCATCGAGCTGCAGGTTGGCTTTAACATTCGCCGCTATGCCGCCAGCGGTGCGTATTCCCTCGACCCAAGGCGCTTGTTCGAGCGCTTGGCGTAAGGCTAACGCATCGTCGCGGCGAATGATGTTTTCGATTGGCAACAACATGTCTAGCTCCTTAATTATTAAGCTTGACGCGTAAAAAGTGATTCGGCATTAATGTTTTCGATGCTACTACAGCCTGCCAATGCCATAGTAATTTCAAACTCATCACGCAGTAATTTCAGCATATGAGCGACGCCGAGTGCCCCAGCTGTTGCCAATGCCCATAATTGTGGGCGACCAATCAGTACGGCGTTAGCACCCAGAGCCATGGCTTTGAAAATATCACTGCCGCGTCGAATGCCGCTATCCAACAATACGGTGAAATCATCTCCAACGGCAGCTCGAATAGCGGGGAGTAATTCAATGCTGGCGGGTAAGGTATCAAGTGTACGGCCACCATGATTCGATACCACAACACCATCGAACCCTAACTTCTTTAACAGGATTGCATCTTGCGGATGGCTAATTCCCTTGGCGATTAAAGGCAATTTAACCTGCTGCCGTAACCAGACTAAATCGTCTTGGTTGGGTGCATCGCTCATAAAACCGTTAAGAATAATGCTATCGCTTGGATTTAACGTTTTAGTGGCGGCTTGCGGCAAGTCGCGGAGATTAATATTGATATCGTTAGGCAATAAAAATCCGGCTCTTTGAGGGCGATTTCGTAAGCCGTTAACCGGTGCATCGAGAGTAATAACAATAGCGCTGTAACCGCTATCAATAGCGCGATTTATTAATTCTAGATTGGCGTCTCGGCAAGGCTGCCAATACAGTTGAAACCAGTGTGGCCCGGCATGTTGGGCGATATCTTCTAGCCGTTTACTGGCAAGTGTACTCACAATCATAGGTATATTCAGCGCGGCGGCTGCTTGCGCTGTGGCTATTTCGCCATCAGCATGAATCAGAGTTTGATGAGCGACGGGCGCCAATAATATTGGATGGGATAAGGTTTGTTTTAGACGACCTGAAAATAATTCAACCTGTGTGCTGCTATGAGAAAAATTATTCAGTACACGGTTGTAGATCGACATTGCATCAAACGCTATACGATTACGGTCGAGCGTAATATCGTCGGCTACGCCAGCATTGATATATTCCAGCACATCGTAAGCTAATGCCTCGCGAGCGTAACGCTCGTAGTCGCTCACACTAACGATATCAGTAGGGATATAATTGAGCGACGCTGTGTGGTTCATATCTCACCGTATTAATCGTAAAATAAAAAACACCGAGCACTGAATGCTCGGTGTTTCGCTTGCTATCGCTTATGAATTAAAACTCATAGGCTACCGTTAGTTGCGCATTGCGTGCATCACCAATGTAGGCAAAGGCGCCACTACGATAGGCCGTTAAGTAGTAATCTTTATCCGTGAGGTTTGCCACGTTAACGCGGGCATTCAGTTGCTCGTTAAACTCATAGCTCGCGAATGCGTCGAAGATAGTATATGACGGAACACTAATATCTTCACTTGCGGTGCTATCTGGTTGGCCAACATACACTTCGCTTGAATGGTTAGCGGCTGCACCAAAGCTGAATTTATCCGTTAGCTGATAACGCACTTGAGCAAAGGCAGAACGATTTGCAAAATTGGCTAAGCGGCCACCGGGTTCTACCGGTTCGCCACCAGAAGTTGCTGCGGTTTTTAGAATTTCCGACTTCATTAATGCCATACCTAATTGAGTGCTCAAACGCTCGGTAATGTTACCGACTAGTGAGAATTCAACCCCTTTAACACGGTTTTTACCGGTATTATAGGTGCCTGCAGTATCGTAATCAGTGCCTTCCATTACGTCGTCTTTGGTTACTTGGAATAACGCCGCTGTTGCTAGGAGTTTTTCATTTAATAGGTTCCATTTGGTTCCGACTTCAATGTTCTCTACCTTTTCTGGTTTTGCTTTATCTACGCTTTCTGCACTTGAACACAAACCGCCGTATCCACAGTTACCACCCACATCAGACTCACCACCATTAATGTTGGCCGAAGTACTGTATGTTAGGTAAACATTACCGTTGTCGGTAATGTCGTACATAGCGCCAACATGGCCATTCCATAAAATATCATCGTATTCATAGGTAGTATCTGAACCATCTCGACCCGTGACAATATTCTTGTATTCAAAGGTGTCAGCACGGACACCAGCAAATACGGAAAATGCATCGGTAATATCAATTGTGTCCATAACATAGAGGGATATGGTATCAATTTGGTAGTCGGAATCAGAGTTTCCTTTGGTGATATTACGGCCCATTAATTCGTCGTTGTCGGTGATGTAATTACCGCTTTCATCCACAATACAGTAGCCATTGGATACGCCACCGCGTCCAGATACTAAACAGTTGCTGTCACCTTGGTTGTTTACGTTGTAAACACCATTAAGTACGTCGTGTTTTGAATACTCACCACCAATAACGAACTGATGCCGCATTCCTGCAATTTCAGTATCAATAAAGAGGTTTAACTGGTCAGCAAAGTATTCTACTTCTTGCCAGCCTTGGTGCGTGCTTAGTGAAATGGTGCCTATGTCACCCGCTGGATCGGTAACATCACGATTAGTACCATGAGCACCAGTAACCACATAGCCGTTATTTGTGGTGCCGTAACGCATCGAATTTTCAATGCGTAAGCTATCATTAAATTCGTATTCAGTACGCAATGTAGCGGTATCAACACGAGATTTAATAAAGTCCTGCTTCTGCGCATAGGCAGGAATGTCGTTGTTTATTCTTCCCGTAGCTCGGTCGATATAACTACCAATGTCATTATTTTCGAATGCACTTAAGTGGTAGTAGTCAGCGATGATTTTTAGTTTATCAGTCGCTTGGTAAGCGCCAGATAATGCTAGACCATTGCGTTCTTTATCGTTTGGTGCGCGATCAGGAATTTCTTCATAGCCGTGTAATACGTTGGCACGCACGGCTAAGTCGTCGTTAATACTCTGGTTGGTATCTAAAGTAATACGACGGTAATTATCAGTACCTAATCCAGCTTCCACTTTGTTGAAGTCGTATTCGCTGCTGGCTTGTTTGGTAATGCTATTCACTGCACCACCGGTTGAGCCACGGCCTGCAAACGTTGAACTTGGCCCTTTGGTGATTTCAACTTGTTCTACCGCAAAGCTCTCGCGTGTTGTCATACCAGGATCGCGCAGGCCATCGACAAACACATCAGAACGAGCTTCGTGGCCACGAATAACGTAGCGATCACCGAAGGCATTACCGTTTTCTCCAGTACCTAAAGTAATACCCGGCTGCGCGTCCAGTATGTCCTTTAGGTCACTCCGACCAGATTCTTGAATTTGAGTCTGGGTCAGTACGGTCATTGTTTGTGGTGTCTCAGCAATATCTTTGACATGACGGCTATCGCCAGAGACTTTAGCTTTATATGGAGCGCCAGGCTCGGCGTATGGATTGGTATCCACGGTGCGCTCTTCAACCTGCATGGTATCAAGCATGATGGTATCGTCAGCCATTGCCATATTCGCAAGAGGCAGAGATCCCAATAGTAATGCTGGCAACCCTATGCTCAATGCCGTGGCGCCGGGTGCAAGTCGGGTGGTGCGCAGCGTCAGCTTACCGCTGCTGTTTGCTGTTTTCTTATCCATGATTAGTCCCCAAATGATGTGTTGGTAATGAGTGTAAAATCGATCGGCATAACGAGCGGTAGCTCCATCCGTCCCGGTGCAAAGTCATCCGGCACCGGCGGTAGAGGATTCGCGTCGTCGAACATTTTTAATGCTGCGGCATCGAGGTAGGGATATCCGCTAGAGGTATCCACCTGACGATTTAGCACATTGCCTTGTCGATCCATGGTGAAAGCAATACGGACTATGCCTTCTTGCTTTTCTTTTTTAGCCGCAGACGGATAGCGCTTATATTTTGCTAACCAACGATTAAGTTGGTTTTTGTAGTTTTTTGCGCTGCCGCGTACACCGCCGCTTTGACTCTGCTCGGCTTTTCCCGTTGCTTTAACGGCAGCTTGTACTGGTGCCGCTTTTACTTCCGGTTCTGGCAGAGTTTCTTCACTCTCATCATTTGGTTGCTCAACAGGAGTTTCTTCTGCTGGCGATTGTTCTTTCGGTTTAATATCGTCTGCTTTAAAGCTGGTTTCGGTTAATTCTTGTGCTTTAACGATTGGTTTTTTTTGTATTGGTTTTTCAATTATTTTAGGCTTCTCTGGTGCTTTCTCGACTACTGGCTCCGGACGTTCTAATTGAGTCAAACGCTCTTGAATATCGGCATAAGAGCCAAGTTGGCCAACGCCTAAGTCGATACCCATCTCACCGGTATCCATCGCATCACCTTCAGATGTGTTGGCGTTTACCGAGATGGCATACCAAACGGCACCGTGCAAAATAAGCGCTGTAGAACCCGCTAAAACCCAACGCAAAGCACTCATTGTTGGGTCGCCATAGTGAAAAGCTTTATCTCGATATTGCTACTGTCACCCAAGGCGTTTAGTAAAACATCCAGCTGCTTGGCAGTTGCTCTACCATCGGCAAAAAGTGCAATCTTGGCAGTTGCGTTGTCGCTAACTAAGCTGGTTAGTTGCGATGGCAGAACGGTTTCACCATTGAGCTTGAGTTCACCATTAGCGTGCAACTCTAAGCGCATGGGCAAGGCATCGGCGGTTGTTAGTTGCGTGCTCTTAGGTAATTCAATTTCTTTGTTGGGCTGAGCTTTTATTTGCCCTGCTACCATAAAAAATATAAGCAATAAAAACACAATATTAATCAGTGGAATCATATTGTCGTCGGATTGCTGCTTACTGTTGGTAAACGAAAATAATGAAAGATCCCTCGCAGATGTTTCGGATGGCGCTAAGTTAACCTTCATTTTCATCACCTTGGGTCGTGCTTTTGATCGCCTGACTAATATGAATAGTGTTAAAACCGAGTTGTTTTAACTGTTCGTACGTTGCAATTATTCGACTGAGTGATATCGGTTCTTCAGCGCTTAAAATGATAGGTTTGCTGAGCGCTTCGCTTGTTAACTGCGCTGGGATTTTGCCAATGTTAATAGGTCGTTGCAGGCTATCAGTGAGTAATCCTATGCCGTCGGTATATATGACAACCACCGGAGGCACGTCTTCTTTTGCGGCTTTATGCGTATTCGGTATGGTTAAGTCCAGCATCTGCCACTGACTAAAACTCGATGTCAGCATAAAAAACATAAGTAAAATAAAAACCACATCAATGAGTGCGGTTAAGCTGATTGGTCGAGCTCGACGTGACGAGGCCGTTAGAGAAAACGCATTATTCATGACGCGCTACGCTGACTCACAGAAGTTGTAGCGGTTTCGCTGGCTGTGTGACGGGCGAAGTAGGTGAATACTTGGCCAATATCATCCTGCAAATTATGCACTTGTTGCTCTGCGCGACGTTCAAATAGGCTGTGAATAAGTGATACGGGAATCGCCACACCAAGACCAACCGCTGTGGTCAGTAAAGCTTGCCAAATACCACCAGATAGAACCGCCGGATCAACTTGAGCGCCGGCAAGTTCCATTGCCTTAAACGCTTCAATCATGCCGAGTACCGTGCCAAATAGACCGAGTAGGGGTGCTAACGTAGCGATGACCTCAAGCGGGCGTAGGTAGTTACTGTATGCATGTGCCACATCACGAGCTTTGCGGATAACTTCGGATTGGGTATCGTTTTTCGACAGAGTTTGCTCTTGAAGTAGCTCTACGGCATCGCCGATAAGCTGGCTATGCGGGTTGCGTTGACGCTGTGCAAGTAGACGTAATTGTTTCAGTTCCCCCATTTGCAAGTGAGCCAACAAGCGCTTCGGTGTGCTATTGCGCGCGGGTAGTTGCACTAACATTGCCGCCAGCTTGAGCAGAATTAGAGTGGTGGCAGTGATCGAGAATAGAATAAGTACGGCAACAACGGGGCCGCCGATGGAATCAATGAAATTAAGTAATGTGATCATAGTATGCCTCCAGAGCTAACTGGAATGCATACTAATGCTAATGAGAATCTATATCAATAGTATTTGCAGATATTATGAAGCGATAGCAACTTGGTTGCGGCCATTGTTCTTAGCTTGATACAGCAGGTCGTCGGCGTCTTTTAAAAGCTTTTCCCAATTCTCTCTGTCGATAGGTATTTCGGCATGCACTCCGATACTAACAGTCATGGCTTCGGAGTGTCGGCCTTCGGACACTATCGTCGATACGAATGCTTTACGTATATTTTCGGCAATATTAAGTGCATCGGTGATGACTGTATCGGGCAGCATGACAATGAATTCTTCGCCACCGTAGCGTGCAACTAGATCGGTAGGGCGGTGAATATTGCCGCGTATTAGCTGTGCCGCTTTTATTAAACATAGGTCGCCAAAGGCATGGCCATTGAGATCGTTTAGACGTTTAAAGTGATCAATATCTATCATCAAAATTGCGATCAACTTTTTGTATCGAAAGGCTTCGTAGTAGTGATCGACGTAAAGGAAACTCTCATTAACCTACCAAAAATGAGATAATAACCGAAATTGATCTTAAGTCCCTTAATAGCCATGAAACAACAAAGTCTCGCCGCCAGTAGTTTTGAAAAATATCGAAAGAAAACACGTAAGGAAGTTTTCTTAGAACAAATGAACACTCTTCTTCCTTGGGTAGAGCTTTGCCAAGCCATAGAGCCCTTCTACCTTAAAACCTCTCCACTAGGTGGTCGTCCTGCGATTGGAATCGAACGCATGTTGCGAATTCATTTTTTGCAGCATTGGTTCGAGCTAATGGTGACTCGGCTTATACGGGGCAAAAAGCGCAATTAAAAGGACGTGCGCCAGAAGCTAAAGACTTCACTCATAAGCGTGGCCGTCGCAATAATCCATTGACGGAAAAAGAGCGCCAAGCTAATCGGAATAAATCTAAAATTCGACCAAGAGTAGAACATTTATTTGGCGTCATTAAAAATCAGTTTGGGTATCGAAAAGTGAGATACAAAGGGCTGACTAAAAATGCACAGGCGGTATTTACCAAATGTGCTTTGGCCAACCAACGTGGGTCAATTTCTATAAATTGGGTATGTTTAATCTTCCACAATTGAAAGATATTGTGGATCAACGACAGGCCGGTCAGGCTTATGACCAAGCCAAACACCAGGAGATCATCTCTATGCTCAAATATGCTGCCAAGCAATTTGAGCTAGAGATTCCTGAGCACTGGTTGTGATTAATTAATCCGCTCAAACATTTTTTTAAGGTAGCTGTTCCCACCATCCTCCATAAACAGCACGTGCTTGTCTTCCAGCTCCTGCTTCTTGACCTTGTCACCAACGTTTAGCAAATCAGCGTATTTTGTTGGTGACAGCACAAAGGCATTGAGTGACAGTGCGGGCTCGCCAGCTGCAGCCTGCCTAGTTAAGTCTGCCTCAATCTTTTTGATTTCGGTATAAAGCCCCAATTTAGGATGATTCAGATCCATGTGCTTTAAACCTTTTGGATCAACAAAGGAAAGCCACTGCTCACCGCTTGTATCGTCAACCAACCAAAGTAAGAAGTCCGGGTAAAAGTTGCCTGCTGTGGCAAAACCAATACCCTTGTTCTTTGAGTCGGCATTACGCAGTAAATAAAGGCTTCGCGCACCAATCGCCTCGCGTCCTACTGGCGAGTCGTAGAATGCCTGTAAATCTTCTACAAACTGAATTTCGCTGGGTGCATCAAACGCCAACGGGCGCATTTTTAATGGCACTGCGTCTTTATCTTCCAGAGACAAAAGTGGATAGAACAAATGCCGATCGAAACTGATGGCGACCATGTGCGGAGCATTCCATTTGCTGGCCTCGCCTAAATCGCCCTTGGCGACCAGCGCTTTCAGCGCTTCCAGTTTTTTCAGGTACTCATGGCCATCATCGCTATCATCAATTTCAAAGTGATAAAGTTTGAGCATCGAGCCGTGCTCGTCATGCATTGGGATTACTTCGTAGAACTGGCCCTCATAGCCGCTTTTCAATGCTTTGTAAAAGCGATCGGTGTAATCGCAAAGCAAGCGAATCAGAATGTCTTCCAGGCGTTTAATGTCAATAAAACTTCTCGCCTCAAATTCCGGTTTGGGCATGTATAGCGTGTACCAGCTTTGATTCGCTTGGCAAAAATCTATAAGCCGTTGTTTGTCTAAACGTAAGTTGCTCCAGCTACGTTGTTGTTTGAATGCCTGCAGCGCGAGGTAAATTCGGTCGAAATCAAATAATGCAAAATGCGCCTGATTGAGTTTGCCTTCATGGCGCACATTTAATTGCAGTGCCGCGTTGCCGTCCGCTGTACTGATGGCCTCTAATCTTGGGTACAAATCTAATGCGATATGTGGGGTTTTGATCTTGCCGTCAAACTCTGCCGGGATTTCATACAACCAAGGGTAATGGGTACGCTTAAAGCCCAGTTTTTGGTTGTCTTTGTAACCATCCTTTAATGCCAGCGTTTTTAACTTTTTGGTTGGTAAGTTTGGCTGCGTTGGGAAATCCAGTTCGATAATTTCATCACTTGGCGTAATGCCTTCTTCCTTCAGATAATCCTTAAACGCTGCCATGTAGCTGGCGCGCACGCCAAAGATATTCAAGGTTTCAAGCTTATCCAAGTGCAGGCCTTTCGGGCGCTGGTTTGGCTCGGTGCGTTTTAACGAAAAATCTTTACCCTTCAGCCGCACACCGCGACCAAATAGCTGAATGATCTGTGAACCTTCCCCTTGGCCCATATTCAGCAAGCCCATGGTGGATACTCGCCAACTGCTCCAGCCTTCAGTAAATTTGCGCGAGCCAATCAACACATTTAGCTTACTGTCTTTGTTGTTGAGCGTGCCAAACTGGGCACCGCCAAAGTCGTCGGCTTCAGTGTCAAAGCTATCGAACTCCTCAGCGGTTTTATAAAAACCACTGTCGTCACCAATCGAAATTAGGCCAAAGGGTTCCGCATCGCCAACTCGCAGTGCCAGCTCGCCTTTACTGTTTTTAATGTTCACCAGCTTTAATCGCTGACGGGCATTGGCATTGAACAGCTTGTGCAAAATGTCAGTGTACAGACCATTGATGTTGTCGCTGAAGCTCATTAAGGGGTTAAAACGCCCTTGAAAAATATTATTGCCTTTAGCGTCCAGCAACTGCGCCTTGTCATCAACCAGCTCTTTCAACCAAGTTTTTATTGTCTGTTCATCATTCAGGAAAAAACTTAAAAACTGCACGACTTCGAGGATGTCGGAATCCTCTCCGGACACCGTATTACCGACAAACACCCACAGAGGCTTTTCAATGTTGAAATCATTCAACTTGCCTTGGTGATTTTGCCACAGCCAGGTTTGCTGATAAAAACTCAACAAGCAGGCAGTAAAATACTTTTGCGCATTGTCGGCTTGCTCGTAAGCCTCACCATTCATATTTAAAATAAGTGATTCTTTGCCATAGCCATCGTCGTAGAAATATTTGTAGGAATAGTCAAACAGAATACATTTCGCATAGATCTCGCGGGTAGCCGTCACGCGGGCCTGCCGTTGCTCGGCTTGTGTTAATACCAACTGCGCTAATTGGGCGTCATCCAGCTTCTTTAACGCGCTTGTCTCAAACAGGGTTTTGGCTTTCTTTTTCAAAAGCTCTTCTTCGGCTTTAGCAACGGTATTGCCCTTGGCAACGGCTTGGCCAAAAGTGGCCGAATATTCAAAGGCAAAACCACCACGCACTAATGCATCACGGCGTTGCATCCAGGCACCAGCGGCAGTGCCGGTGCCACGGTGGCCTTCATCCACCAGCACCAGGTTATTGCCTTCAAAGGCTTCAACGGCAACGGTTTTATCGCCCATGCTGTCGCCGAGCTTGTTGATGTCGATAATCTCGATGGTGCCTTTAAATGCGCTTGTGCAGTTTTTATTGAAGAAACGACTGAAACTAAACCCTGATAATTCAAGCTCTTCTAAATGCTGTTTAGATAAACCTTCGTTCGGCGTCAGCAGAATGATTTTGTCTGGGTGCAGGTTGCTATTGCCAGCCTGAAAATAATGCAAATACTGTTTGATATTTACATGCAGCAACAGGGTTTTACCGCTGCCGGTGGCATTCCAAAACGCAATTTTATTTAAGTCGCTGGCGATATACGGCTGAAAGGTTTCGGCGCCTTGTTCGCTACTGTATTTTTTCAGCTCTTCATTTAAGCCATCCAATAAAGCTTGTGGCTTGGTGAAGTACCAATCCAAATAAATTTCGCTAAACAATAACGATAAATATTGGAAGTACTTCATGTTCAATACATGGCCTTCCCGTTGGTTACGATATTTGGTAATGGCTTGCCAGTGCTCAACGATATGCAGGTCGTAACGGCGTAAATCGGCCTCGGATATCCAATCCACTTCAAACAGGTTGCGCGTGAGTTCATGAAAGAACAGGGTTTGGCCGTCTTCATCGATGCCTTCGTGCTGGTCATCGCCCAGGCGCAACTTAAGCGCGGCAAGCGCATTGCCTTTAAAAAACCGCATCACCCAACGGTTGAGCACCAGCTCTTGGTGAAAGCTACGTTTTTTTGTTTTTGTTTTACTCATGGTCACTTCCTGAATCTTTACCCATGTTGTCGTCCGTTTTGTCACCCATTTCGGTGCCGATGAGCGTTTGGGTTTTTAGCAGCTTGTCAAAATCGCTTTCAAATAAACGGTCTTGCACAATGCGGTATTTTTCGAATTCGGCCAGTGCGTGTGCCTTGGCAATTTCGGCGCTGACTTTGCCCGCGTCTTGCAGTAGGTCGCGATCGGTCGCTTCAATAAAACGGTTTAAGCGTGTTTCCCAATCTTCCATGGTCATCGGGATTTTGCGTAGTGCCATATCTTCGGCCACATCCAAATAGGCATTCACCAAGCGTTGCAATTGCGCCATCTCATCTTCGGTTAGATAGTTTTTGGCCACCACCACATCAAACTGTTGAATTTTGCCTTTAGGGGCATCTTTCCAACTGTGTAAGCCCATATGGGTTTGCTCGGCATCGGCACGGTTTGCAATCACTTCGGCGGCGGTGTGGCCGTGTATGGCCCAATGCAGTTTATTTTGCACCGTGGCAAAAAAGCGTTTGGTGGCTTGTGCACTTACGTCGTAATCCATGGCGGTGGCGTAAATATCGGTGATTTTTTGGTAAAACTTACGCTCCGATAAGCGTATTTCGCGTACACGCGCTAACTGCTCTTCAAAGTATTGGTCGGTTAATATCGAGCCACCGGCTTTAATGCGCTCGTCGTCGATCACATAGGCTTCGATGGTGAACTTTTCAATAATTTGGGTGGCCCACTTTCTAAACTGCACCGCCCGTTCTGAATTCACCTTGTAACCCACGGCGATAATGGCGGGTAATTGATAGTGCTGGGTATTGTAGGTTTTGCCATCTTGGGCAGTTATTCGAAAATTTCGAATAACTGAATCCTGCTCTAACTCACTGTCACTAAAGATTTTTTTAAGGTGATAGTTAATGGTGTTAGTTTCTACCCCGTACAGCTCGCCCAGCATTTTTTGGCTTAACCAGATGCTCTCGTCGGCGTAAATAGCCTCTACCCCTTGCTCGCCATTGGCGGCAATAAAGGTGAGGTATTCGGCGGCCGAAGCGCGGGTTAATTCCGGCACTTTAATGCCGCCCTTGGGTTTGCGAGGCGGCATTACATATCCTCCTCGGCAAACATACGCTGCAAAAATTCCGGTTCAATCTGGCGCAGTTTTAATACCCGCGTCTCGCCGCCTTCTTCCACTGTTTGCGTAATCACAGTGGGGATATTGTGATCGCCATTGATATACACCACGTCAAACTCGTTATCCGCCGGGTTTAACGCCAGCTTATCGCACAGCTTGTTGAGGCCTTCGTAGTCGATTTTTTCGCAATCGCGCCACAGCACCAAACAGGTCTCGCCACTGGGCAAGGTGCCGGTCACAGTCACAAAACCGCGCTCGGGCTGGGCATCGATATGCTTTACGGTTAAGCCGATTAAGTAGTTAAAGGTTTCCACTAAATCGACTTTTTGTTCTTCAAAGGCACCGGCAGAATCCACGGCGATTTTCATGCTGTAGTCGAAGGGCTTTTTAAAGTCGTCGGTGGAGAGCAAGGAACCACGGCTTTCGACGTCGAGCATGTAGTTAAGCAAGTAGTCGTCTTTTAAATCGGGGTTGTTATCGAATAGGTCGGCTTTTGGTTTTTTTAGTTCCAGATTGTTAAGGGCGTCTTCGTAGCTTTCAAGCCTCTGGAATTTAAGACAAAGCGAAACGCCGTCGTGGGACTCGGGCTTGCCGTTGCGCCACTTAGAAGCAAACACCGTTTTCTTAATACGCGGCAAAATTGTTGAGTCTATATAGGTATTGGTTTCCATGAGGACGAACTTTCTATCCAGATCATCTGCTCGGTTACATTCAATAACTGCACCTGCTGTACTCCCTGAACCACCGAAAATATCGAGCACCCAGCTATTCTTGCTGGTTGCCTGGCGAACGAACTTCCCGACAAAGTTAGTGTGTTTAGGCGCTAAAAACACGCCTTTTCTACCGAAAAGGTTCGTAGTTTCTTTTTCACCATCGGAATAATCGACAATAATGCTTTTTGCCACATTTGTTTCAACTTCATGCAAAAAGCGCTTCTGTTGCGGCACTTTGCTTTCATCAGCACCACAAGCTATTCGATTGTCATTGATCAACGACTCCCAAGAATTTCTCTTTGGGTATTTAGGATCAATAAACTGCGTTCCCTTCCAACCACGAGAAGGCATCGAAACCGGTTTGCCCGTAATGGGATGATTAGGTCGATAATAGCGATAGTTTGGATTTTCTGGATCTTTCGTTGTGCCAGACTGCTTTTGATCTGCTTCCATTATTGTCCAATCGCTTTCACGAAAAACCCATATTTTGGCACCAACTTCTTTAACCCGAAACTCCTCAACATAACGACCTTCTTGATCACGATATTCGGCGAATTTATATTGGTAAACTCCGTTCCATGGGTCATTTCTTTTTTCTTCAGAATAGTCTAGCCCCTCAGCTTCAATTCTTGCTTTAAACGATTGCTTATTATCTTTGTAAAGTGATCTTAATTTTGCTTCGATATCGTTAACAGATGGATAGTCAGGGTTTAGCTCAGCCACTAGAAGCATTACTTGTTCGAATCCAGGCTTCGGCTCACGAAATAAGGAGTAGTCCTCTTCAGCTGCCTTTAGATCTTTAGAAAACACTTCGATATATTCATGGTTGGTAGAGAATGTTTTAGCGCGTCCATCATTGGTGTTTTGAATCCAAATTAGCTCTTCGACTTTATTGTCTTCCCCAAAAGCTTGATTCATTGCCCCAATGAGAGAATCTCGCTCATTTTTATCAATGCTTACATAACATGCCGACGCTGGCGACATGGTTTGTTGAACAAGTGCCAAGCGGTCATTCATCATCGTGGCCCACGATGAATGCCGATAATTATTTTTATAAGGGATGGCGCTGACGTCTGTGTTATAGGGCGGATCTAAATAAACACACTTAACTTGATCTAAGAACTTATTGCGAATCAGTCGCAAGCCATGATAGTTATCGCCATGTAGCAACAGCCCGTTACATTTGTGATCCAAATTATTAATGGATTGCAATAGTGTGCTTTTGAATGATGAGTCGAAGTTGCTCGTATCGACAACGAGGAACTTGTATTTTTTCAGAAATTCAACATCTAGTTTTTTGTTGTAACCATCGAACCCTTCAATGGAATAGAGTTTTTTCCACTCAGTAATTTGTCTTTCATTCTTGATGATCAGCTCGAATAAACTTTCAGGCACTAGATCCAACGTCACACAATAATTGGTACCAACCACAAACTTCTTCTTCGTCCACAGCTTCTTCTGAAAATCCTCCAACTGCGCTAAAAATTTAATCAAATCCAGCGCAATACTGCGCAAGCACTGAATCATCCGCAGGCTCTTTTCAATGTCGCTAAAGGCTTGGGCATTTTGCACATCATCTAAGTGCATCACTTCATTTTTTATATAAAAATCCAGCTCACCACGCAGGAATTTACCCAGATTTTTATGGATAAAATAATCGGCGGTGTTTTTGGTGGTGTAGTTGCTTAATTGCTTTTCCAGTAGGGTGCGCTTGGGGTTCTTTTCCGTCGGTTCGCGTTTGCTTAAATCCAGCCAACGGCTGGCGACAGTGCCATCGGCTAACACGGCATTTACCGCGGCTTCGACTAACTTATCCTGCTTGCTGCCCTTGCTGTCGTTTTTAGGGAGCGCTTTGTATTCAAAGCGGATAATCAGCTCTTTGGTTTCGTTGCTATTGACGTCTTTTTGGGAGATTTCTTCTACTGGCAGAATTTCTTCTTCATACTCATCACCTTCGTCGTCGATGCGCGTAATGATTTTGTGTTCTGCTAAGACAAAGCGGCGCTCTTTGTCGTTGTCTTTGCGGTTGTCTTTGGCGGTGTCGGCGGCTATTAAACGAAAGTGAACAACTCGCCCATCCTGTAATTTGAAGGAATAATTGGAGAAGTTTTCGCCACTTTTGATGTAGTACTGGTCTTTATTGGCCCAGTGCAGCATGACTTCTTCGCCTGCATAGGGTATGGCGTAGGTGTCGCCTTTATAGCGGCGCTGGCTGATAAAATCGCCGTTGTCGTAATAGCGGGAGAAGAAGGTTAGCAAGTGGCTGAATACGGCGTTTTCATGTTCATTCGCGCCCGTTGAGTATTGCGCAATTTTTTCTTTTATCTCTTGTACTTTAGGTACGGCATCGGGGCTTACCCCCAAGGCTTCTGCGCCTTGCTCGGCTTTTTTTAGGTCTTCCTGCAGTTGACCTAGGTTAGCCGCATTGCCTGTAGCTAACGCCTTTTCAACCTTTTCTTTGAGGCGTTTTTCCAGATACTCATTGATCTCATCGGCGCGGGCGTTGAGGATGCGATACACACCAAAATCCAGCTCGGGGCGATCGATCTGGAAAACTTCTCTGAGTTTGGTGACTAGCTCGTTAAACTTGCTCATATTTATTCCTGTTTTTAAAAACTAGCTGCGTTGCAGTTATTGTGTGAATTTGGGGCGTTAAAAATGGCTTCAATTCAGTCATTTACCGTTCGTAAACTCCTTCATTTCAGCTATTTTTGCCTTGTACTCACTGCCTCGCTGACGTTTTTACTCGTTAAATTAAATTCGTTATTTATTCGCTTATTGGGGGTTAAACCACACGCCAGCGAATGGTAAATAGGTGTTCTGTGTCTGTGGTTTGCGTAAGCCGCTCTTGCAGCGCTTCAATTAGCTCATCGCGCTTGGCCATTATTTCGTCTTCCACATCAAAAATTAGCTGCCGTTGGCGCCGTTGTTGGCGCTCTAAATCCCGCAACTGATTTTGCAGTTCTGATTGCTCTTCCAGCGTCGGCGCCTTTCGTGAATCTCGTTTTACTTGGGCAATTTTGGCTTTGGTGTCTTTTAAGGCTTCTTCGCTGGCTAGCAGTTTGTCATCGGCCCAGCGTTCTAGTTTTTCCCGTTCGGTATTAAATAGGCGATGGTTTTGCTCTAAAAATTGGGCGAGGCTGGCTTCAATGCGCCGTTGTTGATTGTTGGCTAATAACGGCGGTGGTTCGGCGAGTGTTGTGTTACTCAATTTTTTGGCTTGAACTGAAAATAGTTTCTCGCAGGCTTCTTGATCCAGTGCTTTGCCATCATTGGTAATTGCTGAAAACAACAAGCTTTCTACGGTATCCAAGGCACTTACCGTGAGTTTATCTAAGCGCAGCCAGCCGGCTTTGCCAACCAGGTCGGCAATCACACTGAGTTTGCTTTCATGCCCTGCATAGTCAAATAGCAGTTCAGCCATTGGCGTTGCGAGAGTTTTTGCGGTATCCAGCGACCATTCACCTAAGGGGTGGTTCAGGCGGTAGGCGTGGGCCATAAAATCTTGTTGGCGCTGCTGGTTTTGCTGTGCTCGCACCAGTTGATAGCGGCCGGTAGGTGCATTGGTAATGGGCGATTGTATGAGTGCAAAACTGTAGTTATGTGCATCAAACTGGGCCTTGGCGTTTGGGTGACTTTGGCCGCTTAAGGCGAACTGGGTAACCCCCCAAAACCAACGACTGACTTTGTCTAACCTGGCCTGTGCAGAATCAAGTTGGATTTTTAACTTGTCGTGCACGTCCTCATCAAAGTGCTCCATCAGCTGGCTTTGGGTTTGCTTGAGCTTGTCGTTAATATCGCCTTCCAATTCTTTTTGCAGTGCTTCAAAGGCCGACTCAATGTCTTCCGGTTTGCGGCAGGTGTCGTAGATGCGGGCGATACGTTTTTCAAAATCAATACCGGATTCGATTCGCCCTAACACTTCATCCGATGCGCCAAATACACCCGAAAATAATTGAAACTTTTCGGTCAAAAGTTCAAGCACCCGTTGATCCGCTTGGTTGCGGGTGTTCAGGAAGTTAATGACCACCACATCATGCTTTTGCCCATAACGGTGGCAGCGGCCTATGCGCTGTTCTACTCGTTGCGGGTTCCAGGGTAAGTCGTAGTTAACCATGAGCGCACAGAACTGTAGGTTGACACCTTCTGCGGCGGCTTCGGTGGCAATCATGATTTCAGCGTGATCGCGAAATTCGTCTATCAATGCGGTGCGTTTATCGATTTGTGCGGAGCCAGTGGCACGATCTGTATTTTTATATTGTGCTAACCATTTTTGATAAATGGCATTGGTTTGCTCGCCAGTGTTGGTGCCGCTAAAGGTAACAATTTTGTCTTGGTAGCCGTGACTGGCGAGATAATCGGCCAAAAATTGTTGGGTGCGTTTGGACTCGGTGAAGATAATCGCTTTGCGTGGGCCCTTGTGTTCGGCCATTTTGGCAAAGCCTAAATTCAGCGCAGTGAGCAAAGCTTCCGCTTTGGTGTCTTTGGTTAAGGATTGGGCCTGCTGAATGAAAGACTCGATTTCGGCGATTTCAGCTTGCAGCTCTTTGGTGGCATCGGGCGTATCTGTAAGTTCTGTCGTTGTTTCTGCTAGCGATTCATCCGTTTCAGCGTCGGAATAATCGGCATCTTCCAGATAGTCATTTTCCAAATCATCCTGTTCGATCAACTGTGCCGCCAGATCTTCATCTGAAAGATCGTCACCCTTCAGTTTTTTCTGCAACCGCTCGAGTATGGTTTGCAAAGTGCCTGTGATGGCATAAGGGCTTGAAGCTAAGAGCTTGCGCAATATCAACCCGGTTAGGTGTCTCTGGCGCTTAGGTAACGCAAAGGATATTTCTCGCTGTAAAAATGTGGAGATGCTTTCGTAAAGTTCTTGCTCTGCATCGGTAGGTTTAAATGGCTGCGTAACAGCCTGCCTTTTGGTGTAGCGCACATATTCAAGCACTTGGCTGCGCAAGGTGCGCTTGGCAAAACCGGCTAAGCGTTGCTTCAGTTCATCCGTGTCGCTTTCACCATGAATAAACTGTTTCCGAAATGCTTTTTCATCACCGAATAGATGTTCATCGAGCAGGGTAGAAAGGCCATACAACTCCATCAATGAGTTTTGCAGGGGCGTTGCAGTAAGCAGCACTTTGCGTCGACCATTGAATGCCAACTTAAGCGCTTGCCCCATGCGATTACTGGTGCGATGGGCATTTCTTAGCTTGTGGGCTTCGTCAATGACGACGAGATCCCAGGGGACGGCAACTAACTCATCGGCCAGTTTTGCAGCAAAGTGATACGACATAATCACGATTTGCTTGCCTGCCATATTGGCAAGACAGGTTCTTGCCGAAAGCCCACTTTGCTTGATCGCTGCTGCATCCAGCACAGTACTGGGTAGTGCAAATTTTTCAGCCAGCTCCTGCGCCCACTGTTTTCGTAATGCGGCCGGGCAAACGATTACCAAACGACGTCGGCGTTCCGCCCAGTGCTGACAAAGGACGAGAGCGGCCTCAATGGTTTTGCCAAGACCGACCTCATCAGCCAGTAATACACCTTGCTGCAAGGGGTTTCGCAATGCAAAAAGTGCAGCTTCAATCTGATGAGGATTCAAATCTACCGTTGCATCGAACAGGGACTGCGAGAGCCGATCAACACTGTCTGCCGAGTGAAGGCACGTGAGCTCGTGAGCGTAGTATTTGGCGTGGTAGGGAGAAATCATTTTTCGTCCCCGGTTTCTCTGGTTTGTTGGGCTATCCACATTTCAATATCGTGTTTCTTAAAGCGCCATGCATTGCCCACCTTAAATGCAGGTATCTTTTTGGCAGCGGCCAAGCGGTATACGGTGCGCTCGTTCACTTTCAGAAAATCGGCGACTTCTTTGATGGTTAAAATCTCATCACTCATGGCGTAGTCTCTTGCCCACACTTAAAAAAGAACTATTAATCATGTTGCTGTCAAATTAGTGCAAATGAGTACATGGATCAATCTTATTTTGATCAATTGGCAAATTGCGATCTAAGCTTCGTGTTCCCTCCGCCCACCCAATTTACCAATCAAACTCCTTTTCTGAGTCCGTTAATAAGCTACTGGTTTTAAAGGGGTGGCGAAGTCCGCAAACCCTTGCCCTGATCTTGTGAAAAGCAGGGCTGTAGTGCGGGGGGAGGCAATAAAAAACCCCAACTGATAACAGTTGGGGTTTCGTATTTGGTGGCAATTATCAATATGAAAAGTCGTTCGGAAATATCTCAGCTTCAGCCAATTTGTGCTGGCTGGAGCGGCTCATTGCGGAGTATGTCGGGCTTGAATTTTGGGCTGTCAGCCTTCCCGAAAGTAACCGATCGAGTCCATTTCTTTGTGGGGGATGCCGATGATATCAATGGTGCTGCTACTAAACAGATAGAAACCCACATGCTGGCCTTCGGGAAAGCTATGGTAACCCTCGCAGATGCAACCAATATCCTGACGTCTTTTGCTGAGTTTGAGCGCGAGATCGCCGAAGGCGCAGGAGCTTCGGGTTTACCACGGTTGCAGGCGGCCATTCAGAGAAGGGTTCACCTTTTTAAATTGGTGGAGATGGTGGGATTTGAACCCGTTACAACGTGCAGCATAGTAATAAAATGTGTTAAAAAACAATACGTTAATGGAACTTTCACCACATAAAGGCACGTTTTTACACAGCGCTATAGTCACGTTGTGGTCACTATGCCGCATGGAAATCCATGGTGATGGTAAAACCACAGGCATGAGCGTACTTCTGCAGCGTTTTGAGACTGGGACTGGTGTTCCCGTTTTCAAGGCGGCTGATATTGCTCTTCTTGGTTCCCATACGTTTGGCCACTTCTTCTTGGGTAAGTCCAGCCTGAGTTCGCATTTTTAGCAATTGACTGATTAAGGCGAACTCTTCCTGGAGAGCTTCGTACTCTGAGCGCACTTCTTCATTTTGAAGAGCGCGTGCTTTCAGTTGCTGTAAGTTACTCATGATTCTTAACCTCCTTCATCCGTACCTTGGCAAGATCCAGTTGCTGCTTAGGTGTTTTCTGTGTCTTCTTTACGAACGCCACCAAAACGCAGACTTTTTGACCTTGCATGTAACAGAATAATGAACGCCCGATACCTTCTTTAGCCTTGGCCCTGATTTCGAAAAGGCCGTCTCCCATCGGTTCAGTATGCGGAGATCCTAAATTGGCACCATGTTCTTCAATCAGATCCAGAAGCTTGAGCATCCGGGCCTGAATCTTTGGCGGCATCGAAAGAATGTCCTCTTCAACACCATTGTAAAAGCCAATTGTCCATGCCATTAAAGTTATCCTATATGATAACTTTTGAACCGTAAAGGCATATTCTCAAAAGTTATACTTGGTTGTTTTTAAATGCAGCTCAGTTTTTAGCGGCCACAATGATCACGCCTGATGTGTAGCCGTATCCATAGCCATACCCCACACCGTTCTTATAGTTGTTACCGCCAGAGGTGACAGGAATAATCTGAAGCACAGAGTATCCGGAAGCGGCCAAATCATTACAGGCTTGCTCTATACCTGATGCCAACTCAGCTCCATCGACAGTGTCTTCAACTTTGTCTTTACCGAGCAGCCGGGACTTTGTTTCTCTTGATGCTTCAACAAATACACTTTTGATTAACTGAGACATGCTTCTTCCTGTTATGTCGAATGGGACCCTAGTTTCAGAGCTGGGCCAGCTAAATCCCTATAGGGGAGTCGTTACAAGCCAAATAGCCATAGTAACAGACACGTTTTGTCAGGTTAATCATGGGGCGCTACCGCCCCCATACCCCCGGTAGGCGCTCAATCGCCGCGGGGCTGGTCAATCAGGAAGTGTGGGTCATCAGGCAGATCAACTGAAGTTACAGACGCCATAGGATCGTGGGCATTGCAGGGATCACCTGGATCATCGAAGTCAGTGAACAACACAGGCATGGTGCCGAGTGTTGGGTTACGTAGTGACTGGTCAGGGCATGGGCAGCTACCCCAGTGATTTAACAGCAGCTCAATCTTGTGTTTGGGCGACATACCCTGAAGGTGTGAGTTCATTAATTTGCAACAGGCCGCAAGGTTGTTGAAGCCTTCAGCGCCGGACATGTTCTGAGGAATGAGGTGTTCTATGGATGCCGCGTAGCGCGGCAGTGGCAAGCGGCAGTAGAAGCAGAGGCCACCCTGACGGTGTAACAGGGTTTCAACTTTCACGGTTTTGTCTCTTACCCGATAGTTGAAATCTGCAATGTAAAAGACAATATCCACCCCTTGACGCCTGTAACCGTCAAAGTCCTGGAGTGTGAAGTATTGGCCTGATGATGGATCTTCGAGGAAGATAGTCAGTTGACCACACTTCTTTTCATGGCCGAGGCGGGCTATTTCGAAAAAAACGTCCGCTTGCGGCATCGAGCGATGATCTAAGACAACCGCCCAAAACGGCAACCAGCCGCAAACCCATGTCAATCAAGGATGTAGCTTTCCGGACGAGTTTCGGACTTGGTCCTTCGATGCCAGAGAATCAGGGGCCAAACAGAGAAAAAAACTGGAAGATGGGGAGAATCGATGGTGCACAGAGGTGTTTTGGAAAGATGTGAAACGGGCGCAAACCCTTTAGAAACAAGGGGAAAAAGAAAACCCGTCACCCCAGAGAATCACTCTGGAGAGACGGGTTGTCATTTTTAAAATGGTGGAGATGGCGGGATTTGAACCCTATTTCCTATCAGCACAAAGCGGGTCAATGTGGCACAAAGCCTTTAAAATCAGTCGTTTAGCTTTCAGAGAAAGTACAAAAAAGCACTAAACAGGTCTATTGATTGGCAAGATATTGGCAACTACTTCTTAACCAAGTTATTGCCTGAACCTCTATCGTCTGTCTGTGTTCCTGCCAAAAGTTCTATGTAGTTGTCGTTCCCTGTTATCACCAATTTCTTCGGCTTTGTCTGTATTCTTAGAAGGTTGTTGCTTCCTGTAATTACAAGCTCAATGTCAGCGGCTGGCCTTAGTGTTTCCTCTGTCCCGTTTTTGTTGTAGGTCTGCTGTTTGGTTTTTTCGATAACTTCAACGCCTACAAACTTATCCCCACTTCCACCACCGCAGGCAGCCAGGGCGGTTAGGGCAATCATCAACAAAAATCCTTTAAACATTCTTACTTCTCCCATCGGGCGATCTGAACCATCTTTCAGCAGCTTTGCGTGTTACTTCGATCCCGCGCTTTGTTTGTCTAAGTTTGAATGGGCTTCGTCATACTCCGGGCTAGTTTGCCCTGCTTCTGGTGCAATAACACCTCTTGTTACCCATAAAGCGTAATCAGGGTAAAGCTTTAAAAGTTCATCTAATTCCTTGGTGCTGATACGTGTTCTTTTGTCATAACGAACCGTCCGCCATCGGGTACTACCGATTTCGGTTTCTTTTGAAAGCCTATCAATGCCGGCCTTATCAATTAGAGTTCTAATTCTCTCGTCCATTATTCCAAAAAAATCTAAATAAATGAATTTGTGTATATTACAACAGTAAATAATTGTTGTAATATACATTCGTACCTTACAAGAAGGTCATAACAGGTCATTAAAGACAGTATAGGGGGGTAACTATGGATTTGGAACTGGACGTAAAAAGCTTACTGGTTGCTCCCCCCATTCTCCCTTGGCGTGATTTTTCCGTCTGGATCGGCATGGGTGACGATTCTGAAACTGTTTTGGCTTGGGTAAAGCGGGGTTATCTCCCAACTGTAAAAATTGGAAAGCATCGGATGATAAATGTAGCTCTGTTAACTCAGCAGCTTTTAAACGATGAAACAGAGGTTTAAAAATGTACTGTTCTTTTGATTTATTAAAAGCCCTTATAAATACAGCTAAAAATTCTCCCGTTGCTTATTCGGAACTTAAATTTTCTTTTAAAGCAACTCCGATTATTATTTCTTGTGAATTTAACGGTTCAATTCCTTTTTTTCAGATTCAGTCAGGAAGCGACTTACCTTATGAGCCTACCAATTCCCAAATTATCAAAATCTTAGATGAATGTTACGGGGTTTAATTATGACTATTCCAAAAAGAAAAAAAGAACTCCAGGACGAACCCAAGCGGTTTTATGTTTTCGCTCCTTCCAGCGTTTATCTTGCGCTTCAAAAAGAAGCCTTTAACCGTGGTACTGATCTCTGGACGTTGGCCGGGTCTGTTTTGGCTTCGTGGGTATCTGCTGGGTTTCCTGATTCTATCTGCCCTGCTGATTCTGATTCCCCCCGCCCGTCGCCGTCGTCGTTCGCTGAACCCGATTAAGGCGGGTTCTTTCCAGTGTGCAAGGCCGCTTGCGGCGGAGCGTAGCCTTGCACACTGGAAAGAACTCGGCAGGGTTCTTTAGCGAACACGCCGAGCGCACGGGCTGGGGAACCCCCCCGCTCGGAGCCTGAGGAGTGAGCGTTGCTGAGGTTTTCGGCCCGTGATCGTTACCCGTAAGGGCCAAGACCTTTAGGGCTTGGTTCCGGCTTGCCGGAATAGAGCGCGAAAGGCCGCCAAAACAAAACTAAAAGTCCGTTAATTTGGAAGTGAAAATTATGAAAACGATCTTAGAAGCTCAACTGTTAAGCGTTCAACTGACCAAAGTGGATCGCAACACCTACGCAAAAGCCTTTATTGCCCAAGCTCCCGATGGTATCGGTGAAGCTCTGGCATCTGTTATGCAAATTGGCATCGCTGAAGAAAATGCAGACGCTGTTTTCAATTATGTAAACAGCCAGGGTATCCAATTTGGCGATACCGTCCGGCTCCATGTAAAAGCCGTTCGCGGCGCACAAAACGCCATCCGTAACGTTATTGAATCCATTGAAGTTATTAACGTACCACGTCACCAGCCAACTAAAGAACAAGCCAAAGCGGCGGGCTGATTATGTCTTACGTCCTGATCTGTGAGGAACCAATTACAGCGGGGCTTGAATGCTCAAGCGGTTGGGTTGTGGCTGTACATACTCCACCGTTTGATATCGTCAATGTTTCACCAGAAACAGCGGCGCAATACTTCGGGGCGGGCTTCATCTTCCCTGTAGTACCACTGGTGGCGGCTTTGGGCGCTGCCATTCTCTTAAAAATGATAAAGGGGTGACACCTATGGAAGCTATGGTAACTGCAATCACTGGCGCTGTTGATTACAGCTCGGTTGTGACTGGTATCGGCACTATTGCCGCTGCTGTCGCTGTGGTTTACATCGCATTCCGCGGCGCCAAAATGCTGCTGTCTGCGATCCGTTCCTAATCCGAACAGGGCCGGGTAAAACCGGCCTTATTCCTAAACCTAACGGCGTTCCGGTTATGGTTGATCTGTATTATTTCTCGTTCTTTGTGTCTGGCCTTGTCACGGCGTTTTTCTTCTTCTCCTGGATGCAAAAATAATGCGCGCATTATTCTCTCTGCCGTTCCTGTTTCTTCTGCTTGGGTTTTCGCAATCTTCACTAGCTCAAACATTAGATGAAGCCTGTCCTTATGGATATTCATACCCGCAATTAGAAAACTCGTACCATAGCGGCCTTTCACAATCTATTTGCAACGATCGGTTAACATATTTCACTAGCACCTCTAATAAAACCTATGCCTGCTATAGACAACCGGGGGCTACTCAGGAGGGTTTTGCGTGGTCTGTCCGTTATGTTACGCAATGTGGCAATCCCGACCCCAGCCCCTGCCCTGCTGAGTCTGTTTGCTATCCACCAGACCCAGC